>Ga0214544_1000668_pt1 | contig 65586 bp, 26 predicted proteins | sample CNSS3metaG_FD_160074 | JGI IMG/M metagenome (GOLD analysis project Ga0214544, IMG submission 160074) | Root nodule microbial communities from cowpea collected in UCLA plant growth center, Los Angeles, California, USA - CNSS3 | ecosystem: Host-associated > Plants > Roots > Nodule | place: USA... | reverse complement strand
CTCCTTTTTTTTTTTTTCTTTTTTCACATTAGCTTAAATGTTACAAACCGAATTTAATGAGTACGCGTAAATCCACCTCAGCTTAAACACTAAATGAATTAATACTTGTCTGGTTCAGTTAAATTTGAATATGTCCAAATTAATTAATTAATATAATAAATGAGATTAATGAGTACTAATAAATTTCAATCAGTTAACTGAACGTTACACATTGGAATGAGTGTCCCTAATTATATGATTCTATTGAGTTAAAGTTTTTCACAGAGTAATTATTTAATATGACGAAGGGGATTAATGAGAACACCTGTTCCCACCTCGGTCCAGACGTTACTCATTTATTAACGTCATAGATCAATATTTTTGTGTGATATTATATTAATATAATCCTGCTAATTAGTACAATAAGATAAGATATTAATAAAGAATAATTAATATTGAAATTATGATATTAATAAAGAATAATTAATATTGATATTAAATGAAATATGATATAATAACTATTAATATTATTTTATTTTATTTTGTAGAAAAAAAAGTTCGTAAGCATTATAATGTTTAATGTTTTATTTAAGGTTTATTTATTCAAATTAAAAAATTAAGTAATAAAATAATTATATTTTAATGTTGTTAAAATTAAAAATATAATTAAATATAAAAAAATAAAATTATATGAAAAATCAATAAAAAATTAGTGTTAAACATTTAAAAAGTTTATAAAGAATTAATAATTAAATATTAATTTGAGATTTCATTAAATTATTTTTTACTTTTCGATAATATCGATAATCTTTTGTAATATTCCTCTTAGTTAAATAAAATCTTTTGTATTAAAGAAATAGATAATCTTTTGATATCTCACATTATTAATTATAAATACGTAAAACTAGTGATATATAATATGTTAAAGGGGTATGTTTTCCTACTTGTTAACAAGGACCTTATAATTTTCAAACTATTTACTTTGTGTTATAAAATTGGTGTTTATAAATTTTAAAGAATATTTTTGTTTTTACAAAAATTATTATATACATTTATATTATTTTAATTAATGAGTTAATTATTTCAGTTTTCAATCTAAAAGTATGGAATCAATGCACATTAATTATTCATTAACCAGTGCTCTTAGGACACTGGCCAGCATTATCCTATTAATATTTAATTTTAAAAAATTAGTCTTAATTAAGTTTTAATTTTGTAAAATTTTATGTAGTTAGGTTTTTTTCTAGCATGATACCAAGGACATTAAATACGTGTTATGTATCATTTCGTAGATTTTGTTTTTACGCGTAATAATATCATGTATCAATATGGATGGTGATAAATATCATTGACTTATATTAATTTAGTTTTCAAATTAATTTGTTTATTCAATTCGGTTTCAATTTTATTTAGTTCTCCATGTCCATATGGAGACTAAATTTATTTTTTAAAATGATTTTTTTAAATAAAGTTGTTTTGTAAACTTCTCCTTTTCACTTTTTTTTTCAAAAATTACCTTTTAAGTAATAACTCTCTTTTAAACTAAAATAATTTGTTTCCCAACCATCATTACTCTTAGATCGATTTTTAAGTTTTCACATTATTTTGAGTGGTATTATTATACTTTTTGTTGTATTATATAATATAATATAATTAAGGTTTAATTTCTTGGAAGTTCATTATTTTTTTCAAAAATCTCAATTGGATTCTCATACTTTAAGTTATCTCAATAAAATCCTAATTTTGAAAATTTGTTTCAATTTGGTCTTTCTGTTAGGACATCTCACTAGCGTTAATTATGCGCCATATGTCAACTCGTGTTTTTTTTCTTAATTTTTTTTTACTTTTTTTTCTTAAAAAACAGTTGACACATGTCAAATTAGAATTCTGCCACATGTTATCTTGTGGTTTTTTTAATATGTTTTAATTAAAAAAAAACACGTGTCAAATTATAATTCTGTCACGTGTCAATTGTTTATATGAAAAAATTCAATTTGGTCATTGTATATGTTATGTTATCCCAATCTAGTCCTTATTTGTTTTTAAACTAGAGTAATTTCATCACTTCCAATTTGAGACCAAACTTATCTTTTATATAAATACTATAATCATATTTTTAATTTTTAACCAAATTAAATTTATTTAAATTTAAATTTTGTATTGAATTTATTTAACAATTGTTTTAATAATTTATAAATAACTTTATAAATTCATATGTAAAATTTAAAATAATTTTATAACAATGACAATTACAAAATTCAAATGTAAAATTTAAATGTTTGTGATTGTTATAAAAATGTTCAAAAATTTTACATTTAAATTTATAAAATTGTCTAAAACTTATAAAAGTAAATTCTAAATAAAGTTAAAATAAAGTTCAACACAAAATTTAAACTTAAATAAACTTAATTTGGTTAAAATATCTATTATAATAAAAATATAATTATAATATTTATATAAAAATTAAATTTGGTCTGAACTTGGAATGGGTGAAATTACTATAACTTAAAAAAAATAGTACTAAACTGAGACAAAATAATAAATATAAGGAACAAATTGATATTTTTCACATAATTAATTAACTCGTGGCAGAACCATAATTTGATACGTAACAATTAAACAAAAAAACCACAAAATGACACGTAGTGGAATCATAATTTGATACGTGCAGTTATTTTTTTAAGAAAAAAAAGTTAAAAACATTAAAAATTAAAAAAATATTAAATAATATAAAAAAAAAACAAGCTGACACATAATATACAATTAACATTATACTCTAACAGAAGGATCAAATTAGAATAAATTTTCAAAAATAAAATCTTTAAGATGACTTAAAATCTATTCAATTAACATTTTTGAAGGAAGCACTTCCAAATAATTAAACCTATAATTAATTATACATAACTATAATTCATGATATACATATCCTAACATAATAAACGTAGTGTAATCGAAAAAAAAAAGGTTAAAGAGGTAAAAGCGTAAATGTCAACTATTCTCTTCTTCTTTTACGTACCTTCCTCCTTTTTAACCAATTTAGGTATGTAAACTTTCTTTTCCATCATGTTTGGTTAGAATCAATTTTTTATGAGTTATATTTGGCATCTGCATCTCAAGTGCTAAATAATATTTTAATTTGTGCAACGCACATGATTATTTTCAAGACAACTAAATATTTTTTCTTGTTTTATAACAATTAGAAGTAATGAAATAAGTTAAAAATAGATATTGCATTTTAAACAATGATGATAAATATGATTCAAAATAAGACACATTAATTTTACATTGTTCACATCAAATGCAACACTATCAAATATATAGATTCAATTTTTTGAACATCCAAGCGTAACGTTTAAAGCTTGAATAATGTTTAGAGGTAGATGGGAATATTTTATATTAGAAATACTAAATTTGTTTTATTTATTATTATCAAAATTTGAGTATCTTTAACAATTTTATACATTACAACAAAATTCTTAAATAATTATTAATTTTATAAATTTTTTTAACAGTCAAAATTTTGATAACTGGATGTTAGTGAAAAATCTATTTTTTTTTTCGAGCTTTTGAAAGTTTCATAGCTATGCCATGTTATTATGATTTGACAGACTATTTTATTTATAACATATAAATTTAAGTACTGATTTAATATAAAACCCCGATATTTTATTATACCACTTATGTCGTAGTGATAATTACATAAAATAAATAAATAATTGCATTTTAAAGAGTTATAATTAATTGATGATGTTATGGGTTACAAATCACTTTCACCTGTAGGAATAAGCTTTTGTCTAAATTTATTATATTTAATTTTGTCTTACGTCTCTTTAAATAGTTTCTTTTACAGTTTTGCTGGTACTTTATTGTCACTAGTTAGATTGTTAAAATTAGGAACTTGACGTGTATTTATAGTTATTTCGGTAAATATTGCCATTACACATAAAAAGTTAAGTATTTACATAAAAGAATAAAACAAAATGGTGCAATGAAATATAAATGAAGTTTAATTGTTGTATTAAAATTATGCTCAAGTATTTGGATACCATATTTATATTTATTAGTCAAGGCGTAACTCTTTTTTCTTAAGAATGTAACAATCTAAACGTCATGACTAAATTGTGATCCGGTTCACTTGACCTCCGCCAAGAGACAATTGTGCAATTCACAACAATCAAACCCGTGACCTGACTCTGATACCAATTATTAGGATCTAGTGTTTACTACTAGACAAAAAACTATAGTCATTAGTCAGAGTGCAACTCTTTTTACTTAAAGTGTAACAGTCCAAACGCCACGATTCGATTGTGACCCAACCCACTTGACATCTGTCACGAGACAATTGATGTCACATGCAACATACCATACACATAGTGCTAGAATTGCAATACTAAAGCACTAAAAATTATACATAAAAAATTATATATGTTTTAACACTTTGGGCTAAAGCATTACAATATGCAACACCATAGCATGCTAAATTTACACACACCAACATAAATGCAAAGAATTAAAAAAGTGAACCATTTTAGCCTCTAATGTTAGGTTATTTTTTTATAGCATAGATTTAATTTATTAATTTTTAGAAATATTAATTGAAAAGATAAGTGCTATAGGAACTATTTATTTGGTATGCATATGTCTACTTTAGACCTTATTTAAAGAAAAAAAAAATGTAAAAGTTGAAAAGTGAGTGTGTGGAGTTGGAAAGTTGAAAGAATATGAGAAGAGTGAGTTGAGCGGAGGCACCGTAGGCGGCGGCCGGCTGGTCGTGGCTTTCGGTGGTTGGTTGCATGTGGAATTTTGTGATGGGTTACTCACCAATTCAATGTTCTCTCTTTCTGTTTTTTTTTTTTTCAAAAAATATTTTTAATTCATGAATTTTAAGAAATTTCAAGAAGATTAAATACTTTTATTAAAAGAAAATTGCTATTGGGACAAAAGAAAATGTTTAAAAGAAATGTGTGACTGTATCCTCTTGGGCCGGTTCTTTTGAGTGCAATAAATATTAAATATTTATTGTCAATTCCTTTCAATAAGTTCCTAAAAACGATAAAATCAATGTAATATTTTATTTTTTAATATATTTTTCTTTCTAATTTAAAATTGACATGGTGTTCGCATTTGTAAATTGAAAGAATGCTTATTTTACTCCCTTACATAAAATAATGTTAAAAATTTTGTTTATAAGACTAACAAATTATGACTGGTTACATTATAATTTGTTTTGATTTCATATTTTATTATAAATATATGATAGTTTTTAATGTATATTTTTATAACTTGAAGAATTGAAGATAAGTTAAAATTTTACATTAAGTAGATGTGAGTAAATAGTAGATTAGAAATCAAACTCTAATCTCAATTTTAATATCAATGGTTGAATTGAAGGTCTATTATATATATATATATATATATATATATATATATATTAAAATTTATAATCGTTAGTTATGACACAACTTTTTTTTTTTATTTCATATCGATCTAAGTATTACGATTCGATTATGATTCGGTCTATTCAACTTCGAACAATATACTCGTACCTAAAAGATTTGAGTCGAGATTAGTTTCTCTTATGTCTTTTTCATGAAATGGCAGTGTAAGAAAAGAAAGGTTATTGGTGGTTGCTTAGATAGAATTTGTAGAGTAGGAACAAAATGATGAGGAACATATAGAAGTGGGAAGAATATGGGGCAGCCAAGGTGCAATGAATGCAAATCACAATTCAAAAATATTGGCTCTTCAATTAGTGGAGTGAAGCATATAAATTGCAATCTGACTTTCTTAGCTATGCTATGAAAATTTCAAAATGTTGTGTATATAATATATACTTTCTGCATTGTTTTCAAAGCTAAAAGATTAAGGGGACCACTCTCACTGTGGACCTTCAACACTTTATGAACATGAGGGTTTTCAAATTGCTTTAGGTTTAAGAGAATTATTTATGCACAGAATATTGAAGAAGTATACACAAGAGTTTTACTTTTCTGCTGAATGAGCCTTTCACTTTCACTCGTTGGATACTGCATATTTTGATGTGGCTACCTCTGCTTTACAACCCATCTATTAAATTAAACCATGAACAAAAGAAACATTCGCATGTGTATGTTTTCATCAAGTTACATATATAATCACTTCTTTGTCACTTATAATCACAATAAAATAAAACGACCTAAGTATTTTGTGATTTTAGATTCTTGATTGATTTTTGAGTACGGTTCTCTATCGAACATTAAAAGTACAACATCGTGTTGTACTTTAAATATTTTTTTAATATATTTTAAAACGTTAAAATTAGTAATAATTAGTATATTATGAAAACACAATAGAGGAACAACATAAGAAAATTAAGTAAAGAATCCAAATCTGTATCTATCTTGTAGTTCCGATAGATGTGAAAGTGAAAGTTGTTTCAGTTTTTAAACTTGGATATATTTTGTTTCCAAAATTTAGAAATAAATGAATATAGTTCTTTTACTCCAATAATGTTACTTTTTACATGTTAAATGATGTGTTAAGTTGACATTTGAGTTAGAACGTATTAAACGGTGTAAACAGTTAGACATGTAAAAAAAATTACATTATAAAACACTTGACATGTAAAAAAAATTAGCACAATTAAATTAAGAAAACTGTATCTATTCAATTTTAAAGTTTAAAAATTAAAATGTATCACAATTTGGATTAGAGAACTCCAATTTCACGCTAAAAATTTTAAAAAATAAAAATATATTTAACCTTCACCAACAAGGAACTATATAAATCTAGAATTTAAAAATATTATTACAGTTAAATGGACTATGATACTTAAACAAAATTATTTTTGACAAAGTTTACTTTTTAATATAAACTAATTTCTTTTCCTTCTATTTTTAAGTCAGATCAAACTTTTATTTATCGTCACTATGCATTCTCACAAGTCTGTCACCAAAACTTTGTAAGAAATAATTTTGCAGTGAGATATCAGAAGCATATGAATGAACATTGTCACAGTTTAGTTGTTGAGGTAAAAACTAAAAACGAAGGAAGAAGCGAGAGGAATTTTCCTTTTGACGTTGACAATGTTTGTCCCATTAAGACATGACACATCATCGACAATAAAATAAACATGAATTTCAGTGGATGGAGTATCTGGAGAATACTGTTGCTCCACTATCTCTCACCACCATTCAATCAATTTTTTCTTTTCACACGTAAACCAGAACCAGAACCTTTGAGCCAGCTTTAGGCTATCTTTAAATATTAATCAAACAGTTGTCTAAGCAACCAAGATGGGTAAAACAGTGTTCTTTATGATCATCTATGGCTTTTTCATCTTATGCTTTGCTTCTTCAGACCCTCAAATGGTTCCAGCTTTGTACGTGTTTGGAGACTCACTTGTGGATGTCGGCAACAACAATTTCTTAACTCTTTCCATTGCAAAGGCAAATCATCGTCACTATGGCATTGATTTTCCCAACCACATACCCACCGGAAGATTTAGCAATGGCAAGAATGCTGCAGATTTTGTTGGTAATTCTAATTCATTCCAAACAAAAACCTTACCATTTCAAATGTTCTTACAATCATGTCGTCACTTATGTGTTCATGTTTTTTAACTTTAAAGACAATGTTTTAGTTCGAGAATTTTTCAATAATTACTGAATTCTGTCTTCTCAGGTAATTAATCTTGTGCCTAATGTGTATATATATCTTGAACTCATTTAGTTTTATGTTTTATAATTTGTTTGAACTGATTCAATCTCAGAATTTAATATATATTAATTGTTAGAATTTAATATATATTAATTGTTGAGAAATATTTTTGGAAACCAGATTTGTTTTCTGCATGTTTCTTCACCTGTAAGATATTCATAAGGTTGATAAACTGGCACCCAGAAAACATGGAAAAATAACGTCGACACATGTGGAGTGTGACAACAAATGAAAATCATAAAAATAAAATATATATATATATATATATATATATATATATATATATATATATATATATATATTTTGGTGCACAAACTTCATAATACTTTGTAAAGTTTCTTATTATGCAAATTAATAAACGTTCAAAAACTCAAGTGTGAGTCTAAGTACTGTATTGACTAGAAATAAAAGAGTGGAGTACTGTATAAGGATAAAGACTCATAAACTCATAGTCTAAAAAAGAGTAATGTCAATACTTAATGTGGTTGAATTCATATCTCATTGGTATTTGTTCTCGGTAGATAATTTTTTTAGTTAATGTAATGATTGTGTTGTGTGGGTTGAAATTGCAGCTGAGAAATTGGGTTTGGCAACTTCGCCACCTTACCTCTCTCTAACATCGAAGGCCAACAAAAACAAGGCGACATTCATTGATGGTGTTAGCTTTGCCTCCGCAGGTGCTGGAATATTTGATGGTTCTGACTTGCGTTATGTAAGTCACCAAAAGTAGTTTTTTTTTTTTGTTTTTACTTTTATTCATTTATTGTGGGTAGACGACCCAAATACGGCTCTGGGAATCTGACCCAAGATGGACCTGAAGTGGGTCTCCGTTGAAAGGAATTGGTGTTTCGGGTCCATCTTTTTGAAAGACGTGGACCATTTAAATCTAGACAGTGACGTAGTTCCTTTTCTTTATAATTAAGAACATTATTAATTATTAGAGAATATAACTTAATCATATATATGTTTATTATTTTTATCTCATTTTTTCATGATGACAAAATGTGAATTGAGTTAACCAAATCAGTGTGTTGGATTTTAAATTTTGAGAACCCTTTCAACATTTTGTTCATTATGAATTCAGAGACAATCAATACCATTGACAAAACAAGTGGACTACTACTCTATTGTGCACGAGGAAATGACACGAGAAACAGGAGCAGCTGCTATACAGAAACATCTCTCAAAATCAATTTTCGTTGTGGTGATTGGCAGCAACGACCTCTTTGGATATTTTGAGTCATCAGATCTTCGTAAGAAAACTACCCCACACCAGTACGTGGATTCCATGGCACTCTCACTAAAATTGCAACTACAGGTACCATACAATAATCGTAATTCGAAAGATCTGTGACAAACGTATACACTGTTTAAGGATAAACGTTTGTGTCCTTTGCTTTGTTTTTTTATTTAAATTTTTTTGTAGAGATTGTACGATCATGGTGCACGTAAATTTGAGATCGCGGGAGTTGGAACACTTGGATGCTGCCCTGAATTCAGGCTGAAGAACAAAACGGAATGCGTTGTAGAAGTGAATTACTGGTCTGTAAAATACAATGAAGGCCTTCAATCGATGTTGATGGAATGGCAATCGGAGAATAGAGGGATAATCTACTCCTACTTCGACACTTATGCTGCCATCAACGACCTCATTCAGAGTCCAGCTTCCAATGGTACTGTCATTTACCACCACACTCTCCTATTTTCTCTCCTTAATAATAAATAACCAACTTATCACAATATCCACACACGAGGTCAAGGCCGTGGATTGAATCCCTAGTTAACAATTTAAAGCAATAAGATTGATTTCGTGGATTTGAAAGGAAGAGGGTAGAAATTGTGGATTCAACCCTTCACTAATAAAATCTAATAATTAACATTTTTACACTCAATAAGTTTTACATTGTTTAAAAGTCAAGATCAAATATATTTTAAATACTCATTCATAGACGTTTTTAAAGAATAAAACCGTGACATAACTTTTTCAAAATGAATAATATCTCAAAAATGTGATTGTCGTTTTTAACGATTTGAGTTGGGTTGGGTCGGATGATATAATAACTTTCTTGTAAATTTTAACTAATCATTAATTAATTATTTTTATCGTATTGGATTGTGATTAAAAAAAATTGAAATCCCTTTTCAGGATTTAGTGAGGTAAAAGGTGCTTGTTGTGGACTGGGTGAGCTGAATGCCAGGGCTCCCTGCCTGCCATTGTCAAACCTTTGTCCTAATAGAGAAGATCACATCTTCTTCGACCAATTCCATCCTACGGAGGCAGCTTCTCGTATATTTGTTAACAGACTTTTCGACGGTCCTTCAGGTTACGCATCTCCCATTAATATGAAACAACTAGTAGCAGCCTGAACTTCAGGATTCATTAACTCTTCAATGACATTTTTTTTTTCTTTATAGTTCGATGTTAAAAGTTGAATGTGATATTGGGGAGGGAAAAAAAATCCCAAAGCCGGGCTTCAGGAAAAATGATCTCTGGTTAGAAAAATATGCATTCCTATGAGAATGATGGTTTTTATACTAGTTTTTAATAGATGTTAATGAAATATGACAAGAGCATCAAACTATATAATGTTTCCATATCAAGTAGTTGTAGCTTACGTTGACTAGGTGGGTCGGATCCAACTGCTTCAAGTTCAATAGTTGATGTTAATCCTAGCTGTGGACAAAATCAACCGAAAGAGGAAAGGAAGGAGAAACATTCATAAACATATTAACACTCCGAACTTGTTAGAATTTTCTAAATATTGTTATGGACCACAACCAACTTAGGATTTTAGCTTTGGGAATGATGGGTTAATATTGCAATCAATTTAGAAATGCTTGATATTTCTCTAGTAATAAATTCGTGGGTGAAATAGCTTGTTAGATTTATCTTGTGACGTTACTTCAAAGTATTTAAAGGAACCAATAAAAATAACTTATCATATTCTTATAAGTTACTTTCTATAATAATTAGTAAAAATAACCTAACTTACTTTTAACTCTAATTATAAAAAACAACTTATACACATTACGTACAAGATAAATATCAATTCAATAAATTCATAATTAAGCTATTTACCAAAGTGGGTTCTAAGTTTTGAAATTGTAGTAGACTTCAAACACCTAATTATTAGGGTTTAACAAATATCTTTCATCCTAATGAACACGATAGTCTTTTTTTTTATTTTTTAATTTAGTTCTTATAATTTTGAAAATTATATTTAATAAAAATAATTCATTTTCAATCTTCTATAAAAGATCACAGATATATGCTTTTGTAGTTTTTGAGAATTACTTTTTTAAAGGGCGGAACATTTTAAACCTACTCATTATAGTGTAATCTAATAAAATTAGATTAACTCTTAACTTCAGACTTCTATTGAAAGTCCTATCAGTTATGTTTATATATGATTAAAGCTATTCACTCTCTAAACTTTCCACATACTACTAACTTTTTAGCTTGAGGTTGATAAACCAATGAAAAAGACTCTGCTATAGGAAGATATAATTCTCCAAAATGGATGCTCAATAAAAATGTATGCAACTCATCTTGATATAAATGTCATACCATCACACCTGGCATCTCAATAATTCCTACGAAAACAATCAGCAGATAAGACTTCAGTCACGATGCATTAAGAACTGGAGAAAATATATCCTCAAAGAAAAGTTTTAAGTCGCCTTTTTCAATATCGAATTCCAACAGTTTATCCATGGCATCCTGCATTCCATTTGGAAATATAAGTAAACATACCTGAGAGAGTAAACAATATCCAAAGCACTAATTTGAATCTTGAAATTGAAATTTCACCTTGCATTGACGATCTTGGGCAGAGATGTTCTCATTGCATAACCGCTCGACATGATTATTATTTGAAACGGTATCCAACACAGCAGCAGCTCTTTTTACAATTTCCTCTGGTACACCTGCGTGAACGGTGCAGCTTGTTTCAATGAAAGAAATAAAAACAGAAAAAAAAAAATGTTTTATAAATTTTTTTATCACGAGGAAAGAATGAAGAATATGCTTTGCGTATATTTTTTTATCAGGAAATATCATTTTTAAGCAGCAGTTTTGTTAATTACCAGCAAGCAGAGCACAATGCAGCCCTGCAGGATTTCAGAAACCGCACACATCATTTTCATTGGTATTTCAATTGATATTGCAAAGTATGTTAGTAATACACTCTTCAAAACACTTTTAAAGACACTTCCCTGTGCTTGTATTCACCAAATGATGTATCAAAGAATGTGTTTGACATTTTTCTTTGTTGTGTTAGAAAGTATATCTCTAATATTCTAGACATAAAATACCGAATAAAGCAAAAGCATACCGTAGCTATGATGGGCATGTCCAGGGATAAGCCTGCGAGAAAAATGATAATAACAAAGATGAAATCTCCTCAGACAGTATATTATCTCAATAGTCTAGACAAAGTACAAGGGCGAAGTATAATGAAAGCTCCTCTGCCTGGAGCATTACATGAACCAAATACTATCATTCATGTGCATATTTTAATGTTCAGGATGACCTCACCGAAATAGATGCATGCTTAAACATATAATTTTTGGCAATCAGTTTTCCATCTCTAATCTTAGACTAAAAAAACTGCATCTATTACAGTAACTTTTTTTAAATACAAACACACGTTTGTTATATTGTCTGATCAAGTGAAGTCCAACAACCTACACAATTTCCATCAAATCCTTCTTTTGACATCAAATAAACTTTGATGGTAAATATAGTTCTTAGCATACTGCATAGCAGAATCAACAAAATATACCTGTATAAAAATACAATGTCGTCAATGTATGTGGAATTGTCGTCAGGCCTCAGTATACTCATTGTGTAAAACTTAATCTGCTCAGACTGAAATAGTCCAAAGGAATTATGTTTATGATCACTCAACCGAGGAGTTCAAAAACTTCAAACTTCTTGCACAAGTATAAGTGCGTAACCTTGGTCAGGGAATGTCCATGCAATAAATCCATGAGATGAGTGCACACGAAAACCTACAAATTTTGCAGAACAAATGACAGTTACAATCTCTATGAGAAACTGCCTATAGTCACTTGGCCAATTGTGAATATATTTTTGGATTGCAGTTTGAATCTAGGTTCTGAGTTAATACTTCATCTTAATAAAATTTCCTGGGAAATTGTCTTTCCATAACAATGTCATGAAAAAACTAATGCTTGAGTAAATAAAAACTATTATTTCCTGGGAAATTGTCTTTCAATAACAATGTCCTGAAAAAATTACTGCTTGAGTGTATAAAAAACTATTACTTTTTAATTTCATCATAGAACTACTCTAATGACTCATGATCACTGGAACATGATTAGCTCATGTATATACAATCATGTGTGGAACGATCATTGCCAGTCACTAAAACAACAACAGAACTAATTGTCCATTTTAACATTTAACTATCATTCTTTCACCATTTACCACCCAGGCTTTCCTATCTGTAACAATTGTCAAACGGGCTGAGTTGACCGGTTCAGCCTGACTTAAGGAGTTACCTAAAAAATTGTATCGATCTGATCAGTTTTATAAAAGAGCTGTAATTTTAACCTAATCTTGCTCCGTGCGGAGTCAGTGGATCATTTTGACTCACTTTACAAAATTTTAAACAAATATAAAAACAAAACTTTTAATAAAAGAACACATACAATTTTAATTTTAAAATTTAAATATAGTAATTTAATATATATAAATAAATGCAAATTATAATTAACATATGTTTTTTTAAAAAATAATATCAATTTAATTATTTTAAATACAATTATTATTTTACAAAACGAATCACTCCATAAATTTCAAGACCGGATTAGCCTAAACTTATTTAGATCGCAGCAAAATGACTCAACTCCATTTGAACAATTGTTTTAGACTAATCTAATCCGTTTTGTAAGTTTTTCTATGTCAACCCATATCACTGAAACAATCTTCACAACTAAATGTTTTACCATCATATTCTTTAATTTTCATGCATCTTGCCATTCTGTTAAATGTATGACGGTATGATGAAGTATAACGAAAGAAAATAAAATGACATCAAAACGACTTCTTTTTGCCAAAAAAAAAAATATTAAATTAAATTATTGATAAGAAATTATTATAAAGGGTTGTAAGATGGTAGAATAAGTTTATAAGGATTTCTAACATATTAACATTTTTTGCTAAATAAAATATAACAAAGCAACGACTTTTTTCATTTTTTTGTGACAAATCAGCATATAAGTATATAATGACGGGCAAAATATGCAAAAGAATAAAATATATAATTAAATGTACTTAAAAAAAACTTACATAATATAATTAAGCCTAATATCCGATATAGACTTGTAAAGAAACACTTAAAAGATTATAGATGAGACGACGGTTACTGGAAAGCATAAAGATGGTCATCTTCGGAAAATGATATTATAATTCCTGAAAAGTTGAATTCATACACACATTATATAATTTCAGGAAGAAGTTAAACCTTTGGAGGTTCATGACATGTGACAAAGTGATTTATGGTTCCAGCAAGTAGACCAATGCCATCTGAAAGAAAGATTAAAAATTTAAGCTAAAAACTAGCCTCAACAATACGCACACACATTCCATGCATTTGTGAATTTTAGACACTCTAAACATTGGAGAAACAGACCTTCTGTAAGAGTACCTTTACCAAATTCATCAACCAAACACAGAGATTGCGAAGTAGCATGCCTGTAGATTTTCTAGGCATTAAAAAAAATACATATACACAAACATTGCCCTTTTATTAAAATGCAAATTATCTTGGAACCCTCCGCTTATTTAATTGTTGGTATAAAATGTTGGATCATTGTACCCAAAAATTCTGAGTTTTAGTCTCTGTTGGTTAGGTTTTTGGCAGTGTAAACCACCACATGATAGAGATATAAGAACTAAAAGTTAAAACAATTGTTAGTATAGATATTAAAATATAAACTTTTAAGTGGGGGTTAAAATGAAAAGTTAACTCTGGTATAGAAACCAAATAATTAACCAAAACAAACGAATGATATAGAAGATAGGGCATCCTGCACCATAGTCCATCCAAATGCAAGGAGGTTATACAGATTTTTCCTGTGACGGTTTTATGTTAAATGTAATGGAGATGGCTTTTTTCTTGGAATACCTGAGCATCATCCCTACTTGATGTAGATCAATCATAAATGTTGATTGTTCAGCTGTCATAAGCCTGCTTCCCGTTGCACAAAATATTCTAAAATACCTCCCCAACAAACAAGTAAATAAAAAACGATTAGCATTCAATAATGTAACTCTTGTTTCATAAGGGACGTGATTCATGAGAAAATTATACCTATCTGTTAGACCCACAGTTGCTGAATCGGCTGGCACAAAACTACCAATGTGGGAGAGAAAAACAATTATAGCAATCTGCAAAATACTTATCGTTAGTTTATAAATAACAGAGCAACAAGGAGCAAGGTCAGTAACATCATATAGTAGCCAGACGTTATACTGTATGTTAAGGAATCAACTATTTGAAGAACAGTAAATTCGAAGCTTCCTTTTTTAGTCTTCAACACAGTCCCTGAACAAAAATCCTTGAATCCGGAAAGGTGGATAAGCACAAACTCATCCACATGAAACGATAAAAATGTTAAGATTTTGTTTTTATTTAGTGTGGTCACTCATTTTACTTTGAGATAATCATACAAAAAATAAGATATTAAAAAATGTTATTTTTTAGCAATAATATAATATAGCTCAAATTAATTTTATTAAATTGTGATGTCATGTATATGCTATTGTATTCATCAACTTATATAAAAATGTTATTAAACAATGATAATATCAAGTAATTGTTATCCCGAAAATACATGTTAATTAAATTATTTTTTCAATTGAATTAAAGAAAAAAAAAAATATTGGGTGAATGCCACGACAATAAAAATATGCAAAACCCAAATAAAAAAAAGATCTGATGAATATCAACAATTGTAGTGTTTAGATTGTCAGACCAGATGAATATTAAAAACCAGAAGTTCATAACTCTGATACACGTACTACTAAAATAGCTCCTGCAACATTTTTTTCATACAGAGACTAGAAGTTAGGAAAATTCTTCCATTTGGAGACTAGAAATTAAGGTTATAGAATGACCTTTTCGACATAGTTGCTATTTTAAAACAGTACAATCAATATGCTGCGGAATACATGTCCCAGAAAGATAAAGAACTAATAGCTGACCTGCTTTATATAGATACTTTTTCCAGAAAAATTAGGACCGGTGATGATATTTATTCTTCCTACCGTAAAGAGCAATGGAAGAGGGATTAATAACAAAATAATTTGATCAAAAATGGACTTTAATAATATAAGTTAGCTAATATCAGTTATGTATGTCTACAGCTATTTACCATCATGAAGAATCTTAGTGTCATTAGGAATAAATGTGTCTACCGTCATTTCCTGCAAAACATGCCTACAAACAAAGCCAGTTTTTATCATTAACCATATAAATGATTTTCCATTAGGTTCTTATAACCAGATGATCTGAACCTTCCATTTTTTATATCAAGCAAATTTTCTTCAGTCAACGAAGGCCTGACGTAGTTGTTCTGCCGTGCAACCAATGCCATTGACAAAAAGCTGAAGCAAAATTATTAACGATAAAAAAATGTCCCAGCTAGCACCAGTTATTTATAATGACAATTTATCTTACCAGTCCAGTTCAGCTGCAAAAGTTGCCACCTTTATCAAAAGGGTCTGGAATAGCAATATACGCGAAAACAAATCTCTGGTGATTGCCCTCTCCATATCTTGAATAAAAGAACTCAAATAAGTAAGATTGCACCAGAGACCAAGCGTTTAACTTTGAAGGTAAACTCAATCATATCTATTACGTCTCATAGATCTTACGGTGAGAGTCTTACCACAAGCTGTGTCAAGGAATTCCATAATTTTATTAAAATCTAATTGCTTACATCGAGAGTTTTTTTCATTTCAAGGTTAGAGCATGTTACCAGTCTGGGCAAAGGCTCGGCGAATTACTTCAAAGCAAATAAGTAAAAATCAGGGAACTATCAAATATATGCTTAAAATACCTTGAATTTTATGGTGGATATCACCGAGCAGACTATCCAATTCTCGTGTCTTTGGCGTACGATAAAAGTATCTTTTTGTCTCTCCATCTGTGTCACAAAACTGTACTTGAAATGAATAACATGAAATATAAGATATTAATTAGGTAAATCATTTGACTGGGTGCAATCACCAACATACTGCGTATTCCCAATCTACAAGTGTCTCCAGAGAGGTTTCTTCAGGTTTTTCTTCAAAGATACACATTAAATAACCTACAGTAGACAGAAACAAGATATGCATTGCTCATTAATAAGATATCCAGTGTTGTTTGATAGCCGGAAAAAAATATGCTATGAAAAAAATGTGAACTGATGTTGCCAAACAGCCAAAATGGCAGGGCAGCGCCACCTTGCCACGTTGTGGCAGAAATCCAGCAAATTACTAACTGAGACTCTTGGAGTTGAGGTTTCCTCTTGGTGGCAAATGGTTGATGAAAGTATTATAATCAAATATAATTAGACATTGAGTTGAGGTTTCCTCATGGTGGCAAATGGTTGATGAAAGTATTATAATCAAATATAATTAGACATTGATGGTACATCTGAAATATCAATGTCTAGTCCTGATGGACTTGAAGCATTTGTTCAGAGATCATTGAGAGTGTTAGAGAAACCCTCTTATTTGCCTGACTATGTGTGTTCTAGCACTTCACACACTCATCTCATTCAAAATTTTATTCTTTAGACAAATCGAGTCCAAATTACAAAACCTTTATCAATCAAATTTCCTCTACTTATGAACTTCAGTTCTATCATCAAGTAGTACCCTACCCTGAATGACGCAATGATATGGCTCAAAAGATTAAAGCTTTTGAAGATAATGACATTTGGTCTTTAGTCCCTTTACTTGAAGGCAAATATTGCATAGGATGCTAATGGCTTTTCAAATTGAACCGTTCAATTGATAAATACAAATCTCAACTGAAAGTCAAAGGCAACACACAACAGACTGGAATTGATTTCTCATACACTTTTTCACTAGTGGCAAAGCTTACTTTTCTAAGAGTCTTATTACCTATTGGTGCTCCAAAAAATTGGAGCCTACAGTAGCTAGATACTAACAGTGCCTTCTTAAATGGTGTGTTATTTGAGGAAATACTCATGGATATTCCCTAAGGTTACAAAACAACAACAAAAGGATTAGTTTGCAAGTTAAATAAGTCTATATATGGACTTAGGCAAGCCTCTAGACAATGGTTCTATAAGTTCTCCTCAACATTACAGTGACATGGTTTTACACAGTTTAAAAATGATTACTCTCTATTCACTTATAGTTTTGGTTCTTCATTGGTCATTTTGTTGGTTTATGTGGATAACAAGCAGGACCATATTCTTCTTGTGTTAACAATGTACAGTTGACAACAAGTTCCTTGTTCAAACTGAAGATCCTTAGTTCTCTTCTCTCCAATAATTTTTTAAGATTGGAAATTGCCGGATCCAACAAAGGTAGTTCCTTGAGTCACAGAAAATATACTTTATATTTACTTGATGATACTGGTTTCTTAGGTAGCAGACCAGCTGCACTGCCTATAGGTCTCAGTTTAAAACTTGGCCTCAATGGTGATGACCCTATTGAGGATCCCTTTATATTCTTTCTTTGTCGTCTAATTCTCTGATTTTGCAACTTCTAAGTTCTGTGTCCCCCCATTGCTTTCTCTTTTATTTTTCTTTTCGTCTTGCTTAAGAAAAGGTTATTGTGCATAACTTTATCTTTACATATATGTAAAGAAATTGTTTCGTATTTGAATTCATGACAAACCCAGTCACCAGGATAAATCAAAAAAATGAAAATGAAGGATTAAAACTAAACATAATCATATCTACTGGAATAAACAATGTTTACAGCCTTTTATTAAATGTACTTCATAAAGAAAGAGCAATGCAATGACCCATTACCACATTTTATGGATACAAGTGTAAATGAGAGTCAGATCTACCTATTTGCTGTATATAAACAATGCAAGGAACACGCTTGTCCTTGCATAGACCAGGATGTTGATCCAATTCCATCGATGAAACCTGCAAAAAATATGTATCATGACGAGAAAAAAAAAAAAAAAATATATATATATATATATATATTAATTTTTCTGATCAATTAAAATTTACACAAAAAGCCACCTCTTCCAGAAATTCCGGCAGTTCCTCATATATTTGCCTCAGCTCATCTAACTACAAAATACCGAAGACAGTTGAACCAATGAAAGAAGAAAATTTTATACATTAGATTAAACCTTCAAACATCTATGGATTAATTTCTCTACTTAAAATCTCATCCTAGTAGGCACATGAGCAAAGAAACAATTTGACAACACATTTTTCAACTTGACTGGCACATGCATACTATCAAAATTCAGTACATTCACACAGCCGAAGAAAAGGAACAAGAACATTGGGTTTAACCTCGTCACAGAAACCTTCCTTCACAACCGTCGCATAACCTTTCTCTTTAGTTCTATTTAAATCAATAACACCAATTACCTGCACAAACCATAATCCAAACAAAGGGAAAACTGCTATCGCTTTTTATCCAAACAAATTAAATAAATCTCTCGATTGAATTGACTCTTGAAATGGTTCCCCTCACTCTACCAGATTCGAAAATCAGATGCTTTTAAAACATCAAAGCACATTATGTGCGATTTCTCTTTTTAGTATTTCTCATCATAATTAATAGGAGAGAAACAAATAAAACTTACCAGTTCATAAACATAACCAAGTTCTGCTGTTATACATGAATTAGCCTGCAGTAATGTTACTTATCAAAAGTAAAACCATTTAAGCTATAGTGTAGACGAGTGCACTCGAATAGAGCATATATGCAAATACCTTCTCGACAATGTCCAAGTTTAAATACTTCAATTCTTCACGAAGGTCTTCGGACATTCCAACTTCAAAAATCTTGTTTACATGCAACAGCGCACAAATACTCTAAAAATCATATGAACATAAAATCAGTGCTCAATCCCAAAATGAACTTCTATTGTAAAGGAAAGTATATTAAATTGTTATGAACATCTATCGGTGAAGGTATCCTCTCCATTTTCCACAACTCGTGTAAATGGATTTCTTAAATAAACAGTGTCCAATATGGAAAGGAAAACCCTGATATTCTTTTTTTTTTCCTTAGCTATATCTTTGTCATGAACTGCAACATCGTAGAATACAGTTATATCGTAACAAAATAATGGACAATCCATAAAACTAAAAAAAAAGGTTCCCATCCATATTTTTTAAAATATACAATTAATTATATATATATATATATATATATATATATATATATATTTTAAAACACATAATCTAGGATGAAGCATCCTCATGTGTAGAAATAGAAGTTATGCTATGTTTGGATTAATAGTGTTGGAAAACCAAGTTAATGATAGTCATCCTTGACCCATCTTAATTACGTCTTTGGGCTACCTTAATTGCAGCAGCATTGAAGGGGGCACGTTTAGCCGAGAGATGTGACTTATAAAACTTGGGCAATCTTCACTTTAGAAACTGACGTAATACGATTGTGCTAGGCATTAAGTCCAAATTGTAAGATATGAAAAACAATAGATTGAGCAAAACGAAATGGAATACCTGGCTCCATTGATTAGATTGTTTAAAATGGGATGGAATAAAACAGAAGATGATGAATTACATTCCAATTTACATCTCATTCCATTCAATACTCCTATTAACCCCAGATCATTATTAAAATATACAAAAAACAAATTGTTAACTTTATTCCATTCCATTTGGTTTCATCCTAATCTATTTGAATCACTATTAGATATTCAACCATGATGAAAGCTATTGCTAATTTTATGCACTGACCTATCATTTACCAGACTTCTTATCATTTAACTAGTTCAACATTTTGCCCACCTCTTCAATAACAAAAACTAACACGCTTTCAACATTACCTCCCCTCAGTCGCATCAGTTTTTTTATCTTGTCATTTTTCAATTTTCATGCAGCAAGATTTCTTCGCTTTTAATCACTGACAAGAAAAGACAAATAGAAAATAGCAACAAATGGAGAAGGGAGGAGGAGAATATTTGTTGGCCTTTGATTTTTGTTAACTTGTAATATACAAAGAAAATGTTTAGAAGTTAACAATTTTTTAAAGGCCACTGTGGTCATGTAAAACTAAATTCAAGGAACAGAACAATATAAATTTATTTTAATATGTAGAAGCAGATGTGAATTTTAATAGGTTACAGCACAAGAAAATATGACTATTAGGAACTAGAAAAGAATAAAAGAGAATTTTACCTTTAGAAGAGCTGCCCAATCAGAGCTAGTGCACGTAGAGCTTGGACAGTCAAATTTCTTTAATGATTTATTAAATCTTCAAAAAGTGTTAGTACGCAAATAATACAGGCTTTTGCTTCGAAAAGAAACACATTCATAATTGCATAAAACAGACTGACGTATGCACTCAAGATAAAAAATGATTTTCAAATATGTAATAGTAATATCATGTTTCAACAATGAATAATGTTCAATATTTGTGATTGGAGAGTTAAAATCATGTAGTTAACAAAATTTTAATGAGCACACATCATGCTCTTTTTAATTGTTTATTTGGCCCGAACAAAACACAATCTACAAAAGAGAATTTAAAGAATAGACAATGAACATACAGTCAGACGAGCATAAGAACAAGAATGAGAGAGGAAGAGACATTTCATACCTTCAGCAAGTGGGGTATATCCTTCACAGATTTCAAGGTTTCCCGTAATGAAGCAACAAGTTCTTCTGAGCATAGAAAAAAAGATATCTACTTACCATCAAAGGAAAACATGTTTTCATAATTATATGATTAATTTGTTGAAGATATGTAGTGAATAAGATATTAAATAGCCATTTCACCTCAAAAGGGACTATAATTAAATAAAGTAAATTTTTCTATCCACCTGAAATTTGGATTATACAGATTAGTGAAGCCTAATTAGACAATATATGCTAGACTATAGAAGGATACAGAATTTAAACGGTAGTTCAGCACTTCAAGATCAAGAATAGGCCTTAAGAACCAATTTCTGAAACGGGGAAATTATGTGAGAAAAATGTCGCCTCAAGTTCTCAAGCTCAAGAGATAGGTAGGTTATAAATCTCACATTCTCACTATTTTTTATTCATGTTACCTCAAAAGACGTCTACCCATCGGAGTCACACACTGCATTCAAGACAAACTATTAATCTTATGTGACGAGAAATTGGCACACACTATTCAAACCACTCAACAAACCTTATTGATCATTCCAAATACTGAAAACCTGCAATTAAGACATTGCCTTAGATATTTACATATTTTTTAAGTAGAATATTTAAGATTAAGTAATTACCCTTCTTTTGCTCTACCGATTCCCATGTGGCTTGGGTGCTTGTCAATTTGGAATATTTGTAATGCTTCATGAGCTGCTGCATCAAGTTTGAGAAAGTTATTTCTGTATCACCAAGGTAAAGGACAGCCTTTGAACTCACATTTTCTCCTTTCAAGTTTCAAGCAGCACAAAGAAGAACGTTTTTGCCTATAAACACTGAGAAAAATAAGTTCAAGGATACAGTGAAATTTCTGCAACAGAATCAATTGAAATTGATGTATTTCCTGATTCTTTCTGTTCAAGAGTATCTACAATCCTTTCATCCTCTAGTATTGCAAGGAGACCACCACTAGCACGAACCTGTACTTCACTTCCCATGTCCATCATTGAACTCAGCTGCAGGTGTAACAGAGGGGAGAAAGAGGGGGATGCATATAAAATTATTAGAGTATTGCAACAGCAATAATAATTGAAAGGACAGAAGATTTTTCCATACAAAACTTGTTATAATATAAGCAACAATTAATCTAGAACAAATAAGTATTCTATTACTAATTTAAGGATGTGCATTTATAATCCTAAGATACTAGGACAGTGGTGGGTGGTTTCTAACTCACATAGTAAATCCTCTCCTTCATATTTAATCCATCATCCATCCCCGCCACTCGCAGGTAAATTAATCTGTAAAATCAGGATTCTTGAAGTAGAAGAGATAGAATACTAAAATTGCAGCACACTTTTATTTTATTTGATATAAAGGAGTTTACAAATCACCAAATAAAAGCTGTCATAAAATAGCTTTCTCCACAAAAAAAAAAAAAATCAGGCATGCTGAATAAAACAATTAAAGGGTAGCACCAAGACGTTTGTTCAATCCTTTAACTGAAACAAAGCAGTAAAAAAAATATAAACTTTTCAAGGTTGAAGAGAGAGGCAATGATGGAAATTATGTGATGAGAAAAAATGATCCTAATACCCCAATTTCAAAGCGAAGGTAAGTTCCTAAATCAAACGCTACTTCTGTGTGTGGATGTGTTAATAGATAGGATAAGTTTTAAGCATTAAGTGAAAACAAATCAAATAGAGAATCTGAAAGTCCAAACAAAACAATCTCCATCAACAATTCGAATATTCAATATATCATCCTGTACACTGCAAAAAGATTTAAGTTAGAATTCTCTTTAAGATCTTAACAGATGTAACACCTATGCCATGCTTGCTCGTAGCTGAATATTGAACTTTTAACAAGCTTTACTGTAGGATACTCAGCTACTCCATCTGCGTAACTTCAATGGGTCAAAGGTCCAAATAATAGTCTTTCGTAACTTAATCACATTAAGGGCATCCTACCCTTTTGTTGCAGAGCAGACAAGAAGGATTCTTCACTTTTAGTGCTTGTGTAAATAACCAAAGGGTTGGCTTGATATTTCACTGCACCAGATATTCATATATAAAGACATTCATTTACTAGAATTCATAACAAGTAAAAGAAGTATTCGTCTTAAAATCAATAGGGGTATATGAAGCACAATATTGAAACTTCTATCAAAGAGAACATATCTATGCTGAGTCTCAAGTTTCAACTTTGAACATCAAAACCAAGGATCGCATTTGGCCTGAATTTCTTAGAATATCATAACTACTTTAGAGTTAGAGTTTAAGAAAAATGCTTAAAATTGAATTTAAAGTTGTTTGGCAATTATAAAACTTTTGAAAACTTTTTGGATATGTTATCGGGTTTGAAATTTGGACTGGTTAAAGAGAAAACAGAACTCCTATAATTAACGTAACTAAGATTCTTGTTCTAAGCTGTTTTAATTTAAAGGGGGAGAAAACTCTTTTTATTTATAGAATTACGTTTGGCAAAACACAACTTCTCCTTTTAAGGAGAACAGAAACCAAAAATAAGCTGTGCAAATTACTACCTAAAATTGAGCTCAAAGTCAACAATGATAAGAAAGAAATCATACCCAGATCAATAATTGGAAAACCTTTGTCGCCATCATCCCAAACTTCAAGTACATAAAGTTGTCGAAGTGTGGAATCATAATAAGAAACTCCTATTCTGTATTTGTGAAAGAAAAATAAGGCGGAATACATGTAGCAGGAGCAATAACATTAAGCTGCACAAACCTTTCATTATTATATAACCCTTTTGCCCGTCAAAATTGCAACATTACACAATATATTTAATTTTCAATGTTCTGAAACAATTTGCCACTTAATTTCAAATATCCTTCCTGCAACATCATTCTTCACACGATTTCATTCCCACTGCTAGGAAACTATCACTTTGTTTTTGCACCAAACAATTTTATGCAAGATTGGGCAACAGATACTTGGGCTATTAAAAAGCTTACCTATGACCATTTAGTATGCAAGCCATGTAAACCTGTAAAAAGTCCAAATTTTCCAATCAAGGACTGAGGTTGCAGTGAAGCAAATCAATCATTCAAGTAAAAAGGTTGCAGGAACCAAAAATTTAAACTGAGCAGTCTTGACTTTATAATCCTTAGAAATTGTATATGACCATACGATTAAGATATACAAAAATTACTCTGGTATTAAATATTTAACATATACAAAAATTAAAGCCTTTTCCCACTAGGCTAATTAATATTAAAAATATCAATCTAATTTTATTTTGTAGCAATAAATTTACTCTGAATTTAATTGAAGTTATTGGTGAGATACCTCATCCTATGACAGTGTTCAACTTAAATTACAATATTACAAAACTTGTTTATCAGATAACCCTTAAATTTAATGTTTTCGCCTGTTTCTTATAATATGAAACATGTCAAACTTCCTACATAAAACTCATTGATATTTCGTAAATTTATTCTACACAAATTTGAGAATATTTGTAAGCTTATCCACCGCTGTTTTATCTTTATTTTTTCAAGATATTAATCTACTCTATTCTTGTTATGCTAACAACAACCTCCGTATCACCTTGCAATGCATTATAAAATCCAAAAGACTTGCTGCAGCGCAACATAAACACAAGTTCTAGCTTAATAGAAATCACGTCACGAAATTGAAACTCATTTTTCCTAAACTTGACACTTCTAGTAACTGGTAAGACAGAAGCACTGTAAACCGGTGCAGACAAGGGCATGCCCCCTGCCATTGGTGACCGATAAATATCCTTCGCTATCATGCACTAAGCTTGAATTCTATTAGCATAACAAATCTAGTCAAAACAACAAAAACAGTTAACAGTCACCAGAGAATCAAATATGGAAGTATTACTTGTTTGAAACTACTATATATGTAAAGATTAATCATCAGAATGTTTTGACACAAGCCATTCAATCTTCAACTTCAGTGAAGCAATTTAATCGAACAAAGTTTGCAACCTAAAAATTGTAGTAATCTGACTATCCAGAGGGAACAGTGGCGCTATTTAAGATTTTAACTAATTGAGCTAAAACGTGCTTCTTCGGTAGGCAAACAGTAGCAGGAAATCAAAATTTTGAGGCAAATTTATATGAAAGGTGGACCTGAGGAACAGCGTCGATTTCGTCCATGTCCTCCATTTTCAGCTATCTCGATTCTGCACCACCCAGTAAAACAGCGAATGAACAGAAAACCAGAGATAACCAGAATTTGAGCGCGCAAAATTCAAAATACACTGTCCCTTTATATAGAGATACAGAAAATATTAGTCAATTTCCCTAATTAGGCGGGCAATTATTTATACTTTACTCTGTTGGTTGAGAAGCATCTAGATACAGAAAAATGAGAATGAGTTTTTCTGTTATGGTGAGGAAAAATAAGTAACAAAAAAATACTTCTATTGTTTATCATCTTTTATTTTTTTTATTGTTATCAAATCAAAAATATTATATAATTTTAAATAAATATATTTCTCACATTTTTATTATTTTTGAACTTATGCTTTATTTATTGTCATCTTTATTTCATTTTTCTCTCTATCAAAAACTTTCTTGAAGTATGTGTGTGTTAAACTTTTTATTTGCTTGGATAATTATGATGGAATTAAATGAAACTACTACTTTACTAATAGTTTTTTTTTTTTAATTTATATATACTGCCTTTATTTTTTTAAATACTTAAACATAAAAGTAAATAATTTTTTATATTTCAATGTGCAATAAATAAATAATAGACAAGTAGTTAAACCAAACACTTTGTATAAGTAGGTTAATTTACTAGGAAGTTAATTTTTATTTGATATTACCGATCTAGATTTTTTTTAAAAGCTATTGATAGGATTAAGAAGTAAGATATAGTCGTCAGTACTAACTACGATTTCAAGATTTTAAAATCGAAGTTTCAATAATATTAACAACTTCAAGATAAAATCATACACACAAATCACAATTTAATAACAAAGAAATTAACTTTTTTTTTTCTAAATTAACCTTAGGTATTTGTAAATGAAGTTAATACAAATGTTGAATATCAATCTACATATTTTAACTTAAATAACAAACAAAAATTACATGGATAATATATTCTGAAATATACAACTCTTTTTTTCAGGTTAAATTTTGGTTATTAAACGCCAAATTTTAAATTATAATTGAAATGAAATTAGTTAAAAAAATAAATGAAAATTAGTATTGAGGGGAAACAAATTTTGAATTGAATTTTTTATTCTATAAATAACAACAAATAATAAATAAGATATATAACACTTATAATCGAAATAATTCTATCAGACATTTTGAACAAAAACTCAGTCAAATTAACAATGTAAACGGTCCTATATGATGACAATTTTATGTAAAGTCGTAAGGGTATATATACAAATAAAAATATTTTAAACGGAAAATTATAATGATTATTTTAAATATTATTTAATATACGAAAAACAAGATAATTTATAAATATGATATTTCCAGTAACATCCTTTAAATCCACTCTACTTTAATTGACATTTTTTCTATAATTATTGTGAAAAAGAAAAAAAAATGTCCATAATAAATTTTCATCGATTTATTTGTGAAAATGTATTTATAGTTAAAACGAAAAATGAATAAGACTTTAAATCGGATCAAAAATAAAAAAAAAATATAATTTCATTTTAGAAAAAACCTTTGTAAGACCCAATTAGCATTTTGTTGTAGATCTTTTGTTTCAATATTTATTTATAGATCAAAGATGAGTTACACAAATGAACATTTTATCTAACAAAATGAATTGGCAGTAATAAAAACAATGTTTTCCAAATTCGAACTTCTTTTAGAAATATTAATGAAAATATATTCATATTTATATGTATTTTCTTTTTTACTAGCGTATACACGGATATTGCTGTGGTATATATATACACGTATTTTTTAAATATACGTGATATTATATTAGTAAGTGATGATAATTTAATTTTATTAAATTAATATATAAAATAAAATTATATTTATTAAAAATAAAATAAAATATATTAAGAAAAGATGAGAAAATAACGGTTGATAAAATAAAAAAAATAGAAAATCAGAGATAAACGATTTTATAAAAAAGTTTATAAAAATAACAGTTAATTTTTAAAAATTTAATAAATAATAATATTTTAAAAGGTAAAATTGATATTTTGAAATGTAGATACAGAGAATCCTCCTTATATATTTTTTTATATATTGTTACAGAGTAAAATAACAAAAAAATACTTTTATTAATAAAAATATTATTACACTTAATATAATATATTTGAAAAAACAGTTATAAAATAAATAGTTTTATAATTTATTTTAAATAATTTTTCATTTTAATTAGTCAAATAAGTTTTAAAAATAGTTAAAAAATTTAAATTGTAAATAAAAATATTATTATATTTAAAATATAAGTTCATAGGAGATAATTAAAATAAATAACTTTTATAATTTTATCTTAAATAATTTATGTTTAAATAATTAATTAAATTTAAAAAGTAAAATTTAAATAATGAAATAATAAAATAAAATATATTAATAACAGTACAATAAATAATAAATTATGTACATAAAAATTTGTGATTATAGTATAAAAACAAATTTTCTTTATTAATAGGTCCGTAAGCCGTTTCATATGATAGTTCCGTTTAATTTACTTATTTTTATTTATTTGTTATTATTATTATTATTATTTGGCAAAATATTATTATATTATTAATATTTTGGTATTATCAGAGAGAATAGATTGAAAATGAAAGAGAGTGGATGTAGACCGTAGGATGAATTAAACGGTGAAGATTATATGTGTGTTGTGAGTTCCCCATTACTTAAACCCTATTGATCCAACGTTGTTTCCTTCAGTCTCCCCTCAAAACCCTAGCTAGCCTCCCTGCAATCACCGAACATCCGAAAATGGTTGGTTCTGCCTCACTTTCTTCGCAGAATCTTTCACTTTCTCTTCTGAACGTTCATGTTTCTTGTTTGTTTGTGTTTTCTCTGTTTAATTATTGTCTGTTTTGCAGACCGGAGAGACCGTGAACCCAAAAGCTTACCCTTTGGCGGATGCTCAACTCACCATAACAATACTTGATCTTGTTCAACAAGCTGCCAACTACAAGCAACTCAAAAAGGGTGCTAATGAAGGTTTTTCTCTCTTTTCTTATGTCTTTTTCATTCTTTCCGAAGTTTGAAAAAGTTGTAATTGGTGTTAACGCGTTCCGTTTGTTTCAGCCACCAAAACTCTGAATAGAGGTATTTCTGAGTTCGTTGTCATGGCTGCAGACACCGAGCCTCTTGAAATCCTTCTCCATCTTCCTCTGCTTGCTGAGGACAAGGTAATCTATTTCCCTACAAATGTTTCTTATGCAATCTAATTGATTTTAATTTATCGTAAACGACAGCAGAATGAGGATATGCAAGAAAAATAAAATGATAAAAAAAAAGTTTAAAATGCAGGTCTAAGTGTTAAAATACAATTCAAAAGGGTGGAAAAATTATTTCTCAATTTTCTATCTCCTTTGTATTATTTTGGTTGGCATAAATCTTTAACTGCAGTCTTTCTTGTAACATCAGACTTGTGTATGATTTTTTACTGATTGAGGATTAACTTTGAAGTCCTCGAGCCTATTTCCTCTTTGTGTATTTTCATATGAAATTTTTTCAAGCATGATTAAGTTATTAGTATAGGTTCCTAAAGATTCAAATCAAAATATTGATGTTTCCTGTTTGACTGGTTCTGAAATGGATCTCTGAAAACACTCCCAACAAATATGATCAATGCTTGTTTGGATTATCAGTTGTTTTGTAATAGAGTAATTTGCTGCTTCTGAAGTATGAAACTTTTATATTTTACAATCTAATATTTTTATTTGTGATTTATTAATATGTATGCCCCAGTACAACACGTAAGATTTGTGTAGTAATGCTCTGACCTTGAGTGAACATTTACTCTGATGGAAACTTAGCATGTTCACAATAACCCTTCTCATGGAAACTTATTATCTTAGATTTTTACTATTTTACTGTTTTTGTAATTTACTGTTGGTCCTTATTTCTCAAGGAGGAAAGTAACCTTTACCCTTGGATGTTTGTTTGAATTTTGTAGAATGTTCCCTATGTATTTGTCCCATCGAAACAAGCACTTGGGCGAGCATGTGGTGTCACACGGCCAGTGATTGCATGTTCTGTTACAACTAATGAAGGAAGTCAACTGAAATCCCAAATTCAGCAGCTAAAGGTATTCACTGTGACTTTACTTCAATATTGTTCATATACTTGCTAACTGTATTACCCATTAGTGATGTTAAAATCTGGATCAGTCATTCTATTAGTAAATGTGTTAAGTAACAATTCACTGGTTTGATTGTAATTGTGTGGTTTTAAAACTGGTCATGATAAAATATTTAACTATTATATAATATCACTCAGTAATTACCTAACCAAAAATCACCAGGTCTTATGATAAACTGGACTCTCTGAAAGTTGCTATCGAGTTATAGTGAATAAATAAGGATTCTGAGTATTTTGTGGGTGTGCAGGATGCTATTGAGAAGCTTTTGATCTGAAAATTTGATATTCGGTATGACGGGCTTCTTGAGTTGTGCTGATTGCTCCTTCAGAGGCTTTGACTGGACGAATTGTCGTGTTCAACAGGCAAAGGTGTTTTATGTGTAAACCTACATTTATATTTTATCTATGCTGCGAAAGATTGTTTGGAAGTAATTTTGTACTCGATGTTTTACACTGCTACTGTAAAATGTTTGATGTTATGTATGTGGGGGTTCTCTTATGAAATTTTGACTTGATGAGTTTCTTCTTTTTATGAGAAGTTACTGTTTGTTTTTGTGTTTTAGTAGGTTGTGAGAAGCTTGCTATGGTATCCCAACAAAATGGGACTTTTAATTGTTAAAAATTCCTTCTAGTAACTTCTTAGAATTATTTCTTCAACAAATATTTTTTTTATAATCATAACAAAAGAATAAATGTCTTCTAAAAATTATTTTGGGTGAATAGTCTAATAATTTAATTTACCAAAATAAATCTCGTATTTTAAAATTGTTAGTAGACGCTTTTCAGTTTATTCAATTTAGTTTCTGCTATCTAGTTTTGATGATTGCGTGAAAATTCAGAATGCGATGTATTGTATAGATTTGTAAACATAAACAAACAAAACAAAAATGTAGAATATAATCTGTCTGGGAACAACCAACAAAATTAGTATCCTCCTTATTGGTTGCACCAAATTCTGATGTCAAACGTGCATAGGTTATATACAAATCAAATTGGTGTTCAAATCTTTTTAGTGTGCATCACGATTACCGATTACCTAATTTTGGTTACGTCTTCTACTCTTTCTGTGTAGATCACACTTTGTTTTTGTCTTGAGTCATCGTCTCTTGGAAATTATCTTTTAAACGTGAAATTAAATTTATATTAATTGAAGTTTTAACTATTTTTCATGTATAAACTGGAAGTTAATTGAATTTTTCTTTTAGAAATGTTTCAATCAACAAGTTAAACAATAAACGTTATTCACTTGAAAGTAAATTACAATATCATTTTTTCAGATTTTCAAACTTAATTATATGAATATTCTTTTAGCATGTTTAGATAGATGAACTAAAATAGTTTTTTTTTTTAATTATAAGAGATAAAGATTATTTTTTTTAATTTCAAGATCCAGAAACCAATTTGTCTTAAATTTAACGAATTAAAAATATATTTAAATCATATAGTTAGAGGTTATCTTTTTTTTTTTTAATGCGAGAGCGAATTGACATTAAACCTTCATGAAAATGGTTATAAATCTTTACCTGACATTCAACCTTAATAATTCATATGATTTAGATTTATTCCTCTCATTCTTATATATGAATTCTAGATATAAATATAAAAGATTAATTTGCGTGTTAACTAAAGAAGTTAGTTAACATAATTTTATTTTAGTAATTTCATTTAATCTTCCCCTTTTCGGTTTCCTCCTTTGGTTTCATCAATAAAACAAATAATTGCAAATGAATGAATTTTCAATTAAAGGGAGCATGTAACAAGAGGACTAAAATTAATGGAAGATGAACTCTTAATAAACTTCCTCTTTTCAACTATTCCCACATATTTTTTCTCTGGACAATCATTGTTAAATGATTCTATCCGTATAAATATGTTTTGTAATAATAGAAATATATAGAAATATAGCTACGAAATTTTCGATTATACCTCTTAATTGGTTCATCAGCAAGCAATACATATTCAGTCAAAATAAATTAATATACAACGGAATGCACTAAAATAACTACGTCACATTTTTTTTTTAATGTTTTAATAAAATGAAATGTTAAAAGAATGTTTTGGAGATATTATACGAAATATTAGAGATAAAATAAACTATAATGTATATGTAATTTATAAAGTTAAGATAATCTTAAATTTGTACTAGTATTATAAATTTGATCAAACTCCTCCATTACGCTCAATATTTTAAAATTTCAATAAAAGTTTGCGAAAAATATTCAAAATTAAAAGGAAACAAATTAAAAGATAGAAAAACGTTGTTGTCAAATTAAGTGATAGTTACTATCATCTTATTCATGTTGTCTCTCCCAGTTTTGGTTTGGGAATATTTTAGTGCAGAGAAGACCACAGAATTTGTGATCTTCCACTATTGTGAGTACTTTCACAGTCCATGGGAAGAATCATATGAACATCAAGTTGGTGTTCTTTTTGCATCAACCACAACGCATCATCGCTGACTACAAATACTGAAAGCAATGACTTAGAACTAACTCGCAACGGTTCAATTTGGTAGAACGTGTGTGTGGATTAAGTGCGCCTTGTCGCGCGCAGGAGATGGAGGAGCACACCTTCGTGTCCAAAGCGAGGAACGCCTTTCATTCTGCGGCGGCAAAAGCGGAGCGCGTGCTCATGGATTTCAAATCCGATCGAGGTGAGTGAGGTTCTCAGCGCGCCACATTGAAACAAGCCCGAAAAAGAAAAACTCTCTCGCGACCTATATTTCGGTTTCTTTTTTTACTTATCTAGCTTTATATTTAGCTTTAAGCGGATTTGCCTATTTTTTCTTTCCTTCTCTTTTCCCTTCGTTTTTTTAGGGAGATTTAAACAATTAATGATTAAAACAACAATTATCGTGTTCGGAATTAACATTGACTCAATTTGTTGACCGTGAAGAAGATCACGATAGGAACTCGTCGCAGGAAGCGGATTCTCCCAACAGCAACATCGAAAACGAGTCCAAGGAGGTAATGGCCGTGTATCAGTAATTATTATTAATGTTAATTATTATTTGTTAATCTGAACTTGGTGTTGGTCATATAATTTGGGTAAATAGTGTTTCGAAGCGGAAACATTTTCAATCCTACAGAGGTTGGATTGTTTTTTGTTTTTTTTTTTCCTGCACTTTGGGGAGCTACATTTGATTATGAGACGAAACTATAATGGTTTGTTTCGTTAGGTTTTAATTTTAGGTTCGTGAGGGAAGGGAAATTTAGATTAGGGTGATGACGTGGGATGTATTGAAATTCATCATCTGGTGAATCTACTCATTAATGAAATCTGCTTTGTATTTATTTCGTTTACTCAACTCAATGTCCTTCCTCAAAATTAATTATAATCCAGAATAAACGTGAAGGTGACATCTTTATTTTTGTGTACAATTTATTGTCAGTATTTGCGGGAACCTTGCTGAGTGGAAAGTTGTGATACGAAATTTGTTTTGACTTAAAAGATGATTGGAATATGTTTACCTATTTGTCTGCGTTTATGGCTAGGTAATTGTTAGGCAACATTTGTCATGTAGTGAGTGGTTAATTACTTGCACATTGGTCTTTGTGAGGGGATGGTGCAGGTTCGCAGTGATTTGAAGCATATAAAGTGGAGGCCTCCGCATATTGGAATAAAGCAGGATTGGCAAGATAGGATAAAGAACATCGGGAGAGGGAGAAAAGAAGTTGAAGATACTGATAAAGTTGGGGATGCGAACATGGCAGTTCCATTTTATGATGATAATTTATACACCCTGAATGTGAAGAAAGATCAAGATGCTAAGGTAAGAAAATATGAAACATTTTAACTGAAGGATTCATCTTCCAATTTCCAACTGTGTGCGGATGATTGAAGTCTCTGATCCACGAAGATAAATCGGGAGTATCTAAGCAAAATCTGATAATGTATGTTGACCGTGAGCATTTTGTTTACAAAATAGTCTCTGTTTGACCATGTCGTCATCTTGAACAAAAAAGTTCATGTGTAAGTTAGGAATGCACGGTGTTCTTGTAATAAATTGGTAATGTGTGGGAATCTCATGGTGTGCCTCTTTCCAGTAAATTAGTTGAAGATACAATTGGGATTTTATTATTATTATTTGTATTTTCAATCATACAAATGAGTATCACTTTGATTTGCCAATTCATTATAGATATTGTTGCTTTAGTGATGTATGAATAAAATCTTTGATTCAGGCTTCAGAATTATTTCCTTCAGTTGAAAGCCTAACTGCTGCAACTAAAGATCCTATTCCTCCGTCATCTGTACTCAAGCAATTGGCTGTAGCTGTTGAGTAAGTTGTAATTGTTTTAGCAAAATATTTTGCCTTATGTTTCCCCTTTTTCCCGCATCTTTCTGTGAACTACTTTAAGGTTCTCTATTCAACGTTGTTTACTTCTATCTCTCTGGTTGTAAAATTCTCCTTCTCTATTTGGCACATATTTATTGAACGTGTGTTATTGTATAATTCAACAACATAAGAAGCCTGTGCTGTCATTCAAAAAGATTCTGCTCAATAATATATCTAACCTCTTAAATTTGTATTTTACCTCTTGACTAGGGCTGGAAGTAAAGTGAAGTCAGTGAAAGAATTTATAGGTTCATCAGGAGGTTCTTCACTTGCAAATGACAGGGCAGCCTTGAGTCTCTCTGCTGTTAAGGCGTTAGTGCTACGTGAAAAGGAGGATGGACACACTCAGGAGTTTATTAGCAATGAGAAAGTTGTGCAGTTAATCAGTTCTTTGTTTGATCCAGGTATGTGAATTGTAGGTGGCTTGCTGATGATGTTTTTATGCTCCTCGTTTTCTTTAACCCACTATCTGCAATGATCTTTCACTTTCATTGTAATATTTGCAAGATATTCGCAGAGGGAGATTTCCTTACGAGAAAGATCAACTCTAATACAGAGGAAACTGCCATGACGTCTTTGCCAAGAGATATTCATGGTGCTCCTCCTGAAAGTCTTGTTGTTAAGCTAGCTGAAATCCTTGGAAACTACAGGACTGTCCGTAAAATGGCTCTTTTCTGGTGCTGTGTTGTTGCTGAAGTATGTTTATCTTCAAAAGAATTTCTAGTTCTGATATCATACACGTTATTACTTACCAAGAGACCTAGACTTTATTTGCAGTATTGATCTTATATTTTCCATTGTGTATGAACGGTTATCTGAAGTAACCAGTTTACGGGATTATGATCTTTTTAACAGAGTGAATCATCATTACTAGATTAATATCTTCATCTAGATCACACAATTTGGACAGCAAATAATTATGCCATATTAAGAAATGTCATATTTTGTTTCCTACTTGTTTTTTTATTTTTAATTGTTATTTTATAAGTTTGGGAACTTCATTTGGTTTAAGGAGTTGGATAGTGAATTTTTTTTCCCTTGTTTTTATGTTTTCTTTGTACTGGTCTAATAAAGTTTGCATCTAGTTATCCTTCCCTTCCCTTTGCAAAGGTCTAAAATTTGTGGAATAGGCAGTCAGATTATTCATATGCTGTTATTGGTACTTGGGAAGCTTTCAAACCAAAACAACTCAATCTGATGTGTACTATAAAGCTGTTTGCCTTTTTTTTCCTCCTCAGATCAGCATGTCAATAAAAGAAAATATAAATCATATGCAAACGTCTTCTGGTTTAGGATATGTTACTTGAACTTAGTTTAGCACTAGTAATTCTAATTTTCCGTAATTACCAGCTGAAGGAGAATATTATGAACTTATTTATTTTACTGATACAGGTAAGAAAACTTTGGTCTGAGGGGCAACACTTACCAGGAGTCCCCAAGAACGAGATTCCTGATTTGAATTCATGTCTTGTATATCAACATTTTCAATTAATTAATTGCTGCATTTCTCGGAAAAGGTTTCGTGTTGTTGCCACTGAATCTCTAGACTCTATGATGAAGCAAGCTAGCTCAGACACAAAAGAATCATCTGATTATAATGCTGGAGCTCCTGCAAGCCCTGTTCTATATGCTAGATTAAACAGTGGGGAGCTTGTTCTACGACTTGGTGCAGATCGTCTTGCTGGAGATATGACATTGTTGGAAACTGGCGAGCCTGTGTATTCTCCAGTCACCCAGGTATTATAAATATTTATTTTTTCTATATAATTACTACTTAACCACACCCTTATAATTGTGATGTTTGGACTATTTTATGTATAGGAAGGGCCTTTGCTTACTGAGGATCTAATCAGGGAAACAGAGGAGTTTGTGCTGCGGACTGGGAGGTCTGTAGGCTATCTGCTATTCATTTTTTACCACCCATCATCTTAAATCTAAATGCGTTTTCTGTTTCCTTGTATATGTGTAAAGTGTATTGATCCCAATTCACTGTTTTGTATCATGAAATTTTTTATTAAATAAGAAATTTCTTGTTGCTTCTTGGGCTCTTTATTGCTTGTTAGATGCGTTCCTGTATACCTTTGTGAATTGTTTGACACGATCTAAACCTATGAGTATGAGATATTGACTCACATCTAGACTGTGTCCTGGACCAGTGTCTCTAAGGATAGAGTCTGAACCTATGACCTTAATAATTTATAGAATTTGCATTGATGGACTAGTTGATCAACTTAACATTCACAGAATGCTTTTTTATAATACATTGATGATCATATAACTGTTTCTAATTTGATTACTAAGTTACCTTTTATGGTCAGTGTTGGAGCTGGGTGCTCTCAATTGCTCTCAGATATGCAAGCTTTCAAGGTAAGGGAGCCCTTGAAGGGAATTTTTCTTACTGGTATTCTGAATGTTTCTTACTATATTGAATGTACCTAATGTTTGAGTTAGTTCTGTTTGTTATCACATTTTAGGCTGCAAATCCTGGATGTATTTTAGAGGATTTTGTAAGATGGCACTCTCCTCCTGATTGGACAGACAATGAGGCAAGTGCAGAGGATAGTGATGTTTTTGATAGTGCAGAGTCATTGTCTGCCAAAGGTCAGCTAAGTCGGCGAATGCAAAAAGAAGGTACACGTTCAGTCTTTTCCCTCATGGATTGTTACTTAAATTCTGCTGCAACTATTTGGTGGTCTATTTCTGTGTCAGTGGAGCATCAACATCTGATAAAATTCTGGATTTACTTTGCATGAAACAAAATATTTTATGCACTGTATCTTATCACTAACTGTGAGTAAACTTTTACCATATGATTTGGGGAGTTGCAAGGAAGACATGCATATGATAGAATCTCACTATACGTGATGAAAATTTTTCATTGCAGGTTGATGTGAAAACTTCTGTGGCTAACTGGTTAATTTTGGTTCTACAATGTCTAACTGCATAGTTTGAATAACTTTGAATGTTGAATTAAGGATTTCATTGTCAGTCAATTCAATTGATATAAGCATAGATAATCAGGTTTCATATTCCTTATTGCCTTGGACAAACCACGGAATTGAAAGTGTTGACACCCTATACCTAAATCTCTATAGCATTTCAGAAAGATATATATAAAATAAACTGGATATTGTATCATATCTATCGTACAGCATTATGCAGACAAATGAATCTTTAGTATTGTCTTACTTTTATTGCAAGTTATAATCCACAACATCTGCAAGAAACATGGGAACTGTTGAGCACTTATTTTCTTCTGATTCATACTGTTAGACTTCTCTGAACTTCATTACATGTCAATGATAGGTAATTTGTGGCGTGAATTGTGGGAAACATCAAAACCAGTACCAGCTGTTAAGCAGGCACCCCTGTTTGATGAGGATTTGGCAGTGTAAGTTGTTGATGAGGATTTTTTGCATTAAAAATTTGTATATTTCAACCCTAAAGCCATATCTTGAATCCTATGTTCCATTCATGTATAGGGAGGGCATCCTCAATGCTTTTGAGGACATCGATCTTTCTGATCTTTTTCTACAGCTGTTTGTTTCTTTGGTAAGTTCTATATTTCTTTTTTTTTTTCACATGGCTATTAAAGTTTTATGAGGACTACAAATTTGCTCTATGCCACCAATTTTTGTAAAGAAATACAATTGTTCTGAGCTTTTAATTATTTCATAAATTTGAAATCACGAAGTATCACGTTGCAAAATATTGCTCGATTGATGAATTTCCTAATAATCCTGTAGTTTTATAAAGGTTCTTGATAGAAATTCACCGCGTTCTTTCTTCTCTTAACAAGTTGTCTCAATTTGATTGATATCTATTGATTCTTATATACAATTTCTATACCCTTCTAATAATCATACCCTTTTGTTTTGATTATGTAGCTTGGTTTAGGATTTGCAATTGCTGAACCTATGCTGTCTAGTAATGGTGACTTCTCGAAGTTATTCTATGACTGCAAGGAGTACATAATTGCCGCTTGTCAAAGCACCAGATTAAATGAGAAAGTTGATGATCTTTTCCAGGTGAGTTTAGAACAAGTGACTTAATATATCATCTCTCGGAATCCATGTGAAGCTTCAGATCTCTCTATATTGATTAATACCTGAAAGAAATCCATAGTCGATGTGTCAATGTAATCCACTAGAGAAAGTTCTTACCTTATTCTCGTATTTGAACAGTCGTCCACTAAATAAATAAATGTATTGAATATTGAAGAAAAAGCAACATTTCAAGACTATCACAATCCATGAGACTTGTTACTTTTATGAATACTACCTGTAAGCTCATGTGGAAGAAAAAAATTATTCAACCGGACATGTAATTGATAACAAAACTGTTGGTAGTTGATTTTATCAAAAACTACTTGCTAACACATTTAATAGGGAACTAAATGGTTACGTTCCTGCGTAGGCATATGAAACAGTGGAGAGAATGTTATTAAATCCTGAAGAAGCACTAAAGATGATTAAGCAGACAGACGAATCAACTATGGTTAGTGATGAACCAAAGAGCCCGTTGAAGAAGCTTAAACTTATCTTTGCCGGCAAAGATAAACTGAGGAAGTCTCTCTCAAAGGATCAGTTAAATGAGGAAGAAAAGCCTGGTCGGCAATCATTCTCAAGTTTCTTTGATAGCAAGGCATCTTTGTTTTCAAAGAAGCATCCAAAGTCTGGATCCCCATCTCCTTCTGAGAAATCTCCTCTCGATATTGGTTGGTCGGTTGTATAGACAAATTTCCTCTTCACTGTTTATTGAGGATACCCGAAATCTTTTGGGTTCCCCCTCCCCTGCAGATAACTGTAAATTTTCTTTATTCTTTTTCCAAATACATGGCTGTTTATTCTTCATTCTTTTTAATTAAGGGAATTGAAGATAAGTCTTTTTGGCTTCAGTAAATATAATTTTATTTAGTGTACTGTTGGAATCACCTTTGAGATACTCCTCAGGCTTCACACTTCTTTGTAAGAAATCGTAATGCCTGACTGGTTGCGAAGTTTAGTATTTCTCTGATAGAAATTGATCTATTAATACAAATAGTTCGAATCTACGTTTAAGAAATTGTCTCTGTAAATAAATATTGTAAAAGTAGCAAAGAAAAAGAGTGTGAATGAAAGAAAAAGTTTAATGTGATAGAGAGATAAAAAGGGAGAAAATTGCCATAAAAGATTGTTCATGAATAATAATACAACTTTTACATTAATGGTGTTATACGCTTTTCAGTCTAATTTTCAGTACTAAGAAAAAACATAATCATTGAGGGTAAACTTCTTAAGCGCTAAGTACTTGCTCTTTGAACTACACATTGAAGATATAGACGAAGAAGTGTCTTCTTTCGTGCTAAGGACTATACCCCTCTTTATTCATCTTCTTCTTCGTCATCTTCTTCATCTTCATCGTCATCATCCTTCTCTTCGTTTGACTCATCCTTTGGAAAAGAGTTGGCAAGGAAACCTGGGACGACAAAATTCGTGACGACGTACATTGATAGAAGCACGCCACTGCAATGTACAGAGAATTTTTGTTTTAAATTATAGACTTTAAATAACTATCAAACTCCATTTTGTGAGTTTTACTATGTGCAGTGAAGGAAAAAAATAAAATATTGGACCGCACCCTATCGGAAGCAACGATGATAGGTCGCCGGATTCTGCTGGAGGAACCACCATTAAATGTGGGAGTGCCTTGGTACTTAATGGAGTTGATGAAGGTAAGTGCAGAAAACATGGAGGTTGGTGGGTAGAAAGGTAAAATAGTTTGGAGGTGTGGCTTATATGATGATGTTGCTGGTGTTTGAGTTTTGCATGCAAGGGAAGAAGCAGTGAAGATTGGAACTGGAGGCACCTCATGGAGAAGCTTACTCTTGTTTCACTCTGTTCCCTCTCTCTGGTGCTTCCGATTGTGATAACGTTTTCAACTGATGGTCCCTTTATGTTTCTGTCTGATACTTAGTTAATTTTTTATTTATGAAACAATAACAAGTCAAGATTATACAATGATTCCAAGTCACCTAATACCTTTTATTCTTTAATACAGGTATATTTAATTGAAGAAAAATGTTTGATGACCAAAAATATTTAATGCAATGATTCAAAATAATATTTCTTTGTCCTCGGGGTATTTCGTATATTTCTAAAGACTCACATAAGATTAAGATAGAGTAATATTTTTAAAATTATTAGTAAACGAGGAGCTAAAATATTTTTTGATCATATTGATTCAATATTTATTTGTTCTGTTTTTTTTTTTCTTAAATCAAAATTCTCTAAGATGGTCCATTTCCCATTTCTGTTTTCTTTATTTGTTTTTCTGAATCCAAAAGGAATTCACAAACATTAAGCAGAAACACCAATAAAACTAGTGTATTATAAGCTTTTCAGAATAATCAATAAACCCATAAAAACATTGGTTTTTATCTATTTTTTTTTAAAACTCACAATAATTAAATCTATGTTTAATATTGTCTATAACTATCAACAACAACAACAACAAAAAATTGTTTTGAAAACTGTTAAGTAAGCGTGTGTACACAATCTACTACTTTTTTTTTACCGTTTTTAATATTAATCATATTACTCTTTAAATTTTTGTAACTATTTATTTCTAATTGTAATTATTTTTTGAAAAATTAATCTAATAACTTAATAAAATATTTTACTTTAATAATTTAATAATTATTAGAAGGATTTATTTGTATTTATTATTAATAGGTAAAAGATGGGTTAAATATGTTTTTTGTCCCTTAAGTTTCAGTGAATTTTGGAATTAGTCCCTCATCAAAACTTTATACCAATTTAGTCATTCATCTTTCAAAATGCGTGAATTTAGTCATTTTAACCAAATTTTGTTAAGTTTATCTGACGTTTCAAGCACATTTCATGATAGTATTTAAGTTAACATTGAAGAAAAAATGTGTCAAACAGTGTAAATAATTTAAATACTATCATGAAATGTGCTTGAAACGTCAGATAAACTTAACAAAATTTGGTTAAAAGGACTAAATTCATGCATTTTGAAAGATGAAGGACTAAATTGGTCAAATTTTTTTATGAGGGACTAGTTTCAAAATTCACTGAAACGTAAGAGATCAAAAATATATTTAACCCGTAAAAGATGGACACACGTAGTCTGTTTTTACAACATGTTTCTCCGATTTTTGGTGTTATGAAATCTCATTTTAATAAATTAAAAAGTAAAAATATATTAACTTATATTTTTTAAATATATTATTATTATTATTATTATATTTGATAGATTTAATATATAATTTGAATACATAAAAATAAAAAAATTAAAGAAAAAGAATAAACATAAATGTGTGGAGTTATTTTTATTAAATCAGTAGTTTATATTCATGATTTTTTATAATCTTAAAATGTAACTAATCATAAAATGAAATACGTATAAGGTAGGCATATTTACGTTATATATTATTATTTATTATATTACAAAACTTATTATTTATAGGTACATATCTTATGTAATAAATACATATTTACGAAATTTATTGATTTATTTAGAATAAAATAACTCTCACATAAACTATATGCATGACAACAAGGTTTAGATTATAAGCTTGAAGCAACTCATCATTATAAAACCCTTAGTACATATAGTTTCAGATCATATAAATTTTTCTATTTTTTATAAAAGCCAAACATGAAAAAACTAGTTTAGACAGTGAATTCATTTATTTTATTAATTTAATTATTATTTATTCTTAAATTGTTTCATTTTATGAACCTTTCAAATCATGTTATTGATTTTTAAATCAACTGGTCAGATGAGTTACTTTCATTTTAAAAAATATAATTTAAAATAAACTTCAACTCTGAAAAACAATATTTGAACGCGCAATTTTTGACATGATAAATTCCCAATTTTTAGGATAATAGTGAAGAATTAGAGAAATTTAATATAAGAAATAAGAAATAAAATAGAGAATAATAGAGAGGACACTAGAATATTTTTCTTCAGAACTTGTTGTTGGCCGCCATCTCCATTCCATCCCGTCCCATCGTCAACCCTACCTTTCCTTCTGCGTTTCGCATTCAGGTTCGACACTTCTCATTCTCTTCTCTTGCGGTGCTTTCTATTTCTGTGTTTCGAAACTAGCATTTCTCTTATTACTCACCGTAATTTCTCAAATCTGAATCTAGAAGGTTCAATCGGGAGAATACATCGCGGTATATTGTCACTGTTACTGTTTTGAGACGTAATCCAAGATGTTATCTATGCATGTGTTTTCAGTTCACTCTGATGATTTTTATTATGTTGAATTTGATATTTGTCAATTTAGGTTTGAATTCCGGAGGGAAAAGAAGAAGTTTCTAATAGCGTAATCCTAATCATGTTTGGTGTCGTAAGGCGGAGGGTTGCTTCTGGCAGCCCGTCTCCTTGGGTAAGAGCTCGATCTTTATAGACTCGATCTTTTTGGACGTTTTTTTGATGAATTTTCAATTTGAATGTGTTTGTGTTGATCCATGGTTTGATGCGTATGTTTAAGCGAAGCCTGATACGTATCTTGCAATTGTTTCAGCTTCTAGGGCAGTCAGTTCAGAAAATTCGGTCTGGCCTTTCTGTTTCTGCGAGAGTTTCTTCCACTGTTGAGAAAGAGGTGCTTGTCTTACTTTTTTTCTTTTTTCATCCTAATCTGTTAATATGTTTTTCTATTCTTTGCATAAGGTACTGATGATTACTTAAAATGTTACTTTTGTGATGGGGTTAAGCATGCTGTTTGTTCCCTCAAAGAAGGCAATGTTCGTTTTTGGCTCATCAAAATAAGATCACATCCTTTTGGTCCTCCGTAGCGCAAATGTGTCATGCCTGATCCTTGTTTCTATTTATTTATAATGGACCACAAAGATACAACTGTATTTTTAGGGTCTTAAAGGCTTACATTTCTATATTTCTTCAAACTAAACATATTAGTTCTTTGGGATTTGTGTTTAATGTATGCAATCTTCACTATAGGATGATTGATTATCTCATTATTTGTTCTCATTGTTAATCGTGGCCTTCTTTATTATAAGGGGTTAGATCGTATATTTTACTTTTTATTCTTATTCTTTAAAGTTTCTTACAACTATTTTTTATTATGTTTGACAGATTGCGTCAGGCGGATGTGGATTTGTAAGGAACTTTTGTAATATAACACCAGGTAATTATGGTTGCATTTTTTTTTTAAATAATTTAGAGGCTACTGTCTTAATTAGTTCAATGATTTCTTCTATTTTTCAATTTAAGTCATTAGTTTTGTTGTTGCAGGATGCGGGATTAATTCTAAAGCTATGAGGTTAGTGACATCATGTTGATAGTTAGTCCCAGTCTTTATTCTAGTATTGCATTGGAGTTCTATTTAGTTTTGGTAGAAAAGTTTGGGTTAGAAATTGGAAGATGAGATTGTAGGGGTACACATGGTTAAGCATTTTGGTTTTTCCTTGAAAATAATAAGTTAATCTGAAAACATGTTTGTTGTACTTAACATATACTTAAAATTAGCTGAAACTGTATGCATAAAATCAATCTCTCGAACCAGATCTTCAAATGTTAGAATTAGATTTGGCAGCTTTAAATTGTTTTCTCAAAAACAGCAAATAGTTTGGAGAAAAATAATGTAATGTAGAAAGGTTTTCTATCTCCAGGCTTTTTAGGAGAAAAAAGTGAATTGGTAATAAAAATATTGTAAGAATAATGAAAATATGAAATTAATTTCAGTGCCCTAGCGAATTGAATCCTTACTTTTAGTAGTACTAATATTTCTTGCCCTTTTTCAGTTTTATTTGGTTGCAAAATTTACACCTTTTCTTGTGTGTTGCTGCCAATGAATAGATTATGCACGTAAAAATTCATATAAAGTTGTCATCCTCATGTAAAATACCAAGTATTTAAATTTGATGGTGTTCTAAAGGCATTGGATCTCCCAGAGAGATAAGTTGAAATCGAATATTTTTAACTCAGTTGCATTTTGTGTATTCTTGTTTCGTTTCATTTGTAGGCAATCTAATTCTGATGATAATATTTTAACATGGAGTGTGGGGGGTGCAATGATGACAAATCATTAATTAACGAGTCTATGGAATGAAAAGATTATACAGTTTCTGATCCACAGTGATACTGTTTTGATATTATGTTTTTGTTATGTAGTGTGGTTTTTCATCCAAGGTCCGCAGCTGTTCGAACCTGGGGGCGTTCATTTTCTTCAGACAGTGGTGAGATATTGACATGCATATTCTTTTGTGGTTCAAGTTTCTTCCTTTCGTAAAGCATGACTGCACATATCTAATGCATTTTATAATATGTTGAACTCTTAGAAAGAGTGTTGAAAGAGGAGATAATCCGGGGTTATGAAAAAGAATTGCATCTGTCTTTATAAAGGAATATATAATATATTGTTTCTTATATTTGTTTGAAAACATTGAACATCTAGTAAGATTTAGTGCAGTTAGAATGAGTAAAAATCAGTCTATTGATTTCATAATTTTCATCATGATTTTGTTGTCTTACACGGGCTACATATTATATTTGAAACTTTCTTGTCTATTTTTTGTGTATTATGTAAATGGAGCTTATATGTTGATGAGTTTTCTTAATTCCATTTTAACTTTATTTGTGAGTCTGGTATCTAGGACTAAAGAAATAAGAATTGATTATCAATGCCATTCATTTATATGACATTTAGGCTGTTTAACTAACCTATTTTATTCTGGCTTTTGATGGCTAAAACTGTTATGATGATTACTGTTATTTGTATTTATGATAAAGGAGATACGGTTGATGTTGTGGTCCCTCCTCTAGCTGAATCTATCTCTGATGGAACTCTGGCAAATTTTTTGAAGAGTATGTTGATCCTCATATTTTTTATTCCATCTATTTGATTTTTTTTAAGAATTACTGGTGAGTGACCATCATGTTTTTATTTGATGTCGCAGGGCCTGGTGACAGGGTTAATGCTGATGAGCCAATTGCTCAAATTGAAACAGATAAGGTGCCATATTGGAACAAACAAATATTTGTGAAGGATTCTGATGGTTATAAACGGATCTGATCTTCATTTTCAGAATATTTAATGCTGTATATTGTTCTTATTCCTTGATTAGGTGACAATCGATGTTTCAAGTCCGGAGTCGGGTGTCATTCTGAAGGTACAGTTTCATTGCCTAAATTGTTTTTTCTCTTGTCCAATCACTCCAGAATTATAGAAGTTATTACTCGTATTAAATTTGGGTTGTGATATATTTAATGGTTTGCAGTTTCTAGCCAATGAAGGAGATACTGTTGAGCCAGGTAACAAGATAGCAATCATTTCAAGGTCTGCTGATGCAACTCATGTTGCTCCATCTGAGACTACATCTGAGAAAGCAGCTCCTCAGCCAACTCAAAAGGTTAGCGAGGAGAAGAAAGCTCCCAAAGTTGAAACTCCACCTGCTAAAGAGAAGCCCAAAGCACCCCCTGCGACATTGAGTTCTCCCACTGAGCCCCAACTTCCTCCCAAAGAAAGAGAAAGACGGGTGAGTCATTGAGATTTTTGTCCCACCTGAATTATATTTAGCAACCATGAACGTTCTTTTGATGTCTTTCGTTGTTATCAAAGGTTCCTATGACAAGGCTTCGGAAACGTGTTGCTACACGGCTGAAAGATTCCCAGAACACGTTTGCTATGCTCACAACCTTCAATGAAGTTGATATGTATGTTGAGTTGATTTTTAAAGTATAGCAAAAGCTAAGGATATTGCTTAAGTTGTATGTTTTCACCCATGTATGTATAAACATTAAGTATTATACATTATTGGGTCATGGATCTAATGGAACACTGTCTTCTAAATTTAATGAAGCCCTCAACCCACGTGAGAAGCTATGATACACTGGGAAGTCATGCATTTCTGTTAATTTTTCTTGTTCTTTGTGGGGTCAACAAACTTGTGTTCTCTTAAATTGTACTCGCCCACTTGGTTTTTTTATTTTATTTAGAAGAAGATAGGGCATGGATTAACATACATATGCATTGGCGTCGAAACCTTTTTCCTTTGTGGGATTTATGTTCAACTTTTTTCTCATCTATGCATGTAATATTACATTATGTTAGTTTCTATGTGATAGCACCAGTATCATGGGACATTCTGTTGAGGGGAGGATGTAATTTATTATAATGTGTACACTGAGGGACTCCATGGATTTAATTGGCAATTCTTAATGTTGGGTTTCCTGTCTTGTCCTTATATAGTAGACTACAATTTTCATTCTTTCCCTTATTGTTCTGCTCTTGATGATAGGACTAATTTGATGAAGCTCCGTTCTGATTATAAGGATGCTTTTGTTGAGAAACATGGAGTCAAGTTGGGTCTTATGTCGGGCTTTGTCAAAGTATGTTTTCTATTTACAGAAGTATTCACTAGCTTGGCTTTATCCTTTGTATTTCCTGACACTTTCTATGGTCTACATGTTAGGCTGCTGTCAATGCGCTCCAACATCAACCAATTGTCAATGCAGTCATTGATGGGGATGATATTATATACAGAGATTATATAGATATCAGCATAGCTGTTGGTACCCCGAAGGTTTTTACCAGCCACACCTTTACCTTTTCTTGTCTACTTTGTTTACGTAGAGAAATCTATCAATGATTATACTTTCTCTTGGCGAAACTTTGCTATTTTCAGTAAACTTATGTCAACTATTGTCATGGCTATGGAGCTAATTAACAAGTAGTTTAGTATATGTTGTTAAATTTGCATTCTTTTTTGCCTGGCTATGAAAATTATCAACGTGCATGTGTTTGAACAATTATTGACCCCCTCAATTCCATCCCAGGGCCTTGTTGTTCCTGTTATCCGCAATGCGGATACCATGAACTTCGCTGATATAGAAAAGCAAATCAATGCTTTTGCTAAGAAGGCAAATGATGGAACTTTATCAATTGATGAGATGGCTGGAGGCACTCTTACAATATCCAACGGTGGTGTTTATGGAAGCCTTTTGAGTACCCCTATTATCAACCCCCCTCAGGTTTGGAAGTTCTAACAGGATAAAATTCATTACATATATTTTGTTTTCTTTAATTCTGACATTATTGCTTTCCTTCTATCATATTAGTAGCTTCAGGCATTGTTTGTAATTGTATGAAAATGGTCATTATTTGTCACCACTAATTCACCAAAATTCTATTTGTTTCACAGAAACATCAGTGTAATTCAAAATATCAAGCTAAATTACTGGCAGTAGTTACTAGTTAAATTTTGTTAATGTTTTTAATGTTGCAAATAATTGTTAACAAGTTGTATAATAAACTGTGAACAATTATTTAGAAAGAAAACTCATGCAGCTATTGTTTTTGGCAGTCGGCAATCTTGGGTATGCATTCCATAGTGAGCCGTCCTACGGTTGTTGGAGGAAATGTTGTCCCAAGACCATTGATGTACGTTGCTCTAACTTATGATCATAGAATTATTGATGGAAGAGAGGCAGTGTTCTTTCTGCGGCGCATCAAAGATATCGTGGAGGATCCCCGCAGGCTTTTGCTTGACATATAATTTGGATGCAGTAAATTAAACCTCAAAATTCAAATAGCATAATGGGTACCATTTGTTTGGCTTTTGAATTGCGGCTGCCCGTAATTTATAATCTCTAATGAGCAAACTCTTTAGGATCATACCTTCCGTTGTTATTCAGCATGTTTGTGTTTTTTCTGCTCACTTATTTCTCTCATTTAATATGATGAGGGTCACAGTTTTTGGCTCCAAAATTGTATGAAACAACTATGAAACTGTATGTAGGGGTTGTCCCTGAAGCAATAATGCGATTTCTTTTCTATCGCACAGTATGCTGCAGTATTTTTTTTTGCCGGTGAATTTCACATACATCTTATAATTTGATGTCCAAATAATTCTGTCTAAACACTGCCGTAATTGAAATCTACCCAGTTGTATCGTCTATTGGTTGATTGTTAGGATTTGATAAAAGTCAAACAGATTCCCATGCCAAGATTGAATCCTTATTACTCAATACATTTGAATGGTTAATTTATCAACTGCTAACGACCAATTTTGGGCTCACCAAATATCAGGGGCAGGTTTCTGGTGCTTAAAATAGACAATAATGTTTAAATAGGCTTTTGTGGTCCTTATAATTTGACGTTTCAATGTTTTAAAAGGTTTTAATTTGATTCCAATTTTATTTAAAATGAATTTATGTGGTCACGTATGTTAAATTCATGTTTACCGCTGTACTATTACATTTAATCTGTGCTCAATACACCCACACTTTAAAGAAAATTTTGTGCAAGCTGTGTGCCAAACGTGTTATTTGAGTTTGATAGAAGCGGTAAGTTAGTTAGATTCGAGGATCAATCTTTATGTTTACGGCAATCCTAAATTTTGAAAGCGGATCATGTTCAAAGGTCTTCAGTTATGAAGGGAAGGTTATAAGGGGTGTGTTTAGGAAAACATTACTGTTAACATAATCCAAGATTTTTCCAACACACCCATATTATGTATACTTGCTTCTTTACTTTTCAATTTCGGTGCCTTGTTTGCTCTTGTCAAAAGTTATTCTGAACCTCCTTCGATCTTGGAAAGAAAAGCATGGCATAATTCTTTGCCCAATCTCACAAGTCTCCAGAACTAGCTTATAACCACATACTCTCAAAGTCAAAATCAAAACTTCATTTTTTTTTACCTGCTCTCATCTTAAGTTCACCACACAAATCAAGGTTTAAGCAATTACCCAAAGATGATACAACCTTTATTCATGCTTTTGATTACCCAAATGACATTAATCTTAGTATTATCTTTCGCAAATCCAATTCGAAAATTGGTGGTGAAGGGTCTAGACCTTTCGAAGCAGGGAAGGGGCCCCTTGGTCACAAAAACTGTGGCAGCAACCATGCTTGTGGTCTTCAGCTCCACCGTGTATACTATAACCGAAATTAAAAAGCGTTTGAAGGATGCTGGCATAGTTAATCCAACTGATGAGGTTCTCATGGCACATCGTCTCTTGGAAGCATTTTTCTTGGGTAATTACTCCAAAAATTATTTTCTTATTTGCTTACAATACCTGTTTTACTATTTTTGTTGCACTCAATAACTATGATTTGTTTAGTATCAACGAACATAGATTTTCCTTTTGCCATTTCTTCTGGCATATCATGTGCAGAACATGTAAATTTAAACCCTATTTGATGATTATTGGGCAGGATTCTCTCTATTCCTTGGATTGGTTATCGACAGACAACATTATTATATCAGAGAGATTAATTTACTGAGGAGGAGCTTGGAAACAGCGAAAAAACAAAGCCTCAGTCCTGATTCCTCAAAGAGAAGAGCAGCAGTGCCAGATAAATAGAATGTGAGACAGAGGTTGCACATAACCAATGTCCTGAATAGGAAAAATCTGAAAGAGACTATGAACTGTCTTAAGAAAAAAAAAACTTGAAGATGTTATGTTGCGTGTCCTTGTAGGAGTGTTCAACACTCAGAATTGAATTGAGTATACGTGTATAATTGTTCTAATTGTGTCTGTAGTTCATATTAATTATTTATTTCACTTTTATGTAACAATAATTACTTAATATAAGCAAAAAGTTCCACATTTGAATATGTGAGTAGTGCTTCCATGAATGAGAAAAGCATAACGCCAAGCAACAACAAAGGCGTACACGATAACACTTAAAATTGATCTTCGGAAAATATTGTCTTCATCTTTAACTCTCCCTTTTGTTGAAGAGAAACTAGATGAGGTTTGATTTAACGGAGAAAATCAGAAATGATGCGTGTCTTTTAACCGTTTATGGCCTCGGAAACAATATCATATGAAGTTTGTCCCTTTCATACTAGAGATATAATCTATAAACGGTCAATATATTAACTTTAAAATGTCTTGAAAATTTTATGATAATACTATTAGTTCAGCCATTAAAATAACCAGAGAGTTTTCTTCCCCAGATAACTAGAATAGACACGCTTTTCTACTAACGCATGAAGCATCAAACCAGTATCATACGTAACTGCAACATAACGTCGTAAAATTCATAGTAATATCTCGAAACAGAAGCAAACAGTTGCAGGTGAAAACTTCAAATGCTTATTTTGAATAACAAGGATACAAACTTCCAACTATAGAAAAAGGTAAACCATGAGACCCCATTCAGAATCGATTACAACAGTTAATCCATTGCAGGTATCTCATCTGTATATTCAGGCTGGTTCTTCAATGCCTGCGGTGAAAGCACCGGAGGGAACCATGGTGATCCTGACACCGGCCCCGGAGACGGTGAAACTGGCACTGTCACCGGTGATGGTGACGGTGACACTGGCATCGGTGGTGAAACCGGCACTGGAAACGGTGATGGTGACACTGGTACCGGTGATGGTGAAACTGGCACTGATGATGGTGACACTGGTACTGGTGATGGTGACGGTGACACTGGCATTGGTGATGGTGATGGTGACACTGGCACTTGCACCGGTGATGGTGACGGTGACACTGGCACTGGCACCGGTGTTGGTGGGACTGGTACCGGTGACGGTGTTGGAGGCACTGGAACTGGCGTTGGTGGCACTAGAACCGGTAATGGTGGCTCTGGAACTGGCAGTGCTCGTTCAAAGCCACATGATCCTAATATGCATAACCTTCCAAAAGGGCATACATTTCCACACCCCCCACAGTTGAAAATATTGGTTAATGGGTCTATGCATAAACGGCCACAGCATAGACGATTGAAGGGGCACCTAAAATTACATATCCCACAGTTATCGTTGTCTAAAGTCACATCCACACAACGGTCTCCACAGCACATAAACCTCGGTAGAAGCTCTCCTCTGCTACAGATCAATGGTCTTGCAGCACATCCAGTGATTTGGTTAACACCATCATTCTCCACCAATGATGTTGACTCAATGCCCCTTTCAATCACTTCCATTGGTATTATTGGGTTTCCCTCTATTCTCATCAAGAACAGCACCAACACCAACACCAACATCGCAAGAGCTGAACATTGCGCTTGCAGACCCATCTTCAGGAAGTGCTTACTGACTTGTGAAGGGTGGGATAGGATTCTGGAGCCTTTATATAAGGGTTTATTACGTGAAGTTTCTTTCCTAAGAAGCCAAAGGGGCGTGTTTTTCTTGCATGGTCTCGAGATATGGACGGTGCTGAACGTTGTCTTCACTTGCTTTTATTATTTTGAAGGGAAGTTTTGTCAACTAGCTCTGTGATTTTGCATTATGAGTTGGCAGGCTTAACGCTTTTACGTTGATTCATTCTAAAAATACGCTAACTTCATCACTAACGTGCGTGACTTGTGCATTATCTCGTATATATACCTGCCAGTTGCTCTTCATGCTCAATCGAAAACCATGAAACTGTTACGTTCAAGGGAAGTAAGTCACATGAAAATGGAAATGCCTTCTCAAAAGACGGTCATAATTAATGTTCGTTCTGGTTTTTGATTATCAATTCTTTAAACTCAAGTCATTAGCTTAATCACGATAATTAATGTTGTCACATTGTAAGAAGATTAAATGTAAACAAAGAAACGCGCTTTTCAACTTTAAGCACAATTTGAGAAAAGTTAACTGCAAAAAATTTGCCTTTTTTCCCTATGGGAACACTCGTCTCATGACCAACCTTAAAGTCCTCGTGTCTGTTTGGAGTCTCTTATTTGGCAATGACGATTCTATTACGAAAAATGTCACAATAAGCAAATAGGAAATAGTGATTTTTTTCTCTAATTTTGGTTACTGATACATTGGTATTCTTTTAGAATCTTAAAGAAAGTGTATTTGAGACATATTTGAAGATATTCATTAGAGTAACGAATTTGGATTCTTTATTGATTTTTTGTGTAGTGTTTCTCTACCGCTTCATAATACATTGATTATCACTAATTTCAACATTTTAAAATATATTAAAAACATATTTAAAATACCAGTACATTATAATTTTAATATCGAGCAGGATAGTACCAAAAAAACCAATAGAAAAGCTGAACTCGAAGACTACCAAATTTAAGATGCAACGAGTAATAAAGCCTAAAATGAAATGCTCTTTAAAATTAAATATTTATTGCTCCATTATTGTGTATTAATTACTAAACGCGTTTGGGTGTTCACGTTTTCCTTGATGAGAAAACTTAGAAAACTTGAAATGAATTACTAGAAAACAAAAGAACCATGCTCAACGTAAATCCAGACCATAACTGATTTCTTGAACTATAACGTATTCCGATGTAAAACTCAAGTACAATGAATTTCAACGCACCCCTTAATCATATTCAACTATTCTAACAAAATCAAACAATCACCGTTTAGAATCAATTTTATCAAAATCTGAAACAATCAAACACAACTCTGCACAATCAAGAGACATTCAGAGGATCTTTTATTGATATATAAACATATTACAAAGTGAAGCCCGAAATTAGCAAATTAAAGTTTCATTCTGGAGAATTCACGCTACCATACACCCAAATCACCAACACTACTCAGGTGAGTAGTTATTTCATCAACTTCCACATGAGTAAAGGTAAATACATAAAACACATGACCTTAATGCTCAAGAACAACACAATACTACAACTTAAACGGTGATACAATAATTCAGCAATTATTCATAGAATGGTGCAGATTCCATGAGTTTTGTTGATAGTAGTAGAGCGTTGTTACTGTAGAACAACACATTCTTTTGAACCAGCAACCACCACAGTAGGGTGTGCACTTGTGCTCACTGCATCAACTTCCTTGTCACATTGAACATTATCATCCAATTCACTGCAGCCAATGGCTTCAAAAATAAGGTCATTGACTTCTTGAAACCTCTCTTCAGAGAGAGACACCTCTGCAAGAAGCCTCCAAGCATTGCCTTCAGATGCCTCATCATAATCCTTCTTCCTCTTTAAAACCATGTGCCCACTAATTTCCCACACAGCAGGGTTCACTTGGGTGTCAAGAAGCTCAGCATCCACTTCTCCAAGAGCTTGTTTCTCTGCATAACACTGTTCTCATATTTGGTAAATACACATGAAAATGGATTAGGAAAAGGAAAAGGAAAAGGAAAATACATTTAGTTTCAGAGTTAGTTTTTACCTGTGGTAACAGAAACACTTGCTTTCCACAGTCAGAAATAAGAACATTGAATGGTATGTTATTGTTTTGAAGACATATACAAGCATCTGAAACAACGTTTGACAAATCTTCCAGAGTGTCTCCACCCTCAAAGACAAGACCTCTAACTGGATACTTCAACAGTTCAGATATCTTCACCCCACCATTTAAATTTGCAATCTTCTTAGTGGGGGCCTTCTCAATGGGAAAGGGCAGAGCCAAATAGTAAGCCTGCGTGTATTCATGTCAAAAAGACATCAAATTTCGATCTGATTAATGACAGAGTAGAGTTGAAGAACAAAAACATCAACAAGTGGTAATTGAGTAACCATTGTACCTGGAAGTGAAGATGGTTAATAGTTGCAAAAGCACCCAAGCTGTTGTAACCCAATCGAAAATATGGATTATCAGCTTCCACTGCCATGTGAAGTGCAAGCAGGAAGCTCTCACGGTCAATCCTTTGGGGCAAACACTCGAATATGCGCGGAATCAGCAAAACATGCCCATACTCAATAGGACTCACCTGTTAAGAAAACAAACAAACAAACATTTCACATGCAATGCATATAAACCCCAGAAGAACAAATTTAAGGTTGGTATCCATACATTGATGGCAACAAAACTGGGAGAATTATCAACATCAACTGGAGCATTTGGGAAGAACTGGATTTGTCCGTCGTCGCTAGCTTCAAATTGGAAGATGACCTCTTCTTGCCCAACTTTCGTAAAGTTGAATTTGTTTCCATCAAAGGGTTGCAGAACCTTATCCACTCGGAATTCAGTTGGTCTCTTCTTGAGGTGACGACCCTCGTTAAGCTGAGCAACGAAACCATATTCACCAGGAATCACCTACACCAAAATCACATCACACTCGTAAATCACACAATCCATATCTATGCAAAGAAAAACAAAGAATTTAGAAAAAGGAAAACGAAGCGAACCTTGGTTTCACAGGCAGTAACATCATAGCGGAAAAGTCCTCTCTGCATGCGTTCTTCCCACTGCCATGAAAAGGTAAACAACACTTTACAACAAAGGGTAACAGAAAAACATCATGTTAACCGGTCTCCGTCACCAAAATTCCATGGTTACCTCTCCAAGAAGAAGCGAGTCCAGGAATGCCACGGGAGGCTCCCCGCATTCATGCATAGCCAAATCCTTTCCATTAACCTTCTTAAAAGCATACAGAGGAAGCTTTGCATCTGTAAACAAAAACAAAGACACAAATCACAAAAAAGAAAAGGAAAAAAGAAAAAAAAAAACATATATGATTCCTGGATCCAACTCACTGTAGAGGATAAAGTCAGATAATATATCATTTGTTGATGAGAAAATCTATTGTGAAGATTACAAGAATATTCATAATAACAAATCGTGAATATATTAAAATATGAACCGTTCTTTTTCTTTTCAACTACCACCACTAGATTTGGTTTTTCACACGGGATGTTCCAAAGTCAGTTTCGTAACCCGTTTGCTTACCTCAAAAAAAAAAGTTTATTTTTTTCTAAAATAAAAAACAAGGTCTTTAGTTACAAGATTTTCAATTACTTTCCCAAACTTTAGTTTCACTCCTCAAATCTAAATTCGTAAACTTTATTTCACATATGCAGCAAGTAATTTACCCTCTCAATAACTTCAATACAGCCAATTAATTTAACATATAACGTATAAGCAGACTAATAACAGTAATGAAAATCAGTTAGAGCAAAAGAAAGACCTGGAATGCAACAAGCTTTGAGGCAATTCCGACCACAACCTCCGACGGGACGAGAAGAGTCTCCGGCTTCATCTTTTTGGTAGTTGGAAACGACAGTAGGAACCCTCTTGATTTTGAGCATCATTTTGCGAAATCAAAGAAGAAAAAGAAGTAGAAGAAGAAGAAGAAGAAGAAGAAGAAGAAGGAGAAGAAAGAAAGAGAGTGTGGGCGCGTGTTTTGTTAAAGCAGTTGACTAAGTAGAAAAGAGGAGAAAAGAAGAAGCTAGCAGGAGGAGGAGGAGGAGGAACCACCACCGGCGAGGAAGAGGAGGTCGGAGGGACTACCACCTTCTGAAGGCAGCGCACCACGTCCACCGTGCGGCGAAGGGTTGGCGAGAATTATGCAACCATTCCGTCGTACAGTTGGGACATGACTGAGAAAGCGATAGACTCTTAGAATAGCCGTGATGTCTGCAACGCTTCAACCCCGGGTTTCAACCCAATCACCTCTTCTTTCTCTTTCTCTTTCTCTTTTCTCGATGAACTCTTCCACATGCAAACTTTCTCTCACTTCGATTCGATGACCCTTCTGTGACTGTGAGACACAGAAGGAGCTACCTTTCTTCTTATATAGATAGATAAGACTTAAGAGTTAAGAACAAAGGTAAGAGAAAGGTTGTTGAATCGAAGTGTTGTGTTGTGTTGTGTGTTGGAAGTGGAACAATGGCTGAATGAAATAGCAGAGAGTGAGAGAGAAGAGACAATAATTGAAAGAGAGAGGGTGGTTTCGTTGGTTTGTTTGTGTTTGGTTTTTCTTCACATTATTTTACGTAAAAGAAGGACCACTATTTGAGGACCAAGAGAGAGAATGCTCCTTCTTCCACGAATATTCACTACAGAATCTTTTTTTCTCTCACTTCTCACTTCTCATCTCAATTATAATCTCAAAACAATTTATCTTAATCTTTCTTTTCAAATATCTTCTGCTATCACAAAATATTTTAAAAACAATTCACATAAGCAGCCATTCGATAAGATATTTTATCATGGAAATATAAAATTGTTACCTAAAATATTTGTAGTTAGTTTCGCACTCGAGCGGGTTTTTTATTTAATACCAAACCAAAACAAAAAAATTTCAATTTCAATTTTGATTAAATTTTTAATAAAGATTACACATTATTTATAATGCATAGATACGATACGTGTATCAGATACGACACACGTATCTGATTCGTCAACGTTTATTTTCAAAATAATAAAATACAATACGTGATATATGAATATTGAAAAATGTACAATAATTCTTATAAACAAATAAATATATGATTTTTAATGTATGAATCCAAATTTCTTAATTAGAGACCAATTATTTTCGTAACCAAAATTTAATAATTAATGTTAATGACCAATTTAAAAATCAATTCATAGTTGAAACTATTTTAATTATCAATTTAAAGACCAATTATAACTTTTTAAAACTATTTTAGTTGTTAATTTGGTCACTATATAGTGATTAATTATTTTATCACTAAAATCGATCATTATTTAAAAATTGTATTATAGTGTATTACGACCTTATAAATTAGATACTTCATTAATAAGTATTATTGAAGTATCCTAAAATATCGGATACAACAATTATCAAAGACGGATATATAACTTAAATTGAACGAAGTATCATTACACCATACCATATTATTAAATTATGTATAGAATTTAGTACTAGAAAATTTGTGTATGCAGCTTCCCTATGTATATCAACCAAATTCCAATTATGTTTGGGAAACTGTTTTAATTATTGTCCTTCTTTGACTAGCAACAACACCATTGTTTTTGGTCTTCTTTCTGCCACCAAATCCAACCCCACCACATTTCTTTTTGCTTAATAAGATTCAATTCTCATTTGTTTACTATAATTAAATATCATTTTAATCTTTCAAATTTATTTTTTATCTTTTAAAAATTTAGTGTTTTAAATGATTAATATTTATGTCTTGCAAATCATCATTGAAACTCGACTTTATAATTTTCACCATTTAAATTTATTTTTTAAATATTTTTGCAAAGCTATCTTTTGAAATCATCATCGGTAGTTATTACATAAGCATTAAAATCTAGAGAAATAATCTTTATTAATAAAAGAATATATCATAATGACATCATAGACATCATAGTATCACGGTTACATCATCATAATGTTGAATTGACACAAAAGTAGATAAGAAAAATAATAAAAGTATAAAGATAAAGTGAAAATGTAAATGAACTTTTATATATATATATATATATATATATATATTCTTTTGACAAAATTTACAATAAAGATTTAATATTAATAAAATTAAGTCAAATTCACATAATGATTATCTCGTAACTCTTTCTTCTTATATGTTATGATTTATCTTATTTCTATTATAACGGTTTCTATTATTTTGAAGGTTAATAAATAATTATGAACTTTATTTATTTAGAATAGATATTTACGTTTAGAGTTTTTTATTCTCTAAACATTTCGCATATAATAATGATATAAATGTTTCGGTTAATTTAATTTTCATACTCTGTTGATTAATGACTTGTGTAACGTGTTCTAATATAAACTCCAACTACAACATTATACAAATACTACTATTTTTTATTATCATTTAACAATATGTTATTTAATATTAAATTTTAATTAAATGTATATACGGTATGCTATATTTAAATCTTAAATATTTTTTAATCTTTAAAAATGCTACTATTTTATTTTTATTCGTTTATTTTTTTTATTTGTCTTACACATTTTTTATTTTTCAAATTTTTTAAGACCATTCGACTTTGATATTTAAACGATATTATTACGAAATTATTGTTTACTTATGCGACACATGATGACATCAAGCTATATCATGATCATGTTATATGCAAATTAATTTAATCGAGTTAAAATAAATATAAATATAGGCAATATTTAATTGCTGTAAATTTGTTATAAAAATGTGATATACATGTACATATATCTTCTATATGTGTATTCATACTATCATTATTGTTACTTATCGAGACTTTCTTCATTTTTGGTACCATATTTTTTAACATTAAAAAGTATTCTTTTTTTATCTTGAAGCTTTTATACTATTATATTTCTTTAATTTTATTTTATTTTTCTACAGTTATATATATTTGACCAAAATATATAATGCTTGACAAAAAAATGAAAATAAAATACAGATTTTATATTCGATAAATATAAAAAACACGATAATAAATATAAACTTTTACTAAAAAATAATAGTGAAATTCCGCAAACTAAACATAACGCGAACTTTCGCAACAAGTAACTATTTATGTACGTCACCTAATCAAATGATAAATCTGTTTCGTGGATGTTTTCATTTCACGTGAATCAAGTTATAATTTTAAATTATATTAGAATATTCTCGAATAATCATTTTTTCAGAGCGCGTGGTCTTTAACTATTTCATGTTTCTCATATTTTTGTTCGGTTTCTTGGTATTTTTTTATCTTAAAATTAAAACTAATTCAGTTCGAAACAGTTTTCATAATGATATACAGTGCATTTATTGTTAATAGGTTTAACTAATTATCAGTTATCTTTATCGGGAGATTTCTTTAAACTTAAATTAAAAGTGATATATATATATATATATATATATATGTATATATATATATATATATATATATTTTATTTTTTAATTCTTTTTAATTATTTTGCTGAGTTTGACATCATGTTTTTAGTTAGAAAGGATATTTTACACAATTTTCACAGAGTAGAGAAATAAAATAATTTATAATTTAATTTAAAAAGCAAAACGTAATTTTTTAATAGTAATTTGAAGATACAAATCATATTTAGCCTTTCCATTAATTATAAGATTAAGAAATAAAAGGTTTAACTAATGACATAAACGAAATTGATATAGATAGCAGCAAAAGTAGAAGAAGCGGATCATAATTGAAATGTACTAGAGTCTCCATCAAAACCTTTTTTAAGCAATCCAAAAGCACATGTAAACTTGAAAAGGAAGAAAAGAATGAGGCGTTATAATAAATACACGTAAATTTGTGTGATGCACTACTATTCTTAATTCTTTTAATATAGAAATGTGATATTTTTGTGGACATAAAGTGTTGTTGAGTTGCATGGTTTGTCTATAGTGAGATTTGAAGAGAAATATGTGGCAACCTAAGCTCTGAAATTTGTTTATCTTCAACAACAAACGGAAAAGTTGAGTCCATGAAATTTCGAGGTGAATGAATGGCCACAAAAATATCTCTTTGGCTGCTCCTTTCATCACCCCACAAACACTCTCCACTCATCCTCAATCCACGTCTCCACAAAAAAAATTCGTTTTCATTACTTTAAACTCAAATTCACACTCCAACAAAAATCCCACTAGTTAGAATTATATACGGTGATAGAAGTTTCATATCGACTAGAGATAATGTCAATTCATAATATATAAGTGGATACAATCTTCATCTTAGAAATCGGTTTTATGGGGTTAAGTTAGATTTAAAGTCCACTTCTAACATAATATTAGAGTAATTAACGTGAGAAGATGTGTTGAAAGTGTCACATCAACTAGAAAGTATATATAAAATTAAAAATGTTAATATTTTTTTATAAAAAAGTCACTTAAAGGTAAAATTCGTAAACAATTACTTGTTAAATAGTAAAATTTAAAAAAACATGTTTATAGCAAAAAACTAAATCCTCTTTATATAACAGTTTAAATTATACTTAATTTTCATGTAATATGTTGGTAAAAATTTACAATGATATTAATAATATTAATTAAAAATAATATAATATTTAAAATAATAATAATTGTTAATTACGGCATTTTGAGATAACTATGGTTTTTAACATCATCCAAATTTTGATCCATGTTTCTTATTTATCATAGCTGTCTACGTTGTTCGATAACTTTTTGGCGTTAGCATCGTCTTTTCACGATCACCATCCACATTCATCACTTTATTGCTCCAATTCTAAGAATTTTTATTTTTCTTAGTTGAAAAAGGTGACAATCTTTTTTGTTTTCTTAATAGAAATAGGCCAAACAATTCTGGGTTTCGTTATTAAAATTCAACGATTCAGAGTTGCAACGAAAACAAAAATTAAAATTTATGGGGCCATGCAATGTTTGTCAAAACATTTAAATGGTTATGGAAATCCTAATTTCGTGAACACCACTTATTAAAACGAGGGATATTCTTTTAAAAAAAACAATATTGTGGTAATAGAAATATATTTTATTTTTTTAAAATAAAATTTTCATATTATGCATTATTATTGATGATTTTATTTTTATGTATCATTGAACTTTCTCTGCTTTACTATATGTTTACATTTGGAAGCAGTGGCCTTGTCCTGACCCACCAATCCATGGTTAGACAGGGCTCATTAGGGCTTCATCGGGCTTCACCCAAATTTTAGTTCACAAAAACAAAAAAAGAAGACTTTTACTATTTTCACTCCCTTTTCTTGCTATAATCACTCCCCTTTCCTTCTTTGTTATGTACAGAAAATTACCTTATTAACCGTTATTTTTCCTATTTTTCAAATTGTATGGCGCTCTCATAATTTCTGGTTTTCACGTTCTTCCTCATCTACAGTCCAAAACTCATTTTTTCCTTCTTTTTTCGTGAACAAAATAAACAAATCCTCTTAACCAGGACAATTTCAAAATGCACTTGGTAGAATTTATAAAATCAAGATTTTAATAAAAAGTATTTTATATGAACTACTTAATAGTTACATAACAAAGTAAAGACAAGGGAAAAAAAGGTTCCAAGTGACTTATGTTAGGTAACTGTCATGTGCTGACACGACAGGATGAAATTGATCTTCAAAAGATTAGATAACTAAATCTATCTTTTTTTTTAAAATATATTTTTTTTAAAATTTGAAATTAATTTCTTTTTAAAATTTTGATTAATTTAGTCATTCATATCTAAAAATATGTAAATTTAGTCCTTTTAACCAAATTTTGTTAAATTTATTTTACGTTTCAAGTGTATTTCATGATAGTATTTGAATTGTTTATCCAGTTTGACATATTTTCACTCCAATGTTAACTTAAATATTATCATAAAATATGTTTAAAATGTCAAATAAACTTAACAAAATTTGGTAAGAATGACTAAATTCACGCATTTCTAAAAATAAAGAATTAAATTGGTATAAAATTTTTAAGAAGAACTAATTCTAAAATTCACTAATATTTGAGGGACCAAAGACATATTTAACTTTTTTCTAATATTTAATAGTTTTATTTTCAACCAATTGTATAAAATATTGTATTATCGTTAATTTTCTAAACAAAATTCTTAATCAATACTATTTACATAAATACAACATAGAATTGCCCTGTAAATACCGTCTTACCGTGTCTTATACTTGGAAGAAGAAATTTTCACTGTAATTTATTTTTATAAAAGTTTTAAAATAGTTTATAATAAAATATGCGGTTTGAATATAGATTTTTGTTTAAATTTACAAAATAATTTGATTAGTCAATATTAAAAACTTTAATTTCAACCGTTAAAATGAATAAACGCTCTAAGAAAATTCAATCAGATTGAACTGTAAACTAAGTGATAATTTTTAATTTTGGTAAGTGAATATGTCAACTATTTTTTCTTTCTTTTACAAAAGTTACAAAAATTAACATTCTCTGTTGATTTAAAAGACTCCTCTTTATTAAAGTTAAACTTTTTAAATATTTATTAAAAGCTGAACTCCAAATAAACTCCATCTAAAAATGTTTTTTTTCTCACCGTATTGTCTCTTCTTTTTAGTCCTGTTAACTTGACTTTAATATTTTGAATAGTGGCAGACAGTTTATTATTATTATTATTATTATTATTATTATTATTATTATTATTAAAGTCAATTACAATGATTTTTTATCATTATTTTTAAAGTTTTTATTTTTCGATATAAACTAATGTTAATAAAAATCAGCAGATATTAGTTTCCATTTCTTTGTTATTTTCAATATTCAATTAACAACAATTAAAGTTTTTAATAATCTCAATGAGATCATTTTTCCAACTCATGTACGGATTTTTAATTATCATTGAGATAAATTATTTTTTTAATTAATGTTGGAGAAACTATTTATGACTATATCAACAAAAAAAAATTGATTGAAGTTTATAGTGTTTATCTATGAATCTTTACAAAGTTGAAATAACAGTTTTTGTAACTAACATTTTTCAGTAGATGGTAATTGACCTTATTTATTTAAACAAGAACATTCAAATTATTAAAAAACTGAAAAACTAAAAAATTTAAAATAAAAAAAAATTACATTTATTAAAATTTTCTAAAAATTAAAAAAAAAATCATGATAATTCTCCTTTTCTTTTTGCAAATGTTTTGGTGCCTATAATTGGTGAGAATTTTCTTAGAACTTTAGCCCCTACAATATGTTAGCACTTTTGTTGACTAAAACACTGGCAACAACTCTTAACACTGATGCAAGTGGCTTTCACTGTTTGTCTTTTTCTGCCACCCTTCTTCTTCATTCTTCTATTTACATCTTCACAATCCCACACTTTATATTCTCTCTATCTTTTTCATCATTTATAGTTTCCTTGCATTCATCAAAGCCATGAAAACATTGAACAAATTTGAAGTTGTGGTGCTCTTTCTCCTTGCTCTTCTCCTTGGGATCACACCCTTGTTACCTTCTTCTCTCAGGCCAACCTTCCTTTACTTCATCTTCAACGTTCTCATCGTTGCACTAGGAGCAGAAGCTGGTCTTCTCTCAGTTTTTTCTAAGCCTTTAGAAGTCACAAAGCAACATGTTGAAGTGTGTGAACCTGAAGAGGAAAAGGAAGAAGCATTCAACACAGACCACACTGAAATTAAGACTGAGGTTGTTCAAGTGTTTTCTTCTGATGAGAAGATTGTTGGTGTCAGTGAAGTGGATGAGGTGAAAAAGTGTAGTTCAATGCCAAATCTTTTGATCATAGAAGGTGGAGAAAGTGAACAGATAGATGAGGAAATTGAAACAGTTCATGGGCAAGAGTTGTTTGCGAAAGCTGAAGCCTTCATTGGGAACTTCTACAAACAGTTAGAGATGCAGAAAGAGGTTTATCAGGAATCATTTTAGGAATTCATCATCACTTTTTTTTCTTCTTTGTTTCTAAGAATAAATCATTTCCAGGTTGATAGATTGTATAAACACTGGTTCTGATTTTGAGGGTCTATATCAGTTGGGAGCCAAAGAAAAGTTATATATATTCTGCTTTTCTGTGATATTTTTCTGTCACTGGTTTTGTACAGATTTTAGTTTGGAACTATGTTTTTCAATTATCATCTGATGATAACGTTTCTGTTAAGAGAATTTTACAGTGTCGATTTTCATGCTCGCAGAACCAAAGCAGCATCTGATTAGAAATAACATTTTGTACTGAAAATAAACTAAGGTGTCATTTTTAACTGTTGAAGAAAATATCAAGAAAATCGATTTCAACTTTATCGGAAACTTATTCTAATGAACCACTATTATGATTTGAATCAACTACTTACTATTTGCATGTTGAAAAAATAGAGTAGCTTTTAGTTAATTAAACACAAAGTTGGTATATGTTAATTAGAGTGCCCTAGTAAAAACACACAAGAATAATATCACATATGATGTCATGTGATGACTGATGAAGTGACCAAGTTGTGATTATCTTCTTGACAAAAGCACGTTTGAAATATGGTTTTTTAATTGGATAATTTTATTCAAAACATTGCAGAAGAAAGTGTTATAGTTCATACCCAAAATAAGTGGCAGGTATATAATGTTTGATTATACCATCTGTCATGATTCTGTAGTTAGCATAATCTGAACCAGTACAGAAAAAAATAAATGGTAATCAACTTTTTAATATTGCATCAAAAAAAGGAATCTAAGTTTATTAGAAGTGGGTATTAAACCTAACTCAACCTCACAAAATTGATTTGTAAGATGAAATTTGTACCTCATCTATATATTATGAATTGACCTTATTTCTAGTCGATGTTGGTCTTCCAACAAAGTTTGCTATCTCTTCTAAAATGGTTGGTTTTGTTTAGTTGGTAGATGCATATCCTTCCATGTTTATTATCACGTTATAAAGTGGTGAGTTTAGGGTTCAATTGCTGTAAAGAGAACATTATTTTACTTTCGGGATACTAATAAATAATTAACTATCTATAAAAATAAATATTATTGTGAGTTTTTAGTTATTTAAGTTATCATATTCTACAATTTGTTACTTATAAATAATAATTTTTATGAAATTGTATCGGTGGAAAAGATCAGTTCCAGTGTGCAAATTACAACTTATATTTATGGTTGTAAGAATTTCACCAACTTGATTCTAATATAGGTGAAATTTAACCATTTTTTCATATTGTTATATATGATAAAAACCTTTTAAGAATCAAAGAAAATAGTTTTGCATTAAAAACTAAACTATAATTAAGCACTTGTATTTATAATATAGCCCATAATTATATAACTATAACAGAAAAAATAATTACATACATAAAACTATGTTACAGTGGAAAGACATGTTGCATTTGATGTAGTGATATGGTGAAGTTGGTGACAACCAAGAGCTTGGTGTGGGTTTTTGAAAGGATATAATAAGTTATAATCTTTGACAGCTAATAATAGTATAAGTTTTTCTGTCTTTCTCTGCACTATAAAAGTTAAGACAATGGTATTCCTGTGGGGTCAATGTTGCTTCCAAATCTCTTTTTCTATAACATGTCTTATCTTTTAGGTTTTATGATGCATTGTCTTTCTCATACTATTTATTATTTTAATTTCTATAATTATTGATTTAATTGCTTTATATATAATACACTGTCTCAACCCAGTTTGTTTGATCCCACCAATTAGCCAATAATCACCAACTCTAAACTATATTTATTCCACTAACTTCATTTGATTCATCTTCAAATAAGTTACTAGTATAATGTAAACAACTTTTACATTCATGCTTACTTTAAAGAAAAACGTCAAGTTTTGCATCAGGAAATACTCACTTCCGGAGTATCCATGCATAAACAAAGAGCTGATAATTGAGTTCATCGTAAATTAATTGAGTTCATAGTAAATTATTAGTATATTATTAAATTAAATATGTTTTTGGTTGTTAAATTTCAGTAAAATTTGAAATTAGTTTATTTTTAAAAATTTTAATTAATTTAGTCATTTATCTTTAAAAATGTGTGAACTTAGTCATTTTGACCAAATTTTATTAAGTTTATTTAACGTTTCAAGCACATTTCAAAATAATATTTTAATTGTTTACACCGTTTGACTCATTTTCACTTCAATGTTAACTCAAATATATTATCATAAAATGTGTATAAAATGTCAAATAAACTTAACATAATTTGGTAAAAAGAACTAAATTCACGTATTTCTAAAGATGAATGACTAAATTGATATAAAGTTTAAAAAAAAACTAATTTCAAAATTCACTTGAACTTAAAAAAATTAAAAACATATCACATAATTTGCGCGTATATATATATATATATATATATATATATATATATATATATATATATATATATATATATATATATATATATATATATATATATATATATATATATATATATA
>Ga0214544_1000660_pt1 | contig 65760 bp, 31 predicted proteins | sample CNSS3metaG_FD_160074 | JGI IMG/M metagenome (GOLD analysis project Ga0214544, IMG submission 160074) | Root nodule microbial communities from cowpea collected in UCLA plant growth center, Los Angeles, California, USA - CNSS3 | ecosystem: Host-associated > Plants > Roots > Nodule | place: USA... | reverse complement strand
ATTTTAAGGTCACTGCGAGTTGACAAGTTATTACGTACTATAGAGAAAATGTAGGTTTTGTTTTACGGGAGTCTTGCAACCCATGTCTTTGAACCATTATTTTTTTGCCTGTTGTAATTTTGTTGCTGGAAAGCACACATTAATTGAGGAGTTATTAATCTTGATTATATTTGCTCAGAATTCCATGGATTCAGTTGCACAGTTTTTACAACTGACATAATATCAAGGGAGTTTTGATACGTTCAAATAGTATCTTTTGTATTATGTTTGGAGTTCTTGGGATTGTATTCTTTTTTTTAATGTATTGGTTCTTTCAAATTTTCAAATGTATCTTTTTATATATATATATATATATATATATATATATATATATTATTTTTTTGTAATTTATAATTTAAATTGATAATTTATAATAATTATATTATTTTCATAAAAAAAGTAATATATTTTTGTAATTTTAAATCTTTCTTATTAATTTTTTTATGATTAAGTTTTGATATAAATTGATATATTCTCACCCAAAATTTATGTCATAGACAACATATTATTGATTATTAGCATTTCTTTATGTATTGCTTCTTTACTCTTTATAAATATATATATATAAAAATATATAAATAAAAAAAATATATATATATATATATATATATAATTGTGGTTGCAAAATTAGGAAATTATAATTGTATTAAATTTTAATTGAAAATTTTTGTGATGTATAGTAGCTGGATTTTAATTATATTTTTTTTATTGAGAAATGAATTTTAGTTATATTAATATTTAATTTAATTAGGTGAAATGTAGTTATGTGACTAATACATATAACAAAAGACAAACGCAAACCCTCTCTAAAGGTGGACTTTATCTTTCTCGCCTCATATTCATTCATGGACAATTATATGTAACAGATTCTAGAGTGAAATAAAAAATAAGATTGGATTGAGAATACTAATTATGGATGAAAATGTAACTAGCCACTACAACTACAAATGTGATTTACAAATAAATATTTAAAAATATTTGATATGAGGTATTCAAATTAATCTTATACTATTCCGATTATTTGTCAATTATTATATTGCATTTTTTTTGTTTTTTTAATCAAATTTTAAATTTAATAAAGTTATATCAATTTTATATTGTAGATTATGATGGTCTTCTAACCTATGAAATCAATCAGAAATTTTGTATACATGTTTATAGCATGTACATATATAAATGTTTAAAAAATTAAGACTTTATATTAGACAGAATAATAATTACTACAATTAGTATTGTTATAATCCACCGAACTTTTTACATTTATTTATAAATATGATAAAATTAATATCATTTATTTTAAATCATATTTATCATTACTATTAATATTTATTTTTAATTTCTTAATTTTTTTCCATTTACTATTAAAAAAAATTCATTCATCTAAATATTAACCCGTGCGTTGCACGGGTCATAATTCTAGTATCAATGCAATCTCAGCCTTAATTATAATGAACAATATAAGGAATTGGTCATGATAGCAGCACATTATGGGGATCAAATCATAGCAAATCAGAGCACAAAATCAATCAAGATTAATAATATTGATTCTAATTATATGAAGAGATATTGCCTTTAATTATTAGAATCATATAACTCATTTCTCTATCTTGAACAAAGGGTAGAAAGTATTTGAGTTATTGGGCTCATGTAAAGGAGTGTGATAATTAATATGTCTATTCCTTCTTTTTTCCTTTTTTTTTTCTTTTTCCCATCTCTTTTTTTTCTTTTTTTAAAATTAAAGTTTGAAAATCTTTGAAGAAAATTTTGTTTCACATTGTTTTTATTTTTCATTAAATAAAAAACTTTTTTTTTTTATTTTTATTTTTTGAAAATAAATTTATTCACCCGGACGAAATTGGTTGTTGACAATTACCATACATTTCCTGGGTCATATGTATCTAGTCGCTCCTAATCACAATTCCCACTTCACTTTACATTTCCCAAATTGTACAGCACATACTACATTACAACAACCTTCCTTTCACAAAAAAAGGGAGTAATTCCCACTTCTAACTTGCACAAGTCATCAACAAGGTTTTTATCCAAGTACCATCTCCAACTCTACAAGTAGCAAGATACTAAATTGCCCAGAATCGTAGAACCACCGAAAATCCCCGTAGCCATGCACTGTTGGCTGTCTCTGCGATGGCACCTAGTGGTAGGCCCCGTGCCACCAGGCGGCCTATGTATTATGGGCATTCCAGAATTTATCCAAGTCTCCCTAACTTGTCTTCTCCCTACCTAGTTCATCTAGTCCTCATGCAAATTCACCTTCATTTGGACTAGAGTACTGACCACCCTCATTCCTTACCAATTCCCATTAGAATTCTACCACAAATTGATCTCGCAACATTAAACCCCAGACTTCCCAAACACTAAGCATGTATTCGCTTCAATGTATTTACTGTTTTAATGTAAATGAGGAGATGGATTAGTAGGCATAATCGTTGTTTGGTTAGCATGATTTGCAAGCGAGGTTTGGTGCGATTTGAACGATACAATGATATTGTAATCCTGCTTAATAAGCTGAGATTTGAAGGAGAGTGCTATTAAAAGACCCATATACCCTCATCATAAATTATTCACGTGTTTTGCATGTACAATTCGTTCTTCCCAGGTTCAGCGGCTAGTGAGATTCCCTCAGAAAAAAGCAACTACATTCAGAAAAAAGCAACAAGATTCGTGAGATTCCTGACATGTTGTGACTATACAAGCTGTGTTTGAATTTGTTTGACTGCAGCGGCCATTAAATAGCAATTGAGTAAGTTAGAAGGTTGGTGTGTGTGGTTGGTGCGGTGTATAAGTTGGAAGAGGGGAGAAGGCATAGTTGGTTTTTGGCATTGACGCAGAGGGTGGTGTGGCTTCTATCATTTGAGGTGAGTAGTTTTTCTTGGTTATATCTGCTTGGTGCCAGTGTGAGTGCGAATGAGAGTGGAGAGAAAGACCAAAGTGGTTCCAATTCGAAGCGCGAAAAAGACCATGTAGAAACACCAAAGTCGTTCCAATTCGATGCATGTTGTTGTTACTGTTGTTGGTGCGCTGAGGATGAAGATGTTCCCTGACCGGAGAATTTGAAAAATCCAGCAACGATGGAACGAGATGGTGCCTGGAATGAATCTGATGTAGGTTGTTGGTGGCCTAGAACGAATCTGGTGCTGGTCGTAGGTGCCTTGGAAGGAAGGGTTCTGTTGCAGGTTAGCTTGGAAGGGTTATATTGCAGGTTAGAATCGATCCAGAGTGAGCAGATTCGATCCCCACATGTGGAACCGATCCACTGAAGCTTGGAATCGATCCAAGAAGTGGCGGATCTGATCCCATGCTGCGTATCCGATCCGATGTTGCGGATCCGATCCCAAATGTTACATATTCGATCCAAGAAATGGCAGTTGCTCAAGTTGGCGCATTGGAGAACTTTGTTGGCTTGTGGGAGAGTGGATTCGAGAAGGAGAGTAGACTGGAGAAGTTCTTGGCTCATGGGAGAGTGGAATCGATCCGTGATTTCCGGATCCGATCCATAATCGAAGGTGTTTTGTTGTGGGTGTATGAATTGTGTTCCTTTTTTGGAGGTGGTGTTCGATGATGGTGTACTGATCTTTGCATGCTCTCTACAATAATACGCCACATGATGGGAACTTATGTATTGGTATTGTTCTTCGTGCCTCAATTACTGATGCTCACAGAGTTTATGTTCATGGATTGACCCTAATTGTTCCACTTAATACCTTTGCTTGCAGGTGGTGCAGTACGTGGGATGGTGAATGACTTTGCACCTTGCTGGAGGTGGTGCGTGTAGGTTATGCGTGGTTGTGAAGTATAGGAGGTTAGTTGATAGATATTGGAGCAGGTTTATTTCTCAATTGGAGTTTGTGATTTGTGTTTGTTGATGCAGGTTTTGTATTCGACTTTAGTTAGAGCTGCGGTGGTGTGAAATTAATTCCTGGATCTCAAACCCTGGTTCATGTTTCAATTTGAAGTGTGAAGACTTTGACTGGTAGGGTAGTTTGTGGTTGGTGGAGTACAATGGTTTTTCTTAATTTGAAAATTTTGATATCAATTTGGTTGATGTAGGTGTTGGAGTGTTGGTGTTGATAACTTTGTTTCTTCTTTGAAGTAAAAGGTACATAGATTTTGAAAACTTTGTTTGTTATATCTATGTGGTGGTTATATATGGATTGTTGTGGTTAGTGGATTTATATGGATTTATATGTGTTATTTGTGGATTGTTGATGCAATTGGTATGCATATTTATTTTTCATTGTATTATTGTCGTGAAAAAGAAATGTTTTGTATAAATTTTATCTTATTTTCAAATGTTTTCAAAGAATAAAATGGAAATGGTCGATGCTTATGTGTATTATATGTATGTCATAGTGGTTAAATTTTGTTCAAGGTAATATGGAAGAAGAACTAGAACTTTCATATTTGGATGGCGAGGATGTAGTCGATGATGTTGTAGGTGTGGACTTCAATATAGTTACACATTTACATCGACAATTACAAGTGAATCATAGCATTACTACTACGAAATATGTCCTGAACAAAGACTGTCGCAAAGAACAACTGATGTCTTACCTGGTGCACACTAATCGATGTCGTGACATTATTCGTATGGGACCAAAGGCATTTATTAACCTATGTCAACGACTAAGGTCAACTGGGTTAGTCAAATATGCAATACGGTCAACCGTGGAGGAACAAGTAGCTAAATTTCTGCACATAATTGGGTATAACATGAAGAATAAAAGTGTTGCATTTTTCTTCCATCGTTCTGGGTCAACTGTTAGCAAACATTAATGTATTGGATGCAATTTTGAGCTTGGAGTCCGAATTTTTAATTCAGCCATCCGGAAATTATGTGCATCCAAACTTGGCCAACAATAGTCGATTTTTCCCATACTTCAAGGTAAAAGTCCTATTACTTTGTTATCTTATTTAAATAACAACGTCAAGAAAAAGCTCTTTCTTTAACTTTGTAGCTATGAAATAGGATTGTCTAGGGGCAATAGATGGAACTCATGTTCGAGTTAAGGTCCCAAGATTTGATTCCGCAAGGTTCCGAGGGAGGAAGGATTGGCCAACACAAAATGTCTTTGGTGCTTGTGATTTCGATATGAGATTCACTTATGCTTTAGCTGGTTGGGAAGGGACAACATCTGATTCAAGAATTTTGAAAGATGCTATAGTTCGAGATGACCCATTGATCATACCTAAAGGTTAGTGTTTGTTTCTTATTCATGTACTTGTGAGTCCTAGAAATCTAAAATGTTATCATTCGTGTAGAAAGTACTATCTTGGGGATGCTGGATTCATGCTTAAAAGAGCAATAATGACTCGTACAGAGGTGTAAGATATCACCTTAAAGAATTTACACGAAGCGGGACACAAAATCCATGTGAACTATTTAACCATCGCCATTCATCCCTACGAAACGTCATTGAAAGAACATTTGGTGTTTTGAAGAAAAGATTCCCCATTATAGCAAGTGGAAGTGAACCTCGTTATTCTTTGGAGACAATGACTGACATTGTATTAGCTTGTTGCATCCTTCACAACATCCTTTGTGGTGTAGACAATGACAATGCGCTAATTGATGAGGTTGACCGAGAGATTGTGGAAGACCATGTAGAGACCAATACTGCTTAAACACGTGAAGATGATTATCGTATTGGTTGTAATTTTAGGGATGAATTAGCAGAACAAATGTTGCGAGATTACAATAATTGTTAGTTTCATGTACTTAATTTTGTTGAATGACTTTGCTTTATTTAATGACAAAAATTTTGGTTTCATTATCAAATTTATTTAATTTCATATCATTAGTACTGTTTTTTATTTATGTGAGAACATGAACAAGGGAAGAAGTGTTGGTACCGATTCTGGCATCGGATCATGGGAATTTATAAAATGGACTGAAGACATGGACGAAAAGCTGTTGACAGCGATGATCGAAGAAGCTCGACTAGGGAACAAGGTTGATGGTAGCTGGACAACCCAAGCATACAACAATATCGTGAGTAATCTTAACCAATTGGGGTTTGTCTCAGTGAGCAAAAATAATGTAAAGAATAGGCAAAAAGTGGTCAAAGAAAAATGGCATGAGGTTCATGATTTGTTCAGTTCACTTAGTGGATTTTCATGGAGTTCATCATCCAAGCGGTTTGAAGCAAAAGAGGAAGTTTAGGAAGACTTGGTCAAGGTAATTAAATACTTAGCTTGTGTTTTGAATGATATACACAAATTATTTTAACACATCCTGGAACTTATCAATGTAGGCGAAACCATCTGCGGCTAAATGGAGGGTCATTAACATTAGACATTATGATTTGATGGAGGAACTCTAGGCAACCGATAGAGCAACCGGTGGTGGAGTCCGCACGACAAGACAAGCACGACGCAAAAGGCAACAATCTCGTTTGGAGGTTGATCTCAATGATGAGAATGTGTACATACCTGATACACCTAGCTTTGAAGGAGTTGATTACCACCTTCCACCTTCACCCCCTCAAATGGATGAATATAGTCCTGGCCCGACTCAATCACTACCATCAGTCCCCTCTAGAGGGACGTCAACCTCACAGGGGTCGAAGCGCAAAGCCCCCATGATGGATGTATTGGACTCCCAATTTGACAAGCTTACTACAAGGCTTGATGGATTAATGGATGTAATGGGGTCTGGGAACTCTCATTTTGAGAAAATTTCCATGATGGCGGAAAGACAAGTCATAGCGTTTGAAAAGCGCAATGATATTCTGATAGAGCAAGTGGGGATGATGCGTCGCAATGGAACATTCCAATACACCGAGAGTGATATATGGGAAATGCTTAGCGGGATGAATATACTGAAGCCTAAAGTTATGGAGTAGTGCTATGATTTCCTGTGCACCAACCCTTTGGCACGAAAAGATTAATGGGAATGCCCACCAATCTGCGATGGAATAAGCTATGGAACATGATGATGGGCAGTAATTGATATCCGTGTTTGATCCAAAGACTGTGTCACTTTGGACTCAATTATCATCTTTTTATGTTATCATTTTGCAATGACTTTGGACTATGTTATCCTTAAATTATGTTTTCATTTACCTTGTTAGAGTCTGGCCTATGTTATCATGTTTTGATTGTATGAAAGACTTATTCATTATGGATGTATGTAATGATCTAATTTCTTATGATTAAGTACTTCATGTTTGTTGTGCGCTATAATTTGTTTTCTTATGTATTACTATATTTTTCTTTCTTATTTATGATCTCAAGACATTATTTAATGGCGTCATCATCATCCAAAAGAAGATCTAAAAGTGGAAAAGACAAAGAATGTGCAACAAACACGGAACCTCCACCACCAAAAAGACATATTGTGGTTGATGTCTTAGATCAACGACGTTTCTTCAGCGATCTTCATCAAATGGAACACTATGCACATGAATTTTACATAAGAAGAATTGTTGACCCCAAAATAATGGATTATGATTCCTTTACTACATCCGGTCTTTATTTCCATCATCACTTGGTATTTCAAGGCCTCGTTGACTTTGTAGCTATGGACCGACCATTCTATCCGGATCTCATCAAATTTTTCTACTCAAACTTGAGGATCTCAGCCAACGGATACCTACAAAGTGAGGTTAACAAGAAGAGAATCAAACTTAAACCAGATGATTGGTACAACATTGCCCATTTGAAGTATGAAGGTCGAAAGATAAGCTTTACAGGTATACCAAAAGATATCCATTTTGACCGAGACATGGCATTGGCTTCCATGTTGAGACCGAACATGCAGGGTGAACGTGCCAAGACTGTCGGTTTTATTAACATAAATGACAGACTACTACATTATGTGGTAGTGCATATTTTGACACCACGTATGACTAATTTTGCTAAGCTATTGCAGGAACATTTTAATGATATGGTTGCTTAAAAATAACATATCCATTAATTGGCCTCATCATATAATGCAACACATGCTTAAGTGCAAGGCTAGTGATACTCCTCTTCCGTATGGTGTGTTGATCACCCAGATTATGCAATACAGTGGAGTAGATTTTTCTTTAGATGCAAATACAACCATCGGGAAGAGACAACATTTTTCGACACGTTCTTTGAAGAGATTGAATATTGTTTATGTCGATGGTGTTTGGCAGCATGATCGTGTAAATAATGATGATGAAGGGCAACCACAACCACAAAATGTTGTGCATGACCACCCTGTTCAAGGAACCAACCACTTTGATGGTGATTTTGAAGATCCTCCCCTCCACTCAAATTCTGAAATCATCCATCAAATGTGGGATGGGGTGCAAGACTTGCAAAATAGAATGCAAGGAATAGAAGATATGCAAGGACATGTTCAACGGATAGAAGATAATTTATCAAACTTGACTCTTGATATGAATCGACAAATGGCAGAAGTGAATTTCAATGTTAACTTAATTCTTCACAAATTAGATGATTAAGATAATTTAGTCGCATAATTGTATCGTAAGACTCTGCTCATTTCAATTTTAGTAAATTTATTTGTATTTGATTATGTTCATGTTTTTAGACCGACTTAATTGCCACTTATAAATATTATTGCTCTTCAAATGACATGGATTGTACACTGCTGGTGTTCCATACTAATTTTTAAATTTCAAATAAAATGATACTCACAATTGCTTGATAAATTTTATTTCAATACTATGAGTATAAATAATTTATCTTATTAATTTTTGTAAATTATTTATTTAAAGTGTATCATTAAATACAAAATTTAAAAATTGATTAAACTCATACAAACACAAATTTATACTACTTATTACATAAGGGCAAAATGGTAAACTCTCTTTTAAATATATTAAAACATTTTCTTAATCTATCATATCAATCAAATCACTCACTAACTCTCACAAACTTTACTACTAAATTCACTCATAATCACCTTTAAATCCCTTAAAAAAAACAACACATCATGCACTCTCAAATTCACTCAAACCCATCATCTCCCCCTCCCTCAAATCCATCTTTGGAAGTGAACAAAGCCTAAGAGCCTATTCACACTATTCCATCCAATTTGGCTATCAATGACATGAATTTCGATGAAATTTGACATCCCATCATCCCTTAACAATTAAAACTGACTTTCCCTCCTATCAGAATCACCCCAAAATACGCAAAACACCAAAATCGAACCAAAATTGGTTCGTGTCGCCTGGCGGGTGTTCATCACTACCAGGTAGTTCAACAAAACCCAAAAAAACCTAGGTGCAGACTTGTGTCGCTTGGCGGTACAGGCTTCACCGCCAGGTGGTTCCTCGAAGGAACCCGGAAAGCATGCCAAAACATATAAGTCGCCAGGCGGTTTTTGGAAAATTTCTAGAAACACGAAATTTAACAGACAGCAGGGGTTCATGGTTAATCATCTTATATGTATCAAACAATTCATGCTTAATCATAAAAATAACACGTAAAGCTCCCCTAACCTGGTTTCCTTTGCTTAAAATGGACTTTTGTGAGTTCTTCTTGATCATCAATGACCTCACTTGGCTCTATCTCATTTTAGCTCATTGCCTCACTCAATCCTCACTCTCAGTCCATTTAGTGGTTGTTTTCCAGCTTCCCTTGGCTGCCCATTGTCAGCTAGGGTTTCTCTACCCTTTCACCTTCATGCCAAAACTAAATTTAGCAAAAAGAAAGTTAATTTGTATCTACCAAGGTTCAAACCCATAACCATGCCAATGTCAAATCCATGCACAACCATTCAACCAATTCATGTTTCATGATAATTCTTATAATTCTAAGATTATATTATCACTCCACATGATCAATCATATTATTAAAATAATAATAAATCAAATAACACATAAATGACATACATAGGACTTGAACCCAAGTTCTTTCACACAATTAAATACTCTCAATCATTTGAGCTAGTACTTTTCCATACCATATCAATCAATAATTAATGCCATAAAGGCTCCCACTACCCACATTTATTAATTAATTATTTATTTATTTAATTAATTAATTTTCACGGGTCTTACACGTTCATGAGGACTTTTCCACATCTTTTTGCTTGCTTTTGGTTTGCTAACATGACATTCCCCTCTTCCTGAGGACTCTTTTTTTTTTCACTTATTTCCCTTTTTTTTTCTTATTCATTTTCTTTCTTTTTTTCTTTCCTCTTTTTATTTGTCGTGCTATTAGTCATGTCACCTTATCACAAAATTAAGCTTTGTGAAAACAAAAGCAATCATTTTTCAATTTGTGTGGACTTTTATTAAGCTTGTAACGTGGCCAAGGGCTGGAGGGTTTTGAAAGAAAGGATTTGAAGGCCCAAGTGAATGTTCGTTGGTTATTATTTTTTGAAACAAAGGCGACAATTTCAATATTGCATCATCTATTTATCAACCTTTTTCTGAATCACTTTTTACTCCTTTTTTTAACTTCATATTTCTATCTCAACTTTTCTTTTTTCACATCATGTCATCTAAATTTTCATCACTTTTGTGGCTTTCCTTTTGACTTCTTTCCACTTTGATTAAGACTATATGATACTTTTTGAATTCTTGCTTTTTGATTTAGAAAAATTTGATGCTTTTTGTTATGAACTATAATGACAACCTTGTTTAGATATATTCCGAAAGAAACTTTGTTTTTTGGCTCAATGGGGTAATGATGGATATTTTTACTTTTTTTAGGTGAAGAAAGATGACCACACATCATTTCAAATTTTGATTACTTTATTTTCAAAAAGATTAACCCTGCGATAAAAGTTAATGACCTTAATATTACTCACTTTTTTTCTATTTTCTTCTTTCTTTTGTTTTGTCCTTTTTTGCCTAGACTACACTCTCGAGTTTTTAGTTTATCGGACCTTTTTTCCTTCTTTCTTTTTTTCGTTTCCTTTTTTTAAAAACATTTTTTTTGCCACAACGGATTCAAGGATTACTTGACTAGCGCAAACAGAGATAAATTTGGCAAATGCGCCCCAATGTAAAAGTTTGTGTTTATTTCCTTGAGAGGATTAGTGTTTTTAGGGAAAAATCCTTTAATGTTGGGAGGTTAGAAGAGTAGTGTTTTACAAACAACACACGCACATATGCCATAAAAAGAAATATAAGCTTATCATTCCTAATTAAAACACTCGACCGTCGAGAAGAGTGACATCCTTCATAAATTCTTTCCTTTTTCTTATCCATTTTTTTTCTCATTTGTTCATTTTTTCTCTCTTTTTTTGAAAACTCTTGACTTTGATGATTTGCAAGAAAAACAAATGACTCAAAACACCATCGTCTTGTTTTTGCTTTTTTTTCTCATTTCATTTTTTTTAACAACACCTTCTAGGACTTGCTTTTAGATGAAAAATCAGAAATCTCATATGCTTTGAAATTCATCAATGAAAGCATGATGCAATTTGAGCAAAATCCTTATATCCATAATGTGTGGAAGACAATCCAGTTATATGAACGAACTATAAAAAACATAGCATTGCTCATTTTTACAAAAAAAAACTTCCTTCAATAGAGATGTTTTCCTTCTAGATGGTGATTTTCTTCAACTTTCAACATTGGGTTATCCTTCTTTAAAGCTTAGCCATCTCGAATATATCAACAATTGCACCTTTTTCTTAAGAGCTACACACGCTTCCAATTAATGACCTGACGCTCCTCCATGGTAATCGCATTTGGTATTTGGATGATAATTCTTTGGGTACAGAGGTCTAACAGGCCTGGTATTATAAACCTCTATCAAGTTATCACAAAGAAGCTTTGGTAGGAGCTCCGTGTAAGTCATTGGAATAGGAGTGAAATTCACAGTCTTCTTATCCCGATTGTAACTTTTCTACATAGTGGCTTGATTGGATTTTTGGGATTAAGATGTTTAAAATTAACTATTATTTCTTTCTTCTTCCTAGAATTAGATCCACACTTGTTCATATTTGCTACCATATTTGAGCCAAACGCAATTTTTCTATTTCTTATGCCAGCCTCGACTCTATCCCCAATCATGATAATATCAACAAAGTTAAAGGACATATTCCCTATCATGTGCTCATAGAATGGATATTGCAAAGTGCTTATAAACAAGATTATCATCTCCCTATCACTCCACGAGGGTTCCACTTGGGCAGTAACTTCTCTCCATAGTTGAGTATATTCTCTGAACGCCTCTACCTCACCCTTAGTTATACTTTGCAATTGCATTCTATTAGGCGTCATATTGTTGTTGTATTCATATTATTTTAGAAATGCATTAGTCAAATCTTCCCATGAACGAATGCGAGCTGGTTCTAGCTGCATATACCAATTCAATGTCGAGCCACCTAAGCTTTCCTGAAAGAAGTGAATCAACAGCTTGTTATCGTAAGCATAAGGAGCCATTTTTCTATAGTACAAGGTTATATGGCTCTTTAGGCAAGATATCCCTTTGTATTTTTTCAAATTATGGCCCTTTAAATTTTGGCGATATAACCACATCAGGAACTATGCATAATCCTATAGCATCTCCAAATTCAAAACTTCCTTTGCCTTCTATGACTCTTAGTCTTTCCTCCAACATTTCAAACTTGCCCCTGGTATTTTCAACATGAATTGGCATGGTATCATGGGGTAAATAGTTCACCTCAGGTTGCTTTGTTGGCACCATGTGTACTGCATTTGATTCAACAATTCCTTGATTGGATGTGAAAATGAAGGCCCCTAGTTCATTTGCTCCCGCATCTATAGAGTTTACAGCCTTTTGGGCGTACGTTTGCTTTAAGTCATCTTCAATATGGGGAGTGTAATTCGAAGGTAGACCATATGGACGTTGGATCATTTGAGCTCCTTGTTGTTGTGGCAAAACAAAAGTTTCTCCACTACTTTTCAATGCTTTCAAGGCCTCCAAAATGTGGCTTATTTGCCCCTTTAGCTGTTGGATTTCGGCTTTCATCCCTTCGCGAACTTCTCCTGTATTTTACATGATCTTAGTAAGTCCTATCAGGTGTCATTATGTTTTTTTATTTTATTAGCATGGAACAATGATTGCAAAAACAAATGCATGAAATGCATGGAGACTCACTATGTCTATACAAACAATATCAACCTACACATGCATTATACCACATTAATTTAGTGTGCATGCTATGTATACGAAGTTATGTACATCGTATTATGAATGAAAATTGAATGTTTATTGCAAATGCATATATGTGCCCCAAAAGGTACTTATTAAAAACATACATGATATGCGAATAGCTTATGCAATGAGATGCAATGTATGTTTATGCCTTAAGAGGCATTCATCCACATGATATGCTAGTAAAATGGTCATGCACTCAATAAAAACATGGGTTAAATATGTTTTTGGTCCCTCAAGTTTCAGTGAATTTTGGAATTAGTCCTTCCTCGAAACTTGATACCAATTAAGTCCTTCATCTTTAAAAATGTGTGGATTTAGTCCTTTTTACCAAATTTTGTTAAGTTTATTTGACATTTTAAATACATTTTATGATAATATTTAAGTTAATATTGAAGCAAAAGTGTGTCAAACAGTGTAAACAATTCAAATATTATCATAAAATACGCTTGAAACGTCAGATAAACTTAATAAAATGTGGTAATAAGGACTAAATTCACACATTTATAAAGATAAAGGACTAAATTGATATCAAGTTTCGAAGAGGGACTAATTCCAAAATTCACCGAAACTTGAAGGACCAAAAACATATTTAACCCTAAAAACATGAATAATATGCAATGTAAATGACATGCCTAAGTCTAATGTGAGATGCAATGCATGTTTGGTGCTTATTCATATAATATATTGATGCCAAGATGACAAATTTGAAAATTAATTACACGGTATCATTAAAAACAAAAGGTTTGAGGGATATAGAGGTATAAAACATGCTCCCACTTTGTGTCCTATTAGGTGTGGAGAAAACCTATTTTGGATCTTGCGTTTTATATGATTCTTTCAAGGATAGCTCTAAATTATCTCACAGGCCTCTAGAGCTGAAGTCAACCTTAGGACATAATCCACAACAATAGGCGACCTAATAGATGTGACTTGTCAAGAGGAAGCAAACTCTAAATGAAGTCTTCACAATAGCCAAGCATATCCACGATCTAAGATGACAATCGTTGAACCTCCACTCCCTATGGCTCACTCAGACCCAGGTATAGGGCCCCAACAACTCTATGAATGAACTAGCCTAAATAGTGTATTGTGTGTAGGGAGCAACCTAGCAGTACCCAAATCTAGTACTTGCAAAACAACCAGAAATTTTCCCAGGCAAATATGGACAAATAAAGCAATTGTCATCTAGCCTAGGGATCTATAATTTCACAAAATAATCATTACCCCACACATTCGTCCTAAGACGGTTCCATTTAATCAAGTGTGCAAAACTAATGTAATTTTAATATATTTGTTTTTCCCAAAAAAAAAAACAAGCAAAATATACTAATTTGAATGAAGAAACATTTTTTAAATTTTATATTTGGGCCCGACAAGGTGTTTGACCTTGCTCCTAGATTTTCTCATATAAATGAGAAATTACGGTTACATAGTTCTCTTTAATCATCATCAGAATCAGAAGGGTATTAAAAGTCCATGCATCCCATTTCAATTTATCAAATGAATAAACTAACACTTGCAATAATATAAAATACACCATAGTATATTTCATTGCTTCAAAGTAGCATAATAATCCTACCAAACGAAATTGGCGTAAGCAATGGTGGTGTGAAGTGTGAAAGAGTGGAGAAGGCCCTCAGTTTCATTTATAGTTTATGCAGGAGAGGATTGGTGAAGAGTGTGTGAGCATAAGTGTGAGGTGCGGTGATGTGTGTGCATGATGTAGTAAAAAGAGGAGAAAAGGTGTATGAGGCTTATGTGAGGTGTCGTGCATGGTGCAGGTGAAGTGTGAGTGTGAAGTGTTGTGCGTGGTACAAGTGAGGTGTGAATGCAGTGAGGTGTGTGTGTGTGTGTGTATGAGAGAGAGAGGTGTTATGCGTGGTGCATGATGAGTGCAACATCAGTGAAGTGAGTGAATTAGTTAGGTGTATGAATTATTGGGTGTGTTTGTGGTATGTGTGTGTGAGCGTGATTTCAAATAAGGTGTGTGAGTGAGGTGGGTCGTATGAGTGTTGTGTGCATGAGCGTGATGCGAGGGTTTGGTTAGAAATAAGAATTGGGTTTTTCAGAAGAAGATTATAAGTGGTAAGAAAATAAAAAAAGAGGTATGATGAAAGGAAAAACTTCCACAATTTTAATTAATTTAATTAATTCAACCAATTCATTTTTCTTTTAATTTTTAATTTTTATTTTTATTTTTTATTTTTTATTTTTTTAGCTTAAATAGTCATTTGGTCTTAGTTTTGGTTAACTTTTTTCAATTTGGTCCTAGTTTAGGATTTCTTTTCAATTTGATCCTAAATTTTGTAAATTTTGTTCAATTAGGTCATTTTCCTTAACTACAGTAAAATAGTTAACATAACAGTGTCCAAGGTGGACTATTACTATGATGTGGTGTAGTGTTGAATGACGTGGTCGATATTTTACTATAGTGCCCTTTTTAATTTTAATCAGATAGGTTTACGGTTAGAAATTAGTCAAAATTGGGTTTAGGGTTTCATTAAGAATTGGGGATTTTGTTCAATTGAAGATCTAAGGATGTTATGCATTCGCTCCCATCGAACATTGCTGTTGTGTGTCAAAATTGTTGCACTTTGTGAAGATCCTTTCGTGGATTGTGTGCATCTTCATTGTAGAGGTTAGTTTTATGTTCAGGGTTTGTGATTAATTCTATATTGACTCCTTTGATCTCATGAATTTTGTTTGTAGTGGCAAGAGCTTAATTGAATACCACCATGGGTTTAAGGTGAAGAGGAAAAAAAAATCAGAACTTCGATGCCACTTTTTGAAGTGCTTGTTTGATTCTTTTGGTTGTTGCAATAGTTGCTCCTATGAACCAAAAATAGAAGGATGATCAATTTTAGAAAAAGGGCAATTTTAGGTGCCTAAGAAATGATCACTTCATTGCTAGTTATGCTCTACTGAATGCATAAAAGTATAAAACCAAAAGTGATTACCATAGATTTAATGGTGAGATAAAGATTTCCATCAGCCTTAGTTGATTGAACCGAATTAAAATCTATACTGAGATTATTAAATGCTTCCATAATTTCTAGTAGCCTTCTTACTTTTGAGAGGCACTTCATTTGGATCAAAATTTCATTGTTAGTTCTCACAGTAATATCATTGCCATAACTTCCTTTTAAAGCATCTGAATTAATCTCTTTTCATGTCTCATCCACGCCACAACCTTTCTCTTTTTTACAATTGATTTCTTGCCATTGTGGTTTTTGCTTAAATAATGATAAAAAAATTCTTTCTACCATATCTTGAGGTGATCTTCTAGGCCCCAGCTCCATATTTGTCACCCCTCTTTGAACTTCTAACTCTTTTATCATTCTTTGAATTAATCATAAACCCTAAACATAAAACTAACCTATGTAATGAAGATGCACATAATCCACAAAAGGATCTTCACAAAGTGCAACAATTTTGACGCACAATAGCAATGTTCGATGGAAGCGAATGCACAATGTCCTCAAATCTTCAATTGAACAAAATCCATAATTCTTAATGAAACCCTAAACCCAATTTTGACCAATTTCTAACCTTAAATCCATTTGATTAAAATTTAAAAAGGGCACTATAGTAAAATAACGACACATCATTCAACAGTGCACCACGTCACAGTAACAGTCCACGCTGGACACTGTTATGTTAACTATTTTGACGAAGTTAAAGAAAAAGACCTAATTGAACAAAATTTAGGACCAAATTGAAAAGAAATACTATGCTAGGACCAAATTGAAAAAGTTCACCAAAACTAGGACCAAATGACTATTTAAGCCTTTTTTTATCCTTTTTTTTTACTCTTTATTTCACTTATTTTTACCCTCTTTTCATTATTATTTACCACTTACTATTTTTTAATTTTTTTTTTTTAAAAATCTTTTATCTGCCTAGATGAAATCTTGTTTAATGTTGTTGGAATGCTCTGGTTCACTGATATCATGTACTGATTTAAAGTGATATTTGATTCTAAATGCATGTGGCTTGATCTTAAAGTATGGTCTGACTTTTGTCACGAATCCAAATTGATCCATGTGTTAGTTTTACAATGATATTTTCTGCCACTTAGGTTTCATGTGTATCTTGCAATGTTGCTACATGCTGGTGCTACCAAATAGTTCACTCATTCTTGTCTCATTAGGAGCATTCAGATATGCAGTTGCATTATAGTCACACACATCTTAGTCATGCTATATTCTAGTAGTTTTTCATTGTTTGTGCATTTCTAGTCGTTAAACCCTAGTGCATCTTGTATCAACATACTAATATTATAACTTCTGCACTAAATCCCTTTGAAGTGGATCTGATTGATTATTTTGTTGTTTTTGCATGCATTGCTTTGTTGTTGTAACAAACATATGCACTACAATTGGGGTTGTATATGTTCTCTAACCTATTGTAATCATGGTGGCACATCCTATACATGCATTACGTTTTGCATTTTAAAATTGGTTAGGATAGACTTTTGTGCACATTGGTTACCACTTGCATCTATTCTACCTTATCCAATTTCATGCATATGCCATCCCAATTTATAACCTTTTAGGTCTGATATATATTGTATCATACCAGCTTTGCATATCCACTCATACAATTATGCTGCTATTAGGTGTTAAATCATTATTTTTCCAGCTTGGTTAAACATTGTAAATAGGTTCCATCTGTGTCTTCGGATTTTAAGATCAATTCAAGCTAGGCTTTAACATGATTCATGGTCTATATTGCTTCCTCAATTGTTCATAATATCACATTTTTTATAGGGTCTACAACTTCATTCGTATCGCATTCAACTACATTTTTATTCATTTCAATTAAAATTCATTTCACCATTACCATTAGATTCTACCCATGCATTGCATTCATAACATACCTTCACTTATGCATTTAGATAGTTTAATTTCAATTAAAATAATTTGCGAGCACTTTCCTAGTTTCTTTATTCCATTTTAATTTCCCCTTTGTTTTCTTTTACTTTGAATTTTAGCAAGAATTAAATTATGCAAGCTAGGCTCCTTTGCAACTAAAAGGACAATTAACAGTCGTTTTATGGTAGTGCAAAAAGAGTATATCATCTTTTACCTGGAAAATTTCTTTGATCTAGCCAACTACTAGTAGTGATTCCGTTTTACTGTCTATTATGGTGGCTCCCATGCCCCTTAATAGGGCCCAAAGTCTGCCATAAAGTCTGCCAGGTGTTGGCCTTTTATCGACCCACATGACTCATAACAAAGTCCAAACTCTGAAAGTTTCACTGCCCACACAATCATCATGTTAGCTAGGTTGGGTTTTTTTAGAATCTATGTGATAGAATGGTCCATTTGAATGACCAGCTGGTGGCTTTAGAAGAATGGTCTTAACCACCTTGTTGTTGTTAATAAGACCAATGCTACCTTCTCGAACTGTTGATACTTAGTCTTGATCTCTTGCAACACCCGACTTATGAAGTACATGGGCCTTTGATTAGGGTCTGCTAGGACCAAGAACGCATTGATAACTCCTTATGATACTAATAGGTGCAACTATATCTCCTCACCATTGAGGTGGGCTTTATTCCGTTGAAAGCAATTTTGCATTGCTCGTCCCATTTTACTATGATCTGCTTTCTCTTGGTTCTTAGAATTGGTTTCATTTTCTCGACCAACCGGGGTAAAAATTGTCGAACCTTTGTATAAGATGGTCGCACTTGACAACAAAGTTAGCTGTCGCCTTTTTTAGATTGTGTAGGCTTCTCATGCATAAATTGGTCACACATTTGCCAAGATTGCCTTCTATGCCTCGCATTATAAGTATGAAGGCTCAGAATTTTCTAGCCCCTACACCAAAGACACACTTGGTTGGGTTCAACCGAATATTATATCGCTAGATCTGATTGAATATCTCTGTAAGGTCCTTCATGTGTTGGGTGACCAACTGTGACTTAACTACCAAGTCATCAGCATGTACTTCCATCCATTTACTTATTTTCTCCTGAAAAACTTTTTCGATGAGTTTTTGATAGGTTGCACCAATGTTTTTTAAGTCAAACGACATGACCTCGTAACAGTAATTGACTTGTTCAGTTATAAACGTGGTCTTTTCCTCGTCCAAATGGTGAATCGATTTGATTATACCCTGAGTAAGCTTCAAGAAAGCCAAGGACCTAATGACTGGAGGTGCCATAAACCAGTCAATCAATATTGGGAAGAGGGTAGGAATCCTTAGGCATGCTTTAATGAGGTTGGTGAAACCCATCCAAATTCTTCATTAGTCGCTTGGTTTTTTACGAGCACAATGTTTCCTAGCCACGTAGTGTAGGTGACTTCTTTTATAAAAGCAGCTTACCTCGACCTCTATTGCCTTTCGTCGTTCCTCGCCTAAGTGCCTCTTATTTTGGGTGATCAGTCGACCTTCACGGAATATGGCTAGAGATGGCAAATAAACCTGCCCCAATGGGCATTGCCTGAACTTGTTCCCATTTTGACGGGAAATTCCCGCATTGACTGGGTATGGGTATGGGTATAGGATATCCCCGACTTTTTCAATTGGGTATGAGGATGGGTATTGGGATGTACATATCCCCACCATAATACCCGTCCCCGTTTAAATTATTAAAATATTCACAATTAACTAAGTAACTATATATATTATATATATATATATATATATATATATATATATATACTTTTTATCTTTTATTTCTTCTAATCATTTGGTTTGTCATGAAACTCATTCGCATCTCCAATATATTTTTCATCTTATCATAACCTTTATGTAATTATGTTAAAATTATGTATGTCAATTAAAAAAATTTATGTCGCACATTTGAATATTTCCATTATTTTTTAATATTTTTTTTTACTGTATATTTTCCTGAGAATGTTTAATACTCTCAATTTAAGTGTTTAATAGCATAAACCTTTCATTTACTAGGTAATAAAAAAAATTCTTTACTTATTATTATTAATTTTTATTTAATTTGAAGAACTCTTTTGTTTTGCAAAAATAATTTTTATTATTTCTCAATCATTGAGTATATATGTTGATATTTGAAAAGGTTTTTTAGATCTCTAAGGTATTTGTCATCTTATCATACCCTTAATTATACATTTGTTTTTCTTTGTGCGATTTCTTTCAATAGTCTCTTCAATTGTTTATAAGACACACATTTGTTAATTTTTTAATATTTTTATTTGTTGTTTATTTTCATCATGTAAAATACTATTTCGATATATTTTATCTAAATATTTTTTATTTTCTAACTCATTATGAATCATACAATAATTTTTTCACTATAATTGTATAAATAACTTTAATTTACTACAATATAAAAATTTAATGTAATTTTCATGAATATTTTTTATCATCATCCAACATATATTGGAGTTCAAAAGATACAGTATCTATGTTAAAATTTTATTATTACATTTATTACTTGTTCTTTGCGTCATTTTGATAAAGTGATGTATTATAACTTTTATTAGTGTATAAAAAGAGATTCATTAGAATTTAAAAAAATGAAGTAAGCAAACACTTAAAATATATTTAATTTGAATATTTGTTTTCCTTTCATTAATGTTTGCAAATTTAATAAATGCTTTGGCTCATGAAACTTTATTTGGTATTCTAATCTAAAATGTAAACAATTATAATTTATTTCATAGTATTTGATATCGAAGAAACAATCATCCTCCTAATATTAAATATTTGATAATATTATGTTTAATTTACCGTAATTTTTTATTATTTTTTTTACTGTATATTTTCCTTTCACATGAGAATGTTTAATACTCTCAATTTAAGTATTTAATAGCATAAACCTTTCATTTACTAGGTAATAAAAAAAATTCTTTACTTATTTTGATAACTCTAGTATTTGTCACCATGGTGAGTCGGGTTGGCTCGCGGGTTCCAACTCATTTTGATAACTCTAGTATTTGTCACCAAATCTTCGTAAATAAAGATCATCTCCTTGAAAATGATCTAATCCATCTTTCAAATGATAAAAAAAAATTGAATTGGGACTCGTTACATGATAATGTACTATCTTTTCGATAAAAAAATCTTATATTTATCAATAGTTGAATATGTAAACTTCAAATTTTAAAAAAATTAAAATTAGAAAAATATGTTAAATATAGACCTACTATATAATTTAGATATTTCAAATTTAATATGTTGAATTTAAATTTAAAATGAATATATTATTTATTAATATCATAGTATAAAAGTATGTACAAATAGATAATTTAATGTATTAGTGAAATTAATTTTATGAATATGAAGTGGCGTAGTGGAAATAGAACTAATTTTTAAATAAAAGAACTAGAGTTTAAATTTAAAATAAAACAAATTTATTATTTTTTTTAACCGTTACCGATAATATAATGAAAGTTAATATTATATTTTTATACAAAAAATAATTTTGTCATAATAACTATGATATTTTGTTGTTTTAAATAAAATTTTTAAAAAACGGTTACATATATCAATAATGACAAATTTTTATCTCTATCACTATTAATTATATTGTAAAAAAACAGTTATTTGTGACATATATATTTTGTCATTTTTAATAATTTTTTTGTTTCAAATTCAAAGATAATTATAAATTATGAATAAATGGTGACAAAATTTATATTTATTATTGTATTAACCACGTTGTGACAAAATGAAAATAATATCTACTTATAAAATAAAAATATGTTACTCAGATATAAACAAATAAGAATTTAATATTTTTTAATATATATATATATATATATATATATATATTATTTTAAACATAGGAAATAAATTTGTTATACATTATTATTATTATTATTATTATTATTATTATTATTATTATTATTATTATTATTATTATTATTATTATTATTGTTAATGAAACAAATATTTTAGTATTGTAATAATTAATAGTTTATTACTAACAAAAATAAAAACTAAGTTATTAATATTTAATAATTTATATATTAATAATAATTTTATTTAATAAATATTTTAATATAGTTTTTGTGACATTTTTTCTATTTTATCACTATTATGATTAATAATTGTGACAAATAAAAATTTAGTCACAACTAATATATAAAAAATGACAAAATTTATATTTGTCACTAAATTTTTGTCACTAAAATTCATTTTTGTTGTAGTGAAAGTATTTGATATCGAAGAAACAATCATCCTCCTAATATTTAATATTTGATAATATTATGTTTAATTTACCGTAATTTTTTATTATTTTATAAAAATTAATTAAAACTAATATTGAAGTATTAGGAAAACGGGTACAGGTATGGGTACGAGATTATATCCGTTACACGGTGGGGATGGGGATGAGACAAAAATTTGATACTCATTGGGTTTAGGTATGGGATGGGGATAGATTTTTTCTACAGGGATGCGTATGGGATAGCGAAACTCGTCCCCACCCTACCCCGTTGCCATCCCTAAATATGGCCAACCTATTGGACATTACTCCCGGGTGTATGCCAAGCATGTCAATAGTCGTCCATGCAAACAAATCCTTGTTGTTATCCAAAGTCGTTAGTGCTTACTCTTCTTCTTGGCTTAGGTTAATACTAAGTCGAGTAGTTTGTGCTTTGATCTTGCTAATTTTTAATTCTTTAGTTTCCCCCTACGACATCATTCTATCCTCCGTATTGGTCTCAGGGTCTAAATCTGCCATGACAACTTCTAATAAGTTATTCTTTTAGGGTGGTAGATATGGGGTCATCTTTAAATTGGTCAAATTCACCATGCAAATCCCGCCCCTATCAAAGGGGAACTTCATGGCTAATTGGGGGTGTCGATATTATAGCCCCGAACTCGTTCAAGCATGGGCATCTGATCAACCTACATTATAGGATGTGTTAGCTTCTACTAGTAGGTATCTGACTCTAATTTCCCTATTATCTCATCCTAAACCTATCCAGGTTCGTAGGTCCAAGTATCCTCACGTATCCACCCGTTCGTTAAAAAAGCCAACAATTCGCTGGTTGTGCGACACAATGAGGTCTTTAGATATATATATATATTTTGAATGTCTTCCAGTACAACATATTAACCAAACTTCCCTAATCAACCAACACATTTCCAATGCCATAATCAGCAAGTTCGATGGATATAACCATTGAGTCATCTTGATCGGGGTCCGATGTTTTAAAGTCTTCATCTGTGAAGGAAATTGGAGGTATGCTCCTAACCCTCTTTTCGACCAAGTGCAGTGTTTTGAGTGCACAAATATGTATTTTTCGCGTGACTACTGATGATCCTCCTCCATCAAATCCTCTATATACGGTATTGATAATGCCCCATAGTGGGCGTTCTCGGCTTCTTTTATGGATCCTACAACAAGTTGACTCTCTATTTGGATCGATCATTGACCTTGCTCGTCGAGGACTTCTTGGAGGGCTATGTTTTCATGGGGTGCTTCTCATGGGCCGGACGGTTTTAACAAACTACTTTAGATTTCTCGCTTGCATTAACTCTTCAATTTTTTCTCTTAGATCAGCGCATTTTTTAGTGGTTTGGTTGAGATTGCGGTGATATAGGTAGTGCTTTTTACCATCCGCTTTTGGGGGAGTTTGTTTTTTTTCTGGGTGCAAGCATCAAACCTACGCTATGGGCCTCTTCTAATATCTTTGCGCAAGGTGTGTTCAACGGAGTACACTAGCGAAAAAGTGAGCCTTTGACAGGCTCCATGGACCGTGAGTCCTGATTCTTATCGAGCAATTTTTCTCTGCCCCTTTCTTTTCATTAGGGCAGTCCCTGCCAGCATCTATCGTCTGAAGTCTCTCTTTTCCTCTACTTGTATAAATTTGGCCATATTGTCTTAACTCGTCCAAGTTTTTAGCTGGTTACATGTAGAGATTGTCAACTAAAGGTCTAGGTCATAGCACGGTGATCATGTGGTGCATAGCCACTTTAGGACTAAGACTTCTGAATTGTAAGGAAAATTTTCTGAATCAGTCCATGAAGGATAGAAGGGACTAGTCCTTCTCCCGTATGACAATAACTAGGGTAATCAATGTTTAGTGGTGCGATCAACTTGGCAGGAGTAATGATAACCAAGTTAGGGCCTCCCCCTTCAACGCGGTAGAATAGACTCTACACCAAATGGTGTTGCTTGTAAGATCCGAGGAATTTAATTAATTAAATAAATTAATAAATGAGGGTAGTGAGATCCTTTATAGCAATTTATGCTAGCTTTTATGACATGGAAAAGTACTAGCTCAAAGGTTGAGAGTACTTGGTTATTATGAAAGGACTTGGGTTTGAGTCTTGTGTATGCCATATGTGTGTAATTTAATTGATTATTGTTTTTTTATAATAATATGCTTGATCATGTGTGTTCGAACCTTGGTAGACATGAATTAAGCTTCTTTTTTGCTAAAATCATTTTTGGCATGGATGAGAAAGGTCAGAAACCCTAGCCGTCATAGAGAGTAATTGGAAAGGCTGAGTTAATCAGCTATTAATGGAATTTGATGGCCATTAACGAGTCTCTTAATGTCATTTCGTTTTTATGAACAATTAAGCATAGTTAAGTGAGGTTAAGGTGGAAAAAGGAGAAGAAGTGAGAGAGCAAGTGAGGGACTATTTTTGGCAATGTGGAGAGTGCGTTTTGGGCTAAGTAGAGAGAGTATCAAGAGCTTAGAGAGAACTTGGAGAGGATACAAGGGCTGGAACGATCGTGAGCAAGGATAACTAAAGCAATTTCAAATTTTGGCAAGGATTACCAGGTCATGGGAGCTCTTTTATGTGTATAATTGTTTTATGATGTTTGTGTAGTATAATGTGTGCATGTGGTGCCTTGGTATGATTAAAACCTTCATTGTTTTCACTTTTCTGGAATTTTTCCAGAAACTACCTGGCGGCATTGAAGGTCTGCTAGGCGATGCATGAATTATGTGTTGTTTTCTGGGTTTTTGTGATGAACTGCCTGGCAGCAAGGGTGACTCTGTCAGGCGACTCGAACATTGTGCAAAAATGTTATTTTTCTTACTTTTCACGCAGTAGGAACCACCGGGCACTGGTTTTATACCGCCAGGCGCCAGGCTCTTGATTTTTGGGCGCCATCAATTTTTATGGTCTACACAGTTTTCGTAAAACTGCATTTCCCGGTTCGTTAATTGCCCAATTTATATAAAATTTTGACAGGTGATCCATAACATGTTCTTTACTTTGAACGGTGGAGATTTGAATTAGAGGTATGTAGCTAGATATATATGTTACTCATGATTGTTGGTTTGAATTCCCTAAGAGTATGATTAGTAATGGATGCTTAAGTATGCTTAAGTGTTGGTATGGCCTTGATTGGTGAATGTGTGTGTGTGTGTGTGTGTGTGTGATTGTTGAGTATGTTTTTGGTAGTACTTGCTTAGCCATGTTGAATATATAAATCTATATACGTTAACTCGAATATATGATGTTATAAGTGTGTGAAAAAGGTCACTATTGATGATATCACTATGACCGATTGTTGCATGATCATGATGGATTTTGGGCAAGTATGAGAATATGATAATCATACTTTAAATGTAATAGGATTGTGGGGCATGCAGAAAAAGTATATAGTTTTGATTGTGTCATATGTTGTGCATGAGTTGTGTAATTGTGCAATTCTATCAATTCGAATATATGTGAGTTAGATGACTAAGTGTTGATGTTAATCTTAATTTGACATAAGGTATTGGTAAAAGGGGGTTCCTATAGTTACTGATTAAGGTAAGACTTATGCTTTGTATGAATAAATGAGTTATGTGTCTGCTGTCATATTATTTCATAATTTCAAATGAGCACGGTTTACTCTTGGGTTCAAATTGAATGTTGTCATTGATTTAAGATGTGAGTATATATATGAATTATAAAAGAGAGGAATGTGTGCTTATACTTGAAAGATGCATGTGTTATGTTGTAATTTGGAGTATATGAATGTGTATGTTGATTTCTGGATGTTTGAGAATTGAATGGTTGAATGCTAGGAACTGAATTAAAGTACCTAAAACCAGTAGTGTCACATTACTAGTGTAGCGCCTAGCAGTACAAAGTGGACCGCCAAGCGATAATAGGAAATAAGGAAGTCTTGCGTGTTGTGGCGCCTGGCGGTGATGTGGAACCGGTAGGCGATCTGCACTACCATTTCGCCTGGCGATGCTTAGGCTGTGTTAGGCGATGGTGTAGTGGCAGGGTGCGTTTGTAATACGTTTTGCATGGCTTGTTGTGTAGGTCCTGGTTTGGGATATGCTTGATATTGTCATGAGCGGGTAGGTTCATGACTGGTGATGAACTCGTGATAATATGAGCGGGGAGGTTCATATTATGATGCTCTTGTGTGAGGATACGAGCGGGGAGGTTCGTAGTTGTTGGATCACATGTGTTGGACTGCGGGCTGGGAGGTTCGTAGAGTTGGACCACGAGCAGGCAGGTTCGTGGAAACATTAGAATCCTTAAGACCAACTTGAGTATGTACCTTGTATAATGTAGTGTGCTTTTCTTAATTTCATTTTAATGTAATGATGTGAGATTTAGATTAGGAGATGTTGTGCCATGAGCGGGTAGGTTCATGGCTGGTGGTGAACACATGATGATATGAGCGGGGAGGTTCATATCTGATACTCTCATGTGGGGATATGAGCGAGAAGGTTCGTATGTTTCGTGCTCACACTTGAGAGATGTTGTGAGTAGGGAGGTTCATAGCTGGTGGATCACGAGTGTTGGATTATGGACAGGGAGGTCCGTATAATTGGACTACAAGCGGGGAGGTTCATAGAGGCAGGACCACGAGCGGGTAGGTTCATGGATGCATCGTATATCCTGAGTCCATGGTCAATTATTTGTGTGACTTGCAGGTTGAAAAGCCTTGAGGTATTAAGGTCTTGACCAAGAATTAACTAGAATAAAATAGTTGGGTGCATTTTGATATTATTAACATATATGTTAATTATTATGAGCTCACCCTTTCTTTGTGTGTTTGGCAATGATCGTGTGACTTGTCACACGAGAGCATATGACGTTCTAGGTGATGGTGGTGAGACATAGAGCCAGAGAGGGGCTAGCGTGGCAAAGCTTTTTATGGAAGTTTACTATCATTTTATTTTCAGATTTTTTTTGTAAACCGTATTTTTACTAGAATATGAACTAATATGGGTTATTGGAACACTGTGGTTTAATTGGATGAGTTTAATAAATGTTTTTAATTTCCCGCGTTTTGGGAAAGACATTTAAATAAATGTGACTTTATTATTTCTTTTATTTTATATTATTTAAAATTAGTAATATCTGACTGGGATGTTACATTGTTAATCGTATACAATGCCATTTGGTACATGAACATCCTTATGTGCTCGTTCGGAATAGTGAATCCTTCATATTTCTCAAAGATAGGCATCTTCCAATTGTCGGGCAAATGGGCCTTCGCAATGCCCGGGGTGAATGGGAGTATCTAAGTTGTGTCAATCGTCACCATGGAAGGGTTATGATCTTTACTTGCTCCGAAGCTGCTCCTCTGTACCGTACGGTAGGGTTCATCACGTCGTTGCTTTCTAAGTCCTGATAAGGTCGGGGTGGAGGGCATAAGACCTTTCGTACCCCATTCCTATTGGATGGCTGCATTTTCAACATGTAAGGCTCTTAGTTCTTCCTCATATTTCTTACACATATCACTTATCCGTTTCTACATGTTCCTCATCATCTCTCTAGGATCCATTTGGTGGTCTGAAGTCTCTTCCTGAACAACATTGTTTGTCATGTTCCTTATAGTCACCATGTGAGTTTAAAAGTGTTCGCTCACCCCCCATAATTGGTGCTAAAATATTTTAGTATGTAGGGTCGATCGATCTCTTCAAATTGGGTGGTCATCCAATCGTTTGAGTCCTAAGTCCTCCTCTTTGTCAACACCAATCGGGGGTACTTGTCAAAGGTTCTCTGATAATAAAGTTAGTTCAAGTCTGAATACAAAGGTTATAAATATGTAATTAATAAATCACCAACCAGCTTACTTAGACCCTTATTTATAATCTATAACAATATATAAAGAAGATTTCCTCTTTTGTGTCTACATTTCAAAATACCAATTTTATCCTTTTAAATATAATTATTTATTAAATTTTTAAAACTAACCGTTACTTTTACAAACTATTTTATAAAATCGTCTATATATGTTTTTCTCTATTTATCAAGCTTTATTTTCTCATTTTTTTTTGATATATTTCACTTTATTTTTAATAAATATAATTTATTTTTATATATTAACTTAATAATATTACATTATCATCACCTACTAATATAATATCACATATATTTAAAAAGTGTGTACACACGAACATGACAAATATACGTTAATTTTTCTAATGGTCTTTTGATTAGACTCGGTCTAATTGCAATCCAAATATATTTAAACTAGATTACTAGCTTAATCGGAATTACTTTACCTGACTTAAACAATTAGTGTAGTCTTTCGGCTTTCATGTTAAAATAGCATGTTTGGGTTTGGCCGTTCAGTCCACACCTGGACCATACGGTTCATACTTTACAACAATAAATCATCCTTTGTTATAGTCAGTTTTTTATTAATGGAATTTTTTGTAAAATTAAAAAAAAATGATATAGTGAACTCATATTATGTTATCCCACCTTCCTTATAATTTTCGAAAAATCCTTTAAACACTTTCTGAACTTGTATTTAAGGTAAAAAGTTTTGGAAAAAAATGTTGGGAGTTTTATTTCTACTCTAACACACTAACGAGTTGCATGCCTCCAACAATGTTCTCCAAATATCTTTTTGTTCTTTTTTTTTCTGAATCGTTTTTCGAGGAAGTTGGAGATTTTCTTTATTGAGACCATGTTTTTGGAATAAATTTTTAGATTAACTAACTCGAAATTGATGTTTTAGATTTCACCCCAAAAAAACTGTGCTATTAAAAAAAATAATTACTGCAATATTCAAGTCAATTATTTAAAATAAAAATATCAATCATATTACTATAAATCAAACTCATGAAATGACCAAAGTTAAATATTTAAGAAATGAAAGAAAAAAAAAGAAAAAGAAATAACGGAAACAAGATCTACTAAAAACAAAAATGAACTAATGTATGTTAGCTAGAAATAAGCAAAGCAAAGTGTGACGCATTATCCCATTATTAATCATTGCTGAAAGAAACATTCCATTGGTCCTTGCTACACACTGATAAGAATTGTTTAACAACTGCTTTTCAGTAATCTTCAAGCCTAAACTTAACCTAACATTAAGCAATGATATCCCTCTCTTTTTCTCCTAACAGCAATTACTTTTAGCTTAAAATTTAAATTTTTATTACACACGCCATATTCAAATACACAGATTTGAGAAATTCATAAGAATATTTTTCTTACTTTTAGATCTAAGAAATTCATCAGTATTTCTTACTTGTTTGCCCTTAATTAGTAATTGAAATGGATATAAAATTTGTATATTGTCGCAAGGAGGTAAAATTTAATAATATATGAATAGTGACATTACTCTTCTATTGATAAACTAAGAACTCTTTATTTAAATATTAAATTTGAAGAATTTTGGTTTTACATGTTTAAATTTTTAAATATTTTATTTGAATAAAATAATTCAACTTTATTAAATTTTAAGATTTATTATATGGATAAAACATTTTAATTATTGTCAAATACAAAAATATTAAATACAATAGTTACCATTTCTACCTTGTAGACAACAAACAAAAATTGACTACAAAGAGTTACTATTTCAACCATGTAGACAGTAAACAAAATTTGAGTACAAACTTTAATTCAAAAAAATTGATTGACATTCATTCGAAAACAAATAGTTTATTATTATATATTATTACAGAAACTTATGATAAAAAAATAAATATGATTGAGCTTGATTTAAAAGAAATCTTGGCAAACGTTGATAAAAAAATCATTGAGTTCATGACGTCTTCTCTTCAAATAAAATTTTCTAATTTTAATTAACTAAATTACTCTTAGATTTTTAGCTAAAAGTATTTTGAATTTCTTAGTTGTAAGGTTAAGCAAATTTATTTCACGCGATGACTATTTAGGCTGTACACATGTTCCTTATAGAATTATTTAAGTTGAATTCCTTTTTATAATAATTAGATTGTCATTAACAAACATTGTTAATTGCTGTTTTAAGACTTTTCTTAAATGGTTGTTTATATGATAAAAAAAGTGCAAAAATAAATGATTTTATTAATTTCAATAATCAATAAAAAAATTCATTTCCAATAATCTGACCTAAGTTCATATATATATATATATATATATATATATATATATATATATATATATATATATATATATAATAGTAGAAATAATAATTATACAAACATTTCAATGTTCAAAATGATGAAAACCAAACTCAATAATAAATTTCGTAAATCACGGACGTACCAAATTTAATCAAACCTCTCGGTGCAACTCTGTCCTTATGTTTTAATTATCTCAATTGAGTAATTTAAATATTACAAATATAAGATTTTAGACACTAAAGTTATAATGACGCAATTTAGTCTTCCTTTTAATTGAAATTCAATGGTGTAAAATGTTCGATGATAAAGTCACACATTTGTTATACTTAGGGCCTGATGATTAAAGTTAGAATACTAGAATTACATAATTACAATGTCAGGAAAAGTGCAATTATCTTTATTAAGAGATTTTTTTATATATTGTAAAATTAATAAAATTACTTATATTCATAAGGATAAAAACGAAAAGAATAATTACTTATACGAAACAATATGTATAAATAAACAGTTACAAAGAGAATTGAATTAATGGTATTATAGATTATTAATTACTTATACGAAACTATTTATACAAATAAACAGTTATAAAGAGAATTCAATTAATGGTATAATTAATGGAATAATGGAATAGATTATTAAGGATTATATATGTGTTTGGTACTTCGAGATTTGTAGTGAAAATTGAAATTATTTTTTTATTAAAAACTTTGAATCAATATAGATTCTTATCTTTAGAAGAATCTTAACTTTTAAATTAATTTTTTTAAATTTATTTGACGTTTTAAATACATTTAATTATAATATTTTAGTTTATTTATACTATTTGACACATTTATTTCAATGTTAGTCGAGAAAACATTAAATAAATTTGAATAAATTTAATTTAAAAAATTAAATTCACTTATTTTTTTGGATATAAGGGATTGGTTCAAAAATTTTAAAGAGATACTGGAAATAAAATAATAAAAAACATATTTAACAAGATTATTAATAGTTATAGTTATAAAATAAATAATAATAGTAATAATAATACATGGTGGTGGTGTAGTTGCTATTGTTCCATGTTACTTACCCAGTCCAACACATCCGTGATTCTGATAAATACCAACGACGGTTGCGCGGGCACACAGTTACTAATCACACACACGCTCTCTCTATCTCTCTCTCTCAGCGTCCTCATTATTTTTCTCTGAATTCTGCCACCACAATCCCTAATTGACCAAACATTTATTTACCATGAATCTCGAAAATGTCAGGCACAACATGTGAAGTGATGCAAAACGGCAACAGCAATTGTTTCGCCAGGTTAGTTTCATTGCTCGCTCCGAACTTGGTACTGTTAGATTTATGTAGTTAACGTGCGTTAGAAAGGATTTTTTGAGTGGTAGTGATAGTTGAATGTATTATAACGTTTTCACATGGATGAAATGCTAATGTATATGATGCCGATGCTGATTGATGGTCATGAGAAACAGATTTGTTCATAGATGGGGAGAAAAGGTAGCAGCTGGTTCTCGTCCGTGAAGAAAGTTTTCAAGTCATCTTCTAAAGAATTGCCAGAGCCTGAGAAGAAGGTAATCCGTTCTCCTCGTCTTGTTCTTGTGTTCTTCTTCTGTTGTTTTAGTAGATGATTTGCAGGTTCTCTGTTATCAGAACTTTTCACTTTATTCCTTAAAGATTTGGAGCATTTGTGTTTGGAAATTTTTGGGACTAAAAACACCATTAATCTTATTTTTACTTTATTTGGAGTGTTATTGAATGTCTACAAGAATAATTTATAAATATTTCTTTTTCTAATTCATCAAGATGTTAACAGTTACCACAGATTTCAAAATAAGAATATGTCACTTCTTTCCTAGTTTCAGATTTAGAAGTTCTTACACATTTAAAAATTTCAAATCATTCACGAGACAAAAAAGAGTTCTTAGCATTTGTAATTTTGTATTCCAAAATTACTCTTTCCTTCTTTATTTTTTCATTTCAATTAGAGGGTGAAGGCATCAGCGTAAACCGGTACTTCTTCAGGGTAGTGAGCAATGTGTCATTTTAATATACTCTTAAATCATCAACTCCAATCCCTTATTATGTCATTAATTAAAAGTTCTTGAACTAGTCATGGACTTTCCCCAATTCCAAAACCACAAAGAAAAAGAAAACTGTATATCTATATGCCCTGCAGCACAAGGAATGGCACGATCATAATCAATTTCAGCTTTTCGCACTAAAGGCCAAAGCCTTATCCAAGGCTGAGTAACAAAAGTTGGTTTGCTTGCTGTAATGTAATTTGTGTTTTTTGTGCGCTCCTCCACAATAATGGCGGGATGTGCCTGGCAATTTTTCAGCTTTCGGGACCATCAACCTGATACAGCATGTAATTATGTATATGTATTTATGGTCCCCGACGAAGTCAACATGTATCAAATGCATTTGTTAGTATGTGAACCACATAGTTATCATACCACCAAACCCATCACATCATTCATCTTTAACATCGTGTGCTTTCTAAGTTATTCATCCTCCCAAACAAACATAAAAACAATGATACTTCATTATGTGCTTTTCTCAGGCTGTTGCAAATCACCAAAATCCTTTCAGTCCTTTTGTAATGTGTACTTCTTTTCTTTGAATTAGAAAACAGTGTGTATGGATATTTTCTTCTAGTTTTATTTTTTTTTATAAGAACAGAAAATGGGTAAAAAATACTGTATAATCAGGGGGGACTATCAATGGAGTAGGTAGATAGATAGTTATTTTGGAGTGTAAAATACGAAAGATGATTTTCGCAAACTTATTAATTCTTTCAAAAATTATTATTTTCTGATCTTTAATTTCTTTAGTATATCATTTATGAACAACACCAAGGCAGAATAGTGGGTTGATGATGATGATAATGACATTTCATCAGATGAATTTCTTTATTTTGTTTGTTGCAAGACTACATCCGTAGATGTACAAAAAATTATATTTGCGGTGGAAATTTGTTCTATAATTTCTGCATGAAAATTTATGTTCATAATTAATGTAAATGAAATTACACCAATTCAATGTTTGATGTAAGAAATTTCTTGTCTTTGTCTCGTTAAGTCAGATGGGATTTTGGTGCCCAGAATTATTTAGTAAAAAACTTGTACAGAGAATGCAGCTAGAAGTATGGTGAAGAGACTAGATTGCAGGATTTTTAATCATGTAGAAAAAAAGGCGAAAAGGAGAAAGAAAAAGATAGAAGAAAATTTGTTAAAAGTACTTTTGTTGAATGATGTTGTGTGATGCATACAAGAGTTTAGTTGTTTATGGTCACAAATCTTGTGGTTTTCATTTTCAGAAAGATAGCACACAGAAATTACAGCATGAAGTGGCAGAGGTGGTGTCTTTTGAGCATTTTCCAGTAGAGAGTTCTCCAGATAATAATGTGACAAATGAAGAGAGTGGCACTTCAACTCCATTTACAGAAGATAGAAGCCACGCCATTGCCGTTGCAGCAGCAACTGCCGCAGCTGCTGAAGCTGCTGTGGCGGCTGCTCAAGCAGCTGCAAGAGTGGTGAGACTGGCCGGTTATGGACGCCACTCAAAGGAAGAAAGAGCAGCAATACTCATTCAATCAAACTACAGAGGCTATCTAGTAAGACCTTCTTTCTGTCTCCTACAATCTCTAACCATTTTCTTTTTTAACTTTAGAATATAAACTCTTTTTTTGACAATCCTACCTGGTCAAGTAATAGATCTAAAGCCAAATAATAAACATTTTAAGAATAAAAAAAATGTTGAAAACTTATAAAAATGGATCTTAAATTGATTTTATTAGAACTTTTATAACAATTCCACTATTTTAAGATTTGATCTTAAAATGGTAAAAATAATTAAAATATTTTTTCATTTTTATTATTTTATACTAGTGTAAACACAGATACATAGCGTCTGTGTGTAGGCATTTTTTAAATATGCATGTTATTAAGTTTATATATAAAGTAAAATTATATTTATTAAAAGATGAGAAAATAACTGTTAATAAATAGAGACAGAAAGAAGAAGTAGAGATAGACAGTTTTATGAAAAACTTGTAAAAATAATAGATAATTTTAAAAAAATTAATAAATATATTTTTTAAAGAGTAAAATTGAAATTTTTTGAAACGTAGACACAAAAGAGAAAATCTTTTATATATATATATATATATATATATATATATATATATGGTTATAGATATACATTTTTTATTATTAATACACATTTTATTTTTATTTTTTATATTTTAAATGTTAAAAATTTATACTTTATTTCAGTTTTTAACATTCATTAATTATAGAATTATGATAGTAAAAAGATATAGACTAAATTATTCTTTTAGTCTTTATTTTTTTTTAAGAAATATCATATTGGTGTTCTAGTTTTTCTTTTCTCAATTTAGTTTTTTTTTTAATTATTCGATTTGGTCTTTTCACAAAATTATGATAAAGTGAAAATAACTTGTCAATTTTTGATTTGCTTGAATTTAATGTGAAATATTAAAATCAAATTAAATCAATTTTAAAATAATAAAACTAAATTAAGACAAAAAGAAATAAAAGACTAATTTGACACCTCTTAATAAAAATAAAGACCACACAAATAATTTAACTAAAAATATATGTAGTAAAAAACCTTATTAATTTATGTTGTCATAAATTAATTTCTCATGATTTAATTTTAATTTATGAAAATATTTTATTTTTTTATAAATAATACAAGTTTGTCATCGGAAAAGGTGTCAAGGTGTAATTTTCTTTTTCAAAATACAAATTTCAAAAATATTATGAAAGTGGAATGTCAGTTTAGTACAATTTTATTATGAAAATATTGTGTTAGGATAATGAGACTTTCGAACAAAGTATTATTGATAGGATACTTTATAGTAGTACAATTTTGTTTTGTATGTATCATTATTATGTTTTTGGGAAGATTAAAATCAACCGAAAAACATAGTAGATTTTTTACAAATTTTAACAAATTATCTATTTAGATAAAAAAGTCTACCTTATTATTATTATTTTATTTTGGTTAAAAAGTAAAAAATTAATCTATTTAAATTTTATTTATGAAAATTCTGGCAAATTTATTCAAAAAATAATTTTTCAAACCAATAATAACTTATTTATTGAAATAGTTTTACTATTAATCAATTACTTATTATTATCGGGTCTGGTTGAAAATAGTTTTACTATTAATCAATTACTTATTATTGTATAAGAAATATTTTAATTGAATAAGTTCAATTAATCTGTAATATGTACTGATGCGTTAAAAATATTCTCTTACTTTATTCAAGAAAATTTATATCAATACATATTTCATATTTTTTTATCTTACTTATATATTAAAATTAAAAAAATAAAAGTAATTATTTAAATACCGAAAAATAATTACATTAATAAAACTACATATTACAAATCAGTTACACTTTTGTACAATCAACAACTACCTTTTATTTAATCGTCAGTATTAATATTTTTTTTCTCTTAAAATATATATAAACATAATAATATATAGTAACACACAAAAAAGAATATTTTCCACATTTAACATTCCTAATAATATTAATTAGACGCTAGTAGAATATACTATAAATCGCTTGCATATTTTAAGAATCTAATGTTTTATAGACTACCTACTATTTTTTTTATGTAAACTATCGTTATTAATTTTATTTTCTTAAAATATTATTATAAACAGATTATGTAATACCCCATTTAAATAATAATTTTAATTTAAATGAAATGTTACACAGATAGAAATTTAGAAACAAGTCTTAAAGTATAAACGTTACTTCTTACAATATCCAAAAATGTTAGGAGAAACTAAAGCACACCATGATGCCAGATACAACCAAGAATCCAAGGACTTAACGAAATTTAATAGAATACTAAAGAGCAAAGCGTACATGGGCCATAGCCTAAAGAAAAGCCCAAAAGCAGAAGTCAATCCCAAGGCTAAGCAGCGAAACCATCACCTTCCTGTTGACAATGGGTGTTCCTCGCATCTGCTCACATCAACAAGTTGATGATCATCGCAAAAGAGAGTACCACACAACAAAACACACAACAATAATAGAAGGGTAAGCTAGAGTTGAAAATGGTTTTATCATGCTTGTGGTGGATACCTCTGCTTACCCCCGAGCTATGTGTTACAAGTGTTACAATGAATCAATTCCCTCACACACAAGGTTAGCCCTTAAGGAATTTCAGGCCTCCTACTACTCCCACCACAGGAGTCAGTCCGCTCTAAGTGAGACTAACTGACTCCTTAGAGTATCAGGATGCAATCCTTACCTTGAATTCTTACCAAGTTATGTAGATGGGACACCACCATGGACACCCACTAACAGGGGCCATGGAATTACGTCTCGGCCACTAAAGCACGACCCTGAAGTCCCACCTAGAGGCTTCAAGGAATTACGTACTGACCACATGCCAAACATATACAAACAGCCAAGTAACGGGTACACATATCATGCATAGGAATCTCCTACCAACATTCGTAACCAACCCTCATTTATCATATGTTGAATCAATACCAACTCGTTATTCCCAACCATGAGTAAAGTGTTTCTCCTCATACCAAAACCATGCCACTGGATTACTAACCATCATGTCCATTGTTGCTCATGTCAACTTTGTGACCACATATACATATATTGAACCTCTCAAGTATAATTCATATAAAGCTTATGCCAAACTCATAATTCACACATATAACCCTCTCCCAATCATGCATACTCATTCCCATTAAGCCATCATACAATAACTCATACAAGCACAAGCTAAACATCCAAACACAGTGGAGAACCATCTCAGGGCGTATTCTCGCCCAGCTCTTCGCTCAGGCTAGAGGGTCTCGCTCAAGCGAGAAGGACTCTCGCTCAGGCGAGCTCCTTTCGCCTAGGCGAGAGCTCGACACACACACAACAACGGCCTCTGCGTATTCTCGCTTAGGCGAGACTCCCCTCGCCTGAGCGAGACACTCACTCGCTCAAAACTAAGTTGGTCGCCTGAGCGACCCCTGCGTAAAAAGTCTGGGCGAGCCTCTGCTCATCTCGCTTGGGCGAGACAGGCTCGCTTGGGCAAGATTATCAGATATCGCCACTGTTTTCCTGCGACAACCATTCATACCAAGCCAAAAATAACATACAAAAGCATTCCACGCATCGAGAACATGATATCAACCATAGAATCGTAGCACAACAGCAAGAACAACAAAAAGACGAATATAAGATTAGGTTCTAGCTTCCCTTACCTGGAAAAAGGCTAACAACTGGGTTCTTGGGTGGGAACAAATAAACGCAATAGCTCTTAGAGTGGTTTAGCGAGGTGGAACGAAACTGGCTCGAACAAGTGCGACGGAGCTCCAAGGCTGAACCCTATCGGAGAGGGTGACAGCTACTCAAAGGGGTTAGGAAAATCTGTTTCAACAAAGTGAGAGGAATGAGGTTTAGGACAGACTTAGGATTTGTTTCCCTTTGGGCTAGCCCTTAGGCCCAACTCACATGGGGTAGCCCTTTTAATTTAGGACAGAAAATATTGGATCTTACAGATTATCTCTTCCTCACTAGTTATATATAATACAAAATGTTCATGTAATTATATTTTAAATATCATATGTATTTCAAAATAAGAGACTTTTTTTTTTTGGAGATATTATATTACATTTTGTCAGGAATATTATTTTTGACAATATCAACAAACATTAAACTTGTATGTGTAGAAATAACAAATAACACAAGAAAAAATAGTTAAACTGTGTTTTAAAATTTTTGATAGTTTTTGTAATTATATTTGATTATTGTGTACAAAGCTATTTGTAAACATTAAGTTTGACTCCAATTTTTTCTTTTCCTTTTAAGTTAGTTTAACAATTATAACGTGAAAGATGAAAAAAGAAAAGAAATATATTTGACTTTTGACTAATTAGTTAAATTTTACTTAACAACTTCAGGGTGTGAAATATACATAAATTTCTTAATTCACTTTTGACTAAAATAAATTGTTTTTGGCTTAACACGAGTATTTGTTTAGCTCTTTGTCACTCCTAGTTTACCTAGTTCAAATATTCTTTCTAAAAACACTTTTGGCTTAACTAATTTTCTTTTTTTACAATTATTCATGACTTATACACACACAAGGTTTGAATGATCAACATATCATGGTTTTAGCTTACATTAAACTATCTCAATTAGTTTGTTAATATGAATACACAAAATGCTTATGAAAAACTTTAGGACACGAAAATTTCAGCAGAGTTTCAATAGTTTTCCTTCTTTGTTTACAACTATCTTTGTGTAGACTAGAGAAGATATGATTGTTGTCAACTTTTTTTTACTTGTTGAATAGATTTAAATTCACTAGAATGTCTTTTTCTTTTCTTTTTTTCTATTATTGTCTTTTGAGCTTTGTTGTAGAGAAATAATAAATATGACATGAAACATTAATTATTTTTTTCTTCTTTATGCAACTTCTTTAATAACTTATAATCCTTATCTATCTTGGTTAAGTAACCTTTTACATTATTTTAGATAAAGTTGACTACCATCTTAGCTTAAAAAAAATGTTTGAATGAAGTTTTGAACTTGGACATAAAATTTTAATGATAGATGGTGAAGCATTTTTTTTACATTTCTTTATATACACTTACTAATAGACTTTTTTGGTGTGGATCCCTCAAACATCCAATGTTCTAAGGCTGGTTTATTTTTAATTAAGCGTGTTTTTATAATGCTCATCATTTTGACTACCAAACTAATCTCTTGTCATCTATTCAGAAGTGGGATATCGCTTCTTGGGACCTATCCCGTATACATAGTAATCTTAATTATTTACTTCCAATTCATAAAAAATCAGCATTTGTAAAATGTCTAATTGTGTGAAAAATTTTGTTGAATAAATTTGCTGTGTGAAGTGAATAGTAGCATGGGGTGTTGAATTAATTAATGAATTGCATCCGTAGGCTCGACGTGCACTGCGAGCACTGAAGGGATTGGTGAGGCTGCAAGCACTGGTAAGGGGACACAACGTGAGAAAGCAAGCCCAAATGACGATGCGATGCATGCAAGCACTGGTGAGGGTGCAGGCCCGAGTAAGAGCTCGCCGACTCCAATTGAGTCACGTCGACGACGAAAGACAACAGTATGAGAAGATCGAAGAGCCCAAGCCCAAACCCATGCCCATGAGCCCCATGAGAAGGACACCCATCAATAATGATTGGGACAATAGGCGTCAAAGTACCTACAAAATTAAGGAAAACGATTTCAGGAAACATGAGGCTGCAATGAAGAGAGAGAGAGCTCTCGCATACGCTTTCAACTATCAACAGGTATCTTTGCAAATTATAATATGCGTGTTTCTTTTAATGAACTTCCAGAAAAAAATAAATTAAAATACTTTTTTTTATAAATTATAATCAAAAATTAAAAAAATTATAGTGGAAAAGTTAGTTTTAATTTTATTTCTTACTTTCTTTTAAATCTTTGTGAAAAAAAAAATCATCTATACATATCTGTAGGATAATTTATATCATTTAAATCTTATACCTTTTCATATTAAATATGTAATTCTTTTTATAATTTTAAGCATCTTTCTTTTAAATTAAATAATAAAAATATACTGATAGTTTAGAATTGAACACATCTTAAGTAAATAAGGATAAAATATTTTGAATCATTAATAGAAAATTAAAATTAATATTTCGAAACATTACAGTTTGTTATTGCAATGTATGTATATATGATGTCAGTCATAAGTTTTACGTAATAAAATTTGTTATTATCAGTTAATATATATTTAAAAAAATAGGGAAAAACTTAGTTCAATAAAGAATATGTAAACATTGTGGAGAACCATTTTGTTAACAGCAAGAGCAGCAAAAGCAATATTTGCTGGCTGAGTCGAAGGGTAAGGATGATATAGGAATAAAGGAAAAATGGGGTTGGAACTGGTTGGAGCGTTGGATGTCATCACAACCGTACAATGTGAGGAACATGGGACCACGTGAGACCTTTTACATGACTCCAGCTTCTACAACGTCAACAACCACAGATAACATGTCTGAGAAGACCGTAGAAATGGATATGATTGCAACTCCAGGCCCAACCAATGTTAGAAGCATCAGCCCCATAAACCCAGACTCCATTGATTCAAGCCCACTCTCCAATAGGCACAATCATCAAATACCTCCCAGCCCAAACAGACGCTACATGGCCCCAACTCAGTCTGCAAAGGCCAAGGTTCGGGTTCAAGGCCCATCGAAGCCTCGGGTTTCAGCTGGGCCTCAGTGGAACTCCTCAACTAAGGGAGGCTCCACCTGCGACTCGTCTAGTTCAGGTGGAGGAATCACCGCTTACCAAATTCCAAGAAGTCCAGGCCCAAAAATTAATGGCATTCGTTCACAGTCCAGAAGGACTGTTAGTAGCAGTCCAGATTACATTGAGGATTGGGCCCTTCCCCTTGGAGCCCATGGTTGGACTTAATTCGCCGTTTTTGAAGAAAGAATTAAAACTCTATTAATAAATATTTGGTTCAGTTTCTTATTTGGTATTATAATGATATAAACTTTATATTTTAGTCTCTATACTTAAAAATCATTTTGTTATAAATTAATCCTTTTTAGTGTCTATAAATTTAAACTATAGAAACTAAAAGAGATTAAAATTTTATGAACTAAAGAGAATAAAAATTATTAAAATGATATAATAGAGACTAAAAGATAAAGTTTATACCATTATAAAGACTAAATGAGCTTGAACCTGAACGTTATAATGGAATGTATGCTTTGCTATCATATTGCATAGTATTTATGGACAGTTTAATAATGTAGTTCGTGATGTCAAGAATAACAATTTTGAGATTGTGATATCTTTGAGCACATTTTATATTATATTTTACATGTAATATGTGCATGGCTGATTTCTTTTTAGCCCCGAAAATTGTAATATTGTGTTTGTCAAGGTTAGCATTTAAGGAATTGCTTAATTGTTATGATTTGATAAGATTTATAGAATATAATGATAGAATAAAAACATAAAATAAACATTAATTTTGTAAAATATTTAATGCGTATTAGAATAAGGTTCAAATAATAATAAAATGTTTGATAATGATGATAGTAGTGATAATGATAATGATAATGATAATGATAATAGATGATAGTAATATTGACTATAACAATAGTGATGATGACAACAAAATTAGGGTAATAATGACTATTGTAAAAATGAGATCATGATGACATTGTTAATGCTTATGAGAGTTGATTACGGTTTAAGAATGAGACTTAAAACTATATTTAAAGTTAAATAATGAATGAGGGAATATGTAATTTTATATTTAATCTATGTCAGAATTTTTGTATTTATTTTTATGTTTATGTAATTAGGAATTCTTATTAGACATTTTTTTTGTTATGTTTATTAAATAATTTATTGGATGAACTAATTAATTGGACATAACTATGTTAGAGAAAAAGTCCAACACCTTATGATTTTGATTAAGCATCGAAAACAATCAAATGTAAAATATAATCATGTTTTGTGTGAGAAACAACAATATATCATGTAAGATACAAGTGTTTTATTTGATGGACAACAGAACACTCTACAATCTTGGATAACTTTTGATAAAGTAAAAAGTACTTAAATGATAAAAACACAAAAAAAGTGTGCTAACATATATATATATATATATATATATATATATATATATATATATATATATATATATATATATACTTTATGATTGCAGGGAATATTTATTTTCTCCATCTAATAAAGAGATCCATTAAAAAAATGATAAGACACATAAAAAATCTCTCAATCAAAGAGTTAAGAGATACTTTCTTCTCCAAATGCCTAAACAAAGCAATGTTAATTCTATAAAAATTGTCACCTTTGTACAACATGATAGCTTAAGCCGATTCAAGGAAATGCACATGACCTAAGAGACACATCTGGATATTGAGATATAGGCTAAATGGAGAAAGATAAAATAATATTGCGTGAAATGCATTAAATGTATCCAAAATAACCAATCTCATAAGAGGGAGGGAAAGATGTTTAGAAAATTTGGTGATACTCAATGGCAAAAAATTACTCTACAATGGTTACTTTCTTTTACTTCAACCAAACTTCAAATTTTTTCTCTTCATCACTTTTCCACTATAACATGTATACGCCAACTTCATTACACACAGTTCTCCACCACCCATTCCCTCAATCATCATCACATGCTACTCATACTACACCCTTCTTTGGTCCCATAAGACTGAACATGCAAAAAATTAGGGGTGATCATGGATTGGATTTTTAATGATCCAATCTACATCCATTTTAGATCCAAATATTTGGATCAAATTCAAAATCTAGAATCCATTTTTTTATAAAAGAAATTTAAATTGAATTTTTTAAAACTTGTATCCTTAGAGCCGACATGATCAAATTTGGCAGAATTTTGGTCAGGGCCAACTTGATCGAATTTCAACATGACACCGACTTGGAGGACTTTCGGTCGTGGGCGACTTAGCCGAATTTTGGTTGGGGTCGGCCGAATTTCGATCGGGAGGCCGACTAGGCCGAATATGTCCAAGTTCCAGTCAAGATAAACTAGGTAAAATTTGGTTGCATATGACCCAATTTTGGTCGGGGATGACATGGTCGAATACGACCAAATTTGGACCAAGACCAACTTGAAAAAATTGTGGATGGGATTGACTTGACTGGATTCGACCGAATTTCGATCGGACTCGACCTAGCCTAATATGGCCAAACTAGGGCGAAGGCCTACTCAGCCAAATTTTGGCTGCATTCGACTCGATTAAATTCGGATGAATTTCGGTCGAGACAGACTCCGCCGAATATTGCTAAATTTCGGTCAGGGACGACTCAACCAAATTTACGTCGTGGCTGACACGACTTAATTTGACCAAATTTCGGTCTGAGCCGGCTAGGATGAATGTAGCTAAATTTTGGTCGCGGTCGACTCGACCGAATACAACCAAATTTTGTCAGGGGTTGTCTCGACCAAACATAGCCAAATTTAGGCTAGGGACGACTCGACAAAACTTTGGTTGGGATTGACTTGATTGGATTCACTAAATTTCGTTCGGGACTGACTTAGCCTAATACGACCAAATTTTGGCTAGAGCCGAATCAGGCAAATATGGGCAAACTTGGGTAAGGGCCTACTCAGCCAATTTTTTGTTGCAACCGATTCGATTAAATTCGGGAGAATTTCGGCTAGGGACTCTACTGAATACTACCAAATTTTGATCAGGGACAACTCAACCAAACTTATGTCGTGGCCGACTCGACTGGATTTTACTGAATTTTGGACGGAACAGGTTAGGATGAATACAACTAAAATTTGGTCACAATTGACTTAGTCAAATATGGTCAAATTTTGTCAGGAGTTGTCTGTGCAAACATGCCCAAATTTGGGCCAAGGCTTACTCGGCTAAATTTTGGTTAGGGTTGACTCGACTGAGTTCCTTAGTAAGGGTCGACTCGGCTAAATATGGCCAAATTTCAAACACGATCGGTTCGGCTAAATATAACTAAATTTTGTCTAAGGCTGTCTCGGTCAAATACAGCTAAATTTGGGTCATGGCCTACTAAGCCAAATTTCGGTTGGGGCCAACTCAACTGAATACGGCCAAATATAGGTCACGACTGACTCGGCTGAAATGACCAAATTTCTTCCAAAGCTGATTCGGCTTAATATGACCAAATTTGGGTTAGGGTTGACTTGACAAAAATTTTTGTTGAGACCGATGATATGTGTCTAGAATACGTAAAATTTCCATATAATATTTGACACTTATCATGCTTTAATTGATCATATTTTGTAAGTAAACAACCCACTTTAGCTTATAATTACATAATGAGGTACTAAAAAAAAGAAGAAAAAAATAAGAAATTGATGAATTTTTGACGATTTTGCAACAATTTCTTGAAGAATTAAAACTAATGCAGCTGAGCCTCAAAATTCACGACTAAGCTCCAGTAAGGCGGTCAAGGAAGTATCCAGAATATGAATTTTGGAGTTGAGCCACAACAAAATGATGCTCAATACTTAAAGCGGTGCATGGTTGAGCCACGAGATATGTCCTCAACACTTAGGACGGTGCATGGCTGAGCCACAAAAGAATGTGCTCAACAATTTAGGCGGTGCATGGCTCAGTCATAAGAGAATGTGCTCAACACTTAAGGCGGTACATGACTGAGCCACAAGAAAATGTGCTTAGCCCTTAAGGCGGTGCACGACTGAGTGCCAAAAGTTGGGATAAGCACCATCCAAAAATTTCTATAAATAAAGACCTTGGGTTTTCATTCCAAGCATTTAGTAAAGGCTCCACAATGTAGTAGTAGGATATAATAGGGTCTATGAGGCACGGGAGAGATGCTTTTAGTGTAGATCTTATGTGTACATGCTATTGGAATTGCGTTGTAATATTCTATGAGTAACTGAACTCCCTTATGTCCAAGTTTGATTTAATCAAATTCTGATTCGATTCACTTCTACTTCTTGGGTATTTATCTTTGCTTTCATTCAATTATTTGTGGTTTTATTTATGCTTAATGATGACTTGATCACTCATCTTATTTAACTGGTTTGGATTTTGAGATGGAAAACCGGTCTCAAACTGTGCTCCAATCAAATCATCATACATGTACTGGATGCTCTATGGCATACCAAAGTGGGTGTTGGAGGAGAGAGTCTTGAATATTAAAGCAAGGTTTGGAGTCTTTAGGTTCTAGTGTATCAAGGATGTACCTAGATTTACATAGAAAAAGTACTCTCAGGACATTGAATGATTTGCAAAGTAAGTAAACAAGAAGGTAGTGGTGTAGTAGAAGAAGATGAGATGAAATCAATTCATAACCCTACTCCACTGAATCTATCTAATTACTACTATTTCTATTTACCTGCACTTTGTATCAACGAAAAACCCAAAAACCAAACTACCAATATACTTACTAAATCCTTGTGGATACGATACTTGTTGATACAACTACGTAGCAGTATACTTGTTGGGTAATGATTTTTGAGAAACAGTCATCAAGTTTTTTGTGTCATTGCCAGGGATTTAGTTCAAGTATTTGGTAGATCTAACCATTCTTTTTGTAAATATGTACATATATAGTAAATATTGGGTCTGTATAGTTGTAAAGTTTCATTTTTTTTTTCATTTTGGAAAGTCTTGGTTTTCATTTTTTTGTTTCGCTTTCACACATACCTTAAGCAAGTGGTAAGTTGTAGAGATACATATCCCTTTTTCTTGTTTGAAATCTTGTGTTTTAGGCTGCCTGAAAGAGATCTTCCAGAGGAGAAGTCATGAATCCTCTAGAATGTTGTAGAACAATTCTGGGTTTTCGCTTTGTGGCTGAGCACCACCTTATGCAGTTGAGCACCACCTGAAAAACCAATTCCAAGAAGCCTTATGGGTCTCAATGATGGGCGCCAATTTTGGTGATGAGCGAAAAATATGCAAAGGTTGTGAATTCTTGCTATATCTGATCCCCACTTGTCTGAAACGTTCCAAAAATTTTTTTTTTACTCTACAAATAATTTAATCTTTAAACAAATTAAAAAGAAAAGCAAGAACAAGGCTAAGAAAGATTAAAAGCAAGTTCTTCTTTAAGAGGTGAGATGACTGATCAAACAGATAGAAGAGATGACAAAATCATCATTAGAGGTTTTCTTGGAGGACCCTAAAAAGAAGAAAAACAAGAAATTGATGAATTAAAAATGATGCAGCTGAGCCCCAAAATTCACGGCTGAGCTCTAGTAAGACGGTCAAGCAAGGATCTAGAATATGACTTTTGAAGTTGAGCCACAACAAAAATGATGCTCAACACTTAAGCTGGTGCATGGTTGAGCCACGAGATGTGTGCTCAACACTTAAGGTGGTGCATGGCTGAGCCACAAGCGAATGTGCTCAACACTTAAGACGGTGCATGGCTGAGCCATAGGAGAATGTGTTTAGCACTTAAGGCGATGCATGATTGAGCCATAAGAGAATATGTTCAACACTTAAGGTATGCGTGGCTGAGCCACAAGAAAATGTGCTTAGCACTTAAGGCGGTGCACGACTGAGCGCCAAAAGTTTGGCTGAGCATCGCCCAAAACTTTCTATAAATAAACACCTTGGGTTTTCATTCCAAGCATTTAGTAAAGGCTGCACAATGTAGTAGTAGGATAGAATAGGGTTTGTGAGGCACGAGGAAAATGATTTTAATGTAGATCTTATGTGTAGATGCTACTGGAATTACATTGTTATATTCTATGAGTAGCTGAACTCCCTCGTGTCCAGGTTTGATTTAATCAATTCTGATTCTATTCACTTCTACTTCTTGGGTATTTATCTTTGCTTTCATTCAATTATTTGTGGTTTGATTTATTCTTAATGATGACTTGATCACTCATCTTATTTAACTGGTTTGGATTTTGAGATGGGAAACTAGTCTCAAACTGTGGTCCAATCAAATCATCATACATGTATTGGATGCTCTATGGCATACCAGAGTGGATGTTGGAGGAGAGAGTCTTGCACATTAAAGCAAGGATTCATTCTACCAGGAGTTGAGGAATCACACTAGTTTTGGAGTCTTTAGGTTCTAGTGTATCAGGGATGAACCTAGATCTACATAGAAAGAGTACACCCATGACATTGAATGATTTGAAAAGTAAGTAAACAATAAGGTAGTGGTGTAGTAGAAGATGAGAAGAAATCAATTCATAACCCCTACTCCACACTCAATCTATCTAATTACTACTATTTTTATTTACTCACACTTTATATTAACCAAAAACCCAAAAATCAAACTACCAATATACTTACTAAATCCTTGTGGATATGACACTTGTTGATACAACTATGTACCAGTACACTTGCTGGGAAATGGTTGTTGAGAAACAGTCATCAAGTTTTTGACTGAATTCAATCAAATTTTGGTCGCTATTGGCTCGAACAAAATGGTGAAATTTTGTTTAGGACCAACTCAGTTGAAGACTTCCAAATTTGGATAGGGCCAAGTCAACCAAATTTTCATCGTGGCCGACTTTGCCAAATTTTATTCGTGACCGACTTGACTGAATTTGATATCATTTCGGCCGTAGCCAACTAGGCAGAATATAACCAAATTTTGTACAGAGTCGACTTCGCCGAATACGACCAAATTTAGGCTAGTCCATCTCGACCTTCAGCCTAACCCAACTAAAAATTTAGATTGGATTTTTTGGATTATCCATGTTTGAAAATATGGATTTGGAGAATGGACATGCAATCCATAAAATATATAGGTTTAATTGCTCGTATGGTACCCACTTTGGTAGAGGTGTGTTAATCTGGTACCCGCTTTTAGAAAAATGTCAATTGCATCCCAACTTTTGAAAAAAATGCTTCAATTAGTTCCCTTTCAGACGAAGTTGACTAATGCCGTTAATGAAAAAGATCTTAAATGGATTGGATCAGAGCAAAACTGGATCAGATCAAGAAAATTAGATTTTTTGCTCACCCCTACAAAAAACCTAACATACCATCACAAAACCCGTGTGTTTTCCATCCTCTTTCCTGCATACAATTCAACTCTCCATAAACACATTATGAAAAAATTCACACTGGCACAATCAACACATTCGCCACCACTCTTCCCGCCTATCATACCTTCAATCTATAACAAATATCTAGAACCAACATGCAAAACCTTCATCACATTTCAACCGATCAATAGTAACCACTTTCCATTTTCATTATCTTCAATCTCTAACCATTCCCCCTTTTTATTTTCACCCTCATCTTCCAACACCCACCCTTTCTTCTTCATTTTCCAACACGGTGGCTGGTATGATGGCCAAGCTACAACCAAACTCGAAGAATCACGATGTTGTGCGTATACTATTCATTAATTTGTTGATATCAAGAAGAAAACTCCATGGGTTTTGGAGCACGGGAAATGTGACTCCCTGAGTATTATGTAAATAATTATTATTTGATAAAAGATGAAATAATATTTTTTTTTGAACAATAAGATTTTCCTTGAGAGAACACTAATAACATAACTTCATATATATATATATATATATATATATATATATATATATATATATATATATATATATATATATATATATATATATATATATATATATATATATATACATATACATATATATATATATATATATATATATATATATATACATATACATATATATATATATATATGTCAATAGTTTGCGTCTCTATAATTATTCATGAAATATTACAAAAATATATATTATGTATAATATTAAGAGTTCTACATCAGAATGAAAGATTTATATTTTTAATATCTCTTAAAGGTACATCTGAAAGAAAAATGAGAAATGAGTGAGGTTTATGTAAGCCTTAAATAGTCATCTTAATAAACACAACAAACAATACAGACACTAGGGGCCTAGAATTTGACTTGCAACCACAAGACTCAATCTCATCTTATCAGACATATGGATCCATATTCCATTTTTGATGATCCAGTATGAACATCACACACACACACACACACACAAAACCTAAGCTTGGCAATGCCGAGCAGGTATCGAATAGTCCCAAATTTGCCATATGAATATCCTACTTTAGGGCGTTATTTTGAACTATCTAGATACTCACTTATCCTTTGACCCCACCATGGTCCTTGTCTTTTATCCCGTAGTGTATCAAACTGTGACTTCCAAAATACAAACACTATGACATACTCTTGGACGTATTCAAAGATCATAAATTGTGATGACTATCAAGTTATGTCATTCTTGATCAATAATATATATACCATACACAGAATATAAAATAACAATAAAAAATATAGGTAAATTTCTTTAATCAAACTTACTGAATAAAATAATATTTACTTTTACTTTACTTTTATATTTTTCAAACTATAAAATAATGATAAACCAAGAACTTTAAATAAGTAACTATAAGCAGATTATAATGTTATAAAATAAAATAAATTATAAATTAATATAAGGACCCGTGCAAAAACTGGAGATAAATGAAATGGAATGAATAAATAGGACCAGTACGTAACTGAAGATAAATTACTAAAATAAATAAACAGGATCGGTGCACAACTCGAGATAAATTAAATAAAATAGTTATACAGGATCAGTACATAACTTGAGATGAATTAAGTAGATAAATAGAACCAGTGCGTAATTGGAGATAAATGAAATGAAATAAATAAATAGGACCGGTGCGTAACTGAAAACAAATGAAATGGAATACGTAAATAAGACTAGTGTGTAATTGGAGATAAATTAAATGAAATAAATAAACAGGATCAGTGCGTAACTGGAGATAAATTAAGAGAAATAATTGAGCAGGACCAATACTTAACTAGAGATAAATAAAAAATATAAATATAAATAAATATAGAGGATAATAAATGAAAATAAGTTAAATGGACGTAAATAAACAGTATATGATTCAAAATAAATAAAAGATTATATAAAATCCATGAACTTATCAAGATTAATATCAAAAGAGCTTAACCTCACCCCTTACCTTATTGATTGAAGGGCACACTAGCATATTTTAAGAGGACTAGGATCTCTTCGAATCTTTTATTCCAAACTTTCTCACTCTTTCTCTCTATATTTTCTCTATTTCTTTCTCTTCTTTTCTTCTTTCTTTCTCATGTAACTTTTATCTCTTTTCCACATTCTCTCCCCATTTCACCTATATTTATAAGCCAAAGTGCAAGGATTCATACATGTGCATTAATTGCATGATCATATTTGCCTTAAATGCACATTATTCCTTCTTATCTCCTTATCTTCTTTCTTTTTCCTTTCTTTTTCTCTTTCACTCCATTCTTTTATACGCAAACCATGTGCTCACTTATGATGACATATAATTAATGCAAAGACTCTCTTCATTAATGACAAGATAAGTCTTATATCTTTCTTTTTTACTTATGTAATCACTCTTCCCTCATTTCTTTTGCACTTTCCTATCACATTCACACATACTTAGGTGCCAAAGTGATGATTTAATGCATTAAATGCAATCTTATCACTTCTTATTCTTATGTTCCCATATTTTTATCTTCTTCTTTTTACTTGTTTATTTTTTCTTTATCCTTTCTCATCTCTTAGATTTAATATCAGAAGATTGCTTTATTTTTATTTTTTTAACCTATATATTTATGTATTAGTAACTTATCTGTTTTTTTATATATATATATATATATATATATATATATATATATATTATTGTTGTCATTTATTATTATTTTTATTTTACTTATTCTTAATGTTTCTTAAAAACTACTTAATTTCTTTCTCAATGTTCAAACTATATCTAGACATAATACAAAACACTAGTATGGATGTTACAGGAAACTCCAACGACAATTCAAGCTGCGCTTGGTGTCACTAGACCAGGTCACGCTACGACAAAGAGGTGCAAAATTGTGGATATTGTTGGTGGAAGAAGCTCATGAAAGTAATCTTGTGAGAGACAAAACTCTCGGGTGGGGTTTTAACATTCCATTTTTTGTTATTTTTCCTTTCTAAAACTTTCTTTTAGTTTAAATAAATATTAGCTTGTTTTGAATTAACTAGTTTTTTTTAATTGCCTAGAGAAATTTAGTTTTCATAAAATTGTGATAAATAGGTTAGTTTTAATCGTTTTAATGCATTTAATTTTGTTCTTTCTAAGACTTCCTTTTTAATAAAATTAGTTTGCTAGTAAAACCCTTTATCTTTGTTGAATTGTTTTCTAACCCTCAGTTCATATTTTTCTTAATTGCAAGGATGCCCTTGGTCAATCAAAGATAGGATGGTCAAAATGCAAAGCTTCATTAAAATGCAAAAACCCCAAAACATGAACGCTACAAGTGCTGTTGACCTTTATGATGATGATGAAGGCATGAGATCATGAGGATCAGGTAAAGGTTGGTTCGATATGGATGGGGGCTGATTGGAGAGATGGACAAACGTGAGAGGGTCAAAGCGAAATCAAGGGCATCATAAAGGGGTTCTCATTGTTGCGATTCTGGTTCAAGAACGAGGATTCTGGTTCGAGAAATGGGTTAGGTTTTTCACGTCTTTTCTAATTTTTCTCGAAGCAGTTTTTAAGGCAAGCAAATAGGTGTTTTTTGGGGGAGCCCTAATTGTGCGAGTAGAGAAAATTCTAAGAGACTAGGGTTCAGTATTCTTTGAGTGTTTTTGGTGTGAGAGGGAGAGAGAGTGAATTGTAAGGGGGTTTCCTCTTCTTTGATGAGCATAAAGCGGCCTTCAAAGATTAGGTTTCCTCCAATGTCTTGGGTACTTTCATTTGTTCCATCACGAGCACAAAGTGGCCAGGATTGGGTTGAGTGAGATTTCTTTCACCATTTTAATTTCTAGCACTTTCTTGATCTTATCTAACACTTCTCTGATTTAAAATGAATACAATATTTCCTTCTCAATTCAGTTTCTATTCACAGTTTTCTGAATTTCAGCTTGTGCTTTTTGCTTGTTTTTTATTCACTTGCGTTTTATGTTTTTTGTCTTCAAATTCTACAACATTTTAAATTTCCTTTAGTGTTTTCTAGTCTTCATTTCAATTTTGTAATCTTTAGTCAGTGATTTGAGCTTGGATTCAATATTCGCACATAGTTAGGTTTCCTCCTGGAAATCACGTGACCCCAAAGTGAACAATATTTATCAGGATCTCTTCTCGAGTGTAGATGAATCCTTGTTCGTTCACTGCATCTATTCTTAGATTTGTGTTCATTATGCATTCTTGGAGTTTTCCTTTCTGAGTTTTAATTTCTAGAATTTTTTTCCTTGAATATGTTGTCTTTAATTTGTGCTTTTCCAGATTTTGTGGTGTGTTACTTGGAGTCCATTTTAGTTTCATTGATAAAACCTGGTCGTGTGTGAAATTCATCCATTCCATTATGTTTTCATGTTTTGCATATACATTCCGTTTAATTTTCAATATCTTGTGGCTGCATATTACTTTAATTTGCTAGTTTTCATGCATATTTAATTATTGCATTTGCATCTCCACCAATGGTTCATACCATATTTACTACACCTGAAAATGACCTGAGTTGGTGTGCTATTGTCATCAGAATCTCAAGTTCTGTCTAGAGTTAGCATTTAATTTGGCTACTTAGCATAGACCCACTTGTTGCATATGCTAAATTGGTTCATTTCATTCATACCAATCAAATAGTTGCTTCTTTTAGTGTTACTAGCACATCAACTTCAGTGGCAGTTTTGGGAAACATAGTTGGCCTTGTCTTGGTTTTTTCTGCCGTGTCTTAATTTGGTTGCATCATTCATAACCTTTATTTTAGTATATCATGAATCTAGTCATCCATCTTCATACTTTATTACATTACTTTCTGTATTCATGAGTTCAACTGATTTAAGGCTAAAATTAGGATTTTAAGCATTGCGTGCAAATTCTATGGAAGCACTTTGTATCCTTCATAATATCATATACGCATCCTGGTTTGTTGTCAAAATGTTGTGCTCATGGTCTATTTACTGCAACCATTTTGTTTCATTATTACTTTCACCAAACAGCATGAGTATTCCTAATTCCTAAATGTATTCTAATTCTTAATGATTGTGCATAAGCATTTACATTTTTAGCATTCAAGTTGTATAGTTATGTGTTGATTCAATTCACTTTGATGTGAATTTGGTCAACAATTTGTTTGCTATTAGGTATTAAATCATTGCCATCACAACTTGGTTAAGTGTTTCAAACAAGGGGCATGCATTCTTTCCCATTTCCAGCTCAATTCAAACTAGGCTTTAGCATTGTTCATGACTTATAATCATTTCACGTGTGTATTGCATCATTTTCTGATTATGCACTCAGATGCTTCACTCGTCTTGGTCCATCTCTCAATCCATTTAAAGCTAGCTTTTTAACTCCAGTAAGTCTCATCCATTGCATTCATGGCATAATTGCATTCATGCATTTAGGTTAGTTTCAATTGAATAAAATTATACATTTTTTCTTCCTTATTTTAATTTATTTTCCCGCTTTGTTTCCTTTTATTTTAATTTTTGCAAGAATTAAATTATACAAGCTAGGATCAACACGCATAATTTCTTGAATTTGATACCCAGGTTTCCCTATACTTCATTAGGGGGATTTTGGTTTTGTTACTCTAAGCGCGACACTAAAATTGAGTTAAAATGGGCATTGAAGGAGAAACCCTTGTTTGAGGAAGAAGAAGGCCTTGGCGTGGTGATCACACAAATGATAGCAGAGAGTACTAGAGTGTCTCACGTTCAATAAAGCAAGATAGGTGATGTTTGACATCGCCAACTACGACTTCGGTGTTGGCCAGCGTCGTGCTGACGAGCTTGGCTACGGAGGTAGATGCGATGGTGAGCGGATGTGGTATCCCTAGACTTGTGTAGGCGAGTAAAGAAGAAGAAACCTCTTGATGGAAGTGGAGACACATTGAGAAGATGAAATTATGGTTTGGCCACCAAACACATTTCTGACTCCCTGCATCACTAGGTTTCATTCCACACCTACCTTTTGGGTCTATTTTAATTTTAATTTCTAAAAAGTGCAAAAATAATTTCATTTTACATTTTTTGGTGTCTGTCAAACTAATTGTGCCACATAATATCCATTTTCAAGTAATTAAAAAATACCAAAAATAGTTTTCTCATTCACTTTTTGGTGTCTGTTCGATCGCTTGTGTCTGTGACACCTATTTTCAAGTAACTAAAAAAATACCAAAAATATAAAAATAATTTTAAAAAAGGTTAAATTATCCCTTTGGTCTCCATTTTCATTCAAAAATATCGTTTTGGTCCCTTTATTTTTATAAGTCTCAATTAGGTCCCTATTTTCGAAAAATAATATCAATCATGCCTTTTTTGTTAAATTGGGTTAAACGGGGTTAAGGGAACAATGAGTAGGCATGATTATGTCTTCCTAAACAGTGACTAGGCAAATACAATTCAAAAAAAATTACTAAGATGGGTTATTTTTTATAATTAAATGTATATTACAATTTAGGGTTTTTGTTAAGAACATACAATTGGTATTCTGTGAAATTGGGGTTTCCTATTTTAAGGGAAATGGGGATTAAAGACTCATATAAGATTGAACCTACGACAAAGGTCACAACTCCAACCTGCGAAAAGCTCGAAATCAACACTAGCCACCAACCATTATTAAACAACAAAGCAAAACTCAACCATGAATCTTCTTCTTTAAAGACCCGATATTTCGCTTTCTCCAAACCAGTGCAAGCTTTATTCATCTACCACCCAAAAGAACTAGATATTAAACACAAGATACCCAAAAGGAGAAATTCACAGTAAAATAATAGAATGTCAACTTTGATATTAATGATTTTGGTATCAACATTCTTCCACAAGTCCTTGAGGGTTGAAAGGGACTAAGAGAAAACATTGGTGGAAGAAATAAAGTGATTGATGGCTCGTGTGGAGCACTAGTTTCTACCTCGTATTAGGAAGACGACTAATTTTGCTCTAAGTGATGTAATGGCCAATAATTGCAAGAAGAAACTTTTGGACTAAAACCCTAAAAAAATGAAAAAGATGAAGATAGTTCTAAAATATTATTTCTGAGTTTTATTTTCCTAGTCACTGTTTAAGAAGACATAATTGTGCCTAGTCATTGTTCCATTAACGCCGTTTAACCCAATCTAACTGATAGGGCATGATTGATACCATTTTTTGAAAATGAGACCTAATTGAGACTTCTAAAAATAGAGGGACCAAATCGATTTTTTCAAACGAAAATGGGGATCAAAAACATAATTTAACCTTTAAAATATTGAAAATATTAAAACTATTAAACAAACAGGTTTCTCATTAAGAACTAAGTAATCCCTGGTTTTGCATTGTGAATGGAGATACCTAGGAGAAAAATTAGTCCTTGTCAGGTTCACTTTCCAAAAAAAATCAAAATTGTGTCAAATAGTTTTTATAAAAATTACGTGATCTTTGATTCTCTATTTTGAATAGAGATAGAAAGGAGAAAGGTCGATCCTTGTCGGGTTCACTTTCAAAAATCAAATTATTTTCAAAATAGACTTTTTACAAAGAATTACGTAACCATGATTTCTCATTTTGGAAGAGAATGCGTAGAAGTAAGGTCAATACTCATTAGGCTCCAAAAGCTAAAAAATATTTTTTTATTTATTTTGAGTATTATTCTCTTATTATATTTTCGGGAAAATTGAACATTTTAAAATACATATCAATTTCTCACATTTAATTAAAGGTACCACCTTCGTGCAAGCGCTCTAGGATGCTAATACCTTCCCTAATCGTAATTGACTTTCGGACCCAAAATCTAATTTTCCTAGACCTTGTCTTATCTTAAGGTTTTCCATAGTTTTTCCACAATAAACATTGTGGCAACTCCAAATCTATATTTTTAAGCTGCTTCTTTAACAATTTTGGTTAGTTGTCTCATCGCAATTTCGGTTGTGATAAATGGCGACTCGACTGGGGATCATTAGAGAGTCAAGCTTCTTTAATTATGTATGCAAATTGATGCAGTTTTTCTTTATGTTTTCTTTCCCATTTCTATTCGTGTATGTATGTCCTTATCTCTTTTGATGTTTGGAATGATTATCTATGTATATTCTTATTTATTTTGATGTTTGGAATAATTGTTTTGCTATATATTGAACCTTAGGGTAGAAGACGTGTTTATATATGCTTGAGTTTTTTTGGTTGTTTTGTAGGTGGGAGTTTTGAATATGCATCACCTTTTCCCTTAACACACACACACACACACACATTTTATGCATGACATGAGTGGGGCCCTATACCCAGGTATGAGTAGGTTAGAATTACAGGGGATTGTAAGCAGTGCCATAGTGGATGTACTTCGCAAATGGTCATTGTGAGAAACCCAAACTAGAGTTTGTTCTCTTCATTTGTGCTTCCACACCGAGTTGATTACTTAATTGTTGTGGAATCACAATGAAGAGGGTCATAACTCTAGTGAATTTGATCTTTAGTAATTAGGGAACCATCCTGGTAAGTGCATGTGCTTTTTCTTACAACTTTAAGCGCCAAAAATATGTTAAGGCACAAAGGGAGATTGCTTGCATCCTTTACTCTTTACCTTCTCGTGTACATACTATCATGTGAATAAATGCCTATTGAGGCAGAATCGCACATCCTATTATCTCAATGATGTACCATGAATAACATTTCTAATGTCATACATTGCATCTCAATTGTATACGCACCTCTTATGGTGGAGACATTCATTTATTATGTCATTTAATTGCATATCATGGATGTTGTTTTCAAAATAAGTGCATCACATTTTCATCCTCATATAATGTGAATAAGTTCCTATTGAGGTGTAATCATGCATCTCATTATCTTTGCGGCATATCTTGCATAACATTTCTAATGTCAGCATTACATCTCATGTGAATAAGAGCCTTTTGAGACACATAAATTCATTTTATTATGTTCTTTAATTACATATTATGCATGATGTTTTCAAAATAAATGCATCACATTTTCATTCTCGTATCATGTGAATAAGTGTATTGGCGCACAATTATGCATCTCATTATTTCCATGGCATATCATGCATAATGTAACATCTCGAACGGATATTACGAATTTAAATAAATAAAATAGAAATAATAATTAAACATCATTTATTATACTACCTTTTCCCAAAACACGAGAAAATTAAAACATTTATTTCATCGGAATATGGTCTAAAATCCATACTATATAAAACTCGAATCAATATATAAAAGTCTATAACATAAATGTTTACAAAATTTTTCAAAATCATAAATAATAAAAACTTTGATAAAGCTTTTTCCCCAGTCTAGCCCCGCTCTGACTCTATGCTTTACCAATACCACCTGCAACATCATTTGCTCTTGTGTAACACAATACACAATCATCGCCAAACACAAGCAGATAGGGTAAACAGTTAACATATCTAAAATACAAAATACACACAACAGCAATAACAAAAACACAATAAAAGGCCCGTGTGTACGCACGGGTCTCATACTAGTAAGTTAATAAAATCAAGATACACCTAACTATTTTATTCTAGATAATTCATGGCCAAGACCTTATTACCCCAAGGTTTTTCAACCTGCAAGTCATGCAAATAATTGACCATGGACTCAGGATATATGATGCTTCCACGAACCTGCCTACTCGTGGTCCTGCCTTTACGAACCTCCTCGCTCGTAGTCCAACTCTACGCACCTCCCCGCCCGTAGTCCAACACACGTCATCCACCAGCTACGAACCTGTTCGCAGCATCTCTCAAGTGTGAGCATGGAACATACGAACCTCCCCGCTCGTATCCTCACAAGAGAGTATCAAGATATGAACCTCCTCGCTCATATCATCACGTGTTCACCACCATCCATGAACCTACTCGCTCATTGCACAACATCTCTTGATCCAAGTCTTACATCACAACATCAAAACGAAATTATGCAAGGTACATACCTGAGCTAGTCTTAGGGATTCCAATACTTCCACGAACCTGCCCGCTCGTGGTCCAACTCTACGAACCTCCCCACTCGTAGTCCAACTCTACAGACCTCCCCGCCCGTAGTCGAACACATGTGATCCAACAACTATGAACTTTCCCGCTCGCAGCAACCCTCAAGTGTGAGCATGAAACATACGAACTTCCTCGCTCGTATCCTCACACGAGAGCATCATAATATGAACCTCCCCGTTCATATTATCACATGTTCATCACCAATCATGTACCTACTCGCTCATGATAATATCCCAGACCAGGACCAACACAACAAGCCATGCAAAACGTATCACGAACGCACACTGCCACTGCACCATCACCTAGCGCAACCTAAGCGCTGCCAGGTGAAATGGCAGTGTAGACCGCCTAGCAGTTCCACATCACCGTCGAGCACCACAACTCACAAGACTTCCCTGTTTCCTATTATCGCTTGACGGTCCACTCTGCATCGCCCTCTGCATCGCCCCACGCTACACCAGTAATGTGATACTACTGGTTTTAGGTACTCTAATTCAAATCCTAGCATTCACCCATTCAATTCTCAAACATCCAGAAATCAAAATACACATTCATATACTCCAAATTACAACATCACAACACATATGCATATTTCAAGTATAAGCACACATTCATCTCTTTTATAATTGATATATACTCACATCTTAAATCAAAGCCAACATTCAATTTGAACCCAAGAGTAAACCATGCTCCTATGAAATTATGAAATAATAAGACAACAAGCACATAACTCATACACCACATATGACGCAATAAAATCTATGTACTTATTCCGCATACCCCCACAATCCCATTACATTTAAAGCATGATTATAATATTCTCATACTTTCCCAAAACCCATCATGATCATGCAACACTCGGTCATAGTAATATCATCAATAGCGGCCTTTTTTACACACTTATAAAATCATACATTTGAGCTAACATATGTAGATTTATATATTCAACATGGCTAAGCAAGTACTGCCGAAACATACTCTATATATACATTCACCAATCGAGGTCATACAAACACTTAAGCACACATAAGTATTCATTGCTAATTATACTCTTAAGGAATTCAAACTACCAATCATCAGTAACATATATCTCTAGCTACACACATCCAATTCAAATCTCCATCGTTCAAAGTAAAGAACAACATGTTAGGAATCACTTGTCAACATTTCATCTAAATCAGACGGTTAACGAACCCGAAAATGTAATTTTACAAAAACTGCGCAGACTAGAAAAATGTAGTCGCCCAATGACTAGATCTTGCCGCCCAGGAAAAATACACCAGAGACCTAGCGCCTAGTCGTAGGAAACCACCGCCTGGCGGTCCCTGCTTCGCGAGGAACACGAGAAACAACGTCTTTTCACGAAAAAACCCTATTCCACACATTCATGCATCGCCTGGCGGCAGTTCATCACCGCAAGGTGGTTTCCATCAGGAACCCATAAATGCATATCAAAAGGTATGTGTTGCATGGCGCCTTAAAAGGTCTGCCAGGCGGTTTCTGGAAAATTTCCAAAAACTCAACCCAATTCCAGAAAACACGAGAAAAAAACGAGAGGTACAACTTCCCTAACTTGGATTTTGTGCTTCCAATATCCACTATTGTAAACCTTGATGATAGTAAAACCCACTTCTCGTCTCCTTCCCCTTTTCCACACATCAATAGGCTTCTAGAACCACTTGTAACTCTCTTTTTCAGTACACAAAGTTAGTGTATGACTACAAGTCCTTTTCCTCTCCTTACTTCCACTCACCTACCATTAAAATGTGTTCTCTAGACGACTAAGGTTTCTACCCTTCACATTCATGCTAAAAAGAATTTTGGCAAAAAGAAAGTTAAATTCATGCTCAACAAGGTTTGAACACATGACCACATAATAACAATTCAAGTGTACAACCAATTCAACCAATCCTTGTTTCATGATAGTTCTTATAATTCTAGGATTGTATTATCACTCATCATGTTAAAACATTTATTATTAAAATAATAAACAATTAAAATAGCATACAAATGACATACATAAGACTCAAACCTAAGTCCTCTCACATGACCAAGTACTCTCAACCACTTGAGCTAGTACTATTTCACATCATAAAAGCCTGTATTAAATGCCATAAAGGCTCCCAATACCCTCATTTATTACATAATTATTTATTTAATTATTTAAATTTCTCGGGTCTTACACATAAGATTTATGATATCATACATCACATCTCATGTGAATAAGCGCCTCTTGGGGCACACACATGCATTTCATTATGTCATTTATATGCATATCATGCATGGTCTTTTCAAAATAAGTGCATCACATTTTTACCATTATATGAGGTAAATAAATGCCTCTTGAAGCACATGTGTCGCAACCTAAATCGCGACAGGACGACGAACTAAAAATAAATTCATTTGGAAAAAGAGATTAGAAGTCGCCACCATAGTTTATTCTGGAAAACTATGGAAAACCATAAAAATAAAATAAAGTCTACGAAAACCAAATTTAGGATCTGGGAGTCGGTTACGCATACGGAAGGTATTAGCACCCTACAGCGTCCGCCTAAAGGCAGTACCTTTAATTAAATTTGCAAAAGAGATGTGTTTATTTTAAATATTTATTTTTCCCATAAATATGAAAATATTGAACAAAAATGTTATTTTTTGATTAAAAAGGACTCGACAAGGATTAACCTTGGTCCTACGTATTCTCATTAAAAAATGAGAAATCAGGATTACGTAGTTCTTTATAAAATTATTTGAAAATGATTTGGAAAACCTTTTGATTTTTGGGAAGTGAACCTGACAAGGACTTGCCCTGCTCTTACGTATCTCCATTCACAATGAAGAATCAAGGATCACGTAGTTCTTGATAAAACTTGATTAGAATATTTAATTTTTAAAGTTATCTTTTGACATTTTTGAAAATAAGTGTCATTTGACGTGTGCGGCCGGGTTGACACAAAAAATCATTTTTTATACTTTGTATTTATGAAAGGGAGTGTCTTGTGACGTGAGCGGTCGATTAGACACCAAAATATTTTTATAATTTTTTATATTTTGAAAATGAGTGTCGTGCGACGCGAGCAGTCAATTAGACACCAAAACAATTTTATGATTTTTATATTTTGAAAAGGATTGTCGTGCGACGCGAACGGTCGATTAGACACAAAAAACAATTTTTATAATTTTTATTTAAAAAGAAGTATCGTGCGACGCGAGCGGTTGATTAGATACCAAAACTATATTTTATAATTCTTGTATTTAAAAAGAAGTGTCGTGCGACGCGAACGGTCGATTAGACATTAAAAGATAAAATAAAGAAAATAATTTTAAATTTTATTTATTCTTATTTTTATCAATTTTGAAAATTATTTTAATTTTTATTTCAATTTAAAATATTTTTTATTATTTTTTGAAAATGAAATGATTGAAATATGATATTTAATAAAATAAAAAGGTAAAATTGGAAATAGAAAATGAAAGTGCATAAAGAGAAAATGTGATATTTACAGGAGAATGAAGTGTATAAAGAGAAAATGTGTGGTGCATAAAGTAAACACATCCTGGCCTAAAATAAGGAAATTAAAAGAGTGGAGTGTATGTTTAGTAAAAAAAAGATATATAAAGTAAAATAAAACTAAATGCACGGGATGTGGAATTATTACATTGGAGAGTGCATGAAGTAAAAATAAACAGAATCCAAATTAAAAGTGGGGGTACGCAACTTAAATTATGGAGATGCGTGAAGAAATGAATCTGCCAACCTTACAGAATAGGGGTGCACGAATTAATTATGGTGGTGCATGAAGAAATGAATCTGCTAACTTTAAAAAACAGAGGTGCGTCAATTAATTATGGTGGTGCATGAAGAAAAAATTTAAATTTGTCCCAATTAACAAAACGCACAACAAAAGTTAATTAACATGAGACTTAACCCTTGCTTCATCTTCTTCCTTTCCGCAAAACACCATTGCCGCCCCAAGTCGCGACCTAGACCATCGGCGGCGACGCGGCCAACAACGGCGTCGGCCACCACCGTCGCGCCACCATCAACGGCAGCGTTTGCCACCGCTCGATACCTATTTAGGCCACCATCATTGACATTTTTCTTACACGCACGAGGGAGACATCTTCCTTTCCGCAAAACACCACTACCATGCGCAGTCACCAACAAAACCGCAACCTATGCTAGCGGAAGGCCGCCAGCGGCAACGGTGGCCACGCTCAACAAGTTGCCTATGCCGACATAGACGCTGCTCGCCATTGTCCCTGTTGCGTGGAGGTTCCATCCCTCTTCCTCCATGACTGAAACCAAAGTATTTCTTCTCCAAATTTCTTCACCATTAATGGCAACGCTGACTTTAGCATCCAATTACGATTCCTCTTCCTCCATCATCACCCACAACAATGTTGCTATCCATTGAAAACATCACCAATACCTGACAATTTGATGAATTTTGTGTGAATATTGAATGAATCTATTTATGATAGTAACGAGTTGGATCTTAATGAATATGTGATGGATATTTTGTGATTGGAATGGATGAATGTGTTGGATGTTGAAGAAGGAAGTCGGTGAAGGTGAATGGAAATGCTTTCTATGATGGTAACGGTGTTGGGTAATGGCGATGGATTAAAATCAATGCAAAAAAAGATCTATTGAGTCTTGCTTGCCTCCTATAATTCCATCGTCCCATGAATTTGCCTCCTAGTAAAAAACTGTCTAGCGGTTGTGATGGTGAGCAGCAGTTGAAGGCAATTAACCATGATGTATGATGTGCAACGATGCAAGAGTAATAAAAGAAGTTAAACAGAGAACTGTTTTTCAAACTTACTGCCAAAACGAAAATATCCCCTTCTTTTTATTTTTTTTAATATATATTTATGATAAAAACTGTTTCTCCACTTTTACATTAAAACTGCAATTTTTTAAATTTTAACTAAAATAAAATAAAGTAAAATAGATTTTTTATTATTTTTTAATTAACATTTTCTATTTTTATATTTTTTTTGTTTTGAGTTTTTATTTTTGACTCCTATTTCTAAAAATTACTTAAACACTTACTTAAATATTTTTTTAAAACAAAATCTAAAGAAACCTTTTTTAATTAATTTTATTTTTTTTTAACACAATTTATTACCAATTATTTTTTGGATATTTTGGAAACAATTTTATTCATCCGGACGAAATTGAGTGTCGAAAACGTGTACACATTACTTCTTATTAGGCAAGTTAGTTAGATGCATATCATGCATGATGCTCCTTTAACCATCTTGCATCGACAAAGAAGTTTCCTCCAAGAATGAACATGTATGGCATTTACATTTAGTACCATGTACATAGTTTCAAATGCATAACATGCATCCTCAAATCATCATGCATAATTCCTTTTGATAAAGGATTGACCCCAACCAAGGATGAAGGCACATGCTTAAGAAGACTAAGCATGTTTAGAAAGGAAGTTCACTAATCCTTCATTCCTTTCATTTGTGTTTGTTATTTTTGATTCCCTAAGTTGACGTAGTTGAATCAACTTTAGTTGACTTGTTGACCTTTGACTAGGTTTGACTTATTGACTATAGTTGACTTGACTTAAGCCAACATGTTAATCAATATTTATTTGCTTTGTAGGTTAATTAGGAGTAAGAAAGCAATGCTAGGTGGCGCATGGTGAATGGGGAGCATAAATGATGTGGATGAGAGAGTAAAACAAAGACATAAAACATAAAGTAAAAGGCATAAAACAAGTGTACCTAGGTACCTTTGGTCTCCTTTGTTTTTAACACACTTTGGCCACTTTTTGGAGACATATGAGACACATTCTTTGTCTCCTTTTGTGCTAGAACGAAATTAGCCTTGCACACATCATAGTTGGCTCTTTTGTCTCTCATTTTTTGTAACCTTATTTGACCTAGTTTCTAGAAGCTAGGGTTAGGTTTTTGTAGAGACATCCTTAGGTATCTTTTATTTGCTTAGAGGCCCCTAAACTCTTTTATATAAGGTGTGCTCCTAGACATGTAAAAGAGTTGAACATTTTGAAGTAAAAACACTCTTGTGTCTCAACCATTTGTGAGAGTTTCCTCCCTAGGGAATGAATACTTTTAAGCCTTATCTTGCATAGCAAGTGGCGGCACACATCCACTTATCTTCAAGGTTGCCATGGCTTCTAGCCTAGCCTTGTAGTGGCATGCTTCTCACACTTTTACCATTCCTTTCCTTTCCATTTTATGTTTTCTTCTTCCTTTAATTGTTTTTGGGTTTCTATGGTTTATGTACTTTCCATTTCCTTTTTATTTTTTGAATCAATCCATCATCTTCTTCTCTTGAGCTTTGTGAAAGGAACCTTCACATCTAGATAGCATGCTATCTTAATGTCCAGTGGGGATTTCACTTAGCTTTCTTAATCAACTCACACCATATTCAATAATTTTAAAAGAAAACAACATAAACCTTCATCATTTGGTATCTAGAGCCTAGGTTATCTTGAATATGGTGTTTTTCATGTGCTAACATTGTCTTGTTGTAGCTATCTTTGTATGGTTCGAATCCACTTCCATTACACACAAAAAACAGTGCTGGCAGAAAAATTGACGATTTTAAAACATTAAACTGCACCAGCTCAGCGGTCCAAAAATTATGTTTTTGGTGTCAAAAGAATGTTCTTTGAGTCTAGTTTCCAGAAAAAAAAAGAACAACCGCATTTGGAGATCTGTGGAGAAAGTTATGATCAAATTAGTGAGCAAAGGTCAGATCTGCCAAGAATACGTGAATCAGCGTTTTCAGGTTTTGTTGTGACAGTTTGACAACGGTTTTTGCACCTCTTTAAGCTCCTAAATGTGGTTAGATAACATGTCTTTGGATGCTTAGTCTTTGAGCCTCAAATCCATGAGTTTAAATGCATGATAGCTACATATTTATGTCTTTGTGTATGTCATGTTGAGTCTTTAAATGTGCCTAACTTTTGCTTGAGTCATATGTCATATGTTAACTTGAAGTTTTCTTATTCTTGTTTTTCCAAGTATTTGAATCTTACTTTCACTTTATGTCTTGCTTGATGTATGCTCCATGAAATTAATTTTGGCCTAAAACTTGAGGAACTAAGTGTCCAAGCCACCTAAAATTCTTTCTCTCTATTTTATGAAACTAGTTGTGGAAAGAAAAAAATTTTGCACCAATTTTTTTTCCTAAAAACCGAGAGCAACCTTGCTCCTTGGTGAACTAAAAGTGTGTTTTTCACTAGGTGTTATGCTACTAGTTTTCATACTTGAGAATTGGGTGATATTGGCTAATTAGTTTCATGCTTTGACTTGATTATGATCTTTCTTGGTGTATGCATGTTCAAGTATTTTCCATGTCATTCTTATAATGTGCTTTTCTTGTTTTAGTCTTGTTAAAAGTTTGTTTCAAACTTTTCTTCTTTAGAGTTTAGCATTTCTTGTTTTTGTGTTTTTCTTGCTTGTCTTTAGGTACTCTTGGTTTTGTCATAATATGTTTGTCTTCTTGAAATTCTTGAGTGTTTGAACCGAGCCACTTGTATGCAAGAAAATGATTTTTGAACAAAGTGTTTTCTTCACTCCTTGGAGGAGCTTTGAGTGTAGACTTGCCTTGTTACTTTGGGAGAGTGATCTAAACACTTGGGTTACATTTTGGGTTGGATTTGGTCTCGGTTTTCATGATGTCTAACCTCTAATCCATTTATTTTGTCTCGGATTTGAGTGTTTTTGTTGTAGGAATCATGGCAAGTTCATCAAATGCACCTACACCAAACAAAAACAATACATTGATGAGATTGCTTTGGGATTT
>Ga0214544_1000659_pt1 | contig 65763 bp, 28 predicted proteins | sample CNSS3metaG_FD_160074 | JGI IMG/M metagenome (GOLD analysis project Ga0214544, IMG submission 160074) | Root nodule microbial communities from cowpea collected in UCLA plant growth center, Los Angeles, California, USA - CNSS3 | ecosystem: Host-associated > Plants > Roots > Nodule | place: USA... | reverse complement strand
GTTAGTGAAAAGGACCAAATTGACCACAATTTGACGAAAATGAGGATCTAATTGAACATAAAACGAAAATAGGGACCAAATTGAATAAAATCAACAAAAATAGGGACCAAATGTATATTTAAGCCTTAAATTTATAATGACTAATCATTAATGCAACGTGTAGAGCTTTCAAAGTGAGCCAATATGCTCACACGGGTTGGGTAACCACGCGTCGAGATAAAAAGATAAAAAAAATAGTCAGCTGAACCCGACTCACTTCTTGATGAGCAAAAAATTTTGCAACTTGGCCCAACCCACCATAGGTTTATGGGTTGACTCACTTACGAATATTTTTGTTTTTTGCAAATTATTTTATATGTTTATTGCATTATAACGAGAATGATTTGTCTAAATTTATTTTTTGTAGTAGTAGAATAAAAAGTGTCAATTTAATTATCAAAATATTATTATAAAGATAGTACTTAAAGATTAAAGTATCAACTTATATAACTTGACAAACAAATAAATTAAAATTCAAAGTATTTAAATATTATTGAGCAACATTATAATATTTAAAAATATCAAATTGCTAACCAATATAATTAGAAGTAGTAAATAGATTTTTTTTTAATTGTAAAAGAAATTTATAGTATTTTTGTTGGTGGGTTGTTGGTCAAACTCATTTTAACATCTCTAGCTGCATTTGGAATTATAAAAATTTTTTTATATATACACACACACACACACACATATATATATATATATATATATATATATATTATTATTTGTAAACTGTTGTGATGATATCTTTAGTTGACGTATGACTCTCACATTTGACATATATACAATGATGAATCTTCGATAAATATTTTAGGGGTACCAAATTTGTCACATTGAAGTATGAAATTTTTTGGAGATGTCAAATATAAAAAATATACAATTTTTGTTAAAACAAAATTAAATTACATATTAATTTATATAAATATAAAATATTTTTGTCATAAGTGTTTACATTATATTTTTTTTCTTTCTCATTAAAATTTTTATACAGTGTTAATTATACATTTATTGTACTTTAACAATTAAATATAAGTTATTTTTTAAAATACTTAAGTTAAATAGGAAAAATGTGTACCTGAGACTAAACTAATTATCTTTCAAAGAGCATGGGACGTCAAATTAAAAATGACTTAAATTATCCAAATTTAGACTTAAAAAATTTTAATTTATAATGACTAATCATTAATGTAGCGTGTAGAGTTATCAAAGTGAACCAATGTTATTCACGCGTTGAGATAAAAAAATGGTCAGTTCAACCCGACTCATTTTTTTATGAATCGGAAATTTTGCAACTCGGTCCATCTTCTTGGTGAGCCAAAAAAAAGTGTCCATCTAATCATCAAAATATTATTATAAAAATAGTACTTAAAGATTAAAGTATCAACTTATATAACTTGACAAACAAATAAATTATAGATTCAAAGTATTTAAATATTATTGAGCAACATTATAATGTTTAAAAATATCAAATTGCCATAAATAATAATTATTTTAATTTCAAAAATCAATTACACATTTAATTAATAATAGTTTTTATTTATTTTCTAAATATTAAAAGTTCCTACAATATTACCAATTAGTTATTTCGTGAGTTTTTACGTTGAATTTAAATTGTATTAGTTAGAATGTGTATTGTTTTTACATCGATTATTACCATTATCAACCTAGAGTATTTATTTATTTATTTTCAAAATATATGATTTATATCTATAGTAATCCAAAATCTATAATAAAAATATAGTGAAGGATGGAATTTTGAAGATATGCAATCCCGTTGGAAAAGAGTGTTATTGATAAAGTAAAAGAATTAAAAAGACATTAAAAATTGGCCAAAACTGATTTTATAACTGAATACCATAATTTAAAACCATTTTCTTATGACAAAATTGCTTTAAAAACTAAATACCATAATTTAAAAATTGGCGAATGATTGAAAAATAAAAAACTGACATTTATAAGAGTAAATTTTGTTATTAACAATTAGAGGTTTGTGGTATAACAATAATAAAAGGTTGAACGCAAAATATTTGAACGTGCTTCTTGAACTTTGCACCCCCTGGGAGTGTACAAGACAATTATGGAGGTGTAGAAAGCAAATGGTTTGCAAAAGTTCAAACTGTTTTGAGCTACAGTGACCGTGTCACAAATAGGAGGGAAACGAAACTTTTCGTTTTAAAATATAAAGGCAGATGAAGAATGAACTATTCATTTTCAACTAGGTCCCGCCTTCTCTCTTCCTCCCTCTCACTCGATCTCCCTCATCCTCTGCTGCGCCGGAACCCATACGACACCGTTTTCCGGTAGAGTCTCAACGTCATGATTCACCTCTCTATTTGGTTTCTTCCTTTTCCTCCTGCTTCTGATTCACCTTTATTTAATTCAAATTTGAAAACCTAAGCTATCAATCTATATCCCCTATGGCTATTGGTCATATCTGCTACCACAATTTCAGCGCACAAATTTGCTCTGATTGTGCAATTTGTTAATTCTGTTGCAATTTTCTTTCTTGCTCACTCAATCTGCACTTACAGATTAATATCGATGACACTTGGTTGGTAAAAGTGCGCGCATAGCAGAACGAGACATGGCAAAGGTGGCTAAACCGAGTTCTCATCGAATTGGTTCGGGGCCTATGGTTAAGAAGAAGACACCTTCGGAACTTAGGGTTGGTTGTTGACCTCGTTACCTCTAGTTTTTTGTTTGGACTTGCATTTTAGCTTTCAATTTCTGTGATTATTCTAACGGAAGCTGTTTAGGTTAATGTAGTTCATTATCCATGTTCGAGTATGATTTGTGGTCCAATTGTTACATATTTTGTGGTACATTATTCATTTTTATCCGTGCAAGGATGATTTGTATGGGTGAATTTTGCTTCGCTTAGTGCATGCTCTCAAGGTATTTGCATTATGTGCTAATGTATAAATGGTTGTGTAGGAGTGAACTTTAGATTTATAGTTTCTGACAAATTACATTACATCTCTATTATTCATCATGTAATTGTATATGTTTTTCTCTTTTTAACCGAAATGGAGCTTTCTATGTTGATGTTACCCTACCCTGCCGTGTATAGTCATAGCATATTTAAATTTAAGATTCTTACAATTCCTTCCTGTCCATATTGATAACTAGCATTTAATTGTAGAGGAGCAAAAATATAATTATCATTATCATACTGTAAATTCTTGACAGGGAGAGCTGTTGAAACGGGCAAGCTTTGTGGACAATAATGCTGAATCTCCACCCCTGTTGGCTGATCCTGCTAAGTAAGCTTCTGTTTCTCTTTCAATGTATTATTTCATAATTTGTTGCTTATAACTTTTTATTTATGTTTGCAGGACCACTGGGGTGAGCAATGGATTAAAAAGAACAGGGTTGTGGAAGCCCCCTAGATACACTGACACACGGGTTGATGAAGTATTTGCTGCAAAAAAGCCCAGGTTCAAAATTGCATCTGGAAAGGAAAATGCAAAGGTTACTATTTTGTTTGCCCTCATTTAGTTTATTCAATTGACATCTTCATTAAATCATTGATCCCGAACAATGAAATTTTGTTACTGTGCTCAGGAAATTCCATCCTTGGATCAAACAAGTAATCTGAAAAATCTTTCAGTTTTTTCAAATTTGGAGGCTAAGAGACAGCAAGAAAATTCATGGTTTGCCTCATAGTTCTGTTATTTGCATGATCCCATGGTCTTGTTTTACCAATGCTGATCTTGTTCCAAATTTGTTGTCAGCTCAGAGACTTCTGATGTGTCTAGTCAGACTAACAAAGATAGTGTCTTACAACCTTGTCAAACATTTGAAAAGTGCAGTCAAGGGAAATTTCTCAGTGTTTCTGAACTTTCAACAGCCGTTGATAAATCTTGTGGCTCAGGTGCTATTGACCTGGTATACAAAGACCTGTTTGACCCTTTCTCAACTATTTACTTGCACTTTAGATTTTCATTATCAGGTTATTACCAATAATAATAAATTGTAGGGAAAAGCATTAAGAGGACTAGCTGCACCTGAAGAACATTATGCTAATGACAAAACTGCTGATTTGGCTGATGGATACCCTGTTTTAGGAAATTTCTTATCTGAATGCAATTTACCTGGCCAGAAGGTCCCTTTGGATCTTACTATAAAAACCAGTATGCGAATTGTATCATCATCTAAGAACTGGTGAGTCGTAAGTGCATATGATGGAATAATTGCACCTGACTGAATTAAAAAGCTTTTAGACCGGGATTGTGGTTTATATATTGAAAACATGTGGTATTTTAGGTTTTCTTAATCGTTTTATAGAAGACACTTTGATTTTATGCTCAATGCTGATAGATGCAACTGTGGATAAAATATTTTATAGTAATGATGAGGTAGAGTTATATGGTGGGATTCTAGTTTCATGACATTTTAGAAATCGATTAGAAAACTATTGACATTTGATGTTATAATAGAGTTGTTGATAGAACTAACACATTTATCATGCATGTAATATATCATGATTTCAAGGTTTTCATTGTTTGTATAAACTAGGGTACATAATGCTTGTATAATAAGTAACCATGGTATGCCAACATTAATTATTTTATTATTTCTATCATGAAAAACTGTTTTGTCCATATACAGAGCTTGTTTGGCTTAGATTGATAGGTTGAACAGGGAACTATTTTCTTCAGTTTTTCTATGTATTTTGAAGTTGCAGCACCTATTTTTATAAGATTTGTGTAGTTTTTTCATCTCTTGTTTGCTTTAGTGGCAACTATCCTTGAAGTCCATTTTTGTCTTTTTTGTGAATGGTATTTTGACTTTCAAATTTCATTATATAGCTCAGTTATGCGTGGCACCATGCCTCAGTTAGCCTTCCAGAATAGTTATTTCAGGAGTCAAAATGTGAGAGGTTCTGATGGCCTACATTCATGGATATATCCTCAATCCATTCTACCACCTTCTGTGATATCAGTTTTGAGCTCATCAACATCAGATGGAGGTTGTGAATCAGTTTTCAGCATGCCAATTTATGGTTTCTTCTTTCTACTTTTCCTTTCTCAATTATCCTTATGTTCTTTCCTCTGCCTTCTCATGCAATAGAATTGGATTTCTTAAGGAAACGACAAGTAGCTTGGGAAGAATCCTTCCGGGACCTTTACTATATGCTTCGGAAGGACATTTGTGGTCTTTTCTATGGTAATTGTAGAATATATTCATTCCTTTGATGTCCTTTAAAAAAATATTGCCTTTTCTATTCTGGAATTTCATTTGTCCGCTTGTAAGATGTAATTTAATTTGTTTCTGCTTAAAGAGCATTGTTTTTTTTTTTTTGAAATAGGTTCTTGACTTCTTATGGTATTATTGATGCATACTTCATTTGGCTATTGGTTGAACCTTCCAACTTCATTATGCATTATTTTTATATTAGCACATTTGCCTTTTTATATTTGAACATTGGATGCTGTGGTTATTATTATTATTATTTTTTTTTTTCTTTTTATTTTGTAGTTTGCACTGCTCAGTTTGTGGTGATGTTTACTGGTGGTGACAGCTCTGGAAAATCCAAATATTCGTGCAATGCTTATATCTCTCAGTCAACCCAAGGTTTAAGATCATTGCTACGAGAGCATGTAAGTTACTCATATTAAGTATAGTGTGTAGCTTATTTATGAATTACTAATTTGTCTATGGTTACTCCTTTTTGTTTTCTGTTTTCTTTTTTGGGTGGTGGTGTGGGAAGGTGGTAATGTTTAGGCAAGGCAAGGAATGATATTTTAAGTGGTGGTGGTGTGGGTAGATGTAAGGCATTTTCTTTTATTTTTCTAACCAGGTTTTTGTAATTTCCCTTTGTCAATACTATCTGTGTTCAAATGGATCATTTCAAGAACCATAATGAGTAACAACTCAACAAGGAATGTACTTTTTCTATGACTTTGCTACTATTAGCATTTGGACTTCAAATGTATTTTTTCATAAGTACTCATGTTGTTTTATGGCTTTTGTCTGCACTTTTTGTTCAGCAAAACTTCTTTATCTTTGCATTGTTGATGTTGCTGTTATTATTATTATTATTATTATAAAACTATACTTTTGGCAGTAATATTTAATTTGTTGATGGTTTCTGAATTTTATTTCGATTCTACACCCTTTATTAGGATGTCTGTTTCTCTATGCCTCTTTGCCATTCAAAAGTGGAACAGGTTGCAACTGAGGATCTAGTTGAGCTGTCAGAGATAGAGAAGCAAAACTTAGGACAGGTTTGTATCTATATGCTCCTTATACAATGTTTGTTTTCCTAGTGATGTTTGTATTGATATCTGACTGATTGAAATGATCAATTCCCTTCCCTGACACATGCTCATTGTTTTTTTATTCTGTTGATAAATTTGTGCTGAATATTGAAACCAAACTCCTGTTACTTCTGGGTTCCGGTTAACATTAACTTAACTATTTGGAGTTTAATTTAGAATTGCTTGTAAATATGCTTTTATGTTTTCCTGGTGCTATTAAATTATTAAATGTGTTAATTTTTACTTGTATGTCTAAATTGAACTCAGCTATTGATGGTTAAGAGATTCATTAATAAAATGTATTTTCTAAATTGGTAATCGTCTTTCACCATCTTGTTACTAGTTGGTTTTCTCTTTTGTGTATATTATGGTGTTGAGAGTAAGTTCATCAATTAACTGGTTTCTCTCCAACTCCAATTCTGTAGTTATTTTTAATGTATAATAATTTATATTAATTGGTGTATGTTATCTGAAATAATGCAGATTAGGCGATTAAGGTCATTCTCTGAAGTTGATAATAGTTCACAATCTTTGCTGGTATTTAGTGGAAACAACAATGTACATGCTTTATACGACCTTTTACTAAATTACAGGTGACCAACCTCTTACTTTCTCTTAGATTTCAATTTTTTTATCGGACTTGACATGTTTTGATAAACAATTACATGTTGTGAATCAGATTTCTTGTTTTGTTATGTAAGTTCTTGTCAAATGATAGAATATTTGTAAGCTTAGTGTGAAGTTTACTGGAAAACAATTAGTTTGAAAATTTTTACAATGAGACACGTTGAAATAAATAAGCTAATTTTGCTTACAGGAAGTTCATTGGTATGCTTCATTAATCTATATATATTAAATCATACTTATTTGATGTTTTCTCCTATATTTTTAATTTTGTTGCTGACTAACATTTTGCAGATTTCTCTTGACTTCACTGTCTAGCATGGACACTCCTGTCTTGTGCTCGCCTGTGCCATTTCAAAATTCTGCTTTGTCTTCTCCTGACGTATGTTCTTGACTTCATTTTCTTTCCTTTTTATTTTTTCATGTATATAATTGTCAAATTTAAGTTGATCATTGAACTATCGTCCCATCCTTTTATAAGAAGTAATCTTAATATTTTCTAGGTGTTCAATGTTATCTTTATACTAGCTGCTCTAAAATCTTCAGATTTGTGCATTAGGGCAGCTCACTGTCAATAATGTGTTATGTTCTAGGAAACTCCGTGTAGGAATCCATATGCAAATTCAATTCAGTGACCAGTTTGTTTGAAGCTGCAGTAATTATATTTTTATGCTAACTAATTAAATAATTGGAATTCATATATTTTTTCTTCAGATTAAATATACGGAAACAAGAAGAGCTGAGGACATTGCTGCATCTTATAATGGGTCTATATGGAAAGATGGGGAGTCTATACAAGGATCTTCAGATGGCCTTTGTACCATTGAAATTAAGGATGCTCTTCTTCCACCTTGGATTATTTGTCGTATGTGTGCATTAATGTCCTCTGAAGGAAGAAGCTTTGAAGCAAGGTATGAATAGTCTTTATTTGAGATATTTTGTTGTACAAATTTGGACTGTTTCTTTAGGATAATTTCATGTGGTCAAATACAGTTTCAATATTGTTTATGGTTGAACTTTGGTAATGAAGCTTTCTCGTAAGTGAATCATAAAAGTTTGGGTGTACATCCAATGAAATTCTATAAGGATTTAGGAATAATTAGGTTATTTTGGTTTGATAAAACATTTCCATCTTTTCCCATTTTTTGAAACTTATCGATTGTTCAGGTGACAATAAGTTGTATCTAGTGAGAAGAATTTCATGAGCATTTATGCAATGTCATAAATTTCTACATGATAATCCATCCAGTCTTACCATATATAGTTGTTTGAAATCTAAATGATGTTTCTTTATCGTATGCCTTACAGTTTTGCGACAGATTTTAACTCAATTGGGTTGAATATTGCCTTGAAATCAATGTGTGAGAAGGCGAAATCTGAAGCCGGAGATAGTGAAAGTTTACAAGAGGGCATAAATACTTTTGGCATTCCAGAAACTGTAGTCACTCCTCAAATGTGTTCATCTTCATTAAAAGGTGTAAAGTACAGTGATGGTTCTTATATGGCATCGCTATCTCCCGCATAATCTTGTCAAGACAAGGAACTTACATGTATCATGTTAATTTATTTAAATGGCTACCCGATCCTGGACCCTCCAAGAAATTAACGAGGTGTTGTACTTCTAAATCCAAAACTATTGGAACATCCCAACTGTGTGTAGCAAATTTTGGCAATTGATGACTTTGAAGCATCTTATTCACAATTAAAAAACTATGACGAGTTTCAAACTGCTGACTTATTGTGTCTCTATACATACATTCAAAAGTTTTGTACTCAAGAACATGTAATTTGCCAAGTTAACTCAACACTGCAAATTTATGTATTCATGCCCATTGATCTTGATAAGGATTCAATTGATCTGTGCAGAAGCACAATTTATTACCACAGCTTATTGTGAAACAATCTTATGATTATTTATTTGAATTATCTTTTTTGAATAATTGTATAAAAGAATATTGGAACTTTACTCATTAGAACAATGATCGAGAAAATGCAAAAGTTCTGGTTGCTTTAAACATCATTTTGAACAAACCTTTATTTAATTTGAATTAAATCAATTCTAAGGTTGGATTGCTTTGACTCAGGTCATTTTATTAAGGAAAAAAATTTGCTGTTTTCATTGAGATGTTATGTTATAAAAATATAATATATGAATCATTTAACAATTTGAATAAGTATGTAAATAAGCTGTACTAAACATGATTTCTTTACCAGAAAAGATATAAACCTTGTAAAGCAATCATATTTACAGATTTTTACAAAAAAGAAAATAAGAAACAGAATGTTCAAAAAACAATTGCAAGGTTAACTATACAAATTAAATATTTAAATTGTTAACGCCAAATTGTTAGACCAATATAGTCGTCTCAAGTCAACAAATGAACAAAAGTCCTAATTTCCCCTAATGTAGTTTTGGGGAGAAACTTTGGTGTCTATCATAGGAGATGGTATATTTAAGCATTAATTTGCATTTTTATCCTTCCTAAATTCAATGAAAATAATGGAGGAAATGTACAAAGAAAATAAATTGCAAAAAGAAAGAATAAACTACTTAAATGAATTTAAAATATGCTGTCAAAAATATGTAATGCTATGGAAGATGCAAGAATGCATGCAACTAATCTAATTGACGTAGTGAATGAAAGGTGCGAAGCTAAAATGCAGAAAACGAGTGAAAAAACAGAATGCATGCCTGTGAACCTAAACTAGCATTTTTAATAGCTTCTTAAATGGTATTTTGGTGCAAACAATGGATGCAATGCAGAACTTCTTATGAATGCCTAAACAAGTCCAAATTAATCAATGTGCATGAATTATGAAACTCAATTGCAGAAAATACATGTAGAACCAAAAATCTGGTTTCAAAACCCAAAGATGCAATTTTGGCTGCACTAGAACTATTTTTAATGACAGAATATGGGTTCTAAAACTGTTGAATGCAGATGCAATGTCATCGACAAGCTGAAGATGATGTTTATGCACGGACAATGCAAGCTAAATGCAAGAAACGTATGTAGAAATGAAAATTGCCTACTAACACCTAAATGGGCAGAAATAATGTTTCAGATTTATGCAAAAATGTACTTAGAACTGTAATGCATGTATAGAACCTAAGTGACCTAATGTACTGCATCTATGAGATTATTGAATATCAATGCTGTGTGCAAAATTCTATAAAAAGTGTTTAAAATGCAATTAAGATGGTTTATGCAAGTTTATAATGTTGAAATGAAATCAGAGATGCAATGCATGATTCAGGACTGAGAAAAACTATAAAAATCACTAATGGAAATGAAAATTGGCAGCAATCAAAAGAAATGCATGGCAGCCTAAGGTTAAGATGCAAATCAGGTTTCAAGTACTGCAGCCAGGCTGTCCAGATGCATTATCTCAACTTGAGCAGGTGTTAAATGGTGCAATTTGCGTGAGATATGGCTGACTGATGCATGAGAGCAGAAATTAAATATTATGCAGAAAACCTGATTCAAATATGGTGCAAATGCAATATGAATTAATCCTAGAACTATCTAATTATTGCAACAAATGCAAAGAACTGTAAGACCTTAAATGAGAACTAATTAAAACTTGTTAAAACTGGAAATTTAAGAAATATGCAATGCTGAATCAGAAATTAAAGTCTAGAACTAGAATGCAAATGATAGAAACCTATTCTAGGCATCATGAAAGACAATAATTGACACCTAATCAATTCAGAACATGCGCAGGACTTAAAGTCTTCAATTGGGTATCAAGTATATTCATGAAACTGGATTTTAAAATGCATGCAGCGCAAGAAGTTTAAAATCAGAAATATGATGCAGATGCAGAACCGATGCAGTGTAATTATGATGCTATAGACTACTGGATATGGACAAGCTTTCAAAGAATTCAAAACTACCAAGAAACCACTACTCACGAAACTAAGCAAATTGCAAAGACAGCAATCAAAAGAACATGTTCAGAATTTAAAAAACATAATCATAGTAAAATGCAGAACTCATTCAACAGAGCAAAACCCAGAACAGAGTATTTGATCTATTTGGTCAATTGAATCTCAACTTGGCTCAAGAAGACATCTTGAGTGAAGACAGACCCACTTTGGGGTCCTGCAGATTCTATTTGAGAAACTTGATATGTGCAGGTTCTCATTCAATTCCCCCAAACAAATTAAATTCTCAATTCTGAATCATGCGTAATCTAAAAGAAAATTAACATGGCATAGTAACTACTATTACACTATAAACCATGAAAGCAAGAGCAGAACATTAAAAACTAATGCAAGATGTGAAAGAAATAACATCTACTTACACTATCTTCGAACTAGCAATTCAGAAATATGGTAAACAACATAAAAGGTAAAGCAAACACAGAATTTTAACAACAAACGTAAAATACAGTACAAGAAACTTAAAGAAACTAAAGAAATTAAAAGCTGGAAATTGAAAAGGGATTTGAACGAGAAATCAGAAATTGCATTGTATTAAATTCAAGAAAATGAGGTACAAGGAATCTTTACAATGAGGTTGCTCACGGTTACTTTGCACTCGTGAGAATTCTAAGACTCAGACTCTTTGCACACCACAGCACAAGACTCCATTCGCAGTTTCTTTGCAAGGAGACTCCTGCTGCCAACAACGTAGAACCCTATACTTTGGAGACCTCTCACTCTTAAGAGACTACGAAAACTATGAATTTCAGAAACTATCTACCCTAAAACTTGACTAAAATATAATAGAGGTCGGTTGATAAACACATGTAAGCCTGACTTCAACAACAGTTTAAAAGTAGATGTCTAAATAAAAAAGGCTTACGATATGTAAATTTTTAAAAGTTTTAAAATTAGTAAAACGTTGATCGTATAATCAAATTAGTTCAAGTTCAGATTTAATAATTTTGAGAAACTTGATTCATTTGATTTTATCCGGTTGTGCTAAATCTAAAACCATGGTCGTAGTAATATCTAAATAGTGAGATTGTTATTTCACCAGTAATTCTTACAAGAACACGTGCCTTCTTTAAAATGATGGAATCGATTTCGATCTCTCACTATCAACTCTACTTGGAAAACCTTTGAAATCAACTTAGTAGCTGTGTGACAATCTTCACAGACACGCAAGTTTTTAACAATCCGAATGGGTAGAGGAGCTCGAATCTTCATGATTCCATATGCAATGGCCAGCTTCTCACTGTGCCTGTGAAGTGCACTTTCCTTTTCCTCTTCATCAATGTCAAACAATGTCTCCGCTGTATTTCCAACATACCCTGCTAGTTTTATTTTTTTGAGTATTATATCTTCCCACATTCTTTCTATTTTCTCTATTTCCGGGTGTGTTTTATCTCCAATTGTAAATTCGTGAATCTTTCCATCTACCTCAATGAGACTGTATCCAGGTGGCTTTCTTACTCCTTTGTCCTTCATCATCTGCCTCATAATAGTAACATCTTTCCACTTATTTGCGCGAGCGTATATGTTCGAGAGTAGCACATAATGACCACTATGTTCTGGTTGCATCTCTAACAAAATTTTCCCCACCCTCTCCCCAACTTCTACATTCTTGTGAATTCTGCATGCTCCTAGTAGTGCTCTCCATATTGGAGCATTTGGCTTCACAGGCATTTCGAGAATAAACTTCTCTGCCTCTCCCAACTTCCCTGCACGACCAAGAAGATCAACCATACATCCATAGTGCTCCAATCTTGGCTCCACTCCATGATCTTCTTTCATGCTTTCAAATATTTCCAAACCCTTCTCAACCATCCCTGCATGGCTGCAAACTGACAACACTGCAGTAAACGTAATGTCCCTTGGAACCACTCTAGTTTTCAGCATTTCTGAAAAATACCACAGTACTTTCTCTGCATAACCATGCATGGCCAGTCCAGCAATCAAAGCTGTCCAGCAAATCACATCCTTTTCCGGCAGTTGCTCAAAAACCTTAACAGCTTTCCCAAGGTCCCCACATCTTGCATACATATCAACTACAGCAGTCCCAAGAATCAGATTCAAACTTAAGTTATTTCTCATCACATAGTCATGAGCTTTCTCCCCCATTGCAAGAGCCCCCAAATGAGCACAAGAAGATATGACACCAACCATCACAGTCTCATTAGCCACCACCCCTTCCGCCTGAAGAACCTCAAACATCTCAACCGCTTTGTCAAAATAATTGTTCCGAGCATAACCACTAATCATCGTACTCCACGTCACCAAATTCCTCTCGGGCATTCTATCAAACAGTTGACATGCAGATTCAACATCTCCACACCGATGATACCCTGCAATCATGCTAGTCCACGAAACCACGTCAAACCGACCAATCCTCTGAAAAATGCTCCTTGCAGCCTTTATGTCCCCAACAGTTGCATACATATGAAGAAGGGAGTTTTGAACGAAAAAATCAAGTTCAAATCCATGCTTAACAATTTGACCGTGTGCTTGCATGCCCATAGGTGCAGACTCAAGCTGAGTACACGCTTTAACCAAAAAAGGGTGAGTGATATTATCAGGTATGACACCAAAGCGTAGAGCTTTGATGTAATAGTGAAAAGAATTTTGTGGATATTGGCTGGTGGAACAACCTCGGATGAGAGCATTGTAGATGAAAAGGTTGGGACTTTTTATTTGGGAGACAACCCTTAAGGCGTAATGAAGCAAGTTGGTAGTTGAGTCTATGCAGAAAGCAACGAGGCGACTTGCTACAAAGACATCGAAGAAAAGGTGGGTTCTTAGCAAATGGGCATGGACGATTTTGAGGTCCTCAACACTGCAACAACTCTCCAACAACACAAGTTTGGGATTCTTCAGCCTCAGCGTTTTCAGAATTGAGTTGCTGCCACTGCCATAGCTCATCTTCTGAAACAAACCACATGATGCAATAATAACATGTTCATGCTATATCTATAACTTTTATACTCTACATATTACCACATTTTTTCAAGGTTTTTAATTCATATATTTGGATGCACATTATGCTGTCACTAAATGATAATAAAAGTAATTTTATATTGCACACTAACTTGCAATGGATCAGAACAACGCTTGCTTATTGATTATTAATCGATTGTTTAACTCTCTAAAATCGGTAGGTTTAGTTTATTTTGATCATCTTTTGATGTTAACTGTGTATCCGTTATTTCGTAAAAATTTTAATTATTTTTTAATTTTTTAATTATTTTTAAATTAAGTTATCACATGTCACCTATTATTTTTTGAAAATTTTTAAAAAATTTAATTTCTTTTTTTTTTTTTTAAATTAAAAAAAAAAAAAAAAAACTTATGTGTGTCATGTTTGTTTTAATTTAGTCCATCTATTATATTTATGAAAATAAGAATTCTAACTATATGATAGATAAGAGAACACCGGAGAACAACAGAGAATAAATTAAAATGATATAACTCTCGAGTTAAAACATCTCAAAAATTACCATTTATATAGTAGAATTAAATATGAAATAGAAAAAAAAAATGAAAAACAACTATTATAATTATTTCATAACAAAAATTGAGTAAATATATTTTTATTTTATATAAAATAAATGTTTTTACTTTGATCTCTATAATTTTTTATAAAGTCCACAAAATTATTATTATTAATTATTATTTATAATATTATATGACATGTTAAATGGCTATTTCAAGTAATACTTATTATATTACATAATAACAACGAATAATATTTTTTCTTAATATTTATAAAATATATTATTTGTTATCTATTCTAAATTGAATATTTGAACAAAAAATCAATGATTTCAAATATAAAAAATGAAAAAAATAAAGAAAATTATTTTACTATAGTTTAAACTAAATTCCACAATTTTATAAGGATTAAAAACAATATTTTTCAAATTTTATGTGTATGATTTATTTTTAATAAAAATTAAAACTTCATTCTGCAAAAAAAACTATAAATGTATTTAATCCTTTACAATTGTTTAAATTAGTGATTTTTTTTCCCTTTAATAAAGTAAATTAAAGATAACACAACACCACGCATATTTTCTCTCTAATTTTCTGCACATCCTAGACCACAGCAAAATCTAAGTGAGGGATATAATTTGCCCTTTCTAGCAGACACCTAATGAATTAACAGAAACTGCTACGAATTTATCTTCCTCTTGAGCTTTGGTGTTTTATCAAATTGAAGATATTTCCTCATACTTTTAGGAAAAAGGAATCAGTATAAAAGATAATCAAAATTAACTTCTATTTTCTTTCTGTTTTTCGTCATCTAAGAAAGGAGGACCTTGAAAACTAGAATATAAATCATAAGATTAGCTATACAGATTTTTTTCAGTTAATTTCGTATAATCTCCACTTCAGCAGTGAAAGAAAAAACGTAGTCACATTCCTCTTCAAGTTAACGAGTCCCTGGATATACACTCAAAACACCCTATGCCTTGAAGGAATGTCTGAAAAATGCAAAAAATGACACCAAACTTTGGCTTTATTCTATGACAAAAGATGATGCTACCCAATGATTTAAAATTACAAACAACCCACCCAGTTCTATGTTATTACTGTTAATTAATTGAGGGCTAAAAAGTTACATTTTTAAACTCAACAAAATCTTAAGAGTTGTTTTCGTCACAGTAAGTTCTGTCCCATAAAAAGAATACCTGATGATTATGTTTTGAGTTATAGTAAAGTACAGCAAAATCTGAAAATAGAATAGAAACTGTGTGGCGATGAAACTTACAGTGTTCAAAGACATGTACCTCGACTCAATTTCAACAAATTCGAGGGAGAATGCTCAAATGTCTAGTCGAATGCAAGTTTCATCACCAATCAACCAACAAAATACATTTTAATTTCATACAAAAGAAATAAAAGAATACTGCACAAGTCACCACTCTTTTGGAAAGAAAAATCTAAAGAAAAAAAAAAATACTGTAGTATGATCAAGACTCTCGGTTGGTGCTTCCACCCCCACAGATGAGCCTACCCTGTATGCTAAAACGATAATTGGAGAACTACTCTCCCATTTGTGTACTCTGAAGATATCTCCATGACCTTACATGGGGTCCTTGTCCTTTGTCAAGCAGCATTAGCAAACCTTCGTTGTCAGAAGGTAACCCGAACATATACCTACAATCATAAGTAGTTGAGATGATGGATAATTTGTGGTCAAGCAATCACTCTAGGATCACTCAAACAAAATTTTCTCTTTGCATCCTGGTTAAAAAATGTACCCGCTAAAATCATTTGTAAGAAATACTATCATAATTAATAGACACAGACACAACAACTCGCTAAAATTGTTATGCTAAAATTGTTATACCGACAATTCTGCTTCGAGAGGACTGTGTATAAAAATGCAATTAATGAGGAATTAATTTATAATCAAAGGTTTTTACACCCAATGTTGGTCCTGTTCCAAACTAGAAACGTATTTTTTTTTAGGGATTATGTTCATGTCAAGCATTTAATACAATTCATTAAAATTATATTTATCACATTGAACATCAAAGGCCAGTCAGTGAAATTTCCCAGGAAAATAAAAAACCTTCAGAAATCCAGAATGCCTGGATCAATGTTATAGCACTCTTTTCATGCATTATGCATAATAAGAATACTTCTACACTATTGTTTTCTATAAATGATGTATGTCTAAGGTGGTTGTGAATTACAGCTGATTATGCCAACTGCGGGAGACTATGCTTTTCAACAACTAAAAACCCAGGCACTAGTTGGTATGGTATACAAGTTCTGAAACAAAAACTAAAGCTACGAACTACTTACTTGATTTTATGAGCTTCCTTTCTCCAGAAAACAATTGATGCAATCCACTGAAACATAAAAACAAGATGAAATAGAATAAGTGTGGCTCCTAACAAAATATTCAATTATGAGTTCAATAGAGATTATGTCAAAGGAAACTTCAGCAAAAAATGGCCAAATTAATTAAATAGGATAGGAGTCCAGATTATCATATAATTTCCAGATACCAACTGTTTCTAAATCACCTTGAAAACTGTGAAGAATGAGAAGCTGCCAATAAAGGACCTCGCTGCCATTCTTTTTTGCTCTGACATCTCTTTGCACAATTCTTGAGCGATTTCTCTCAGTAAAACAAGTTGCGCTTTATCAGTGCGCATGGAAATGATTGCCTGCCTCATTGATTCCCTATCAGCCTCAAGTGCTTGAAGCCTCATGTAAAGCTTCTTTACATGTGGATCTTCAAAATCTGCATTATAAACAGATCCCCTTGGAGTGCTTGCATAATCATCGCAAACACTAAATCCAGTTTTGAACTCGGAGTCAATTGTATAGACTTTATCAATCATATCATCACCAGCTTCCGATACATTATCCATCTTCTTCAAGTTGGGAAGGTCCCCCGATTGTGAGGGACAATCCATCTTCCTAAAGCTAGGGGAATCCATCATATACTCCGGACACAATGAAGATGAATCACAAGAAAATTTCCTGGAATGTTTAGTCCATCTTGGAGACTGTCCAACTATCACCTTCTCAAAAATATTTTTTCCACCGAATTCCCCATCCACCTGACTATAAGTGGGGCTTCTCTCCATTTGAGATATCCTACTTTCTAAGTTCCTCAATCTGTCCTTAGGAGTTTCGCCAAAAGCATATTTATCAATATCTATGTCATCATTGTCTGTATCAGCACAAGTATGCATTGCCTTACATCTCAAAGGAGGATACTCGTAAGGGGGAAATTCATCCTGATCACCTTCTGCCTCGGACTCAGTGAGGCCAAAACTCATCAACCTATGCTTATAAGCCTGCACCTCGCAGGTGAGCGAGTAAATAGCCTGTTCCTTCTTATACAACATATCCTCCAAAAATAAAACCTCCTGCTGATCATAAACCGTTCTCTCCTCCACAAATCTCTTGAACTGGCGCGCTTCCATCTGAAGCTCTGCCTTCTCCCTCTGCAACCTCAATATCATTGACATGGTCTCATTCGCGGCCGAGGAGGCTGCACTCCTCTCCTCCTCCAATTCAGCATACAAATCCTGTATTGATTGTTGTTGGCTGCTAACAGCCTGCCGTAAGGCCTCACATTCATTTCCAATTTCAACACGCGCCACTGGATCGCAAGCCGGCCCTGGATCAGAGATTTGCCCGCGCCGATCCAACTCCATGTGTTTCCTTTTCACCGAACGGGACCAATTCCGTAAAGATTGCGCTGCCATGGAGCAATCACTACACTCACAACCGCAGTGCTTGCAACATATCACCGAATCCCCAGAAGATTCCAAATCCATGATTCAAACTAAACTCATTCAAACTTAAGTCTTTTCAAAACTAAATCAAAATTCACCGAATATTACAACAAACGCAGAATATTGTAAGGAAAGATCCGCAATATCCCCTCGTTGTTTCATTTCATACAACCACTCTCCTCCCCTCCCTCCCTGCCAAGCACCTTCTCCCCTGGATCAATCACCCAATCAGACACAAACCTACTAACAAAGGTATGAAACAACAATCAAGTGATGTCATCACGTTATTATAATAACAATAACAATAACTAAATAACAAAAAATGAATAATAACAAAAACAAACAAATTTACAATGACTGCGTAACGGAAAAAGGAAAACCATTCCAATCCAAGCATCAAACAGCACGCAACATACACGCCCGAAATCTGATCCCTCTGATGTGACTTTGAAGACAAAAATAAAATCGAAAAAAGAATAAGAAATGGAAGAGGAAGATTAACCTGGAAGAAATGCGGTTGAGGAAGGGGGAAAAGGGTGAACCCGCTTTCTTGGGAGGAAAGAATGCGGGTGTTTGGTTTGGAGGGAAGAATGATTTGGAAACCCTAGAATTTGTTTCTATCTCTTCTCTGATTAAACTTTTACCATTTTATTACTCTTTCTTCAGCTATGCTTTGTGATCACCTCATCCCTCTCTTTCTCTCATCCCCACAACCCTTCGCAAATGGACCGTTTCTTTCTCCTCTTCCCATTTTAGCACTATATATACTCTCACTCACCATCATTTTAAAAACACTAAATCAAATATCAACCTCCACATTTAAATTTACTTAAATTTAATCAATGCTCTCCAATTTTTCAATATATAATTTTTTTTTCAAATTAAAACTACCCATTTTCCATACAGAACAACAGTGACAATGGGCCAGAAAACACTGTGACCCAGGTTGTACCATCATCACCAACTAAAAATTTTAAGGTTTTGTTATAAAACCATGCTCTAATTTTAGTGTTGTGATGACGATGGATGTATCAAATTTAGTTGAACAATCGATGTATATAGACTTTAAAATATTTTTTCATTTTCTTAGAATATGTTATGATGATATTTCATATGATTTAAGTAAATTCAAATTACTATGATTAACCTTTGTAGACATTGTTATATATATGATATATCGTTTTATGTAAAAAACATTGAAATCTGAACGTGTCATGTGTTGAAGTTGGTTGCATGATACGTGACATTCCTTAAAGAAATGGATTGACAGATTTTAGAGAAGAAAAGAGAAGAATGTTTTTTGCTGTGTGTCGTGTATTCTAATTGCATAGAAGATCCAAATTATGTGTAACACGTGGCAGCACATAAAAAACTAACTAATCCAATTGTCAAGTTTATAAATACGTGTATGGATATATAAGAAGGAAGAAAAAGCCAGAATCTGTTACATATGATTGCATTCGAATAAAAACAAAGTATTTTTAATTTCATATACACACACTCCCACTTCATTCCAAATCTATCCTTTTCTTTGCTCATTTATTCTTTACATTACTATTCTCCTTCTTGTTGTGGGTTAACTTTATTAAACGTTTATTTTGTATATAGATGTATTTGTTAATTAATTAACTCTTTTATTTTTTTATTAGTTAGTTAGTTTATTTAAATATTTTAGTTACTTATGTTTTTGTATTTTATTTTGTCTCGCCTTTTTTTTACTTATTTATATGGTTTTTCATTTAGTTTTACATTTTTTATTTATGTGCATTTAGTAATTTATCAATGTTTATTATGTTATGGTTATGGAATTTATTATTTATTTATTTAATAATGTTAAATGTATTTATGTTAAATACTGCGGTGTTATTTATTTTTGTTAATTTTCAATATTTATTTATGGTACTATTTTGATAAGAATTTATGTCATGGTAGTTCTTTTATATCTATCATAGTATTTGTTTGTTTGACAATTATTCACTATTTTAGTTTTATTTATTATATTATTTAATTATTTATTTATGGAAAAAAGTATTACAAAATGATTTACCATGGATGCGGAATAAGCAGGTTTATCATGGAGTTTGGAACAATGATATGGACAAAAACAAAAAGAGTATAACTATTTAATTTATTTACCATCATTATCAATAATAGTGCTGTTTAACTATTCATAACAAGGTCAATCGCTCAAGACTCCTTCAAGTTTGTGTGAGAATTGGGCTCATTATAGGTCCAACTTCTATATGCCATGATACGGATACTGGGAAGTTTCTTTCTGCACCACTGTATGTTTCTTACTACACTCTTATATAGATAAAATTTATATTTTGTTTTCTTGGGAGTGTACTTTGCTTCTTCTTCTTTTTTTTTTTAATTTACTCATATTTCCGAAAGTTATTTTTGACTTTAGATTGTACAATCTTTTTTTTTGTTTAATTTTCAAATTACATATTCATAAAATGGAAAGTTTATTATACCAGAGTGCATAAAGAAATATATAAAAGTGTAGAAAGAAGCTGTCCATGATATATTACCATTTTAGTTAGCATGCCCTTAGCATTAGTATCGAAGAATAATTATATTTTTAACATTTATGTTATTTTCATCCATTTTTTTCAAACATTTATATTTATTTTTCATAATATCATTCTCAGTTTTTTCTATACCTCTCTTTTTTCTTATTCCTGTACTTCATAAATGGAGGGTTGAATCAATATTTTCTGATATGAACTTTTAGTTCATAAAGTTATATTACTTTTATATATTCTGTAATGTTTTTCATTTTTTATCTTTCTTCATCAATTTTACTACATGTTTCTCTTATTTATTTCTATTTTATTAGAAAAGGGTAAATGTATACTTTTCTCACATTTTATAACTTGAAAAGGCTGACGAATAATTTAAAAAATTAAAACTATAAGTGTACCTATATATATATATATATATATATATATATATATATATATATATATATATATATATATATATATATATATTTGTAAAATTGGAATTTGTTGTTCTTTTAAATTTTGATATATTTTTAATGTTCAAACATTAAAAACAGTTAAATATAATCTCATCTAACAAGTAAGTTAATTTAATGATAGTAAAACCAACTATATAATACCGATGAAAAATAAATAAAAGATTATACTCGGTGTAGAGAGTTTAAATCTTATGCACAATTTAATTTATTCTTAATTTATTTTAATTATTTGAAGTAAATTAAATAATTTGAACTGTTATTTAGTTTTTTTTGGAATATAAAAAAATATTTTAATATCATTTAATTTTGTATATTAAAATTTAGAATAAACATATCTAAGTCAAATAAACATATATAGAATAAACATATCTAAATCCTAATTCTGTTAAAGGGTAACTTTTTCTTGTACCTCTATATATTTCTTCTTGTATTCTTATATATATAAAAAAGTAATTATATTATTTTTTATCTATACAATTCAGAGTAAACAATATTTTAAAGTTATATAATTTAGAAGTAAAAAAATAACAGTTCAAAAATAATATCTAAATTTGTAATTTGAGAGTCAATTATTTAATATTTTTTAACTTATATAATTTAAAAGTAATTTTTATTTTATATAGTACACACAGAAAGGATAAAAATAAAAATGTTATCTATATAGAAATGCGCAGCAAGAAACTTATGGAGGTGTAGAAAGAAACTACCCTCTAATAGTTTGCCTACCAGTTTGTCAAAAAGCCCGAGTGAACCTCTAATATGATTATTTTATGATTATTTTTTCTAGTACTTTTGTTTGTGTATGTGAGGGAAAAGTTTAAATTGTTCAGAGATTGTATAATTTACAGGTGAACCTCTAATATGTTTATTTTTATTTTTTTAGAAATATAATATAAATTGTACAATTTACAAATACACTTTAAAAGTGGATTTTAGATTGTAGTTTTTAAAATTTATATATATATATATATATATATATATATATATATATATTTCAAATTATATAAAATGCAAATGTATTTTAAATTATATAATATTACATAATATATTTATTGAATATGAAAATCTATAACAAATTCTGCAGTAAGAAAAAGTATTCCAGAGTATAAAACTTAAGACTTAGAATTGTTTTAAGAATTCTGTAATATAAAATGTATTTGTAAATTTGTTTTTCAAATTATACAATACATTCAAAATATATTTTTAGATTATACAATATAGAATATATGTTCATATGAAATAACTTATTCTAAATTGTGGGATTAAAATCAAGCTCGTATATAATTGATTTTTTTTTAATATTTCATGGTAATCCATGAAGGATCGAAGAAGAAGTAGCCCAAACTTTCCTTTATTATAACTCCCATTGGGTTTAATTTTGAACGAAATAACAAACCCATCTATATAAACAAACTTTTATTATTGATGGTTCATAAAGAGTTAGTTCTTACTAGAGCCGTCAAAATAGATTATAATCCGCGAGTCAATCTGACTTATCACGGGTTTAGATCGGGTTGGGTTGAAAAAATATTATAAATTTCAGTACGGGTTAAAAATGAACTCAACCCATTAAGAATCTGGCTCATTCGGGTTGAACCTGTGATGAGCCGGGTTGGCTTACCAACCCGCCAATAAATTTTAAATATTTAATATATATTGTATAGATGGGGATAAAGAAGATGTTTTAAGAGATGAAAATGTTGTGGATTTATTCATTTAAGATTCTAATACTATAGTTTGATAAGTGACAATAATGATTTGATGTTAGATAATAATTTATATTTTTGTGATTTTGGTTTGTATTTGAAGTTTAACATAATTTGGGATTTTATTTGGATTGTATTGAAGTTTATTTAGATTTTAATCGGAATTATAATTTAGTTTCTTGAGATTGAAAAAAAAAATTGTGTGTTTTTTTTTAATTAAGTGAACCAGTGAGCCAATCCGTTTAACCCACCAACCCATAATAGGTCGGATTGAGTTCTAATTTTGTTGACTCGCTAATAAGTAAGCCAAGTTTAATTGATTCACTAAGTAACCAACCGAGACCAAGTCGAATTGAGTTGAGTGACCATTTTAACAGTTCTACTATTTCAACAAACATTTGCGAAAAACCATTTGAAGTCATGTGTTTCATAAAAAAATATATCAACATACTCAATAAATGAAAAACATTACATCGTACTTATAATTGAGAAATGATGCACCAATGCATGAATGAAGAGTCATGTCATGAATCATGTGTCTGACACATCATCGTCACTTGGTCCAACTGTATGGTTGAAGACATAAAAACTGAGATTCATGCTTGAATCATCACTCTTACACGAACCATGTGGTTGGCTTAGGAGATGTGGAGCCCATCTGTGGGGCTAGTTCTGCAGAAAATTTACCATCAATAATACGCACAATCCTTTCAGATTTCTATTTCTGATTGCACTGAGTGATGTGAAATTTTATATAGGAACAATGAGCATTATATTTTATGGAATTTTTGCACGAGAAAGTGATTAATTAAACATAACAATTAAAAACTAATTAACCCAATCACTTAGAGTGAGAATGGAATATTGGGGATGATTAGAACTTAGACAATTATCGAAATATCAAGGGTGGATAAATATTTTAATACATCTTAGTTGATGTAGAACTTAGACAATTATAAAATATCTAGGGTGAATGAATATGTTAATACATCTTAGTTTGCCTAAACAATTTCATTTTGTTATTACTTGAGTTACCGTTTAACAAACGGTGACATATTATTAAGTACGTCAAAAAAATTCATATATGCAAATATATAGAGATAAAATTTGTAACGAGTAACAAATTAATATTGAAGATGGATATCTACAAATGACAGATACAAGTATTTTTTATATTCTTATGTTAATGGAACGGATACGGATATCATAGTATATGTACCCGTACCCGCTATACTCTAATTTAAATTAAAAAAGTTTTAAAAAATGATTAAAACATTATTAAAACATTGATTTTGAATGTGTTAATTTTTATCAATTGGTTTTAAAAGAATCTTCATTTATTTGTAAATGGTCATTAACTACTATTTAAATAAGTTATATGCACTTTATCTGAACTTTATAAATATTATGCATTGTATTTTTATTTGAATTTATGGTTAAAATTTATTGTTAAATATTAATTTTTTTTTGTAAATACCCACGGGTATCCGTGGATATTAAAAAAAATGCGGATATTCACATAATGAATACCCATACGGATATGAGTACGGATACGTTAAAAAAATCTTCATTTATTTGTAAATGGTCATTAACTACTATTTAAATAAGTTATATGCACTTTATCTGAACTTTATAAATATTATGCATTGTATTTTTATTTGAATTTATGGTTAAAATTTATTGTTAAATATTAAATTTTTTTTGTAAATACCCACGGGTATCCGTGGATATTAAAAAAAATGCGGATATTCACATAATGAATACCCACACGGATATGAGTACGGATACGAGACGAATATTTATTCAGCAAGTAGAGTACATGGTCCCATTCATATCCTACATATTATTTGATGATTGAAAATTTCCTTGGATAGTTACATATAGTTTATTTTTGTTAAATACTTTTTTTAAATTATAAATTAAATTCTTTTAAAAATATAAAATAAAGTACAAAATTAAATATAAATTCATTTATGTACACATTTTTATTATTCTTGAAAAATTATTTTATACAATTTTTCTAAAGAAACATGATATTAGACATATATAAAAAAAACGTTGAAGTGTTCTACTTTGCGTATATAATAAAATAATGATTTTTTTTGTACGATTAAAAATAAATATTTTAAATATATAAGTGATGCCATTAGATTTCACAAAAAATAATATTAAAACTTTTTGAAGTAAAATGTAAATTTATATTAAAATATAAGTTAGGCATTAAGATAATATTGTATTATGTATTATTTTGTATTATTATTATTTTTTTTAGTTTGATAGTGGTGCTCGTAGTATATTGATCGTATTGGTATTGAGTTAGAGGGTGTCGACCGACAAATTGTAATGATGTTTATATTTTAAGTATTGTAATGTCATATTTTTATTTTTTATGTGATATATCTCATTAAAGGTCATATCTTGTGTTTTTTGAAAAGAGGATGCATAAATCAAGTTCTGAAGTATGTAATAATAGATCGAAGTTAGATAATTGTAAGCCAAATCATTGAGGTGTATGAAAATAGTATTGAGGAGTTCCTACAATTTGCTTAACAAAATGTAGAAGGTATGAATGTGAGATATTATTGTTCATGTGTTAATTATTTGAATGGAAGACAACTTGATATTATGTTGATATAAGAACTTTTTCTTTTTTTATGGTTTGTCAAGGAGTTATACGACTTGGACTTGGCATGGAGAATTTAAAAATATTCCTATGTCTCAACCTGAACAATCTAATGTGCACTTCGATAATGACTTAGAAGACATTCTTAAGGTTGGGCAAGAAACTTTCTAGATAACACATGTTTACATGATTCTTTGAAGGAAGATTCATAAAAGCCTTTGTATCTAGATTTTACCAATTTCACACTTCTATCAACAATATTGAGATTAATTAATGTGGAAGCTTCATTGAGTTGTTAGAGTCGTTAAATGAACGTTTTCACAAGGTAATACATGTCTACTCGTCACTAGAAGGCAAAACAAATTGTGTTTGTTTTGCAAAACCTCACATATGGCTCTCGCTACAACTATTTTATGTATCATAGAGAGAAAATGCCTAAAGCTATGAGAATTGGATTCCTAAACTAGAGGCAAGGTCTTGTTTTTATAGAACATTTTGGGTGATGCTCAGCCTTATCTTTAATGCTCAACCATAGGGGGCTTCTTCATGGGTTGATTTTCTTCTTAGTTGAACCCCTTGCTTTGGTGCTTAACACTTGAGCTTTCCCTCATGAGAGGGTTTTCTTCAGTGCTCAACCTTAGGTGTTAGTGCTTAAGCTTTTCTTGCTAAAAAGGTTTTCTCATGTGACTCAACTCCAATTTGTTGTGTGTTAGGTTTATAAAGGAGGGGGTTTCAGTGGGGAGAACAACACCAATGAAATCTGAGCCTAACCGCATAAGACACTAACACCACTCTCAACCCAAAACCTTAAGGCAATGGGTTTATGGGTCTTTATTCTTATATAGTGCTCTACTTTCTCATTTCTGGTCAATGTGGGACTTAGACTCACACTTGGATTCCTAACAATCTCCCCTTCAAGGGTGAGTCCCTTCAACCACATTGGTACACTCCCCCTCCAGCGGAAGCTGCCCAACCACGAGTACTAATTTTCTGCCCTTTTCTGTACCGCCGTTATTCTTAACGGGACACGCTTTACCTGACCAACACTGTCAGGAAGACTTTCGATACTAGGACTATACTGCACTCGTCTGAGCCGATTTTAACCATCGGCTCTGATACCACTTGTTAGGTTTATAAGGAGGGGGTATCACTGGGGAGATACAATACCAATGAGATCTGAGCTTAACCACATAAGACACTGACACCACTCTCAACCCAAAACCTTAAGGCTTTGGGTTGAGAGTGGTGTCAGTGTCTTATGTGGTTAGGCTCAGATTTCATTGGTGTTGTTCTCCCCACTGAAACCCCCTCCTTTATAAACCTAACATTGTGCTCAGTCAGAAAGTCCAAGTATGTTATCCTAATTTTTCTACTTCCATGACTCAATGCCAGTCACTGTGGCTTAACTGTATGTTTGATATTTTCCTTCATATTTACTACAAAACAAAATATCATCAAAATTCATAAAACTTAGATTCTCTATATTTCATTTTGTAACTTAAGCTAAAAAAGGATTGGTTTTCCTCTAATTGCAAGCTTTTAATATATGACAATTTTCTAAATTGATATGAAATTAAGAGTATCCTAGACACTTATCAATTATTATGAATCCCATTTTACAAAATTATTTATCACATTTGAATTGGTTTTTATCCAAAATAGTTAGAGTCCCCCTTCATTATTTTTCAGGTGGGACATCTAGCTACTTATACTCATCGTTCTCGCAAATTGCAAAACATTTTTCCTGTTAATTATTAATGCACACCATTCATGCCCCCGTTCTTACTAATAATATCTCTCATGTATCTCCATTTTACAGGTCTCCTTAGTAGCCCTATGTTCAAGCAGACCATATTCATTTATCACTGTCATCGTTCCCCTCTTCTTTAAGGTGTTTAATTTTACTATCTCTCTTCCATTTGCTGAATTTATTCTAGAATTGTGTTTTCCTCCCCTGTGAAAGTTATCCATTATTATTTGCCTAAACCCCACTTTTGTATGCCTTACTACAACTATTCCTCATCCAATATAGCCTATTACAATTAACGATATGAGTATTAGAGATGAAATTGTGAACAACTATTTCCCATCCAATATAGCCTATTCTTCTTGTGTTAGCCATATATACAACTCCTTCAATAATAAAAAAATAGAACACTACAGAATTTATTAATGGTAAAAATGCACACTTTACGATTTATTCTCAACACTGAATAGAATATTTTTTTTGAAAGTGCTATAATTAAAGAGAGGGAAGGCTGAGCAGCGGCGCAAGGCAACAAATAGGGCTAGGCACGACGACGGAGGAGAACAAAACCCTAAACCTAGGGTAACGAAAACAGCAGCATAGGACAGTGGAAGCAACCAGCCAAGGCAATGACGCAGGAAAGAGAAAGTGGAACCCTAAACCCAGGGTACAAGAAGTAGCGCGACTCACAAATGTTGATCTCCTTTGTGCAACCAAAGGTGGAAGAGAGGTGGTCTCTACCCGTGAGTAGCCACAACGACTACGTCACATCGCAACGAGCGGAAGTGGTATCCCAAGCAGCGGAAGCAGTGAGGTAGTAGAAGAGGCGCACACGAATGTTGATCTGCTTCAACCCAACCAATGTGGAAGATAGGTGGTATCCTTGAGCACAAGCAATGATGGTTTTCTTGATTGCGAGCGCGCGAACGATGGCTCCTTCACTACAAACGACGGGGACACATTTGTGGCTTTGGACCTCAAAGTGAAATGAAGATGGAAATGGAGAATGAGAAATAGAACCCTGTTAAATCGATTCTTCAGTTAACAATGTAATATAGACTTTCTTTATTACAATTATGCCACTAACTTATGTTTTACATCAGTTTCAAAATAAATAATGTAAAATCTTGATGTTGAAACTCAATTTTGCACTAGTGCCTCTTCTTATCTTCTTCTATTATTCTTTAACATATAAACAAAACCATGTCAAATTGGGTGAGAAATCTGCCAATGAATTTATCGACAAAAGAGATTGTCAGTAACCATGACGAAAAGGTATCGACAAATAAATCTTTCAGGAAACAAGAATTGTAATTTAACAACAAACAATTTCAGTAGCTTTGCCTGTCAATAATTGTGTTGTTATATTATCAATAGAAATATTCTTAATAGTAATAATTGAAATTTATCCATAAATTTTTTGATAGATTTTACAAACGAATTTTTTTACTAATGAAAATATCCATAAGTAAATTAAAATATGAAATTTATTAAAAAAATTTATTGATAAATTAAAATGTACTTATAGATTTGTGACCGTTAGTAATATTTCATAGTAAGTAATTAAAGAGTTTGTGATAATACATTATTTATCATTATCAGCTTTTGTATTGAAATTAAAGAGTTCGTAGTAATATATTATTTGACGGAAAAAAGTTTACCGTCATGACGTATAATTTGTCACAATATCCTGTTTCATCACAAATTTTGAAATACATATGATAATTTTTTCATTGTTTTATAGTAAACTTTATACGTTATACAATAATAATTTTTTTAAAAATGTCAACAAATTAAATACCTTTAAAAGATTAACAAGTTTTTATCGATGATCATAAAACTATCATTCATACACTATAAAAATATATAATTTTACTGGAGGTTTTCTAGTTGAGGTTTTAAAACCTCTGGTAAAATATATACAGAGAAGGGGTTTTAGAAACGCCAAGTAAGTTCCAGGGTTTTTCTAAAAAACCACCAGAAAATTATTCTTACCTTATTTATTTTTTTAAAAATTTTTAATTTGGCTAAAAACATTTTCTCTCTTTCTTTTGCAACGTCTCTTACTCTCTCTCGGTGGCCTCTCGCGCTCAAGATTCGTGCATTTCATTCCATCATTTTTTGCTTTCACTTTTATCTGATGATTTCATCAACAAACTGTGTTGATTTTATAATCACGAAAGAGAGTGTTACTTTGTCATTCAATTTTGTGCCCTAGGAGGAGGAAGACGAAGCAGTTGTGGCTAGTGTATTAGGAAGAGAAAGACGTTGCTCTTTCAATTTCATCGTTCGCCATGAAATCAGGTAATAAACACATGCTTTCAATTTTGTTTCCTGCTTTCAATTTCATCACCGTTCTTACAATATCGTCATTGCTTTTTCGATTTCATCTCTGTGCTTTCATTTTCATCTCAATTTCGTCTCCCTAATTTCATCTCCCTACATCTCTTCCTCTTTCGATTTCATCTTTCTTATTCATGTCGTAATTCACTGCTTATTTTGCCTTTACGAAACAAATGATGTTTTACATTCTGCTTTTGCCCTTGGGATCCTATTCATGTTCAGCGTTCGTATAAGTCCATGTGCAGTTTATGTTTCTTATGTGTACTTCCCTACTTTAGCAAGAGAATTTCAGAATTCAGATGCATTTCAAGAAGCCAGAGCCAGCTACTTGGTTTAGTCCCCCACCACTCTCTAATGCTGGCAAATCTTGGTTTCCCTCCATGTTTTCGATTCTCTTTTGCGTTTTTACTTTTTCGACAATTTTCACAAAATCTTCGTTGTTAATCACGACTTGTCTTCTCCCTGAAAGACTCAACCCAAACCCAATAATGTATGCATTTGAGTCTGATATATCTCTTTCTGCCATCATTTCTTCATAATTAATAATCTATACTCAATCATTTTCAACGTCAATTTATAACTATAAATCGTGGCCAGTATATTCCTTAAGTAAAATCATTAATTAATAATAATCTGCAGTCACAACTACTGGTAGTCTTGGAAAACTTTGAATAATGTTTAGCTTTCTACATGGTTGAATGAAAATCAGTGTTGTATCCATTATCTATAAAAGATATTTGATCTCCCGGTGAATACCAAGTGATTTAGAAAATTTTGAATTGAACTTATTTTCCAAAATTCTGCTACATAAGCTCATGATGATGATGATATTGAATAACAATCCTATGTGTAGAAAATCAGAGATCATAACTTTTATTTACTTATTTTTAACTGATTTTTTATCAAATTGTTGTGTTTGACTGTTATTAATAACCACATTTGCATAAAAAATTGAAATATTATCACTTAATTCTTTGGTATGTGTAAAAGCAAGTTCATTATTTTGAAAAGTATTGTACTGAATTTTGGTAATAGATCCACAAGCATAATTTATGCTTGTAAGAAAGATATGGTTCATTAAGATCCTTCAAAAATATGATAACATAGTTAGGTTGTTATAGTTGGTATCAGTTTGCAATTGCATTTATTTGCACAAGTGCCATTCAGGATTAACTTCCCGTGATCTTTATTGTATGATATATTTCAATTAATTTTTTTATTGTATATTATATTCTCTATGACAGCCAATCAATATTATTATATACATTGATAAAAAAAGTTGTTCTATCATTATTATATACCTTTTATCTTTTCAATACCCTACTTATAAGCTTTTGGTTGAGAAGAGAAAACAAGGACGATGGTCTTTGCAGTGTTATTTTTATGAATTTTTAGGAAACTAATTAATGAATATAATAAACATAGTTTTAATACAAAATGATCAAAACCTTATTTTAGAAACAAATATAATTTCAAAGCATAATTAAATTCTGTTTTTCTAAGTCCTATTTTTCTATTTTTCTAAGTTCTATTTTTCTAAGCCCCTAAAACTAAATTAATCCAATTTTTCACTTTTTTTTTTTTTAACTCTTCTTCTCAATGTTCTTTAAACCTATTTCATCTTCTTAATCCTAAAACACTTAAATTTCCTACACTTCATATTAATAAAAAATTTTATTTTATCTTCCATCTCCTTTTATTTCTCTTCTCATCCAATGGCGGATACACCTCACAGGATACACTCACGAAATCTTTATTCTTTATTTTCTTTGAGATTTAGTAACTTTCACATTTTTTCTAACTTTCACATTCTTTTGTTGTTTTCAGGAGACTTGAAGGTGGCACCAATAAGGATGATGTTAAGCCAAAACTTAGAGTACTTGAAGAAATCATGGTTGCTTATAGAAAAATTAGGATAATGCTAAGTTGTTTTATTTGATGAGTGTATTCTTTTCTATTTATTAAAATTCTTGAATTTTTAATTGCTTCTTCGTTGGTCTTTTTTTTCCCTATTATATTCACCTTTTTCTAATAAAATATGATGTTTAGTTTGGTTTTTCTTTGTGGTAGTATAGTTTGGGTTTTATGCACTGGAAGTGTATCATAATAAAGTATTGCTAAGGAATACGATCAATAAGGAAGTAATGTATGCTTATTTGTGACTTTTATGGCAAGTGCTAACTATGGTGATCAATGTTACTGTTCAAACCTTCATTTTTTTTTTAATTTGTGTATCTTACATATATGTTAAATATGTAATAAAGTGTCACTATTTTTTAGCATTTATCATTTGATGTTATCCAACATCTGCATTCATATAAGTTCATGCTAATGTGTGAAACTGCAGGGAACTTTTACTATCATTTAAGAAATGTTATCTAATATATTATTAGGAACAAAGTAAGTGAAGGACAATTCTACCAGGTTTAACTATACAAGCTTGATGCCATCCACAAGGTACTTGGAGAAAACAACTTAGTATATAGTTATCACTTTTATCAGTATGTTGATCTTCAGTATTTATATTCTCTTTGTGTATAGGCTTGTGCATCTTTGGAACCTAGTTACCAACCACCAATAACATTTGTAGTAGTTCAAAAGCGGCATCACACTAGACTCTCTGCAAACAATCACGATGGTTACTTGTTGTGAGCTTTCGCCTACTGTTTCTTGTGTATTAGTATTTTGATTTGCCATACATTACTTGTTGTGTACAAGAGAAAATCAAATATTTGTCACAATTTATAGAGCGTGTTGATAATATTTTATTTGAACAAAATGAGTTACATAAAAAACCAGGTGGATATGATCCATGTGCATCTGATTACATTGACGTTTACCTAAACTAAACAGGCCAGAAGTCCAAAGGGCAGTACATTCCAATGTCTCCAAACACTCATATCCATGGACTAATTGCACGTTTTCATCCATCTTCTCTATTTTCTCGTTCATCTTTTCTAGCCATGACATATACGTAAGTTTGAGACATAATATGAACTGATTATATTAATGTTAAAACTAAATATAATGAGTATTGATGTTGTTACTTTTGTTCTTGTCCATAGTAGCCTCATGGGACCTTGGAAAGATTCACCATTGTCCATCCTTCCTGTCAACAAGCTTGTTGTTGGTGGTCTTCGCATTTGGGTTTACAGGTACACTATTTTTCTAACAAGATTATTAAAACGTTTGATATTTGTTTATTTTATCTGTCAAGTAATTAAGAGTTTTGTACAACAATATCCACAAAAATTGTTTCTAAATATAGTGGAGATATTGATGGATCAGTTCTCACATGCTACTACATGGTGGATCATCATGCCTATGCAATGCAAAAGTATTGTATTGAGTTTTTTTTTTCTCAACACCAAGTGTTTTCATGTTGTCCTACGTTTTTTCATGTAGGTCAACTCAAGCCTTTATAAAGATGGATGGATAATTAAAGTTGAACTGAGCGACAGTGGTGAACTTAACTATTATAGCTCTTTTTTTGTTTTATTATGCTCTGTACTTTTGTTGATTATGCGGGTTCAATTGGTGAGAATTGAAGTTAGAGTGCCTAGGTATGGTTGGACAATGCAAAAAATTTTCTTTTGACTGAGGTGTTTGGATTGCACAAGTTAGTTTTTCTTTTGTAGCCTAAGATTTTATCCTGTCTTTACATTTTTTTCTTTGTCATGTACTTAATGAACAGTCAAAGGACTACTATTGCCCATTTTTATAAATTTTCATTTTATTAGAATATAGATACTATTCAAGTTAGTGTTCTTTTTTTTCTATATTATTTTTTTCTCTTTATGTATGATGATTACACTCACTCATATTAGGGTCTTTAAATTTTTGAATCATATACTTTTTTGCTTACCGAGTCTTTATCATAATTTGATTTTTTTAATCCTCCAACTGTTGAGAACTTAATTCATTAGAGTGTATTTTACACAAATTAGTTATGCAGTTTTAAACTAATTCTAAAGTTACAAAACCATAACACAACACCCACTCAACTACAATGAATGTCATTATCATATAGTAATAGTTTTTAAAAATTAAGAAACAATTACATGACTCGTTTAAAAAAGAAATAAAATTAATGAAACACATTATGATACAGTTAAATGTCATAATAAACGTTGTCGGTACTACTAGGGTTTCAAACCCCATGCAATAGCGGGGGTTTTAAAAACCTCAGGCAGTAGCAGAGGTTTCAAAAATCCTAGGCAGTAGCGGAGGTTTCAAAAATCTCAGGCAGTAGTGAGGGTTTCAAAAGATCCCAAGCACTAGCGAGGGTTTCAAAAATCCCAAGTAGTAGCGGGGGTTCTAAAACCCCAGGTAAGTGGCGCTTTACTAAGGGTTGCTAAAAACCCCCAGTAATTTGTTAGCCACGCTGGTTCTTCCAAGGGAATTGCAAACCCCTGGTGAAGCCATTAGTGGGGTTAAAACCTCCAGAAACGCCAAATTTAACCCCAACTAAAAACAATTATTTTTGTAGTGATAAAATTTGATCATATTTCTTTTTATTAGTGTGAAGTATTTATTGAATTTATCACTTAATCTGTATCTTAGAACCTAGTCGGTTACCTTTCACTATTGTGGAGAACACCTTCTATACTTCATTCATCATAATAAATACTTATACGGCAGTTCAATTTATATTCAATATAAATATAGTTTATTCCATATTTATAAAATTGTTCTAAAGCAATTATGAGGCAGATGAATTAAAATTTTATAATATAAATAGTTATAAAATGTACTTTTTCTATTAGTTTCTGTTCCTACATAGAACAAATAAGATGAGTTAGGCACAAGTAACACCTTACCCATAGTCCGCCATCTCTTCAGTAGGCCTCTTCCCGGTTCATATATGTCTGCTTGGACCCGAGAGGGGTTACCTGCAGAAGGGACTTCGAAGCTCAAGTCAACAAAATTTCTCAAAAAGTCAAATCAAATGATTAGGGAAGTAATGAATGTGTATCTTTAATTCGTGGGGTCCATGCATATTTATAGATCATTAATTATGTCTAGCCACGTCATGGGTTGGGCCCTTGCTTGGACCGTAGGTGGGCCTGAGCCTTAGCCCAAGCCCTTAGTTCGATTATTGGGGACTAATGGCTTTTATTGGAGCGTCATGTTTATAGAGTTGTTGGCCTAAGTCGGTTACCCTTTAACGGTTTAGGCCACTATTGTTGTTTTTGGTTTCCTTTATCAATGTCTCTTCTTAGCGGTTCAGTTCGGGTACCTTAGCATGTACGTGGTTGTTATTATTCAGCTTAGGCCAACTAGGTGCAGTACATCAGTCCCCCAGCCTTTTTCGATATAATTATGCCGGTAAAGGGTGATAAGTGTCCGCTGTATTTCGTCTAGGCCGATTAGGTGCAGTACACCAGTCCTCCAGTCTTTAACTGTGATGAACAGTGTTAAGGCTAAAGACAGGATAAGGTTTGTAGCAGGTAAGGGGGTGTCAAGGGTCTAATCAAAAAAGGGTTTTGCGTCGTCGTTCCTAATACTCATGACCTTTGGTGTGCTTTGGGTCGATTGGTATGGGTTGTGACTTTTAGCGGGAAGAAGTTGTGTCGTTTGGAATTCATGCTTATAAATATGGATTTCGCGAAGAGTTTGCGTTTGTTAGCTCATTTGTGAGAAATTTGTAATCAGAGACTTGCGTGCGTTAGATCTGTCCGACTAGTTCTCTGTTTCTGCCGACTTCTTTCAAAAAAGGTATGTCTAGTATTAGTGATATTGTGTCATTGTCTTCTTCCAATAGTGGGAGTGTGGAGTCCGGTAGGGGTGTAGGTAGGCATGTTGAAAAGGAGAGTAATAGTCTGGTGGCTGTGGTGGGAAGGATTCCGATAGAGATAGTGACCGAGGTGAGGGAAGACCTTCCTGAAGAGATAGTACAAAGTAACTGGCCGGCCAAGGCTGGTTATGACTGGGTAGCGGCTGATGTTCGTAACCAGTAATCCTTGTTTCGGTGGTCCCGCCTGCTAAATTCTTGGTTGAACTGCACTCTCGTTATCGCGAAAGGCGTGGACCGCGATATCATGTCGCTGGAGCGGGTGAGCGTTGTTGAGCGCGTCTGTCACAGCCAAGAAGGGGCTGCCGAGAAGTTCTTTTATATGTATATGTGTCATTTCTCTCAGTTACATGTGAGGTTGTCGCTAGATGACTTCACCATGGGGGTACTCCGTCAGCTCAACGTGGCGCCTACCCAGTTACATCCGAACAGTTGGGCATATTTGCAGGCCTTTCATGTTTTGTGCCAGTCACTGTATCTACGGCCCTCTCCTCACGCGTTTCTATATTTTTATGACACGAGACCCTGACAACCGACTACCTGGTTATCCTTGGTGAGCCGACCGAGTAATAGCAAGCTGGACGCGTTTTCACAGTCCTTTAAGCATTACAAGGATGGTTATTTCAAGGTTGTGGTGAAGGAGGAGGGTAAGTCACATTTTCTTAATGTAGATGGGAGTACGAAAATCCCGTTTAGTTGGACAGGTAGCCCTTCTCGATACAAGGATATGGGTACCGACGAGTTGTCGGCGGCAAATAAGGAGGTGGTGGAGGTCCTGATGAAGTTTTCTGATAAACTGCCCACTAAGGGCTTAGTTAGGGTTTATAATTTGGTTCACCCGATTATTAATATTGAAGGTATTTGTTTATGACTTAAATTGTCTTGATGTTTCTAAGTTAAACTAACCGGAACTTGGTGTATTTGTGTAGGACACATGGCTCAGGCCTGGAAGAAGAATTTGATGCTTTTTCAAGCATTGAGGAAAGAGAGGGCCGTGAAGGCCAAAACAGTTGGGAACACTGAGGTTCCAAACTTACAAGAGTCGTTGGTTGAGGTGCACGTACATGGCGGCACCAAGAGGAAGGCCGAGTTACTAGCTAGGTCTGGTAAGGGCAAGGACGTGAAGAAGGTGAGGGCGACTTTGCTTGGGCAGGGGTCATCGAGTAGGGCCAAAGGACCAGAAGTCGGTTTAATAGAGTTGTCGAAAACGCCCGTTAGGAAGGACATTGATATCAACTTGCCGGAGATAGTGCTTAATTATATCGATAGTATGGAGCTGAATCATCTAATGAGGACGATGGTGGAGTTTGGGAGCAAGGCGCTAATTTTGAGTCGCCGGGTTGGTCGTTGTATCGCTGGGAGGTAAAGGAGGAATCGGGAAAAGGTGGAGGAGTTGCAGGAGAAGGTTGGCAAGTTCACGGAGGAAAGGGCTGCATGGAAGAAGGAGAGGGAAGGTTGGGAGGAAGAGAAGAAAAGGTTGGGAACTTGGAAGGTTCGTTGTCTGGATTCGGAGAGTAAACTTAATGGAAGGATAGCGGACCTGGAGGCAGATTATGATGAACTTAAGGAAAAATATGAAGGTGTAGAAGTGGAGCTTGATGACTTGAAAGGTTGTATTATCCAAGAGCACATCAACGGGTTCCAGAAAGGATTAAGGCAAGCGACCTTCTTTTATCGGGATATTGATGCAGCTGATACTAGATTTGATGTTAACAAGGATGTGGTGGATGGCCAGCTTGTTAATGAGGCCGAGAGCAGTCCCGAGGAGGAGGTAAAGAAGGAAGCGGCGGGGGAGGAGAAGGATGCGGAAGCTTCCGTGGAGGGTGATGATAACAAGGCGGCGTAGGACTTTTATTGTTTACGATTTGAAATTGGTCACGAGTTCTACGTTTGTAATAATTTGTACACTATTTTACTTTGCTTTTAATATGATGAATGCTTTATGTATGCTATGTTGTTTATTTGATGCTGACAACTTGTGTGATAGTGGTGCGTTAGCGGTATTGTAAAATTGTGAGTGGGTGTTTTGATGTATGTGATGTTTGGCAAATTCGATTTTTTATTGAGGGTATTCGACCCCGACCGTTTACTTGTGGTAAGTGTGGGAAACGAATTAACATCAAGTTAAGGGTGTTCGACCCAGGCCGCTACTTGTGGTAAGAGTGGGGAACTTAAAACGAATTAACAGAAAATTAAGGGTGTTCGACCCAGGCCGCTTACTTGTGGTAAAGGTGGGGAACTTAAACGAATTAATAGAAAATTAAGGGTGTTCGACCCAGGCCGCTTACTTGTGGTAAGGGTGGGGAACTTAAACGAATTAACATCAAGTTAAGGGTGTTCGACCCAGGCCGCTTACTTGTGGTAAGGGTGGGGAACTTAAATGAATTAACAGAAAATTAAGGGTGTTCGACCCAGACCGCTTACTTGTGGTAAGGGTAGAGAACTTAAACGAATTAACAGAAAATTAAGGATGTTCGACCCAGGCCGCCTACTTGTGGTAAGGGTGGGATATGAGTAGTATGTAGGGTGGCAGGCATGTTGTAGGGGACATGAGTGGTGGGGAGGGTGGCAACGGGAGTGGGAGCCGCAGTATGCCCTGGGAGGGTGGAGCGGAAGTGAGTAGGATGGGCTGAGAGGATGGGAGTTTGTTGGGTGGTGGTGAAGGTGTGCGGGGTAGGATTGTACTCGCTTTCCTCTTCAGTAGGCTGGAAAGCCGGGGACCCTGCAGCTTCAGATGCTTCCTTGGCCTTTCCCTTTTGAGTGGGATCGGCTTCGATCTTTCGCCTTAGGCAAGAGTTTTCCTGTCGCATGCTTCCATCTCATCAGCGCTGCGCTTCTTCAAGTCAGCCAACTCCTGTTGCATCTTAACTTGACCGTCTAGGATGGCGGCCATATCCGAAGTGATGTTAGCAGGTCCTGAGGGGCCAGCTTCAACTTGCTTATTAACTCCTGCTCTGCTGCAGGTAGAAACCATCTTCGGAGAAAGCGGGTAGTAAAGTACTATCTCATGCCCCACGGTGGGCGCTAATTGTTCTTGCAGAGAACAAATAAGATGAGTTAGGCACAAGTAACACCTTACCCATAGTTCGCCATCTCCTCAGTAGGCCTCTTCCCGGTTGGTATATGTATGCTTGGACCCGAGAGGGGTTACCTGCAGAAGGGACTCCAAAGCTTAAGTCATCAAAATTTCTCAAAAAGTCAAATCAGATGATTAGGGAAATAATGAATGCGTACCTTTAATTCGTGGGGTCCATGCATATTTATAGATCATTAATTATGTCTACCCACGTCATGGGTTGGGCCCTTGCTTGGGCCGTAGGTGGGCCTGAGCCTTAGCCCAGGCCTTTAGTTCGATTATTGGGGACTGGTGGCTTTTATTGGAGCGTCCTGTTTATCGAGTTGTCGGCCTAAGCCGATTACCCTTTAATGACTTAGGCCGCAATTGTTGTTTTTGGTTTCCTTTATCAATGTCTCTTCTTAACAGTTCAGTTCGGGTACCTTAGCATGTACGTGGTGCTTGTTATTATTCGGCTTAGGTCGACTAGATGCACTACAGTTTCAAATATTGTTTCATCTCCCCGATCTTTTTCTTTAAGCAATGTTGAAATATGAGATTTTTTTAAGAGACTAAGGTCAATAGCATCATATTAACATGTTGATGTTTTACTAATTCTTAAATTTTTTATCAATTAATTTTGAGATAGGATATTACAAATATTAAAAACGAAAGTAATAAAACTAATCATACACGATTTTAAATGTATTATCACTTATTTAATATTCAAATACTAGTCGCTATTACCATCATTAAATTACATATAAGTTTTGTGTAAAACGGCCACACAACCCGAAGCACAATCTCATCATTTAGGATTGTAATATCATACCATAAAATACAATTTTAAGTTGTTCACACAAATCATTCAAAGGCTTTCATAAAGCTCCAATGGAAGACGTGGTTGGAGCATAAGTCGAAGTTCTTGTTCCTTAGGCAAAGCCACTCCTAACCCTTCGGTCATATCAACCTCAGCACCACCCTTTGTGAAAATATGAAACCCTTGAAGCAACCGAGCCAAGGTCAAGTGCGTCACTTGCAGCCCAAAGGTCATGCCAGGGCACGACCTTCTTCCAAAGCTAAATGGAACCAACTCAAAGTCCTGACTCATGAAATCTATGTCTCTGTGAGTGGTGAGGAACCTCTCTGGCTGAAACTCATTAGGGTTAGTCCAAACTTGCGGGTCCCTTTGCAAGTTCCAGAGGTTAATAAGCAACCGTGTTCCCTTTGGGACGTGGTACCCTACCAAAGAACAATCTTCCATGGCCTCCCTGATTCCTGTTAAGGGTGCTGGCGGGTACAAACGAAGGGTCTCTTTGACAATGGCGTGGAGATAATTGAGGTTTTTGATGTCAGATTCTTGGACCCATCTTTCTTTTCCTACGTGGCTGTCCAACTCTTGTAGGGCAACCTTTAGAACCTTTGGATGGTTTACGAGCAGAGAGAGTGCCCATGTCAGTGTGATAGATGTGCTTCCCGAAGCAGTAAGGATAAGCATCTGCACCAAACCTTATAGTGAGATTTAAAGTCTTTTTACCATTCTAAAAACACTAACCTTAGTGATATAAAGGTTAATTAAGTTTCTCATCACTGTCCTAAATGATTTTTAATTAAGTCTGTAATAAATTCTTTTTTGCCTATTTTTATATGCGTTTGTAGTTTTGAATTTGCTGCTAATTTAATGGTGTCATTGTTATATTGATTATGTTATGTCATTTAATTATCTTGGTAATTTAACATATGTAAATGTTTTGACCAAGTCAAGTCGGTCTGGCAGTATCATTAGGAACAAAGTATCACTAGGAACAATGAACGTATTTTTTAGATATCGTTCGTTTTGGATTGTTGTTTCGTTATGGTTTTGTTTTTGAGAAGCGTTTCAGAGAGTAGAAAGAGAAATGGGTATTTAAATTGCGGTTAACCTCTACTCTTAAATAATGTTAAACTTATTAAGTTTCCAAAATATTGCCCGCTTTGAAGTATGAAGTTCCGTCACGATTTTATCTTTAAAAGACGGTTTGAAGAGTGAAGAAAATATTTAAACCTCACTTGAGTTCAACTCTTAAATAATGTCACATTTATTGAGTGCACCGAAATAATAAGGTTATATAATTATTATCAAATAATATTTTGTTTAATAAATAACTATAATAAAAGGAGTCTTATTTATATGAAAATTGTTAATTCATTTTTTTCTGAAAAAAAAGATAGTTGAGCTGTCAGTATTTTGGAGAACTCCGAAGACAACTAAAAATATTTACGTATTGTTGAGTAACAAGTTTGTGACATCGAGAATAAAACTGAAACACATATTTTTGTGAAATATAACTCGGGATTGTGTCTTAAAATTAATAGAAGGGGTGAAAGGAAGAAGTTAAAATTGGACTTTAGAAATTCCAGTTGTATGGTTGGAATTTAAACACAACAAACACTTCCAAAGCATCAAATGTAAAAGGGAGGAATCAGGGAATTATTTGGTTGTGGGGTACAATCACATGGGAGTTTGGTTGATCTATCATTTTCATTGAATGTTTATTAAAGCTAAAAATAGTTCAATTTTTCTACCTTAAGAATATTGATAGATATGGGCTTGGTTAGATAAGAATCCAAATTCTCTAGTTTTTTTTTCCTCCTATTTTCTAAAAGAACAATGATGTTGATATTTTTAAAAGAAATTTAATATATTTTAAAACATTAAAATTATTTTCCATCAATTTATTTTAAAGGTACAACAGAAAAACAGTATAAAAGAAAATTCTGGTAGAAAATTCAAATTCGTTAGATAATTATTGGAGTTAAATAGATTTTTATTCTCTTAATTTTAATTAAAAATTAAAATTAGTCTCTTTTTAAAATTTTAATTAGTCTCTGAATATTAGAAATGTGTAAATTTAATTTTTTTAATCAAATTTTTCTTAAATTTATTAGACGTATTTTATAATAATATTTGAAGTTTTATATTATTTGACGATTTTTTTTCAAATTCGTATGTAGTTATTTATAAATAAATCAAAATTTTGTTATAATAAGAAAAATCATTTAAAATGCTAAATTAATTTAACAAAATTAGATAAAAAAAAATTGAATTTACACACTTTCAAATACATGAACTAAATTTGTAAATTTATTCAAATTTTTAAAAAATTGATTCTAATTTTTAATGAAAGATAGAAAAAGATATTTAACCCTAATTATTGCACCGATTATTGAAGATGGAAAGTAAACGTACCAATGATGTCGCTTTGATAACTGTCTCCCGCTTATAACCACATATATCTTCTTGGTCTTCAAAAGATGATAACATCACATCCATGAAGTCCCTTTCACATCCACCATTCTTCTTCTCTCCTCTCATCTCCACGTGTTCTTGCAGCCACCTCTCAAGGATAATGTCTAGTTTCTCAGCTGTTCTTTTCATGAAACTTAAATGTCCCTGAAAATCAAACCAACTCAGTGATGGAATTGCATCAGCCACCACAAAAACACCAGACAGATATGTGACATCTTTAATGGCTTTCCTCAGTTTCCATGCATCATTGTCTTCTTGGTTAACAGTGTCCCCGCCAAATCTCTTCCCAGCAATCATCCTCACGATTATGTTGAAGGTCATGTGCTCCAACAGATTGCTTATAGCCACTTCATTTGAGCCCTTCACGTTCTTTGCAGAGGACACTGCCATTGATGAGTACAAGTCCTTCACAAGAGACAGTGTTTCACTGTCTCTCACGTGCTTCTGCTTCTCAAGCCTGTGGATTGACAAAATCTCAAGAACAGCCACTTTTCGGATCTCACGCCAGTAATCTCCGTAAGGGGTAAGGCCAAAGACTGCATTGTTGTAACCCATGAGTCTGCCAGCAGAAGTGTTTGGCCTTGAGGCAAAAACTCTGTCGTTTGTTGTGAGGCACTCCTTTGCAATTTCCCTGTTGTTCACCACTATGGTGGGGTGGCAACCCAGTTTGACACAGAAAACTGGACCATATTTCTCAGCCATGGCTGAGAAGGTCCTGAAATAGGGTATTCTACCATTGAGAAGGTGGAGGTGCCCTATGAAAGGTAAAGCACCACGAGGTTCGGGTAGCTTTCTACCCTTTCTTTGCTTAGGAGATCTAATGAATCGAAACACTTTGTATGCAATTAGCAAAGCTAGGATTCCTGCTAAAGTTGGAACATAGGAAGCAGGATCCATGGGGATTGAGTAGTCACAATATTTGCACATCTACCTTACCTATATATATAGGATATGAAATGATGGAAACATAAAGATCTAGGACAACATTAGTTAAATTTTTAAGAATCTAATAGAAATCCAAATGATGTGACATCAACCACTTAGAGATAACATATTCACGCTCAAGTACTATAAGAAAATCTTGTTGTAAAAGAATTAATTTGAAACTTTTTAGATCCAAATTTAAATAATTAAATGGGAATTATATTTTAGGAAAATAAATTAAATGCCTTTAAATTAATTTCAAATTGATACTTTTTAAATCATTTTAAAACTAATATAATTTAAAATTATTATACATTTTGTAAAAATAGTTTTGAAAAAAAAAATTGTTAGAAACACTGCATGTTATTTATGACCTATTATATCTATTGAACATCCGATGTGGTACAAGTAATATAAAATATATAAATATATTGAAGTAATAAGTTATATCAAAGAAATTGCATTATATTTAGAAATGGGAGGATTGATGCAAAGGAAATATTATGCATAATTCAGATCAGATTTTAGGTATGAATAAGGAGTAAAAATAAGAAATTTATATTCTCCTACTCCGATTGATATTTTGATCCTATAAAATGCATCAGAACACTAGTGTGAAGTGCAAGATTATAGCCAGGGACATTAACGGGGTGGATAGGGTACAAGTAGTAGTTCTCTCGTACTTTACTCGCTGGATAAATATCTGTCTCGTATTCATACCCATATTCATACGGGTATTCACATATTTTTTTTAATATTCACGAATATTCACGGGTACACGCAAGTATTTACAAAAAAAAAAAATTAATATTAAAGAACATATTTTAACCATCAATTCAGATAAAAATACAATGCATAACATTTATAATTTTAAACAAAGTGTAAATAACCCATTTAAATAGTGTTGAATGATAATTTACAAAGAAATGAAGATTTTTTTTTAAAATGAATTGATAAAATCAACCCATTCAAAATCAATGTTTTAATGTTTTAATCATGTTTTTATTTATTTATTTAAATTAGAGTATAGAGGGTACAAGTATCCACGAGTACTGATACTATAATATCCATACCCGTCCCGTTAACATTCGGGTATAAAAAAATACTCGTACCCGTTACTCGCGAGTATCCATTTACAATATCTATTTCCTATTCATTGCGAATTTTATCTGCAAATATCTGCGATAGGGATATTTTTGACATCCCTAATTATAATGGTCATAAAAAGAAAAAATTTACATATACACTATTGTATATGGTTTCAGTGTGGATACTTTGCCCTCAACTTGGCTACAATAACATGAACATCAAATGTAAGACAAAGCCATTGAATAAAAGACAAGGTGATCAAAAACTAACCCATGACTCAGGCCATTTAGCCTAAAAGTTTATTTTGTTTCTGCAGATGAAAACTATATGTGAGGAAAAAGGGATGAGGAGAGGGTCTTGGAAAAGCAAAGTTGTTGACTACTGTAAAAAACAAAATCAAAGAAAATGTCTTCAATGAATATTGCAACAAACTCTAGCTACAACTACCAATAGGCTGCTACAGTGCACAATCAGAGAACTCTTAATGGGATCACATTCTCTAAAGTTGCCACACTCATCGTTGAAGTTGGGCCAATTTTAGTACGTTAATATGCACATCTGAAATGTTAATAGCCACACCTTGAAGGTTAATGACGCACATTAATGATTTAATTCAATATTTTGTATTTTCATCTTTATTTTCATGTATGTGTCAAGAATAGACTAGATGAGTATACGTTAAGGATATTTTGATATCAAATATAAAAGTTCTAATCATGCTTACCGAATATTTATTATATATAGATATATATACTTTGGTGATAAAAAAAATATAAATGTTACATCATCACCGACATAAGTCAATGTAAAAAGCTCGTTGTTAAGGAAGAGAACATGCCTAATTCTTAACTTCCACGCATTCCCTGTCATTGTATACTTCTACCGCAACCAACTTGTTGACATCTCCGTGGTTTTCTTCTGAACATCGGAGAATCAAAAGTAAATGACTTAAAAACAAAATCAAAGAACATGTTCCTAGTGGTTTATTTGTAGAAACTCTAACTCCAGATATATAAGTCCAGACTTAAAAACATAAATTAATTTATTAAAACACTTAATCTTTTCAAGCTTTCAATTTTCATGATTTTGATTTATTGAAGTCACTTTAAATAGTTATTTAAGTTATTTTAAAATATTCAAAGGTGGTGACTTTGTGTAAGGATTAAAATGTTTTTTAATCTATTAAACTATCAAATTTTTAATCAACCTAAACTTATATTCAAATTTGTACGAAAGCATTCCAAATCTTTTATGAAAGTACGCAAACAATTTTGATCAAAATTGAGAGCCGTAGTTAGCTTGAAAAACATTTCTTGTAAAGTCTTATATTTAGATAAACATATGAAGGATCAAAATTATTCATATTTTTTTTACAATTATGAGCTTAAATTTTGTGATATCTTGTTTTTTTTTTATTCTTTTATATAGTTGGCTTTTGATTAAAGTATTATAGGTGTTCTTGTGATAGGATTTTAAATGATGTTGTATTGAGTTCTTTTAGAATTTAAGATCTTAGGTTTTTGGAGTATTTTTCTTGTCGAGTTTAAAATTTGTTGAGATTTTAAGTGAGTCAAAGTCTCACGATGAATAGAAATGAGAAAATTGAGCATTATATGAGAATGAAGACCATAAATTTATTACCTTAAGGTTTTAGGTTTGAAGGAGTATCAATCCCTTATGTGGATTGGACTCAGATCTCATTATTGTTGTATTTCCCTAGTAAACTCAATCTATAAAGACCCATCAGTGGTATCATAGCAGAAGGTTAGTCTTGGTGACTATCTCATACGAGTATAGTATGATCCCTATATCGAAAGTCTTTCTGATGCCGAATTTAGGTAAGTGTATCCTGTTAAGATGAACAAAATGGATAATCGTGGTTGGAGGGAGAGTGAAAATCCATAAGTCCATTTCCTTAAGGTTTTGGGTTGAAAATTGTGTCAATCCCTTATGTGGGATTGAGTTCACGTCTCATTGTTATTCTCATTATTGTTGTAACCCCCCAATAAACTCTCTCTCTACAAACCCATCAAAATCTTAGTCATCAACTTCTTGTCTTTTCAATGTTTGTATGTTTTATAAAATTTTGAAAATGTAATATATTGACTTGGTTAAGATTAGAGTTGTCAATTTGGCCCAGCCACAAGGCTTGGCCTTAGCCCACGTGAGCTGGGGCAAAAAACTCCACAAGACGAAAAAGCCACCCATTGAAAAAGCCCACATGTCCAAAAAGCCCCACAAAAGCCCTATGGGCCAAAACCAACCCATGGACTTTATTCTTAAACATTAAAAATATATTATTTTTTCAAAACATTAGAAAACCCAACAAGGGCCCGTTGGCTGTTAGTCCAAGATGTCCCGTCAGCCCGTCTTGATTGTCGGCGTAGGCCAATGGTGATGGTTGGCACCGCACATGCTTGTATCAGTCATTTGTCTAAGTAGGCCCATGTTAGTCGTCGACCCGGGCCCACCTGTATCGATCGTCGGCGCATGTCAGCCATCATCCCGACTCAGCCTGTGTCGGCTGTTGGCCTAGGCCAACCCTTATCCTACCGAGCTAACCTAGGTCGGCTCGTCTCGGTCATCAGGTTGGGTAGGCTCGTTTTGGCCGTCAAACCGAGCAATTTCGTCTTGGTTGTCAGACCGAGCCAACCCGTGTCGACTGTCAACATGACCCAGACTCTGTTGGCCATCGAATTTGCCTAGCTTGTATCGTTGTCATCAATGGTCGGCTTGTGTCAGACGTCAGGCCTAGTCCAACGCGTGTCAAACGTTGGATTGTGATGTTAGGCTGGCTCGTGTCGGTGATTTACTCAGGTCGGCTCGTGTCGAACGTCGTCGGCCTGTGGTTGTTGTCTACCCGCTATGACAATGTCGACCGTTAACCTAGGCCGACCCATGTCAGGCATGTGACCCATACCCGTGTCAGTCGTCATCCTAGGTCGACCTGTATTGGTCGTTGGCCTGGGCCAGCCCGAACCAGCTCATCTCAACCATCGAATCAAGTTGGCCCGAGTTGGCTTGACTCGGTTGTCAGGTCGAGTAGGCCTGTCTCGACCGTCGTCAAATCGGGAAAGCCCATCTCAGTCATCGGAGCGGGCAAGCTCGTCTTGGTTGTCAGACCAGGCTACCCTGTGTTAGTTGTGGGCCTGATATGGATTGTGGCAGCCAATGAATTTGCCGACCCGTGTCAACCGTCATCTAGGGTTAGCCTGTGTCGGACGTCAGACCCAAGTCAACGTGTCTTAGATGTTGGCCTGTGTCACTAAGCTGGCCCGTGTCAGAAATCACCTTAGGTCGGCCCGTGTCGGTCCGACCCATGTCGGCCATGTAACTCAGGCCAACACATCTTATATGTCAGCCTAGACCAACCTGTATTAACCGTCGATCCGGACCATTCGAACCTAGATTAAACTGTCTTGATAATCAACCAAAACCAGTACGTCTCAATCGTCAGCCTTGCCCGTGTTGACTGAACATGGCTCAACAATTAAAAATGATCTTTGCAAAAAGAGTAAATTAGTTTAAATATATCCGTTATTCTCTTCTTTATTGTTTGTTACTTATGATATTATTATCATTCTAACTTTGATACTTTTCAAAAAAAAAACATTAAAATTAGCATATCTAATTTACAAGAAGCTAGACTTTTTCTTAAAATAAAATCTTATTTGAAGAAATTTTTTAACCTATTTAAAAAATATTTCGTAGTTCATCTACTCTTGAATGAGCCTTTAATTATAATATTCACTAATTATTGTGGCAGTTAGTTCTGTCTTAAAATTCTTACAATTCATACTTAAAGATTTCTAACTTTTTCTTTTTGCTTTCCTTTATGATAAATAAATAAAACATTCATTGTTCATCTGCATTAAAGAAAAATGGTCAGACTTTCCTTCTTAACATAATAAAATATGATTTTGAAAATCTCAATTGTTTAGTTTTTATTCCTGTGTATTTGATTAATTCTTTTGCATTAGATTTTTTAATATTATAACTTTTCCTAATTATTGTACTTTCACATCTTAATAAAATACTATATATTTAAGTAAAAATAATAAATATAAAGTAAACTTAAAGTTGTAAAAAAGTAACACCTAAAATGATTGAACTGTAAGATATGATGTTGTCCAGAAACATTACAAATTAATAACTAGAATTTGGAAGAAATTGTTTCAAATATAAACCACACACTCCACAATCTAACCCTATATTGGAAGAATTCTTTTCCAACAACCAAATATTTGGCTTTAGGTCATAAACCCAGAGAACACATATTTGACCAAAATCCTTGAAATCGAAAACGGTTTCACTTTCTTCGTTTACTTTTTCGGAAAAATTTATAGAACAAACCTTATTGTCTTAATCAAAACTGTTACTAAAAAAATTGAGAAACGATATTTATTTTTGACTAATTAAATAGGTTCTAGAAGTATAGGCTAACTATTTTATTAGTTAAATCATATTAATTAAATAACAAATTTAAAAATATAAATTTAACTAAAAATAAAACTATTTAACTTTTATATGTTTTTTTTTCAATTAAAATATAATTAATAACATGGTAAATAAATCATTAAAGTTTTCTCTTCTTAATCTTTTTATCCTTTTTCCTTTTTGTAAGAACAGAGTAGGATTAATTAAATTGTATCTTGTTATACCTAACTTCTTGATCTCCAAACTACTTGGCCTAATTTTCAAATATGTGAGGAGAACACGTGTAAATATGTCACTCATTCATTATGGTGGCAAAATATCTCTCTATTGACTCTTCAAAAATAATCAGACAGACTAACCGTTATAGTTTTGTTTTGTCCTGCAAGAGCATGCGCTCATAAACGGGCTATTAGTTTTTTTTTTAATTATTTTATTATATTCTACTATAAATACATACACGATATATATGATATATATTATATCGAAGAAAAATAAAAAACAATTGTTGATGAATAAGAAAAAAAATGAAGAACATAGATAACTATATAAAAATAACTTTTAATTTTTTAAAAATTAATAAATAATTATATTGTAAAAAATAAAATTAGAATTATAAAAGGTGAAAAAAAAAGAGAATTATATATATAAGTTAAAAAGTACATAATTAGATAAATATTTTATAAATTTCAATTTAAATATTGATAATTTTAATTGAATACATTAAAATAATATTAACATTTATTATGCTATATTTTTTATTATAATAATAATAAAAATTTAATCTGTAAGTGTTAATTATTTAAATTATAATATTATATATATATATATATATATATATATTTTGTTCAATTAATAAAATAAAGGTAAAATTAATTTTTCAAAATAATCTCTCTTTTTTTAATTTAAAAATAGTGAATGTTCTATTAATTCATCTTAATAGTGCGGATCTTGACAAAAAATTTTAGAGGGACTAAACTAATATACTCAAAATTTATATATCTAATCATCGTAAAAACTAAATAATAAAAGTATATAATTGAGCCCAAATTATTTTCAATTATACACTCCTTCTCATGAGTCCAAAAACACAATGTATTTTTGTCCTTACTCATTGTTTTACTACCCTTTGTTCCTTCGGTTTTTGACAGAGAAAATAGTGATATGATTTTAACAATTAGAAGTAATATTTCTTCTAATGATTACAATTAATATTATTGATGATGATTGATATTATGCTCAAATTTGTTGTGATTTGATTACCGTAATGTGTTGTTGTCATGATCAATTCCTTTCTTATATTGTTCAATTCATTATAATTAAGGCTATGATTACATTGGTATTGTAATGTGTGGATATAAATACAATTTGTCATATGAGAGATGGGATCGGAAAAAAAAAAAGAAAATATTCTCTATATTTCCACTTTCTTTCTCATTACCACTCAAACAGACAACCTTCCTTTCTACTTCTCTTGAGAAAAAAATTAAAAATCTTAGAAATGGAGGCAAGAAAAAAAAATGAGAAGGTGAGATTGATATAGAAGAAGAAATATTGAAAAGATTTGAAGGTATGTCATTGTCAGCTTTTTTTTCTTTTGATTTATTTTTTCTAATTTTCATTATAATTTTTTTAACCATAAAAAAATAATTTTCCCCATTTCTTTCGTGTAGGTCTGGCTGCTCACGTCACGTGACACCTATTTTAAAATTTATTTTTTCTAAAAAGATATATAAAGATCTGAAGATAAAAAATGGTTTTCTTTGTCCGGCTACTGACCTTGTAGTGACTAGGGATGTCAACGGGACAGGTAAGGTACGGGTAGTAGTTCCCCCGTACCCTACCCACTGGATAAATATATGTCTTGTACCCGTATCCATATCCGTCGGGTATCCGTTGTGCGGGTATCCGCATAATTTTTTAATATCCACGGGTACCATAGACATTTACAAAAAAAAAAATAAATAAATATTTAACAACATATTTAATCGTAAATTCAAATAAAATAAAATACATAACATTCATAAATTTTAAACAAAGTCCAAATAACCCATTTAAATAGTGTTGAATGACAGTTTACAAAGAAATGATTTTTTTAAACTAATTGATAAAAATATAAATCATTCAAAATTAATATGTTAATATTTTAATCATGTTTTTTTATTTTTTTAAATTTAAATTAGAGTATAGCGAGTATAGGTATCCATAGGTACGAATATTATGATACCCGTACTCACCCGTTAATATGCGGGTATTAAAAATACTCGTACACATTACCTGCGGGTATTCATTTACAATATTTATTTCCTACCTGTTACAAGTTTTATCCGTGGATACCTGCGAGTATGAATTTTTTTGACATCCCTAGTAGTGACATCCACATCCATATCCAGTTTCAAATAAATTTAAAAAGGAAATATGAAAAATTATAATAGATTAAAAAATGAAAACCTATAAAATATTTAAAAAAAGAATTTAATTTCAATGTCTATCCGGCCGCTCACGTCGCGTGACACCAATTTTCAAAAAATTAAAAAAATTAAATAAAAATGTTTTAAAAATTAGAAAAAAAAAATCAAATCATTTTCTAAATAGTTTTTCGAATGGTTTTTTCATAAAGAACTATGTAACCCTGATTCTTCATTATGAATGAATAAAGATACGTAGTAGCGAGGATTAATCCTTGTCAGACCCAAAAGACCAAAAAATTATTGTTGCATGCTTTTTGCATGTTTAATTAAAGGTATCGTCTTAGGACGGGAGTTGTGGGTGCTAATAGCTTCCCCACGCATAACCGACTCCTGAACTCAAAATCTATTTTTTTTTGCAAGTCTTGTCTTATTATTTTGGTTTTTCTGTAATTTTCTAGAATAAACTATAGTAACGACTCCAAAGTCTATTTTTTTCAAATTTTATTTTTGGTCTGTCGTCTCGGTGGCGACATTTTTCTTATTTCATCTCTTTCATTCATTGGATATTTGAGAAAATTTTCATGGATTACGTTCCAAATAATTAATATGAAACTCCTCATGTGTAATTGTGATAGAGCTTGTGGTACATGTGGTTCAATCAATATTTTATGGTGCAACCAATTGTGGTACAACCTATTTCTTAATCTCAACCTGAACAAATCACTAGTGAAGTACCCCCTTTTGGCCCCGGTTATTTTCGAGATTCTGCCCCGGTTTAAGAACCAAAGCATATTAAAGAGAGGCCAAAAGGTCCCTTTTGGCCTCGGTCATTATCCGAAGCCACAGATCTCTTTTCTGCCTCGGTTGCAAAGAGACCGAAGCTATAGATTCAATATTTAAAAAAAAAAAAAATTCGCAGGACCGAAGCCATAGATCTTCACGCTGCCACCACAACCATTGAAGACGCAACATCACCACCATCATTTCCACTGCAACGCCGGTACGAGCTTCACCTTTGCACATCGAACCAGATTCACGACCACCATGGCAGCAGCGGAGACGTATCCTCCATTGCAGCAGCGAACCAGAACAGCGCCAGCAGCAATCACGCGAGCACACACCAGAGACACGAGTTCAGCCACCGTAGTTCCGTTCTTCATCTCGCCGGCAGCACCCATCGCGAATCCTTCGCGCAGTCCATCAAGCAGTGACGAGAACTCCATCGTTCAGCCATTGACGCCACAGCAGCAGCGGAAACCGTAACCACCTGCACCACCGTTTTATCGCTACACCTCGCCTCATCTTCCAACAACACCTACACTTTCGTGAGCCACCGTGAATGCCAATACTGCACCGCTCACCATGGAAGTGCCTGGAACAGTTGCAGCAGCGAAATGCTCTGTTGAAATCGTCTTCTCTGTTTCCATATTTCATGCTAGTGGCCTTTGAAGCGGGAGGGCTCCTAAGGGCCATAGTGTTGGTTCTTTTATACCCTTTTGTTTGCGTAGTAGGAAGCGAGATGGGGTTGAAGATAATGGTGATGACATGCTTCTTCGAGATGAAAGCATCAAGCTTTAGAGTGGGGTGCGCAAAGAGAATTAGGGAAGAAGATGAATAGTGATTGGGGTTCGCGATTTGGGGATTTTAACAAGCTTTATGGTCTCAGTTATTCAAAAAAGTGAGGCCTAAAGTGGCTCAATGGCCTCGATTGAAGGGGACTTGAAGCCAAAGGGGGCGACGCTGATGAAATTTTTAAATTAGGGTTTCTGGACAGGGTTATAGGCTTCGATTCTATTTCAACCGAGGCCTAAAACTGCCCAATATTGCCTCGGTCGAAAAGCAACCGAGGCCAAATGTGTTCTCGTTGGTGCCAATTTTAAAATTTTCATTTCTGGGCTGCCTAATAGGCTTCAGTTCTTAAGGAACCGATGCCTAAAGCTGCTTACGGCACTGGTTGTTTGTAGAACCGAAGCAATATAGGTTGCTAAAATTGCAAAATTGCCACCGCCTCCTTATAGGCTTCGGTTTCGCCATAACCGAAGCCTATAAGGCGAGGTAAAATATCAAATCTGCACTAGTGAATGGTTGTTAATCATAATAATATTTGTGTTGTGAATGAATATTCTATTATTAAGAATCTAGACGGTCGAGTGCCACTAGAATCTAAATGGTTGAGTGATATTTTTGTTCAAATATTATGGTTTTATGATATATGATGGTATAAAATAGTACTAGCTTACTTTGTTATTTGTTGTTGTCTAGTTTGCTTGTTAATCATGATAATATTTGTGTTGTAAATGAATCTTCTCTTGTTAAGAACCTAGGTGGTCGTGTGCCAGTAGAATTTGATTTCTTGGTTGGTATGCATTCTTTGGAAGATGTCACACCCATTTTCAGTGGGTTTACAACAATTAGATTCAATAGTAGTTGAGAGGCAGTTTCTAATCTTTTGACGTATAAGGGAGTTCATTTTCTGGAGGAATTGAAAATAACTTCTAAATGGACTAATATGAGATAAAAAATAATTATTATTATTAAACTAATATTTCATTCGGTGAAACAAGAAATATTTTTTTTTTCAAAAATGAAAGAGAACATATGAGAAATAAAAACAAAAATAACGTATTTATGTCTAATTTCCTGTTTTCCTTAAAAAAATAAAAGAAAACATGTGATAATAGGAGATGAGTATAATACCTAAAAACCTCAAAAAAATAATGATAAAGAAAATAAAAAAAATATCGTAATAAATTTTATTACTCTTGTTATCTTTAATTTTATATTTTATTATTCATAACAATAAATGTTGTATTTTATAAAATCAAAATAAAAATTTACCTAGTTAAATTCTCGTCAATTCTTAATATATATATTACATATGCTTTAAAACATATGGGGAGGTGATGGCACCTCCGGCTACCAGTATCTTATGTTTAACTTATCAAGTTTTTCACCATGACACACTAAAATGAGTTTATCAATTACAAAATATCAAATATTCTTATCAAATTAGTGGATCAATTGTTTTGTTATTCAATATCATTAATTAATTAGTTAACAGTAAAACCATTTGTGGATCAGTAACAATTACATTACCCCCAAATAAAACAATTACTCTATAACTGAACTATGCAAAAAAAAAAAAAGAAGTTTGTTTTAATTCCCTAATACTCCTTAATTTTTCATGTTGAATGATTATTTTCTCTAATAGTAAATTTAAAGTAAATTTGTATCCCTCGATGTTCTAAATGAAAAAAAAAATTATATTACCCTGAACTTCTACATATCTAAAATACAATGTATTTTAATAATATATATATATATATATATATATATTTTCTTTTTCTTTTTATGGCGCAAGTCTTTTATAGAAGAAATATTCATTAACATATGTTAGGATCTCAAAAATAGTTTGAGCAGTAGTGATTTTAAATATGACACTCAATTATTTTATTCATAAAAAATTCAACTATAAATAGATTTCCTTTTATAAAAACTACCATTTGTCTAAAAAAAAATTCCTAAAGTTTCATCTGCCTTCTCTCTAACCTTTTGAGCATGTCTCTCATCTTTTTGATGATCAGAGACCAATAATGGATTCACCGAAAAGATATACATTATTGATCGATTAGAATATAAAACAAAGTGAGTTCACTTTTTTGCTTTATTTTTTAGTTAGTTTAATATTTTGAAGCACATGTGGTTTTAGGATCCATGCATGTGACTCAAAATAGCTCAAAATAAATCTTTGTTTAGTTGTGATCGTTATGATATGCTTAGATATAGGATATGATGTATGTGTAGGTTGTTAGGGTATTTGTGAGGACTAGAGCTCTAGGAGCATCCTTGAGTCAGGGCTTTTTACACCAGGTAAGAAAAAGCTAGTAATAGTTATTGCTTGTTGTAGTTGTTGTTAGATTGTATGTTTATACTTGATTAGATTGTATGATGATTTCATTTGAGTTGCTTGATTGATCTAATGTGAAAAATTGTGTGGAATGAATTTATGGTGAATGAGAACTATGTTGAATTGGTTGTGTATGATAAATGAATGTCTAATTTGTGGGATGTTTGAGAATGGGTATATAAGTTTGAATAATTGACTTCTAATGGTTCATTTTGAACTGACATAATACCAATAATGACTTATAAAAGGTATAAAAACACCAATTAGAGCCCATTGAGCAAACTAACATATGTTTCTGATATGGTGTTGGACAATGAGCTAGTACCATAAGGCACAACCCTGAAATCTAAAGTTAGAGAGCTCTGGTGTTCTATGGTGTTGGGTGCTAGTTTGAGACCTTTGTGCAACATCTAACTTTAAAATATAAGGAACTCCAAAGTTGAATGACATTGTTGGTGCAACTCAAGTGTCATCAATCACTGGTTGGAATTTAAATTCTAAAGTGTTCAAGGGGCCTTAAGCGTTGGGCGCCAAATAGCTCGCTAGGCGAAAATAAGAATTTGTTGAGCACGAGTTTGAAATTTTATCCCATGGAGCTCTCTAAATGATCTAGCGTTGAGCACCACTTTTATCTTTCAGGTGATTTCTGGTAATTAATATTTATGAACTTGTGAGGTGATATTGTATTGGTGTTGTGATGATGAAGGAATTGTTCCTTTACTAGATGTATCAAAATAATGATACAATGGAGTGATTAAACTGTAATGTTATGAGAATTGTGCATTGAATGGATACAGCCTTCCCTAAGGAGGAATGCTATATTGGTTAGTCTACTACTATGCATTAAGTAGGGGTCCATATTGTGAAGTTATCCTAACTCTACTAAACTCACTAACTCATACAAAGAATGAAGTTTCATGTGGTGAAAGTTGAAAAAGGTTCCTATAACGGGATTTGGGGTGATGCAACCGACTTATGGAGATTATATAACTGAATTAATCTTGTCATGAGGGTTTGAGACTTGGTAAATTTGGGTTGGTTGTGACATTTTATTTCATGATTACATGGTAGGTGCCTGACTTCACAAGTATTTGATTCAATGCATAAATATTTTAGAGTTGAATTTAGAATAGGCTATATTAGAATTATAAGATGTGATTAATTGATAATGTATTTTATATGTGAAATGTGTCGAGTGATATTTTTGTTTAAATATTATAGTTTTATGATATATGATGGTATAAAATACTACTAGCTTACATTGTCATTTGTTATTGTCTGGTTTGCTTTGCTATGATCGCTTTCTATGTGTGAGCAAGCGATGGTGTAGGTAATAGTGGAGCTCAACAGTAGGATGGATATTTGTATAGAAGATGTAGCACTCTAAGTAGATCATATGTACACAAATGTTTTGTGTGGCCTTAATCCTCTTTGATAGAATTTTATGTCCTTTGTTTTGAATAACTTTTATATTTAGGAGACCGTATATACATAATACATATATATATATATATATATATATATATATATATATATATATATATATATATATATATATATATGCGTAGTTATATGTTATTAGATTATATGAACTACTTAATACAAAAATTGTGATAACCCCACTAGTAGTGATATACTCTAAATTGGGATGTTACAATATAGTTTTTAATAATTATTTGAATTTACTTTTATTATAAGCTAAAATTTATTAAACCCATAATGTATATGTGTTCAATTCTCTATGTAACGTGATCACTAAAATATTTATACGTTTTTGTTAATTTTTTAATTCAAAAATAAAACATATTAAAAAATATGGTAAAAATGTATTACTAACACTTCTTATTTAAGATTACATAGAACTAGGGAATTGAACTATTTTTTTCTTTGGTAGTTTTAGGTTGAACATGTTTTTTAAAGGATTGAATTCAAAACACAAGTGAATTAAATTATCACCAGTTATAGTTAAACATAGTATTCTTACCCTGTCTAATATTTACATTGCTGAGGAGTGAAGACCATAGACAATTTAAATACTCCTACCTTTCTCCACCCTCTGAGGCGCATTTTAAGGACAAAATTGTGATGATGCTCCACATTTTAAAGTGAATAATACCTCGGATGCATGGTGATTGACCCTAACGATAACAGTCATGGACTTAGGGCTCGAACCCACCATGGGACTCGAACCCATAACCATATGTACCTACCCGACTCAATAGATGTGCTAAGTAATGCGGTCTAACAAGGTCCATTAAACCTCACCAACCTAAACTGGTTAGAAAATATTGTGGACTTAGGATCAAAACATTGGCGCCCACCATGGGGCTCGAACCCATGACCATACTCGACCCAATAGATGTGCTAAGTAATGTGGTCCAACAAGGGGGTGTCATTATTATTATTATTATGATTATATATTTGGAGTAAGTCGTTACATTATCAATATTATTTGATATTACATTACCAGTTTTATCACATGGACCCTAGGGCACAAAAACCCTATAAATACTAGGATTTGTCAAAGCCATCAAGATCTTGCCACCTGTCTACGAGCTTGGCTCAAGTCCCCGGTAAGAACATTGACGCCCACAATGGGGTCGATAACGAGATTCTAAGACAAACCATCGGTCTCTTAGTCCTCCATTAGGGATGATCTCACATTCCCCTTAGACCTCGATTGGGGGGTTTATGTTCCTACCACGCCTAATAGTCCCACATCGCTTAGGAATCAATCAACATGCATCCAAGGTATTATCCACTTTGGAGCGTGGAGCTCCGTCACAGTTTTGTCATTAAAAGGTGCTTGAAGGGTGGAAGGAGGTAGAAGTATTCAATGGCGGAACTCGAACAAAAGTGTTAAGAGGCCAAATTATATTTTTTATATATAAATTATTTTTTCTAATTAAAAGTTTTTTTTCATTTTCTTAGATCATTTTCTCTAATTCAAAATAAACACACATGATAATAGAATCCAAAAAATATGACAATAATATATATGAAAGTATAACATAAAGTTTATCATCAACAATAATATATTAAAAAAGCAAAAATTACCTTTAGTCATAGTGTTCCTTTACGCTTTTTCAATGACTTAAAATCTTCAATAATTGAATCAGAACTAAAGTTTGTTGCAATATCCTTTTCAATATAGATTATCATAGTGCTTGCTAAAAATTCAGCCTTAATCTTATTTCTCAACCTATTATTGATTATTTTTATTGAAGAAAAAATCTTTCAGTTGTAGTTGTAGAAACTAGAAGAGTCATGATAAGACGAAGTAATTTATCAATCAAGTAGTAAACTTTAGACTTTTTTGTTCTTGTCAAACATGTACACAACTCTTGCGTTGTTGATAAATTCTTCAAATTTGAATCTTGACGAACATCAATAATGAAATGTTGAATATAATAATATATAAATATATTTTTAAAATATATAGAAAATAGAAAAAACAATGGGGGAGTCGTGGCTCTCCCTGTCAAAGAAAGATTTGGCCTTGGGAATATTTAAATTGTCTTTGACCTAGACTTCTAAGCCACATATGACTATACTAGGCGTGGTAGGAACACATAAAATGAGATATTTATTACTGATAAATGTCTATAATATGTTGATTTCCACATAAACTTGACACCTATCATGCTTTAATTATCATGTTTTGTAAATGAACCATTTCTTTTAGTTTATAATTACAAAACGAAATACTAAGAAAAAAAATAGGAAATGAATTAATTCCTATGATTTGCACCAACTTTTCAAAGAATTAAAGGATGATAATATTTAGTTTGACATTTAATAAAATATTTTATTAAAGTGAAAATAACAAATATAAAATAAACTTAAAGTTATAAAACTATAGTTACCTAAAATGATTGAACTCTAAAATACACTATAAGAAAATCCTCAATTAAAAACCAATTTTAAAAATAATTAGTCATTATAGTGACTAATTTAGATACTAATTTACAAAATTAAAAAATATGGGTTACTAAAATAGTCACTATTATAAATAAAAAAAATTATAATTAGTCACTAAATAATTATAAACCAATATAGAAACTAAGTCATTTTGGTAGCCAAAACCAAGGTAGCTAATTTTCAGTGACAAATTTTTCTTCATAGTCAAAACCATAGTAGCTAATTTTAAAGATCAATTTAGTAAGCAATTATAAATTTTTATTGATAAAAGTGACTATTTTAATAACCAATAATTTTTTATTTTGTAATTTGGTATATCTAAATTTGTTAATATAATTATTAATAATTATTGGTCGTCACCATTTGAAAATTTTCTTATAGTAATATAATATTGTCCACAAACATTACATATTAATAACTAGAATTTTTGGAAGAAATTGTTTCAAATACACAAAATCATCTAAACCTATATTGGAAGAATGTGTTAGAACAAAGAATTTGGCTTCAATTATTATATTACGTTGATTTCTTTATGTTTACGTTATCGAAAACGCTTCCAATTTCCTTATAAACAAAATGTGTACAATGTTTTATCTTAATAATAATAATTGTCACGACCTCCTTATAGCGCATAAGATCAATTATGGTTAAGGTATGGTTGATTTTGGAATTTTATAATTATCATGGTTTTATTTTTATAAAATATCTGGTTAGTTAAAAGAAAAGAAATATATAAGTTATCATAATTATTTTTTTATTAATATATAATTTTTAAAAATTTATGGTAAAGTACAACAACTGTATAATGTTTTATGATTTACAATCTAATAATAATATAAAATAAATTACACTTATACGTGTTTATTTTTGTTTATTCTTTAGATTTTGTGAGTACAAGAAACACATGGTCTTGAATGTGCACATGGGCATGTCGATGCCACATATTTTTTTTTGAATTAGGTTATATTCATTATAAAAGTTATAATTACGATATAAAATTTTAATTTGCTTTGTTATGATTTTTACTTCTAAAGTTTTATAAAATATTTATTCTAATAATATATATTGTTGAACTTTTTAAAAATATTTTTTTTGAATAAAAATAATATTTTAATTTTATAATTTAAGATCTTATTTAAAATGTATACTTTGAATTTTCGTTATGGAGTTTTAGAATACTAAAGTGTTAAATTTTTAACTGTGAATATGACCTTCAATCAAGATTTATGAAAAGGACTTTTTTGGCACGACGTACTTTCGTTTATGACGAGTATGTGGCATTCATTTTTTCTGTCATTTTGAAAACAGATTTGCAGATAAATAGACTTTTACTTTCTTTTTTAATTGAATATCATTTTTCGTGATATCATACAAATAATAGTAGGGGGAAACTTCCTAGTGTCGTAGCTCAATTTGGTACTAATCCTTCAATACGTTAGAAAAGGATAATTATTTTGTAATATTGTATTTATAAAATTAATATATAACGATAAATCACTTTTATTATTTTATTGAAAATGTATTGAATAATAATGCTAACGGTAGTTAGTAGTGAAACTTTCTTATACTTGAACAAGGCCTAAATTATATATATATATATACATATATATATATATATATATATATATATATATATATATATATATATATATATTATATTTCTTCTAATTATTTAGTCTGTATGAAACTCATTCGTATCCAATCTACTTTTCATCTTATCATAAATCTTTATGTAATTATGTTAAAATGATGTATGTAATTAAAAAATTTTATGTCTAACATTTGAATATTTCTATTATTTTTTAATATTTGTATTTATTGTATATTTTCTTTTTCATATCAGAATGTTTAATACTCTCAATTTAAGTGTTTAATAGCATAAACCTTTCATTTACTAGGTAATATAAAAAAATATCTCTACTTATTATTAATAATTTTTGTTTCATTTAAACAACTCTTTTGTTTCGCTAAAACAATTTTTGTTATTTTTCGACCATTGGGTATATATGTTGATATTTGAAAACAAATTTTAGATCTCTAAGGTATTTTTCATCATATCATATACTTAATTATACATTTATCCTCCTTTGTACATTTCTTTCAGTAGTCTCTCAAATTATTTCTAAGACACACATTTGTTAATTTTTTAATATTTTTATTTGTTGTTTATTTTCGTCATGTAGAATACTATTTTGATATAATATATCTAATTATTTTTTATTTTCTAACTCATTATTAATCATACTGTAATATTTTTACTATAATTGTACAATTCACTTTTATTTACTATAATATAAAAATTTAATGTAAATGTCATGCATGTTTTTTTATCACCATTACACATATATTGAAGTTCAAAAGATCCAAGATTTATGTCAAAATTTTATTATTATGCTTATTATTTGTTTTTTGTGTCATTTTGATCAAATGATGTATTATAACTTTTATTAGTGTATAAAAAATATATTTATTAGAATTTAATAAATTGAAGTAAACAAACATTTAAAATATATTTTAATTTGAATATTTGTTTTTCTTTTATATTTTTTTAAAAATATTTTTAAATTTTATCAACTAGGTTTCATTAATGTTTGCAAATTTAATAAATGTTTTGGTTCTAATAAAATTTTATTTGGTATTATAATCTAAAATGTAAACAATTATAATTTATTTCAAAGTATTTGATAATGAAAAAACAACTATCCTTCTAAATATTTGATAATATTATGTTTCTTTTACCCTAATTTTTTATTATTTTATTAAAATTAATTAAAATTAATATTGAAGTAGTAAGAAAACGGGTACGAGTATGGGTACTAGATTATACCCGTTACCCGGTGGGGATGAGATGAGACAAAAGTTTGATACCCGTTGGATTTGGATATGGAGATGGGGTTGAGTTTTTTTTATGGGGATGGGTATGGGATAGCAAAACCGTCCTCGCGCCGCCCCGTTGCCACCCCTATACTCAAGGCAACAAAAAAGATAAATAAGAACTCAATTATAAATATCCAAATTTATGATAGACTAAAAACTTTTTTAAATCATTCAATCACAAGGGATATTAAAAAATACACAAATGATTTATTGGAAAAACAAATAGGGACGAAAAGATTAATAACTTTTTATCTTAAAATTCTATGTAACATTTAAAAAAAAATGAAATTAGTTCATCTTAAACAAATTATATATTAAGTAACATATTAATTAGTTTAAATTGAATACATGTTGTATGTTATATTCCAGTTCTATTCAAATCCAAAGTCTTTTTGCTAGATTTTTTTACTATATTGATTATAGTTAGAATCATTCTAATATGTTCTTTTTAGTCAAACAAAAATGAAATGCTTTTATATGAGTTGTTGGATGGGTGAAACTTCAATGTTGGATTAATGAAGACGAGATTACTAATATGATAAAAGATAAATAGTCATCTTTATATTTGTTATGATTCATATTAAATTAAGATTAAAAAAAGGAAAAATGTGGAGCTATTAATATATAATAACAATCAAGTTCTTATAAGTGATTTATTTAAATAGGGTTAAATATGTTTTTGATCTCTTATTAGTAAAGATTAAAATTAGTCATTCTTCAAAAATTTGACCCATTTTAGTATCTCAACTCCAAAAATGCATGGATTTAGTCTTTTTAACCAAATTTTGTTAAGTTTATTTAAAGTTTCAAGCGCATTTCATGATAGCATTTGAGTTGTTTACACCATTTGACATATTTTTGCTTCAATGTTAGCTAAGAAACTATCATGAAATATGTTTGAATTGTTAATAAACTTAACAAAATTTGGTTGGAAGGACTAAATTCATGCAATTCTAAAGTTGAGGGACTAAATTGAATCAAAGTTTTTAAGAGAGACTAATTTTAATTTTCATTGAAAGTTGAGGAACAAAAACATATTAAGGGACAAAAACATATTTAACCCATTTAAATATTATTGGTAGAATTATCAGATGATTTTGGTTTGTAACTAATATGTAAATATTTTTGAGATAGAGGAGAGTGCGTTGGTATATAAGTCTCCTAAACTCATAATCTTAATAACTCTTTTCAAGGAGGTGGATAATTTGATTGGGTTGCTTCCCCAATTGGGATGAATAACACAATGTTTAACGTTCATTTGTAAAAATTGAAGTACAATACTTAATGCTCATTTTAAAAAAATTGAAACACGATATTTAGTGTTAGTTTATATATTTTGAAACAAAGTGGTTAATAAAAAGAATTTTTAAACTCTATATAGAGATCCTTGCAAAATGGTTAGAGGATATATAGGTGCACAAGGGTTAGTGTGGAGGTTGGTGCATAAGGTTAGTGTTTAACCATGAATGTTGATGCAAAAATTTTATTGGCTATCGGATTATATGATACACATTTTTTAGTACTTAAAAAAGAGATTGGTGTAATCTTGTTGTTGTCTAACTGATTGGATACACCTTGTTTTTGTGACAAACAAAGAAAATGTTGGTACAAAATCTTTATTATAGTCCCATTTGGATGGTGCGCATTGATTAAAGCAAAACCAAGAAGAGATATCTGAAAACTATTTATTGCATTATAGAATAGATAATGTATACCATTTAAAACAAATCTTTTAAAATAAACAGCACAAATTTTACTCTCAAATTCCATCAAATTCAATCGATCACTTTATCTCAAATCCATCCTTAAAAGTGAGCACACCCTAAACGTAGAGTTAAGCTACAAATCGTCAATGGTCAACAAAAAAAAGTTAAATGTCCAATAATAGGCAAGTTGGCAAGTTGTTAGACACAACTTGGATTCTAGAAAATAGTATATTAATCCTACAAGTTTTCTTATAAATATAAAAATTATAAGGTATTAGAAATATTTCAACACATATAACAGTGCATTGATATAGTAGAGTGTAGTTCGTAGTTTCTATGTTGCTGATTTTAATCAAATTAATTTTACATCTTTTCATTCATACAATAAAGATCTTTACTGGATTTTTGAACTTACAACCACAACTTTTTTTAGGTAAGCTTCCTAAATTAACAAAATTTATTTAGTAATATGTGTTATTTTGTTGATAAGAGCTTCTCAATATATCATTCTCCCTTTCTTTCTAATAAATTTAGTCTCAACTTTTTTAAATTTCTTTATTATAGTTGAATGATGTACTTTGTTTTATGACAAACTATGGATATTCATCAAAATCGAAGTTGGATGTATAATAGATTAATGTCAAATAGGAGGGGATATAATTATGATTTTTAAATATGATATATTGAGAATTGCAATATAATTGTAAAACAAGTCTAAATGGAAGCAATGGGGAGAATTAGCTACGTCTATTAGAAATTTCTTTTTTGTGATTTGAATCTTTAAAGATATTGATTTTTTTATATTTAAAGCTTGATTACACTCCTAAATATTCATAACCAAATGTATTATAGATTTCCATGATGATGTGATGTTGAATTCGACCATGTGCACATGATGTATATAGACTAATTGAAACTTTTATGATGCAAGAGACTATAGATTTTTGTGACCATATTATAATTTGCTTCATGTAAGTTCGAATTTATGGTCATGTGCATTGTGTCGTAGATGCTGGTTCTTGTGTATGAATTGCCTTCACTGTTATCCCAAAAAAATACCATAGTAGTTGTCAACAATTATGTGGGAAACGCAGTGCAAATAGTGGGAAGCTGCGAAGGGCTTTTCGAACAAGATTTCAAAAACTTGGAAAATTGCATACACCATCTTAGATGTACTTCAAATGGACTATAGTAATTAGTTTGAAGTAAAATTACACACATCATCTTAGACGTACTTCAAATGGACCATAATAATTAGTTTGAAGTAGTTATGAACCCAAACTAATCAATTGCCTTCACTGTTATCCCAAAAAGATGCCACAACAACGGCCAAACATATGTTGTAAGCACAATATATATATATTTTTAGAAAAAAAATTTAAAAAATTATAAAAATTATAAAAATTAAAAAAATTAAAAAAATATTGAAAATTTCACAACTTGACACGTGTCATGTACGGACACAGTGTTAACTCTAACTTAACGGAGATGACCAAATTGAACTTTTTTAAATAATTGGAGGACTATATTGAACCGACAAATAATATGAGGACCAAATTAAACCAAACCAAAAAATTAGGAGGCTAAATTAGTAATTATACTTAAATTAATATATAAATAAAAACAATTTTTTTATACTTTTAATATATTTAATAGGGTTACATATGCTTTCAACCCTTGCACATGTACGAGAAATTATAATTTGTCCATGCCAAAATTTAATATATTTTGATATCTAAACTTTAAAAATGAATAGATATAGTTATTTTAATCCAATAACATTAAATTGATTTAATGTATTAAACGACATTCTCACTAGACATTTGAGTTAAAAAAAATGTTAAATGGTGTATGCACTTTAAACATCAATCTAAAATGCCATTTGACACGTTAAAAAAAATTCAATTAAGTTGAGTTAAGAATACTATATATATTCATATTTTAAGTTTGATGATCAAACTATATCAAAGTTTGCAAAATAACAAATTTTAAAGGAAGAGATAAAAAACATATTTAATCATATTTAATATGTTTCACACCTTAAAAAGAAATATATCTATTTTGACACTCCAAAATAATTTCCAACACATGGTCTTGGAAGAGGCACATGGGCATCTCCATCTAACTTATTTTTTCGAATTAGGTTATATTCGTTATAAAAGTTATGATTATGATATAAAATTTTGGCTTAAATACCTTTTTGGTCCTCATTTTCGTAGTGTTTGTTGCGGATGATCCTCATTTTGATAGAATGTTTAAAATGGTCATCATTTTTACCGAATGTTTAAAATGGTCCTCATTTTCGCAATTCGTGTTTTATTTGGTCATTTTCTGTAACGTCGTTTAAATCATTAACGGAGCATTATACAGGTGGCACGGTTTGTATTAGGGTGTGTTACGTGTACTGTACAGGTGTGGTAATTAGATATTTGGGGATAAATAAGTGAGCTAGGGTTTTGGTAAGGAATGTTTGGGCAGTTGGTGAGTTTTTGACAATCTTGTTCCTCCATTCCCAATTGATGTTGCTGCAATCTTCTTCTTCCTGCAATCCCATTATATAGGTATGTTACGGTCCCAATCTTCGTGCACTGTTGGTGGTTCAACGAGAAATGGATTAACCCCGAGTTATAGTTGTAGAGAGATGGCCGCTTTGAGGATGGCAATAACTCCAAAGAATATTGGTAGAAAATTTTGGGTATAATATGTTTTTATTTTTGTGTTAATAATAAATTGGTTTTAATTTTTGGTTTATTGATTTATAGAGTGGTGGTTCCAATAATGTGGGCTGCAACTTTTTCAAATGGTGGTGTTGATGAAAAGGATGTCATCATC
>Ga0214544_1000658_pt1 | contig 65775 bp, 29 predicted proteins | sample CNSS3metaG_FD_160074 | JGI IMG/M metagenome (GOLD analysis project Ga0214544, IMG submission 160074) | Root nodule microbial communities from cowpea collected in UCLA plant growth center, Los Angeles, California, USA - CNSS3 | ecosystem: Host-associated > Plants > Roots > Nodule | place: USA... | reverse complement strand
TTAAAAAAAAAAAAAAAAAAAAAAAAATTAAAAAAAATTAAAAAAAAATTAAAAAAAATTGAAAAAAAATTAAAAAAAATTAAAAAAAAAATCAAAAAAATCACAAGATGACACGTGGCAGTTACTGTTCACATCCGTTAATAATTTGGACGGAGTTAACGGAAAGGAGTTGATTGAAAAAATATAACGAAAAATAGGACCAAATTGAAAAGAATTTAAAAAGTAGGACCAAAGTGAAAAAAGTCGACCAAAACTAGGACCAAAAGACTATTTAAGCCTATTTTTAATTATTTTTATTAATGATTAATCTTAAAATAAACTCTACAAGTTTGTAAAAAAGTTGAGACTTCAGAAGGAGAAAGAGACTTGAGACTTTAAGAAATTACAAATCTACTATCAAGTTTACTTCTTGACAACCATAATTAGATTTTATTTTTTTAACTTATTTGTTTTATATACTTATCTTTAATAGTGTTTTTTATAATTTTTATTTTAGGGTTAAATATGTTTTTGGTCCCTCAAGTTTCAGTGAATTTTGGAATTAGTCCCTCATCAAAACTTTATACCAATTTAGTCCTTCATCTTTCAGATAAACTTAACAAAATTTAGTTAAAAGGACTAAATTCACGCATTTTGAAAGATGAAGGACTGAATTGGTCAAAACTTTTGATAAGGGACTAATTCCAAATTTCGCTGAAACTTGAAGGATCAAAAACATATTTAACCCTTTATTTTATATAAAATTATAGACGTTGTCAACTAGAAAATTTGAATCAAACTATTCAAAATTGAGAAGAGAAGAATTGAGGGTTTAATTCATCACAAAAGGATCTACGAATAAATCTATAAAATTAGATAATAAAATGAATTAGAAAATATAGGTGAGTGTTCTTTGAATGAACAAGATAATAACAATATAGATATATGTGAAAGTAACAATAGAGTAAATGAAGTAGTTAATGATGAGGATAATTCTGATTCTTAAACCCATGAGAATGAGGTGGAAATTGATTATACTCTTTATAAAAATATATATGATCCAAACAAATGGAAAAATATTGATACATATTTGAGATATTTATTGGTAGAAAAAGATTAGGTTAAATTATACTTTTGGTCCCCATTTTCGTAGTAAAATTTGAATTTGGTCCCTCAATTCTTTTTTATCTCAATTTGGTCCATATTTTGGGAAATTTGATGCAATCAAGTCCTTTCCTAAAATAGGGACCAGATTGAGATAAAAAAAGAATTGAGGGACCAAATTCAAATTTTGCCACGAAAATGGGGACCAAAGGTATAATTTAACCAAAAGATTATATTAAAATCAATGATATACATTTTCCTAACGATATATATTCTAAACATTATTCTTCATTAAATTAAATTCAAATGTCTTATTTTTTGCATCAAAAAAGGTTTGAAAAATAAATTTTAAATAAAATAATTTTTTTTTTAAGTTTGAACTCTCATTCTTTTGAGTCGTCCTGTTAAGACCAATGGTAATCAGTGGTAGTTAAGTTTGAAGCCCAAGAAGGGCCTGATGACCCAAACGAGCCCTAAGGCTCGAACCGGCCTGAAGACCCGAACTGGCCCAACAAACTAGACGGGTCTGAAGACCTAGACATGTCTGATGACCCAGACGGGTCAGACGACACAAACGAGCCTAACAACCCGGATAAGCACGATAACCAAGACGGTCCCAGCGATCTAGAAGACCTCTACGATCTGGACAGACCCAACGAAACGGATGAGCCTGAAACCCCGAACGGACCTGACGCCCCGAACGAGACCGATGATCTAGACGGGCAAGACGACCCAGACGGGCCTAACGATCCGGAGGAGCCCGACGACCAAGACAAGCATGATGATCTGGACGGGCTGGACGACCACAACAACCATGACGGGACTGACTACCCAAACGGGCCCGACGATCTACATGGGCCCGACAACCCGAACGGGCCTAACGATCCAAACAGGACCAATGATACAAATGGGCCCAACGATGCGGACGAGCCAAACGACGCGGACGAGCCCAACTATTCGCATGGGCCCATTTAGCTCATTTGGCCCATCAAGTTCGTGTGGCTCATCCAGATCGTTTGGCCCATTCTGGTCATTGGATTCATCTTGGTCATCGGGCCCGTTTGGTTCGTCGGACTCATCTTGGTCATCAAGCTTGTTTGGTTCGTTGGGCCCGTCCAGGTTGTCGGGCCCGTCCGAGTCGTTATGCTTGTCTAGGTCATTGGGCTCGACCAGACAGGCCCATCCGGATCTTCTGGCTCGTCTGACTCGTTAGGCTCGTTCTGGTTGCTAGACTCATCTTGGTCATCGGGCATGTTTGGTTCATCGTGCATGTTCATGTTGTCGGGCCCGTCCGGGTTGTCACGCTTGTCCATGTCGTTGGACTCGTTTGGTTTGTTGGGCCTGTCCAAGTGGTCGGGGTCGTCCAGGGCGTCACACTTGTCTTGTTCGTTTGGCTCGTCCAAATCGTCGGTCACGTCCAGGTCCTCGAACTCGTCCATGTCGTCATGCAGGTTTTGGTCATTTGGCCCGTCCGAATCATCGGGCCCAGCCAGATAGTCGAGCTCGACCAGATCTTCGGGCTCGTTCAGATCGTCGAGCATGTTCGAGTCGTCGGTCCCGTTCGGGTTGTCAAACTCATTCGGGTCGTTGGACCTGTCTGGGTCGTTGAGTCCGTCCGGGTCGTTAGGCAGGTCCGAGTCGTTGGGCCTATTCGGGTCGTCTTGCTTGTCCGGGTCGTTGAGTCTGTCGCACAGATAATAATATATTTTTAATGTTGAAGATAAAAGCCCATGGATTGGTCCTGACCCAGAAGGCTTTTGTGGGGTTTTTGGCCCTATGGGCTTCTTTAATGGGAACTTTTTTTCGATGTGGGCTTTTTTTATCCTAACTCACATGAGTCAGGGTCAAGCCCTATGGGCTGGACCAAATTGACACCTATATGTATAAGTGAATGCATCAAATGGCAATAAGATGTTTGAATCAAGAAATCAACGTGATCCCACACATCAAAGTTGATATTGTTGAAATTGCAAGCATTTTGTTAGATGGAAGTCTTGCTTTGGAATATAAAATAGCTTCATCTAACTAAGGCACTTGTAGAGTTTCATAATCAAAGAGAGATGTTATCAATTGTGACATTAAAAGGATAACCAATGTTGAGAAGATCAGCACAAGGTTTTTTTACATATATTTTCTAGTGATTCATACATGATTGCTATCAATTTTTATTTTTTGAAATTTAAAAAATTCATTTTTTAATTATTTTTCTTAAAATAAACTCATTTAAAAAGAAAAAGAGAAAAGAGTCCTATCCAAATTAATTCATCCTTACTTTAATTTCCAAAGTAGCTAATTCACTATTCACATGTTAAGAATTTGATCTCGGAATCAAATTCTCAATGATAAACAATCTCTATTTTTTTTCTTTTTTTTTATTTATTAAAATAATTTTTAAGAAAATTGAAATTTGATAAAATCCGAATTTCAATCGATCTTTTCAATTCCTTTTACAAATGAAATAAAATAAAAAGGGTGTACTTCATATTGCGAAGTTCGAATTCTCAACATAAACAATAAATATATATAGTTTCAAAATTAAAATAAGAATTGATTTATTTGAGTAAAAAAATTTCTAATAAATTTATACTTATTTTCACCTCAATGCTCAATCTATATTTATTGATTGACAGAATAATTCACTTGTCCTATATGAAAAATATATGAATAAACACATCACCATGTGTCTCTAATCCGTGTTTTTTTCTCATTAGGTAGAAAATAAATTAACATTATATTTAAGAAAATATTATATATTAAATGGTTAATGTTTCTTGTTGAACCAAAACACAAGTAATATATGTCCAAAGAAAACACTTTTTTGCATTAAGCTCTTCTACAATGTGTCAAATTTTCTTATTCGACTCACTAAGATTCTACATTAATAGTTGGGATGTTCTCTCCAACCGAGTACGTTTAGGTTAAAGTGTTGAGATATCTGCAATGACACTCCAATGTTCAAGTTAAATATGTGTAAGATAACAATAAGTATAATAATGAATACGTAAATATTACTTTGTGAATACTTTTATTTATGTTATTATTATGAACTTTTACTTGGATGAACATGAATTACCTAGGTCAAGACCCCTTTTGGGTAACTTGACTTGTTTACTTAATCCTTGATTAATTGTGTTAATCTTATTATGGAAAACCAACATGGTCTATATATATGTTTTATTATTATCGAGATGATGACAATTAAGATGATGTCATATTATGCAGACGACACCATTTTGACCTCATATAATATACTAATCTTTTATGAGATATCTTAGGCTTTGTTCCTATGGGGGGTGGATATGGGGGAGTGGGAAGATGGATTTGTGTAGATTTGGGTGGACGGATTTTTTTTGTTTTTTTGAGTGAATTTAGAGAATAAAGTGAGTGTATTTGGAGATAAGTTTTATGAAAGTTAGTGAAAGATTTGATTGATGTGATAGATAAAATTAATTGTTAAAATAGATATATTTATTAAGTTACCATAATACCCTTGTGTAAAAAGAGATTAATTTTTTGAATTGATGTTCTTAAAATAATTCCTAAATTAATTAATTTTAATCATAAAAATAATTAAAATTAATTGAAAAATGAAAAATAAAAAATTTTAACTTTTATTAATGTCAAAAAAGTACTACAATAAAATGTTAATTTTTTCTTAGTTTTATGTTTAAGAATTTTAATATATATTGACATGACCAAATAATTTAAAGCATAGAACTTACGAAAAAGTATTTTTGACTTTGTAAAAAAAGTAGAAATTGTCAGCAGAATGTAATGAAAATACGACTTAGTCCATAGCATACGAAGTCCAAAATAAAGTTACAAGGAAGAAGTCTCACATGTAATGAAGTTCGTACATAAGAAGAAAGTACATCATAAAATAAACATTACATTTAGACCCCTTCATTCATATAACGAAGTAACCTATTCATCTAGAAATGTATCGACATGCCCATAATACACCTTGTATGTAATGGGTGGGAACAAAGGTATTCTAGCACCGTGTGAATAGGTTGACATCTTCAATGTTCATAGTTGATATAACATGTCAAATATCTCTCGTTCACTATATTGAAATAAAGGCTAGCAACGACTGAGACGAATATACTCTGTGATAAGTTTGTTTCTTGATTGAAGTGCAACTCTTTGGCAATCTATTGCAACAACTAATCTTCTATTAATATGACTTGATTCCTCTACGAGCTCCATTATTCTCGGGTCCATCTAATTAAACACACAAAAATGAACCAGAGTTATCAAGGAAGAACAACAAGTAGTTTATAAAATATAAAATATAAAAAAATGAATAAAATTTATTGCATGAAAGAGTAGGAGAATACAAGTCACTCATCTGAGTCGTCATCCCTGTTACGAAGGTGATAAATCTTGTTGACAGTGGAATTCACTTCACTAAAATGTCGGTCGACATTTATGGTCATTGTTTGTAACATAGCTTCTATTTGTTGTACTCATCCCCATATTTAAGTTAATAGTTCTTGACCTGTGGGGTTTGGAGGTTCCACCATATTTTCTACATCATCGTTCTCTCCGTCATCACTATCTTCATCCATTGGACTTTGTTGTCTTCCTTATGTTGCGTCATCATTACGAACACGAAGGTGTTGCCATTCACCGTTGACGTGAACTATATTCAACTTCTTCAAATTTTGCACTGAAAATCGCTATCTTAAAGATATAGTCGTGGTTGTATTAACCGAAAGATCCACACCAACATATATCACAATTGTAGTTATCAAAATTCCATATGGAAGACCTGTCTCAATACCCTTGCACTTCAACATGTTTTGCATGATGACATGTGGCCAATTAATTAAGATGTCACTTTTCAAAGCCCACATCATGAAAATGTCATCTTGTAAAATTTGTGAGATATTAGTCATCCATGGTGTCAAAAAGTGCACTATCACGTACTGTAATAGTCTATCATTATTTGTAGGACACCTACCGTCTCCACTAATTTAAAACAGGCACTTGCTCTAACCATGGATGCCAAAGCCATGTCCCGGTTATAGTTCAGGTCTCGTGGCACCTCTGGTAATGATAACTTTCAACCTTGATATTTCAGACCATAGATTTGAAACCAATCAGATGGTTTCAGTATAATTTTCTTCTTGTTGACCTTACTCATCAGATAACCATTTCCAGAGATCTGTAGATTTACGTAAAACACCTTAATTAGTTCTGGAAAGTTCGAATAGGATAATGTGACATAATTTGAGAGGCCTTGAAACAGAAGGTGCTAATGGAAATAAAGCCTAGAATCGATAAATGACTCCAAGTTCATAATTTTGGGCTCTATTAATCTTCTATGGTAATAGTAATTTCCATAATTTTCCATTTGTGTGACAGTGCTAAAATATCGTTTTTTATCCTCTTTCACTACTACTAATTTATCCTTACGAACTTTAGGTCTATACTTTGATGATGAGGAAGCCATGACAAATCAAACTTTAATAATAAAAGACAATATGATTAGTCACATAAATAACATTCGCAAATTAAGAAGATGGAAGATTAATAAAGTGGTCAACTTCAACATTAACAAAGTGAACAGTTAATTGCATTCAACACATAATAATAGAGTCAACATACCAAATTAATATTACAATAACACCATAATTAATTCCACACAAAATAAGAAAGTACTAAAACATAGTCAACATACACACGTGAATAGAAATGGTCGTAAATGTCTATCCACTACAACCAACCATCATACTATATAACTTATTAAGTCAAAGATGTTGTGGCATTCCCACAAGTCGCTTTGTATGAGTTGGATTTGAGCACAAGTAATCATAACACTGTTCCATAAGGCTTTCGTCTTGGATATTCATACCTGACAACATTTCCCAAATATCACTTTCTGTATACTGGAAAGTCGAGCTCCGCTTCATCATGCCAACTTGCTCGTTTAGAATCTCGTTACATTTCTTAATGGCGATGACTTGGCGCTCGACAATGTTTGACATCTTTTAAAAATGTGAGTTTCTGGCACCCATGACCTCCATGAATCCATCGAGTTTGGCGGTGAGCTTGTCAAATTGAGAACCCATAATGTCAATCATTGGTGCTTTTCTTTTTTATCCTCGGGATGATGTGGTTCCACTAGACAGTACAGAAGGAACACTTTAGGTCGGGCCCGGACTGTACTCATCCATGGATGGTGGTGACGGTGGGTAAGGCTCCCCACGTGGTTCATACCCTGGAGGTTCAGGTGTGTACTCCATTTCATCATTCAAATAAACCTTTATACGCCTTTGTTGGCAAATCCGACTAGCTTGTGATGTAGTTCTTACCCCTACACCAGTTGCTCGATCTGATGAGCATAATTCCTCCATGAGGTCATAATGCCTTATAGGGGTAGTTCGCCACTTCGTTGCGTGAGGCTTTGACTAAAATTGTAAACATGTTGCCATAAAAAAAGGTTAAGATCATATTTGTCGCATGCCAATATAAAATAACAGTGTTGTTGTTTGATATTACTTGCAACAACTCATCCCATACTTCGTTTTCAGCCTCAAAGACCTTTGATATGTTGTTCCATGCAAATCCACTAAGGGAACAAAATAAGTCATGGACCTCACTCCACTTCTCCTTCAGTACTTTTTGTCTATTCTTAACATTGTTTTTGTTAAGATTCACAAACTCAACTTCATGGAGATTAGTTAGTATGTTATTGTACGCTTGGGTTGTCCAACTTCCATCCACCCTGTAGGCTTGGGTAGTCCAACTTCCATCTCCGTTGTCCATTTAGTGAATTCACGTCATCCCACTGAGATTGCAAGTCATTTACCCCTGTTCATTTAGCACCTATTGGAAGCAAAGGTAACTAAAACATAACATTTTATAAATAAAATTAACAACATACATTACTTCACCATAACTATATAACACACATTAGTCATTGATATATGCATTTCATTAGCAAACATTAATACATCAACTTAATTGTTCTCATAATCTATCCACATTCGATTAGTTATTTCATCCCTTAAATTACAATCATGTTTATAATCATCCTCAATTTGTTGCGTGTTGCCACCATCTTGATATTCTTCAGCCAACTCTCTATCCACCTCATCAAGCATTGTTGGATCATGGTCAACGGATCGTAGAAAGTTGTGTAGGATACAATAGGCTAAGACAATATGTGTCATTGTTTCGAAACAGTAATGTGGTTCAGTTCCACTGCTAATAATTGGGAAACATTTTTTTAACACCCCAAAAGTTCTTTCTATAACATTTCTGAGTGATGAGTGACGATGATTAAACAATTCTCAGGGATTTTGTGGTCCTCTCCGACTGTACTCTTTAAGATGATATCTTACACCTTTGTAGGGGTCAAAATTGATCTTTTAAGCATAAATCCTGCATCCCCAAGATAATATTTTTCTACATTATTTGGCACACACCGGTTATCAGTGATGTATGTTGGATGTCAAAATAAATAAATAATTGACTAACCTTCAGGTATGACTAACGAATCATCTCTAGAAAGATCATCTTTCAATATCCTTGAATCGAATGTTGTTCCCTCCCAGCCAGCCAATACATACGTGAACTTCATATCAAAGTCACATGCGGCGAAGACATTTTGTGTTGGCCAATCTTTGCTTCCTCGAAACCTTGGAGCATCAGCTCTTGGAACTCGGACTCGAACATAAGTTTCGTCATGGCGCTTATACAATCATAATTTTTGACAAATTCAAAATATTAGCACATTGTTTGAAGAATGTCCCATTATTGGAAATGAATGCGTCTTTGGACAGATTTGCCTTAAAGTATGGGAAAAATCGACTACTACCTTGAACATGGGGATGAACCTCGGCACCACATGGGGAAAAAAATCCCACGCTTCGATTCTTGACATTATGTCCAATAATGTGGAGAAATTTGGCAACTTGTTCCTCGATGGTTGACCTAACCGCATCGTTCACTAAGTCAGTTTCTCTTAGACGGTTACATAAGTTAATAAATTCCTCTGGTCCCATGCGGATAATGTCACGACATCGATTAGTGTGAACTAAGTATGACATCAGCTGGTCTCTACGACGATCTTTGTTTAACAAATACTCATTAATAGTATTTATTGTGCTTGCCATATTTAGTATATACAATGCATGTGCAACAATGCATAGCATTGTTAATGCAACTAAGGCCGAACGCAATTGTAATTGAAGACGTAAACGTGTAACTATATTAAAGTACACACCCATTACATCATCCATTATATCTTCATTGTTCAAGTAACTCATATCTAATTCTTCTTCCATTTAAATTAGCAAATAATAAAAAATAAAATCAACTACTATCGTAACTCAAAAAAATTAAAATTACACAATTCATTTAACAATCAAATTAATATGAATCAATTCCAAACATCACATGCATTTCTTACATGTTTACAATATAAAAAATTTATATTCCTTCACGTATAAATGTTACCAACTAAAACATCAATACGAACTTATACACATTATATTTCATATGGGGCTAAAAAAATTACCTTACGAGGTCTTAAGAGCATACTAACTTGGTAGTGGAAGTGGGAAGAAAATGAACAACACAACTCCAGAATTCAGCACCAAGCACGAACTAACAATCCAGTAACAATCACACCACAACAACAAGCCTTTACAACCAACCTAAACTATTATATAAAGCAAACATGAGACGGGTCTCCTATGAACACATGCAATTAAAAAAATCAATTATATTTTCAAATGCAAAGAACAGCTTCCCTTGGCCACAAATTGGAAGACGAAATACACAAGAAAAAATCATGAATAAAGAATGGAAGAGTTCATGTAACATGTATCAGCTCCAGCCAACCACCTTTACCAGCTATGGAGGCCCACAACTCCGGTAACTCGTGACCTGTAACTCCGTAACGCGTCCACTGCAAAGAAACCAAACAGCGTAAAAAAAACTCAACTCCGGCAAAGAAACAAACAACTCTGACCAACCACCTTCACCAGCTATAGAGACACCCAACTTTGGCAACTCCGGCGACCTGCAAACAACTCCTCCACCTGCAAAAAAACAAAACAGAAACGTAAAAGAAAAATTAAAATACCCAAGGACACCGGTTTCGTAATCGGTGTCATTCCCTTCAATGCTAAGGCACTGGTTATGTAACCGGTGCCATCCACACAACACACTTGCAGCACCGGTTAGCTAATTGGTGCATATCACCACCACGCCACCACCTCGTGCAACCACAGACCACCCCTTCATCCTCTTCCTCGCCCACCACACCTAACCACCTCATCTTCTTCCCCATCCATGATGGACTCAACAATCACACACACACACACACACCATAACTCATCTCTTAAAACACAATCTACGACTGCGAGCACCACAGGCCACTATTCACAATCACACTATTGTGGCCAATTTAAAATGATCTTCCAAATTACACAATGCAGTGGACTTGAGGAAAGAATCTCGTCAGTTGACCAGGGAATCTTGCTCAGGAATCTCGCAAAGGTAAGGAATCGTGGCAGCTGCTTTAGTTGCATGGAAACATGAGCACAAGGTCATTTTCGTCATTTGCCTAACATTATCGCAGTTTTGAGAGGATTGATTAATCCATCCATCTCCCAAATACGCTTTCCCACATCTGCAAAAATCATTGAAAAGGAATGCATTGATACCAAATTCACTCTCTCAAATATTGTTGCATAGTACCATTCACACAAACGAATAATGCGTTAGATCCGAGAGTTTATTATGTAAAAGAAAAATCTTTTCTCTAATTATTTGATATGCTAGTTAGGTATAATTTCGACTACATAAAGTATACTCAATATAAAAATATTATTTATTATAAGATAATTAAAGAAATCTAAAAACAACCGATTCAGACAGGTCTATACTAAAGACTCTTTATCAAATACTTACCATAATAAAGAACATTGATGATATATAACTGATTTTGCCCTTAACAATTAACCTCCAAGGCACCGACAGATAGAAATAATTTAACATTAGAGATGGATTGGTGCATAATAATTGTAAATTGAAGGCATGTTAGGTGCAGAAGTTTTGGTTATTCGTGTTGTTTACTTTGAAGCTTTTGTATGAAAGGTGAAAAAAGTGATGGTCATGGTCCACCACGTTTGAATTTTGACCATCAAATACTATAGGTGGCAGACAACTCCTCCATAATCCACATCCATGTCCACCAATCTAACTTCCCAAGATAACTCCGCAATCACGTGCTTTGTTTTATTTGATTTTTTTGTCTATGAATATATATTTTCTTTTTTATCATTTGGATTCAAATATTTCAATTTAATTTCCCTATTTTACTATTCAACTTTTAAACCATGTAATGATATCATATCAGTTATTTAATATTAAATAAATATAAATATATTAAAAGTGTTCAGGATGATATCATGACAGTAATCATCCTAATATAAATATTATCTATTATGTAACTTAGAGATTTATTGTAATTTTATACCTAAAAACATATAAAACAGAGTTAAAAAAGAAAAAATATATATAAATTATCTGTAATAATAATATTTTAATATATTTAAAACTAAAATATTATTGTACAATAACTCTACATATCTTAATATTCAATATTAAAAATAATTTATATTTATATTTCTTTTTTAATTATATAAACCGTCATTAAAATTTAAGTTATAGCAAAATCACTTATTTGGTAATTTCAAAACAAAGAAGTGTTTATTCTCGGAAAATTTTTAATATATTTCTTTTACTTCCAATTCCTACTTGAATTCTTGTAAGCTATAAGTGTAAGTTGAATTTTATTATAAATTTTTACCGTAATAAGACATATTATCTCCATCTAAACTAATATGAACTATTCATATAAAAATATGATACTATCTTTAATATAAATTTTAAGACTTTACTTTCAAAATAAAATTTTAAAACTTTACTATTTGTGAGTTTTATTTTTCTTATATATTCCAGAACTTTATCACTTTGGATATGGATACAGTAGGGATACGAGACTTTCAATTCATGAATAATAGTTTGTAGTAAGATAAAAGTTATCTGTCTTTTACAAATAAACCAAAATCTTTTTTTTTTTTGTAAATGTATAGGTCAAAATTAAATTGTTAAATCTATAAACATCAAATCTCTGTTGAAATTTTCAAATTTAGCGTAGTTTTCATCTCCTTATCAAACCGTTCGTCGCGGCTTCAAATAGTGCCACTGTGCAGGACACAATTGGCACTGTTTAAACATTTTTATTCTAACTAATGTCCTAATTCTTTTCTACATAGTCAAACTTCAACCCATTACGAGGAAGGTTAAAACGAGCCACTCACAAAATTTATAAATTTTCAAAACAAAACATGGACCTTTTTTACTTGGTTACAATTGCAGCTACGATGTAACTTATAAGATTTTTGTTTCTTTTGTTTGAATTTATAAAAACTGTGTCATGTAGCAGTTACAACTACACCGACCATCTTTGTCAACAATGTTTCCTGTGTTAAAAAATTTAAAGTTTCAAAAGATACAGTCACATTTTAAAATCTTAATTTTATCTGTCCTAGCTCATGCTTTACTCATAATACACATTAAAAATGCATATGTCCACGTGCCAAAGCGCAAGCAAACCACGTTAAATATCGAATAATGATGCTCCAGACAGCCTTTGAACTTAGTCAAAACTACTGGTCTTAATCTTTAGAAATTATTACATTTTTTATGAATAATATAATAAATTTTATATAATTTTTATTTTGCTTGTCTTCATTTTCTGTATATCAAAAGTATTTATGTATCGTTTCAATCAACACTGAAAACAGAATTTTAAAAGTCAACAATAACGAAGGACTCACATTTTAAGATAATTTTGTTAAACTAACTGTTTATATTAATTTGTGTAATTATATTAGAAATGAAACACTTTCATTTTAAGCAATACTAGTTTAATTGATTTTCCACTCATTTTTAAAAAGAAAAGAGTAGTAATTTATGTACCCATGTCGAAACAAATGAAATAAATTTCTCAAACAATTCCCTCGCTTAAATTTATTCATAAAAAAGTTGAAGAATCCATAATAAAATATTTTAAACAGAATGTGCATCGAAATAACACTTCAAGTTTCAAGTTTCAGATCATTCCACGGACTTAAAACCAGAAAAAATTATTAACAATTTTTCATTCAATATTGTAATGCTAGAAAAAATTATTTACTGCAAGCAGAGTTCTGAAATGGCCATCACATGGGGTTCGCCCAGTGGTGCCACGTTAACGGGTCCAGTGTCTTTTCCGCATCAAAAAATATTGAATAGCACCACTTTTACTTTTAACATTTCCGGGACCAGAGATCATAACGCAGATCTATGATTCACCTAGAAAACCGAAAGAACACAGATCTCTACAAAAAAATACAACTGGCTCTGCAACGGATGTCATTATTATCGCCAAGAACCAATAGAATAAACCAACAACAATAAACAACAGTAATAATACCACAAACCAGTGGCTGAACTTCAAAGGATAAACATGCAGATTAAAACCTTTTTTTTCTTTAGTGTGTTTATTTAATCATTTTTTTTTATCTGAACCAAGTTTCAATCCATAAATAAAGTGGCAATGCATAGATTTGACGTGATATAAAATTGTACATGGAAGTGAGAACAATGTGGTGTGGTAAAAGTAAATGGTAAGTGAAAATTTAAATGTCGCGGTCTCTTCTGCATTCAGGGGGGAGTTGAGGGTAGCGTTTTCTGTCAGTGCAGTAGTTGTAGATGGTGAATTTCTGACGCACCCATTTGAGTCTTTGCCATTGAGCAGCGTCAAGGTCACGGAACTCTGGTTGGTCCCACCATCTCTTTCCCTGCGTGTCGCAGAACTTAGCGTTCACTGAGGCCTCACACCCATCGATGTGGAACCCCTTGTACGCTGCTATGAAAGGGGCTTTCGACCAATCTGTTTTCTCCAAACCACCCCTTGTGGCCCAATCATCGGCATTCCACAAACTGTTGTATATCTTCATAGGTTGGTCGAATGGAAACTTCACTCCCAAGTCCTTGCTGTTCTTGAACACCCTGATTGGAACATCGTCCACAAAGAACCTAAGAAAAACACACCCCCACACTTCGATTAAACTTTCTTTCTACTGTTAGAGATTTGCAAGCAATGGTGAGAAGTGAAAAGGGTTTGGAAAAGGATTTGCAAGGAATGCTCTGCTTACACAATCTGATACAAGTTCCAGAGAATAGAGTATCTGTGATATGCTTTTGTGGGATCAAACCAGAGATAGATTCTTTGCTCTCTGTCACCCTTTCCTCCGGTGAACACATTTGTTTGCAAAATGTAAGGTTGTCCTGTTCTGTTCCCCAGGAACTCAAAGTCTATCTCATCGTGCTCCGCGTTTTGAGAAGATAACTGCAGGTTCCAACCATAACAACAAAGGTCACATTCACTCACTCCACACAAACTAGTTTTCAGAAGATAACACAACAAACTTCACATATGCTCCTCACAGACAAGGTAAAACTTTAAAAGAAAAAAAAGAAACATTTTGCTCTTACATAGAAAGCAGTGACTGTGCCAGCTGAATCTCCAGGAACCATCTTTATGTACATGCTGAAATGGCCAAACAAGTATGAGCCTTTGGACTGAAAGCCAGTACCTGTACAATGTTGTTTGGAAAGCTGTTATATGATTCAAATCTTACTTTTAACATAGCTAAAACAGTGTTCAAAAACATGAACACATAACTTGAACTCAAAAGTATGACAGTGAAAGTTGGGTATTTTGGCCAAACTGTGCTTACCAGTGTACTTGTCAAGATGAAGCTGAATCTCGGAACCACCATTGAAGTATTTGATGTGATCAAAAGCCCATGTGGGAACGTAGTTTCTACCGAATTGTACATCCACTGGCCTCCTAGGGTTGGCACAAACTGCTGCAGAGGCCAGAGATGCCAATATCAGACACACGGTCCACAGAGAAGAACCCATTTTCTGTGTTTATCGGTTTGTAGAACCTAATGGCTAAGAAAAGGGTATATATAAGCATTGCACCTAGCCCAATACCCTTGTTCCTCTCTCTTTCCCTCTACTTTCTATCTTTTTAAATATTCAACAGAAATTTATATTTAATTCAATAATACATGGTTCATCATTTAACAAAACGATCAAGTTTATGCTAGTAATAATGATTAATGATATATATATCTATATTTAAGATTTGTTTTTATGTCAGATGAGAGAGAGGTGAAGACAAAGAATCATGCATTTTGCTTTAGTTAGGATTTTGTGTTGGAAACAACTAATTGAGAGACTATTACGCGTTTATTTAAATTGATTGCTAGCTAATCTTTGTAATCATCAATCTTTTTCAGATTATAGTATTGTTGTTTACAATAATGATAAATTTTCGAAAGTATTTTAGGCTATTTTTTGTGGATAACTTCGTGATTATGTAACTATTTCGTGGCACTTGGTGATTATTTACTCCGTTTATATTAACAATATCTCCTTCGGGTGGCTCGTTGCAAATCAAAGAGGTATGTTTTAATTTTTTTTATTATATTTATATAATTTTTTTAATATTTTTAATGGATAAAATTGACAAGATAAGATTTAAGTAAAAAAATATAGATGAGTTTTTCTGTGTACAAAATAAGTGATAAGTTCAGTGTATGTAACTTTGTTGTTTATAGTGAATTGTTCTTTTTATTTCTTTATTAAAACGAGTCAATAATTCGTTGTAAGATAATTATGAATCTCTGAATACTCATATCATAGAATCAATTATTAATGTCTAAATAATCATTGTAAGTTTGTTTTATTTTTAGATTTACATTTACCTTTTTATCCCCTTCACTAAATTTTTACTATCTTATCTTAACTTTACCTTATTAAGATATATTATTAACTTTACCTTTTAAATATATTATTATATATATATATATATATATAAAAGTTAATAATAATAAATTTTTCTTTTCAAATTATAAACAATAATAAAAACATGTATTATTAAAAAAATATTTTCTATCAATTTTGTTTTGAAAATTCTTTTCATGAAAAATACTTATAATTTTTTTATGAAAAAACGATTATCAACTTTTTTACAAAATATTTTGTATAAAAGTTTTTTTGAAAAAAAAATTATATAAAATACTTACAAATTTTATAATTTTATAAAAAATAATTATTTAAAAAAATTAATTATCAATTAAAATTATCTAACGGTGATAGAATAAATAGATATTATTTAAGAAATTTAAGGAGTTATTACTATAATTGAAGTAATAAACAAAAACGAATTCAAAACAAACATCAAAATTATCACGAAATCATGACAAGATGACCAAAGACTTTTAAAGAAAAGATTAAACTGGGTTGTCTTCCTAATATTAAAAATCCTATCTTGAATTAAGAAAATATGTAATTTTCCCTTTTTAGAATTTTTAAAAATTAAAATTGTTGTTTGGTTCAAAAGATATGAATAACTTTATTTGGAACTTAATTTTTGGCACAGGCACTCTTTAAATAAGTGTCATGCCTCTCTTGTAGACCGGTCCATTGAAGAAGAAATTAATTAAAGTGAGTTATTTGTCTTTCCAATAATAGAGGTATGAACATCTCCCTTTAAATTACACCTTTCTTGAAAACATCAAGTGGTATGCTCATAATCTTTTAATGATTTTTTATATTTTGTTTTCTTTAGTTAATTATGTTTATCCTGTGATCATTAGTCTTTGAACCAAAATGGATTTTATACATGAAATTTGATTTTTTTTATGATTATTTCCTTTCTTTTTATTCTAATCAATTTCTATCTATTGACATGTAGTTATTATATTTTTACAATTTATTTTTTTAATTTTCTCATTTGTTCAAAAATGTATTTCATTCTCATTTATATGTTTATGTTTTTTTGTTAGACATTTATGATTCAATTAGTTGAATTTTATTCTTAAATCATTCTAAAATAACTTGTGGAGGGATAATGTTTCTCTGATTTGAGTACAAGTATTATTGAAAATCCCTACAAAAAAAAATAGGGCACAAAATCCTCTCCTTCAAGGAATGTCAGCACCATAGGTGGATTTAAAGGTGGTAAAACTTCTAACTATGAAAAAGACAATTCTCTTTCAAGAACTCTCTTGAAGGATTCTATTAACCATCAATTTTATTAAAATGACTATGAAAATCAGTTTATAATCACATTGAGTACAGAAATCATTCCTGATTATTATCCTTCTTAATCTCTCTAAAATTAAGAACTAAATTATTTTTTATTATAGCTTTTAACTCTAAAATTAATGTGATAATAAATTATTTGTTCATGAAACCTTCTGTAAATAGTTATAACAAATCATCAAACACTTCTTAAGATGTTGTGACTTATGCTTGTTAATCAATGATGGACCACGAAGGGGCCACGCCCCAATTACTTTTTATATTTATATAATTTTAAATATATGTTTTAAAAATTGTTTATGTTGATGACTTGATTATTACACATAATAATAATAATAATAATAATAATAATAATAATAATAATAATAATAATAATAATAATAATAATAATAATAATATCGGTGCATTGATAAGATGTTCAAAATTTGCACGCTCTAACTTAAAAAAGGATATTAAGATACTATTAAAAACCTTATTTTAAGAATATGAAACATATTTATGTACATATTTTTAATTTAATCTTTGTATTTCATATAAAAGTATATATGATTAGAAGGATGTTTAGGAGAATAAAGATTATCTACAAAATATATAATGAAAGTAATATAAGAAACTGATAAATAATTTTTGATTAATAAAAATGAATATAAACTTCATACTAAAAGGAGGAAATTAAAATAAACAGAAAGGACCTCGAGATCGGAAATGAATGCAGCAACAAGCTGTTGTTGTTAGCATTAAGGAAGAGAAGATGCTTTAAGTAGAATTATAAGAATTGAATATTACATTATTGGCGATACCAGGTATAATAAGAATAATAGAATTACATAACATACACATATTTTTATTATAGAGTTTCCTCAGTATTGAAACCCAACGCCTTAATTACACATTCCAAACAATACAATGGTAATAAATAATGGTAGGAATAAAGTATTGTAACTGGTAAAATGATGAATGCAGCGAGAGAAAGTGATGAAAATTTAAATGTCACGGTTTCTTCTGCATTCTGGTGGGAGTTGAGGGTAGCGGGTTCTGTCAGTGCAGTAGTTGTAGATGGTGAATTTCTGACGCACCCATTTGAGTCTTCGCCATTGAAAGGAATCGAGATCACGAAACTCTGTTTGATCCCACCATCTTTTTCCCTGTGTGGCACAGAACCTAGAATTCACCGAAGCCTCACACCCATCAACGTGAAACCCCTTGTACGCTGCTACGAAAGGAGCTTTTGACCAATCGGTTTTCTCCAAACCACCCCTTGTGGCCCAATCATCAGCATTCCACAAACTGTTGTACACCTTCATCGGTTGGTCAAACGGGAATTTCACTCCCAACTCCTTCTGGTTCTTGAACACCCTGATTGGGATGTTATCCACTAGAAACCTGTGTAATCACAAAAACATCCTACTCTTTTATTACTTATGTCTCTGTCTGTTGCTTCTGTTACTTTTATATCCCAAAATAGAATTCAAGTACTTACACAACTTGATACATGTTCCACAGTACAGAATATCTGTGATATGCTTTTGTGGGATCAAACCAGAGATAGATTCTTTGCTCTCTGTCACCCTTTCCTCCGGTGAACACGTTTGTCTGCAAAATGTAAGGTTGTCCTGTTCTGTTCCCCAAGAACTCAAAGTCTATCTCATCGTGCTCCGCGTTTTGAGATGATAACTGCAGGTTCCAATCATAGAAAATCAAACCAAAAAGGAATAACTCATATATATATATATATATATAATCTATTGTACTAAAAGAAAAAGATGTGCTTACATAGAAAGCAGTGACTGTGCCAGCTGAATCACCGGGAACCATCTTTATGTTCATGCTGAAGTGACCAAACAGATATGACCCTTTTGTTTGGAAGCCAGTGCCTGTTCGCATTTGCATGAATTAACATGAAATACACCAACTTTGTTAGAACTAGGTCGATAACAATAAGGCTGAACTTTGTTCATATGTTACGTACCAGTGTATTTGTCAAGAAGAAGTTGAATCTCAGAACCACCATTTAAGTATTTGATGTGATCGAAAGCCCATGTGGGAACGTAGTTTCTGCCAAATGGAACATCCACTGGTCTCCGTGGGGTGGCTGAGAGTGCAGAAGAGGTTAGAGAAACCAAAAGAAGACACAAAGTCAACAAAGAAGAAGCCATGTTAACGAGAGAAAGATGAAAGTGTTGTGAAAGTCTCTGAGGCTAATGGGAATATATATATAGACTCATGACATGACCCTGCTTTGGAAGTTTGCTTCTTCATTCATCTCCACCACAGGAATTTTGTTTCTGTTCATTAATTAGGTATATTTCTGTTCATGATTATGAACTTGGAAAGCTAGAAGTAACAGGTGTCATCACGATATTACGCGTTTATTACACCTTTTAGATCGCTAATTAGCAATGATTTTCTACCTAATGGGACAAGATTTTTAAAATCTTATAATATGTTTTGGATTTGGATCTTGTGATATATATATTTCCTATATAAGTAGCCTATTTTTAATTTTTAATTTATTACTGAAGAATATTCTTGATTTGAGTTTTAGATTAAAGGAACAAACTAAGAATGCGAAAGGAAATAACAATAACAAGATCAAAATAGATTGGTTTTACGCATATAAGAACCTATATTTAAGGATAAATATATGTGTGTGTGTGTTGTGTTTAATAATTAAAAAATTATAAAGTAAGAAAATGAATTTATATTATTTAAATAAAAAGATAATGTATTAAAATATTGAGATATTATCATCATTATATTATTTATTATTATTGATGATTATTTATTTTATTTTTGTCATGAATTATTATATTTAGAAGATATATTGTTAGTTTAATGACTGCAATTTTATTTTAATTATGTAATAGTGTCATATGATAAGTATTTTTATTGGTGATTTGATAAATAAAAAAGTATTTCTTTAATAGTAAATTTTATTAGAAAGTGCTTAATTAAATTAAAAATTTATCTGGAAAATGTGGTTGAATTTAAGTAAAATTGAATTCTATAAACATGTAAAATGAATTTCTTCTTGATATTTACGTGTTCGAAAACATACTTATCAGTAACCATTTAGAATTAATTGTATTTTCATCCTCTTAAAATTTTCCATATGTGATTTTTGTTTACTTTTTTTATTTTGTGCACTAAGTTTCTTAATTTCTAAATCTAAACAATTTTAATCATGTATTACTTTATTATTCTTTGAATCATGTTGCTTTCATGTTGATATATGACAATACACCTAATACTAAATGGATTATTGCACATATTTATTAATGTAATACTGGAATCTTCACCTGTATTCTAAACTTATTAATTATAAGTTCGTTTTAGAAAAAAAAATGTTTTAATTAATATTTTTATAATTAAAATTAAAATATTTGATAAATAAATTTATTATCTTAGTTTTTAATATTGTTTTTACTTAATTGTAATTCTGGTATTCATAATTTTATAAAACTTGTAATTTTTTTGTCCATACTATTTTCTGTAGTTTTAAGCCCCTCGATTTTTAATATTCATAACTTTTGTCTTTGGAATTTTTTTTAATATAAAAAATTTTCACATCGAAGATAATTAATTTAGAATATATAAATGGATACAAACATCATTTTATATAAATTAATTTTGTAAGGTTAATTTAGATTTAAAGTTTACTCCTTAATATGGTGTCAAAACTAAATTAGAGTTTATCTTAATGAATTTGATGTTTGTTGGATCTATTGTTACCGGAACACTCATTAATGTTTAGTAACACGCATGTATATTGGAATGTCCCACATAAACATATTTGTAAGATTAAGCTAAGTTTTAAAGTTCACTTTTTAACATTTACACAATTTTTATCTTTTAATCTTTAATTGTCAATAATTCTGTTCAATTTTAAGATCAATTATCTATAACTTTTTGTTAGTTTAAACATAATACAATAAGATTGGGTAAACTATTTAATGCTTGTGGTCTTTTACAAAATTGAAAAGAGTACCGATGCAAAGAAGTAAAATTTGAATAGAAACTTTAGGAACTAAAATTAAATTTTTTATAATATATAAAATCCAAAATTACAATCAAATATATATTTCTATCATGAATATAAATATACACTTATTCTTTTTTCTTCTTCATTATATCTCATCATAGATCTCTATTTTCTTCTTCATAACAGTTAAACTATATTATTTATTTTCGTATTTTTTGCTACAATCTTTATTTTAAATCTTAAGAGTAAAATCATTTTACTTTTTGAATTATAATAATAATATTTAATAGTAATTGAATTTTATTTTCATAATGGTCATACTTTAAAGGTTAAAACTTTAATTAATTCATACAATAATAAAATATATAACATATTTATGATATACACTAATCAAAGTGAGTCACAGAATATAGTAAGAAAAAAAAAAGGTTTTTCACACTCTACCTCATGGTTGTCCGTTATCACACTAACCATTAAGCTATTTTAGTATGTTAGGTATTATAGTAAATTAGTCTGACATTTTCTTATAGTTTTCATATTAAATTTATTTTACTTTTTATATGATTTCTTATTAAGCAGTATAATGGTTTTAAAACTGATGAAAAACGAGTGATAGTATAATAATTTTTTTTAAAATATGACAAAATATTATTATTTCAATTTAAAATAATATGAATATTATAGTATTAAAACCAATAATATAGCATAACTGAGTCGAGAAAAAGAAATAGGGCGATGGAAAGAAAAGGGAATGGAAATGAAATGAAAGAGAAAGAAATTATGTGTTTATATTTATTAAACATATACAATTATATATGATGATAAATTTATTTATTAAATAATTTTATTTAAATATAAAATTATAAAATTTATTTAAATAGCATATTTATACGTAAAAACTCAAAATCAAAACTACTAATTCGACAAAATTATTTAGATTTTTAGAGAATGAAATATTTATATTAGTATTTTATTTAGAAATAATTTTATAATAGATAAAAGAATGAAAAGTTTGTAAATAAGTTATTAGAGTTTATACTTGATAAAAAAAATTATTTCTCTAGAATTTTTATAACTTTCTCAAAACTTTTAAGTTGAGAAATTATTTGTTTTTACAAAAAGCGTATAGCTGGTAAAACATCAAGATAGTTTGAATATACTATTGATCGGTGTAATTGTTTAATTCTCTATTATTGATTCAAATTTTCTTATTAAAGGGGTGCTAATCAATAGAGGTCTAAACTAAGGTGGTCCAAGGACTCAATTGAGACCTTTGGTATTCTCATTTAGATGGCTAGTAGGCATGTCACTTCTAAATAAGGAGAGTTAATTAGATAACATTTATTAATTGCATATAGTTTTAGATGTGTGAATTATGGTGGGAGTTGAAATGGTGTGTATGTTAAAAATGTTAAAATATGATTTCTTATGTAACATCCTATTTAATAGTTTTTCACACTATCAAACAAAACATTATATCATGATCAAACATAGTAGATAGTAGGGATAACAGTTATATACACATAGTGTATAAATCGGGTACAGTCATCCAAAATTTTGCCATAAGAAAAAATCCTGGAAGGTAAGAGTAGGTGCATAAAAGGCCTAAACTACTCATCAAGTTAAGATTCCACAAAATTTGGCCCAAAACTACTACAGTAGTGAGTAAGGGTCAATTCCTGCTCAGAAGGGGGCGTCATCATCTGGATTAGGCTCTGCTCACACCAACGATAGGCGATCATAGCAAAGGAGAACACATAAGGACAAATAACATAAACAGAAAGGGTAAGCTAACTGAAAAAGGGGAAACATAATGCAAAACATAATATAACATCATTCATAACACATAGTTCAATAATTAAAATTCTAGACTCGATATCCGGATTGTGTAAGCGACATTGGAGCTCTTGGTGGCTTGCACCTGTAACGGTTCCCAGGCTCTGCAGAGTCTAGACACAAGGAGTTATCACCCGACCGTTCCCAGGGTAAGTCCCCTTCGCGTCTAGGACTGGATCAAGTCCAAAGACTAGGACCTCCTGCTACTCCTCACGACATAATCCATCCTACTCTATTTGAGCGTGAATGATTATTGGAGTTTCAGGATACCAACCAATATGGATTCCACATGTCCTTACACACACTAATCAATTCACATGAATTTCCCTTGAAATTCTATTCCAGCCACCACTCTATATAAATCATACTCATCTGATTTCATCATACAACACATTAATCATGACATTTCAAGCATATAAGAACTTCCTTGCATAAAACCACATTAAAACATGTCAATTTACTCTCTAAAACAGAAGCTGAGTTGTCTCACTACAATGACTCTCGCTTAAGCTAGACATTCTAGCCCAGGCGAGAAGTCATCTCGCTTAGGCGAGTCAGTCTCGCCTAAGCGAGTCAGTCTCGCCTAAGCGAGGCTCAAACAGTGGCAAAGGTTAAAAACTGGGCGAACTCTTACTCAGGCTAGACTGGCTCGCTTAGACGAGAGTATCTCTCGCTTAAGCGACTCCAGCTCGCTTAGGCGAGACTTCGCGCAGTATCAGGGACAAGCTTTCTGATAGTTTCCCTTAGGCGAGAGCCACCCGCCTAGGCGAAAATACCAGGTCACTCCACTGTTTTCACATGCAAGAACACTGATTTCAGGGCAAACTATGATCATACACTCACATATACGTTTCAAGCATCAATTCAGCATACCAAACTTCATACAAGCATGATTCACGGCTTAAATGAAAAGAATTTCAGTTAGCTTCCCTTACCTTTTTAAAATCTCCACTAGCAAGACTCTAACACAAGGGCACCTCAATTCCTCAACCTAAGGGGCTAAAAAAAACATAAACTCAGAGTGAGTACAAGGCCCTACTTCGGTTTTGGTAAGCATTGAACTCCAGAAATTCCAAAATTGGAGAGAATTGAGTAAAACTGAATTTGACTTACCGGGAGGGGAAGATGACTCAGCTAGAGGAGGAGTTCTTCTCCTGGTTCCAGGTCCAGCAGCTGTAACAGAAGGGATGAGTGATTAGAAAGGGGAAAATTGAACTCTTTATTTTAGAGAGAAGGCTGTGTAGTTGGTTCAGAGGGAAGGAAGACAGTGAAGAGTGGAGTGTGGTTCTGTGATATTAGTTGGGGAAGAAGAGAGTGTATAGAGAGGGGAGAGATAGTGGGTCCTCACATCTTACATCTACCTAAAGCTCTTGGAAAAATAATAGAATGGTTATAAAATTTTACAAAAATGATATAACAAATATTTGGAGCTTGGTGTTCATTGCATTTTAAACATATGTAGTATATGGGTTGTAATTGATTTTTCCACTTATGATGAAATTGGTGTTTTTGGACTAGTACATAAAATAGTGAACTACCATTCAAGTGATAAGTTACCATTGCATGCGATGCTAAATGTTGTTCAAGCACAAATATGAACACTTCAGCGATTGAGCATATCACTCAATTATGACTTGAGCAAGAGATATGATGAGACAATTATCTCTTCTCTAGAACAAGAAACAATTGAGTCTTGAGGTGTGATAAATGCATGGGTTTTTGAAACATGTTATATCATATAACTATGTATGTGTGGAGCTTGAGCAATAAGAGAGGATGACGGTCGCTTTGGAAACAAGTGAACGAGCTCAAGAGACCAAACTAACTCTCTCTTCTCTAGAATAGGTGTCGCTAAAGTTATGAGAGGTTGTTTTCGCAATTGAGAATTATTTTGTGTGAGGTTGCTTACATTATACCATAAAGTCTTCTAATTCAAACGTTGAATTGAAGCTTGAGATATAAAAGAAAATTGTGGAACCAACTTTTTCTCATATAGAGTAGGTTGCTCAAGTGATGAACAATTGTTTAGGCAAGGAAGCTTTCTTTTGTGTGCGGAGCAAGTATGCTTTTGCATATGATGGTGTGGGATTTAAAAATTGGTAAGCCTAGTATGTGATTTGTGTGTATGTATGATGAAGATGGTGTAATATTATGATGATGTTTGTTAGATGTGGATATTTGTATGATGTTATGGCTAACTATGGTATTGTTAAGAGTCGTAATATATATCATTAAAGAAATGTGATATTCTTATTTCACGAGTTATTTAAATTATAAGCATTAAAGTATTAGGTGATGAAAACTGAAAGGGTGTTTATCCTAAAGTACGTGAAACATGATGAAATTTTTGATATACTTAAAGGTGTTACATATGTTTAGTATGAGTCCTTTGAAGACATAAGTGTGACAAATTACTTTGAACATTGAGATGCAATAATTATTTTTGTTTTCTTAAACAAAAGTGATTTATATATATTTTAGTGTAATTTGTTTTCTATAATTAGAATAATGTGTCACTAATATATGTATACAACAAGAAAATTGTGTATTATCGATATACACAATTTGTTAGTAATAACAAAATTTTGCCAGTAAATCAATAAATTACTGACAATCAAAAAGTCATTTGTGAAGTGGTCGTCAATAAATTCTACTGATGGATTACGAAATTCGTCAATATTACTAATGACCACAAATTTCTTTGTAAATATATGTCGGTAATTACCAACAGATTCTAACCGTCGATAAAATTGATAGATAAAATTCACAATTAGGTTACTTCTTCCTCCTCTTCTTTTTCTTTTTTTTCTTCTTTTTCCTCTCGTCCTCCTAGCCACATCTCCACTGCCTTTGCGTCCACCGTGGTCGTGTTTATCGTCGTCACCTCTAGCTCCTCCTCCTATTTCTCTTTTTCTCCCCCCACCTCCTTCTCCTTTAACTCTGATAGCCACTAAGGTTGCACCTTTGCATGATCATCGAGCTGTGTCACAGCCGCCACGTCTCCACTGCCACTACCAACTCCAACCTCCTCCTCCTCCTTTTTTCTCTTCTTCTTCATCTTATTCTCTTCTTTTTCTCATCCACCTCCCCTTAATATATAAAAAAATTCATCAAACATGGCGAAAATTTGCCATAAAAAATTGACTGTCAGATGTGTCACCAACAAAAACATTCGTTTATAAGACAAATTTTTATTTATAGGCAGATCTTGTTGTTGATGATTTAAATTCTAAAATTCATCAGTAGATTTAGGTTTGCATATGAAATTATTTCTATAGATAAAAATTCATCAAATAAAAATATTAATTATGTAGGATAATTTTTTTTTGTAATATAATTAGAATAAATAAAAATAATTCGTAATTTTTATTTATTTATTGGCAATGTTAGTTGTTAGTGGGAGGAGTTGAACTCACAAGCTTTCTCATTCCTCTTTCCAAAGAGAGGGAGGAAACATTATATCTCCAAGTTGTTAAGTTGTTAATGGAGGTAGTTAAACCCATTACCTCTCTCACCCTCCATCCTAATTTTACCACTAAACCAATCTTATAAGTCCTAACATAATTCATAAATAATTAAACTTTTAATCAATACATTTAAACAATGTATTAGTATGTAGACATAAATTACCTTGACATGACGGCTTATGTTAGTATCACTTGCACCTCTTGTAAATATGAAAGTGAAAATGGAACGCAAAATGAGATATGAGTGGAAATCTTTAGTATGTTTCGGATTCCTAAAGAGTTATACAATCTTTTCCTCATAAATATTCAGTTCAACTGTATTTAAGTTGAGGTAATTGATATACATTTGATTGGACTTATTTGAATAAAAATTTTCATAAAAATTTTACAATAATAAAATAAAAATTTAACTTTCATAAAAAAATTTATATATAAATTAATAAAACAAGATTTTTACTATACAAAATGAGGGAATTATTGAATTTACAAATTAGTTTATATATAAATTAATTTTAACGTATAACTTTTTTTAAGAAATTTAGGACACTCTTCAATGTGAGAAAGAAACAACATTTGCAAAACAATATAAAAAATGATTAGATTTACAGTATATAAGATACAAACCTCAACTTATAAGCTGAACTAGTTTTGTAATGTTAAGTTATACTTAAAATCAACTTATTAAGATGATATCAGAGTTATCTATAACATATTCTAAGGAGATTTGATGTTTATTAGATGTATCATCTTATATGCTATAGGATCACTATTAATATCTAGTCTCGCGCTCGAGATGTACATGTCCCAACGTGAGGTAAGTATGTTGGAAGTTTGACATCAACTAGAGATAAGATATATTTACTAGTCGATTTGATACGGTTGAATTATGCTTGAAGTCTACTTAAGAAAAATCATAAATTTATATTATTTTTTTGGTGTAATTGGATTTATAAAATTGAAATTGGACGTACTACCAAGAAATTGTTATTAATTGTGAAGATGCATTTGGGAACCAATAGAATTGGCAGCAAAGGTATGTACGTATATATGAATTTATATAATTTTGTTTTTGATGAAAAAGAATATAGTTTTAAAGGAAGAGCATATGGGATTGGGACCAAGTGTCTGTTGGTTTGGTGCAATGGCCCCTGCATGCCCTTCTTTTCTTTTGTTTCTCTTATTTTAGGGTTTAGGCTTCCCAAACCAATCTTCCATTTCGAATCCTTTTCCTAATTCATATGTCGGGCAGAGCCAAACTTCCATTCGGCTTCAAATTTCTCAAATGGATTCACCTCTTCTTTAATCTTCACCTCTTCTTTATTTGAGTGCGTAAAAGATTTAACTATATAATCAAATTATTATACATAAATAAGTTCAAATTTACTTTGTAAGATAAATTTTATAAAATTAACTTAAACTACAAAGAATATTATTTATGATAATATCAGAATTTATTCTAATAATAAATTGATTGAGTGTATTTCTATCCTGTTTTTATTCTTATTATCATCAAAGTAAGAAAAGATTTTCAAAAAAAAATTAATATATACTTAGCGAAGAACTAGTGTTACAATTACACCATTGGGAAAGGCACAGACATTTGTATATAAAAAATTGACGGGGTTAAATTGTTTTATAAAGTAAATCAATTGAAAGAAAAAAAAAATGAACTTTAAATTTAATAATTAAAAAAAAAAGTATGTGTCTGAAGAAGCCGTTACTGTCGATATTCATAGCACTTTGGCAGTTGAAACCTGACACATAAATTTGAAGAAAACTAAAAAAAAAAAAAAAGCATTGCATGTGGGATCATGAGTTGGGTGCAAAGTTGTAGGTTTTAATAATTTTGAAGTAGGGAGTTGGAGGAACCTGCAAACAATCTCACATGATCTGATTAATTAAGATCTGTATATTTAAGCCATGTTTAGGTCTATTATTAACTTGTTTTCACCAATAATTACAACATTATTACTTCATATCATATATATTTATATATAGAATTGTAGAACCACCTTGATTTTCTGGTTTCATTTTCATGATGTTGAAGTGACTCTATTCGTATACATACATAGAAAGCTCGGAATCAAATCAAATACCAGATAATGTTCTCATAACTTATTGTCAACGCTTAAGGATAATGTTGTTGTTACATTACAACAACAATAATAATAGAATTTTTTTTAGAAAACTAAATTAACAACCATGAAAGTTGGAATGGAAGCTCCCATATGTTTGATATGGGAAGAGAAAATGACAGAGAGCATACAATCTTGAATTGAAGGAAAATTTTTAACAAATGAGTTTTCTTTTTTCTATAATTTTTTTTGTCCTTTTCTTTTTTTCTCTTCTTCTCATTTTCATTTTAAAACATATAATAAAATACATTATTATTATTATTGAGGACGGGAAGATTCAAAAAAATATATCCATCGTAAGAATCTATTGAATTTGAAATTTGGATGTTGATTAGGATTGGAAGATTCAAAAGATATTGAATATAAAGGGAATATTTACTTTCATTTCACTCTTTAGGGAGTTTACAGCAAATAGATGAAAATGAAAGAAACAATAACTTTATAATTCCTCTAATAAATTTTATCTGATGAATTTAGAATGAGGAAAATTAACACATTTTATTGTAGTCTGAGGATTTTGCATCCGTACAACACTTGAGGTTTTTCATTCAAACTAAAATAAATAAATAAATACATTTTTTCTATTTTAATATAATTTTAAGTAAGGTACTTATGCGATGCCTCTTTCATTTTTTATTTATGTATTTTAATGTATATTTAAGTGTATATTTCAGTGTTATCAATATAAATAATAAATAAGACATGTTATGTAAGTATAATTTTAAAGTATGTGAAGTTGTTTAAACTGAATTATTATAAATTTTAATTAATTTGAATTGGAGTTAAAAAGATATGCGATGTTGATTTAAATCAAAATTTTGGGACAAATTAATGTGGAACGTGCATTGTCTTGAACCCGATGATCACCACACGTGTGCTTTCTTCTCTGACAAAATATGACACCACAACAACATCTATATTTATTGGTGATTAACTATAAAGACAGAGAGAGTGACCGGTATATTCAAGTAATATACATGTTAGCTTTATGCACTTTTGTGATGAATTCCTTAAATTTTTGAAAAGTCAATTAATAAAAAAATTAAAATTACATTTATGAAATTAACTTTAATATATATTTTATCATCATGCATAATAAATTTATTAACTTTTAAAGTAATGATGTTAAAAATATACCAACAAAAGTTTTCTTATTGATTTACATATAACAGTCATGGTATTATGGATATGATTTTTTTTTTTTAAATACCGTAATGCCAGGTTGGGATATCCATTTCTATTTTATCTATCATTGAGATTTGAGAGCCCATTAATGATTTCTTTCGTGGTTAGATAATCACAAGTATTCCTTTACGCATATTTTCATATCTTGTCTAATATATAAAAGGAGAAAAAAATCATTTTTCTTTCATTTATTGACAATGAAATTAATTTATATTATTATGATTAATAAGATCATACTACGATAATATGCAAAATTATTAAAAGTATAGGTAATTATTGAGAGTAGTTTAACTCTATATATATAAAAAGTTTTTTTATCAACAATAAAAAATATGAATCGAAAAAGAGAAACTCTAACCCTTATGAAAAAAAATGCTACTATATACAATAACATAGTCAAAAATGAAAATGCTATAGTATATATACACAGAAAGATGTGATTTTTTATTCGATCAAACTTTTTGATTGAAGAGTTTATGAATACGAGCAAAATCATACATTTCTTTATTTTAATTTCTTAATTTTAAATTAATTGATGCACTTGTTTTTCAATTAAATAATATTTTTTATTCTATTTTGTTCTTACGTTACTTGCTCTATTTATTTAAAAATTAAAATAAAAGGGAAGTTTTGAATTGTGCTTTTAAAAAACTTCTTTATTTAATTATTATTTTTAAATATTAACTCTTTTGCTTTATTCAATCACAATTATCATAATTCTTTTGCTTTATTAACATATTTAAAGAAATAATTTAATCAATTCAAAAGTTTAAAAATTAAAATTTGACCAAAAATACCAGTAAAAAGAATTAGAAAAAAAAAAGTTTTCGGATTAACTTAACAGTTGTTGAAAAAGGAAATCCTTCCTCTGAATAAAAACATTATAAAGAAAAAGGTAGAAATTTGTTCAGCTGGTTACAACTGTTGTGGAAAAGTGGCAATAATTGAGGTGTTGTGCTTGATTTACTCATTCTGCATGTAATCTTCAGTGGAACATTTAATGAGCTGTGTCTCACCCTTACCCTAACGAGAAACAACTCCTACACCACATGATCTTTGCAACTCCCAACACACAATCACATCCACACTACACCACATACTTCTACCACTCTTCAATATACTAATTCATTATTAAAACCTTCAAATTATTAATTCAGAATACTTTTACTTTAAATATTCTTTCTATCATATTTAATAGTTTTAATTTCTTTTAAATTGAGATATAAGACGGTTTAAATATTTATTTTATTTTTTTATATACTTTTCAAAAACAAAATTTTCACAGAATTACGTTTTAAAACAAATAATATATCGAATGTATTATGATTACCAACGAATCTTGAAGTAAGAACCATATATATATTTATTGGCCTTTGACCTGCAGAAGAAAATCTTTAACCAGATAATGTGTTCTATATGTGAATCCGAGATGGTTATGCATGTGAAAATAATATTATCATAAGTATTAAGAAATCCAACTTTCCATCCGATCTAATTTACAAATAAAATAAGCTTGAATGTACTATATTTTATATTTTATTGATTTTAATCATAATTTATAGCTTCATTTACTCAAATTTACTGACTATTTATTTTAATAATAAATTGGTGATATTTTCAATTGATTTATTAAATTAATGACTCAAGTGAAAAATAAAACTTCAACCATGTTAGAATAAATTTGTCTCTTACAATCGTAATGGTCCATACCGTAAAGACCAATTTCATATGTAGGCCCGTTTAATGTCCATTGACCTAAGCATAAATTTTTGCGATGTATAATATTTTAGGGATAAATATCTATAACCGGATTTATAATATACTACACAAAATTTTAAATGAATTTTTTTGAACTTTTATAATGGTAGAAAACCCTTAATGTAATGTCATTTATATGTTTTATTTATTACATGAGTTAGACTACAATATTACCAGATAATATATAAGAAAAAAAGGAAAAAGGTTGCCATTTATATAAAACCACTTCTTTATAAAAATATTTCTTTTAAATTTTAGTGAAAAAATTAATTCTAATAAAGTGAGAAGAAAGCGATTTGTTTCCTTAAAAATAATCTTAATAACTACAATATAATTTTAACCTACGTAAAACTCTAGAAAATGATATTTGGTAGTGGTTTAAAAATGGTGAGATTTGATTATTTTAATATTAAAAAGTTTTAATATAAATCGTTTTTTTATAAACTAGTTTTATTATTTTAAAATAGAGAATCTTTCTAGAAATCACTTTTTTAAAGTTTTTTTCATTACAAAAAAAAAAGCTTATTACCGATGGTTAGAATTCGTCGATAATGATCATAATCCGTCAGTAATGATGTTTTACTGATGGACTTTCGACGACAAAAAATTCGTCAGTTAAAGCATCGTCGGTAATACTTTACCAACGAATTACAAAAGTCCATTGGTAATTACCGATGGACACATTCGTCGTTCAAGCTGTCGGTAATTCTGAAGGATTTGTCCGTCGATAATTACCGACGGACAAATTTGTCAGTAATGGCTATACTTGCATGAATGAATTTTTCGACGAATCTGGCCGTCGGTAATCCGTCGGTAAGTATAAATTTTGTTTGGGTTTATTTGCTTATTTAACATTCCACAATACCTGCATATAGAAAATTCCAACACAGACAAATCAAGCATTCCAACATTCCAGCATTCCATTATATCAAATATTGTATCATTATCAAATTCCATCACAATATATATCACATGACACACTAAACTGTTTATAAAACATACAAAATAATATGTAGCATAGGAATGTTTGTCAAATATTACATAAGCATGATCAATACCAAGTAAGAATAATAGTATACAAGTTTATTAAGTACATGCTGAAGAAAGTTTTTCTTAAGGACATGAAGAGCTAATAATCTTCATAATCAGGAGAAAATTCTTCACTTAGATTATCATCCTCTTCATTATTTTGTTGCTGAGAATGGGGTTGAGGGATTTTAGAGTTCTGTTGAGTAGGGTTTGGCTATTGTGGCTATGGTTGTGGCTGCTGAAGACAAGCCTGAGCATCATGAGGGAGATATTGCGGGACTAGTGATTAAAAGGATTGAAATTCAGACCTCAATTGCTCGTTTTCCTCCAGGCTGCGTGAAAGTTGCTGCCTAATATTATTGAGGTCCTCAATATTAGAAGAGGAAGAACTTGGTAGTTGGTTCAGGCTTTCATTTGAACCCGTATATTTTGAAACAAGTTGACCAGCCTCATAAAGTCTTCCTTTCTTTTTTCCTCCTACTATCTCAATCCAACACCTAGTCCTGATATTCTCATCCTGTGTAGGATCAGTAGAGGATTGCTTTTGTGTTCCATTAGCACATGAGGAAACCTCAAATCTAACTTGAGAAAGCCTAGTCTGAAATTCTTCCTGTAAGTAAAAAATGAACAATTATTATTATGTGGTGGGATACATATATAAGTTTAAGAGTAAATAATATTGAACAGTAAAAGAGACTTACATTTGTTCCTAGACCTCTCATCCACATACTCGCCAGTACCCTTCCGGATATGTGTCTACTGAAAGACTTCATCAAGAAACACATGTCGTCCCAACTCACGTGCCTACAAAAAAATATGTTATAATGTTAGATTTGCTATGATTTCTAACTTTAAAAATGTAGTTCAAATGTGACAAATACAAACAGTTAATGTGTATACCATACAAAGAGCCTGCTCGTGAGTAGTAATGGATCCACCTATGTGTAGGGCCCCACCCGTTTCAGAAGCCCTATTCTTTTTTGCTGCAATACATTTGCTCCAATAACTTGGAGAATTACAATGTTCTAGCAGCCTTCTCCACACATCATTAGGAATCTATTTTGGCCTCTCTAGCCATTCTAGTGTCTCTAAACAGCTTAGATAGACAATGAGAAGCTCTGTCATTGAAATTTCTCTTAATTTCAATTTCATGCTCTAGTGTCCACTAAACGAAACAACACAATTTAAACATAATAAAACATTATAAGTATATTAAGCATGGAGTAGTAGTTAACAACTTAATTTACCTATATAATAAGTTAGAACACGTTACCTTGAAACGGTGCCAGAAAATATCCTTGTCTTTTTCAGGTATTGCTCCCCATTATGGCTAAGGATTAAGAAATTGTTGCTTGATTGTTTTTGTGATAGCCTGTGAAGCAACTCTAGATGGAACAAACCTAGAATTCATGGAAAACTGTCAGAAGATGAAAAAAGTTACATAATATAAATAATGAGAATAATTGAATTGAAATATTACCCTCGACTGACAGGTTCAACCATCAGACGGTCTTGTAGAGGAGGGTCATGTTATGCATATAAATCAAGATCAACCATAGGCTGTGGGGCAACTATATTACTTACAACTAGGGATGGTGCAGACTGCTGACCAACGGTAGAAGATGGGCCACCAATCGAGGCTGGGGATGGTACAATATGAGGTGAAGGGGATGCTCCAATGTTTGTAGAAGGGGTATGTAATCCTATGTGGAGCTGAGGAAGATGAGGATGGTATATGTGAGGGTGGTACAGAAGGGGGCCTAGGAGCAACAACAGGGGTATGCAACCCTATGGGTGGAGGTTGAAAAGATGAGGACAACATATGAATCGTCGGGATAGAAGTATGGTTATGTAACCTTGTGGGTGGAGTTGGGGAAGATAAGGATGACATATGTAAGCCCAGGGTAGGGGTGATGAGTCTGAGTGGAATTCGAAGCACATAATTATTATGTCTCTTTCTTGGTTTTTGCAATACCTTTCCCCTTGTCAATTGGGGGTGGTCGAGGTGGATCTCCCGATGACTTGGAGTATGGATTTTATGATCTAAGTGTCAAACAAATTAAGATGGTGTATGATTATTGTCTCAATCATGATACAAGATTCTCTACGACCAATTTTTAGACAAGTATTGTGTTTACGCTGGACGAAGGTCCTGGAGTACTATTTAAAGCTTTGGTAGTATTTGCATTGAGGGACATAAATTTATCCAAGGTTATCTATAGGAAAAATTTTTCTTCTTTCAAGTCTATCTCCATGCATGATTATTACCGGACAATTAACATTATGTATATTTGAAAACAGATTGAAAGTTGCCTACAAAGAAATTGACCACTAAGAGTTGTTGATGACTCCAACACAGGAACTGCCAAGTGAGTTACGTTTTTTCCTTTTCACATTACTGCAATTGGCCATTCTTTTTCATCATATTGCTTCATGCAATATCTGGTTCAACCTAGTTTCTCTTTACTTGATGAAGTGTTGAAATGTGGTCTAATTTTCTCTCTTCTGCTAAATTGTTTTCTGTTGTATATGTCCAATTAATTTTTCTCCTCTATTCATGTGCTAAATAATTTAGGGTAAAATGAATCTTAGATATCTAAACTACGGTATTTTCTTAGATGTTGATGCAAACATTAGCGTAACTTGTTACTTTTTTTGTTTAGGTATTTCGATTACCTTTTCTATATTGATTTTGAGGCATCTATGACTGAGCCTCGAGCACAAACTGCTTTAGCACATTTGCAGGTATGTTCTTTGATTTCTTATTTTATGATTTGAATTATGTCTTTTGATTCTTTTTTTTTATTTCCTCTTTCTTAGAATTTGGGACTACTTTGGCTATATTGCTAATTAATATTTATTTCTAAAACACTTCCTTGCGCCTAGAAATACAAATCTAAAAATTGTGGTTTGCAAGGTTGGACATTGATGACAGTCCAATAATGAGTGTCTTGATAAGCACAATAACAACCATCATTGAGATGAACTCTGGTTTCATCTTATAATTTGGGATTAGTTCATTGACATCACTAGTTAGTGTGAGATTTGCTATCTTTTTAGACTTTCCCTTTGAAAGAATTAAAGGAAGAATATTTGATAATCTTGTAATTTTTTTAGGAGTCCAACAAGTCTATTTATAGTCCAACAAGCACAAGATACCAACTGCATTAGTGTTGTGCTAGATCAATTTCTTATCTTCAATACGTAAAAAGAATTTTAAAAAAACAAAACACATAATGCACAAGAGACAAGTTTTTCTTGATACTAGTAAGGTTCAACATAATTTCTTTATACAACAATCAATTCATACCAATTCATACCAACACAAAAATCAATTCATACCAACACAGCAATTAATTCATACCAAGATAGCATTGTAGAGAGAAATTTAAGCGATTTTAGTGTTTGTTTAAACTTCCGCTACCCAAGACGCTGAGCTTCCGCAACGAGACTCAGGCAAGCTTCCGCAGCGAGACTCAGGCAACGAACCTCATGGCAGATGACGGTGGAAGGCAGCCATGGCTCTGATTAGTCTCGTTGGGCAGTAGAGATGGCACGATAGTGGATTGGCAAAGTGGGTAGTGGGTTTTGGCTTGGTGGAATGCGTTGTAGAGATGACACGATGAGAACAAAGAATAGAAGTGGAAAATGAAAATGTAAAGAGGGAATGCCAATTCTCAATTCTGATTTCATCGACGACATTACTGGCGACACAAATTTGTCGGTAAATCCGTCGGAGTACTAAAAAAAGACGTTACTGACGAACGACATCCGTCGGTAAATGCATATGTGAACATCCATCGGTAAATTCGTCGGTAAACACATCCAACAATTTCATCATACACGTTACCGACGGATGATGTCCGTCGGTAAATTCAACATATGCATCTGTCAGTAATGATCAATTACCAACGGATCGTAATCGGTCAGAACGACTCCGTTAGTAATTAGCATTTTTCTAGTAGTGTTTTAGTTCTCTTTAGGAGTTTTTGTCATCTGTTCGCCTAATTAAAGATTTGAGACCATAGAATTGATCTTTGCAGCGAGCTCTTCAATTTGTACTAATCAATTTTTCCTTCCGCGTAAGTTGCATTTCAACCCTTTTTCTTGGTCTCTTATGTTTTCTGTTGCATGTAAGCCTTTTTTTTTTTATCTTGGGTGTGTGTTTTTAATCTTCCATATGATTACCTACTATTCAAGGATCATGATGATATGTCCTAATCGTTTGTGTAATGTTTATATGTGTAAATAGAGCATCATGTGGAGTTAGAGATGTTTTGATGTTTTTAGAGTTGTTTTGGTTGTCTTTTACAAGTGAGGAAAGCTAATTTTAGTTTTTGCATGTTGAGATTTGTTAATTGGTGTTATGAACTCTGAATGTGGTGTTTTAAGTTGTGAATCTGTATTTTCTAGCTTTGTGATGATTAACTTCATGTGTAACTGTAAAGTGGTAAATTAAAATGCATGTGGGAGTGCTTGATTTGATTTTGAATATGTGTAGTATGTATAACTCTTTATGAATTTTTTTGGATTAGTGAGAATATAATTATTAAATGTTTTTTTATAATATTTATATTCTAAATACTTTTAAAATTGATATTTAAAAATATTTTAAATATTAAAAATATTTTAGAAAAGTAAACTAATATTTGTGAAAAGGACCAAATTGACCAAAATGAGGACCTAATTGAACACAAAACGAAAATGAGGACCAAGTTGAATAAAAACAACGAAAATAAGGACCAAATATATATTTAAGCCATTAATCAATGTGTTGTTGGGAATACCCCTTTGAGAGTGAATTGGATAATTTAACATTGGTTAAGCCAAGAAATATGATTTTTGTGATAATTAAAGTGTTTGAACATTGAGATTTAGCTCAAGGAGTGTTAAATTACTCAAATCAAACTCAAAAGGAGAAGTAGACATTTTTTGATAGGGTCGGGTCCCATTGAGACAATGAATCTTTTGAGTTGGCCAACACTGGGCAAAACTTTTCTCGTTAGGCGACTCCAAAGTCAGAAAGCTCACTAACTTGGTGTCGTTGGGCGTCAATAAGGACCGTCGAGCACCAGAAAATCAAATAAATCCAAGTAGTTCCAATGGTCTTCTCAATGAATGACTATGGAACTCGCTAGGCGCCTAGGCTAGTGCTGGGTGCCAAATTATTTATGTCGGGTGCCACCTAGTTTTTTTTGTTTGTGTATCTTGGGAAAAATGAGATTCCTATTTTTTAACCTTTCAGATCAAGCTAAAATTTGACAGTAGATTCTAGACACATCAATTGTTACTTTGATTGGTGAGATATTTGATTAGAGGTCTTTAGTTAGAAAATTTAGTTTCTTATGTTTGTCCTATTTTGGGTTTCCCTTTTTAGAAAATCACTTCTTATTTGTGGTTTGACTTGGAATAAAATAAGGTAAATGGTTGTTTATAGAATTGTTAATGGGTTCATTGATGAATATGCATGTGTATAATGTTGTATGAAACTGTGATGGTGATGATGGGTTTGTCAACGATTATGAGCATGTATGGAAATATATGATGATTGTAATTGATCACAAACATGATGTTTGGCATTTGGAATTTAATGTGGATCATGTTTGTGGATGAAAGTATGAGTTTGGTGTAGTTTTAGGAATCTTGTAGGGAGATTCTATAGTGGCCTTCCTATAGTGTATATATTGATGTAAGAAGTCAATACTGAAGGTTTATCCTATACTCTAATATCCATTCAAGACTTATGTAAAGTATAATAATTTATGTGGTGAGAGGAGCAAAAGGTCTTGTCATTAAGAAGGACCCCAGCTTTCTTATGATGGTTAAAGGGACTAACCTTGTGTGTATCAACTCAAGTAGAGTAGCTCAGTTCGAGTAGTAATCTTTTTACCACAAGTGCAAAAATAACCAAGAATCATACATCAATGCCTAGATTCTGATAATTAAGTTTAGAAAAGTCTTTGATTATATAGTTTATATTTGTATGATTAGTTGGAGTGCATTGTAATTGCGACGTAATACAGAAGTTACAACTCTTCGATTTTGACTTGGCTTAGTTAGCCTTTGACATGAGACAATTGATGCAAATTGCAACAATTTGACCATCAACAATTGCTCAACTAGGAATTTAACATGTGGAGCAATTGTTGATAGTGGGGTGAGAGTGTGATAAAGTCTTTTTGTCGCCTAAAAGACTCGGTCAAAACCAATTTCCCCTTTAAAATGCAGTATAGGGAGAACCTTGGGAATCAATCCCTGGACATGGGTAAAGTCAAATGCAATATTTGTACTTGAATTGTGGTGGGGGAAATTATTCAAAATCAACACTTAAAAACAGAAAACTCAAAATCATCAAATGCAAGAAATGTTATGAACTATGCATGAACGCATGACATACAATGCACAAAATGGCAGGGAATGATGAATTTGCTAAACCTAAATGCTCAAAACATATTTAATGATCAAAATTAGGCTAATGCAATGGTGAAATTGGTCAAAATTCATCAAACTCAAAATTTGTCCAAAATTAAGAACATGTTCATAAGCAAAGTGCATGGTAACCTCAGATTAGTATCTTTTGATGATACAATTAAAAATGTAATGATGCAGAATGATTATAAATGATTCCAATTCCATTTAGAATTCGGAATCACTTGATGTGGTGTACTACATGCAAAGTTCCCAATTTCATGAACCTTAATTCACAAATTTAGACAAAAACGTGATTTCAATCAATTCGTCCAACTCGTGCAACAAAAATGTAATTAAATATTCAGAAAGCTTCGTCATGATGTAATGAATGAAACCTAAAAATCAATTTACATGAACAATCAACAAAATCATGCAACCACAAAATTATGCAGAAACGAAAAATAGGAAGAGAGGTGTGATTCGAACTTGGTGATTTGTGGATGGAATCGTGAAATTGTTGATGCTAATAGCTTGTGGAGCATAAGGAGGAGCTAAACGAATCCACATGTTGAATCACAACATGAAAAATGATGTTAAATTCGAATGGAACAGTAACATGGGTACGGAATTATGCAGAAAAACACGAATTGATGAAATGATGATGAAAATGGGTGTGTGATGGTTCGAATAGCTTGGGAATCATCCCAAGAGTGTGCACAAATTTATAGAGCTCAAAATGATTAAGAAATGAGTGAGAAATTCAATGGAATAGTAACTAGTGGTGTGTGTGAAGTGATGGAATGAGAAGAAACTTGAAATTGTAGCAAAAGTGTAGTGAAATGGAGAAATATAAGTGAAATAAGCTTGGTTACTACCATTGGTCTTGAATCAAACCCATTCATCTTTTTTAATAAAAAATAATGATGTATAGAGGTCATTTGGACATACCAATTCATAGGCCTAGTTCCATAACCTAGATTTGGTAAGGTATGGTGGAGTTTAAGCTCAAAAAGTGGTAGCCAAGGTGGTGGTTTAGTGGAAAATGATGATGAACATTATGGACCATAGACTAAATGAATAATACTAAAACTTTTATTCATTGAAGCTTAAATCAAGATTACGATACCAAAAATGAGTACAAGGAGTTTCCCCAACCTTCCTCTCACCAAGGCTTGAGCTATCCAAGCTTCCAAAAGCAAAAATGGAGTGAAAACGAGTGATTTTTTAGGGAATTTCGGGTCTGCTACATGAGGTGGTGTGGGACTGTCAGAAACTGCTCTATAATTGTCCAAGGAATGTTCAGCCTCCCTAGGAGGCTGATAGGTCGTCCCCCCTAATGCCACTTCCTCCAATCTACCCTAAAATCTATCCTACACTAAGCCACCTCTCACCAATTGAGCCCAAACTCCAATAGGCAACCCCCTCTCAAATTTTTGGCAATCCCAAGGCCCAAACCAGTCACATTTAGTGTCCTAAAGTTCCAAATGATTGGCTCTTGATTTGGGTCCAAATGGCAAAAGTCAACTCTAAGATCAAACATGCCACTTTTGCACACTTCATTCTTCGCCACCAACTTGACCTTGCTGCTATGTGAACTTATAGGCCTTCAAATCTTCATTTAAACCTTGTCTAAGGATAGAGAACCAGCAAATTGATCAAAAAATCAAGTGGTAGGATTAGCTCTACCTAGGCATTACTTGAATAACTAAGCTAAAATGACCTAAAACATGAAAACTAACAATTTTGCTCAATTGGCCCTAAAACTCAAATTTTGGTTAATGAAGTTTTTCTTTGATTTTTTATCACATTTCCTTAATGAGTGGTACCTTTGTCGCTTGAGCAAAATTTAACCTAAGAGAAACACCTTTTTTGCCTACTTCGCTCTCCATCAACCACATTGTTGCTTGAGCATCCTCACTAATGCTTATGCAACAACCATTTGTTTGAATTAATCCAACAAGTTACAAAAAACTCCTATGCTGCCTTTGGATTTTCAGGTGTCCAACCATCACTTCATCTAGTGTTGAAATTAGACTCTTGACATCCATTTTATAAAGCTTAACGTCACTCATACAAGCATATGCAAGTAGTAATCTTATAGCCTTTAATCTAACTATATAGGCACAAGTTTCATCAAAGTTTATTTCGTCTTCTTAATTATACCCTTTAACTATAAGTCCAACTTTATTTCTAGTGATAATGCATAACTCATCCATATATATATATATATATATATATATATATATATATATATATATATATATATATATATATATATATATATTTATATTTTGGTGAAGACATATCTGACAATTCATCATCACCTGCATTCATTCTTAGGTAGCACTTGCAATTCAACATGGTTCTAGCTACTTCCTCCATAGACCTATTTTTTGCTTTCTAGAACTCCATTCTATTATGTAGTCATAGGTGCAAAGAAATTAAGTCTAGTGCCATACTTTTCTCAAAAAGATTTAAAATTTCATTCTAAAACTCTCTTCATGATCAGTCCATACAAAACTAATGCAACGTCTTTTTTCATTTAACGAAAGTTTGGCAAGCTTCTTAAAAACAATGAAAAATTTGTCTATAATAACAAGGACATAGTAATTTCTTTCAATACTCATGGTTTTAGAACATCCAAATAAGTTCATATGTAACCGCTCAAGGGTCTAACACTTGAACCAATGTTTTTATATTTAAAATAAATTTTGTTTTTCTTCCTCATAAGTCAAGTTCTTTAGAGAAAAAATCCTTGCTTTCTTCTTTATAATACTTCAAATCTATCAACCTTTAGTGCTTTTATGAGAAAGTCTGTCAGTTGCACTACTTTGTTGTAGTATTTCAAAACAATTATTTCCTTTTTCAACAAATCTCTAAGGAAATGGCACCTCACCTCTATATGCTTATTTCTGCAAAGGCTTATGGAAAACTTATGTGTCTTGAATTTTCTTAGTTTTCATTAGTCAAAGTGTTCATTTTTCCATTCTAGAATAACTAATTTGATCATATTAGGTTAGATTCCTCACTTTTGGCCATTTTTGCATTCTCATATAATTAGTGCTTATAGAGTTTTTTTAAACATCATTTGAGTGTAGTTGCATCATATTTTGAGTCCTAGGGTCTTAGGTTAGTCAAACCTAGTGTTAAGAGTCAAATTTTACTAATTTAGCCTTTAAACCATGAGATAGTTGACTTTAGAGTTGACTTTTTGAAATTCTTTCAAATTGTGTGATTTGACCTTGTGTAGTCATTATAAATGCCTAATTACACTTGTTGGAAGTGGTCAAACACAAATTTTGAGGTTTAGGGTCAATTGAGCAAAAGTCTTAGTTTTCATGTTTTAGGTCATTTTAGCTTAGTTGTTCAAGTAATATCTAGATAGAGCTAATCCTTCCACTTGAGCTTTTGATCAATTTGCAGGTCCTCTATCCTTAGGCAAGGATTAATTGAATATTTGAAGGCCTAGAAGTTCATATAACAACAAGGTCAAGATGGTGAAAAAGCATGAAGTGTGCAAAAGTGACAAGTTTGACCTTAGAGTTGACTTTTACCATTTGGACCCCAAATCAAGAGTCAACCATTTGGATCACTTTGGGACAATAAATGTGACTGGTTTGGGCCTTGGGATTGCCAAAAAATCTTAGAGGGGTTGCACTTTGGAAAAGCAAGAAGTGTGCAAAAGTGACATGTTTGACCTTAGAGTTGACTTTTGTCATTTGGATCCCAAATTAAGACTCAATTATTTGGAGTACTTTAAGACACAAATTATGATTGGTTTGGGCCTTGGGATTAAAAAACCGGAGAGGGGCTGCACTTTGAAGTCTGGGGCTCATTTGGTGAGAGGGGGCTTAGTGTAGGGTAGGTTTTAGGGTAGTTTTGATGAGATGGCATAGGGAGATGACCTAGGAACATTGCAAGACAGTTTCTGCACATTCCCTGGCCCATGGAGACTAGTTTTTGACAGCAACACAATACCTCATGCAGCAGACCCGAAATCCCCCGTAAAATCACTCATTTTCACTCCATTTTTTCTTTTGGAAGCTGGGATAACTTAAGCCTTGGTGAGAGGAAGGTTGGGGCAACTCCTTGTACTCATTTTTGGTATTGTAATATTGTTTTGAGCTTCAATGAATGAAATTTAAGTACGGTTCATTTGGTCTATGGTTTCATAATGTTCATCATCATTTTCAACTAAACCACCACCTTGACTACCATTTTTGGGTTTGAACTCCACCCTACCTTACCAAATCTAGGTTCTGGAACCAGGCCTATGAATTGGTGTGTCCAAAAGACCTCTATAAATCATTGTTTCGGAGTAAACAAGTTGAATGGGTTGGATTCAAGACCAATGATAGTAGTCAAGCTCATTTCACTTATATTTCTCCACTTTATTGCATTCTTGCTACAATTTCGAGTTTCTTTTCATTCCACCACTTCACACACATTAATTTTAAGTTTCTTTAACTGTTTACAAGCATAATTTTGAGTTTCCATCATCAAATCACCAAAATCTCAATTTTACACCATTTTCACGTTCACACCAACCATAGTTACTATTCCATTGAATTTCTCACTCATTTCTTAATCATTTTGAGTTCTGTAAATTCGTGCACACTCATGGGATGATTTCCAAGTTATTCGAACCATTACACATCCATTTCCATCACCATTTCATCAATTCGCATTTTTCTGCATGATTTCATACCCATGTTACTGTTCTGTTCAAATTTAGCATCGTTTTTGTGTTTTGATTCAACCTATGGCTTCGTTTGGCTCCTCCTTATGCTCCACGAACTATTAACATCAACAATTTCACGATTCCATCCACAAATCACCAAGTTCGAATTACATTTCACTTCCTATTTTTCGTTTCTACATAATTTTGTGGTTATGTGATTTTGTTGATTGTTGGTGTAAATTGATTTGGGGATTTCATTTATTGCATCATGATGAAACTTTCTACACTTTTAATTGAATTTTCGTTGCACAAGTTGGTTGAATTGATCAAAATTACGTTTCTGCTCAAATTTGGGAATTAGGGTTCATTAAATTGGGAACTTGGTGTGTAGTGCACCAAATCGATTGATTCCAGTTTCTAAATTTATATGAGATCATTTGTAATCATTCTACATCACTACATTTTCAATTGTATCATTAAAAGATCCCAATATGAGGTTACCATGCACTTTGCTCATGAACCTATTCTTGATTTTGGGCAAATTTCGAATTTGATGAATTTGGACCAATTTAACCATTGCATTAGCCTAGTTTTGATCATTAAACATGTTTTGAGATTTAGGATTAGATAATTTATCATTCCCTACCATTTTGTGCATTGTAACTCATTCATTCATGCATAGTTCATAGCATTTCTTGCATTTGATGATCTTGAGTTTTCTGTTTTTAAGTGTTGATTTTGAATAAATTTCCCCACCATAATTCAAGCACAAATATTGCATTTGACTTTAGCCATGTCCAGGGATTGATTCCCAAGGTTCTTCCTATACTGCATTTTTAAGAGGAAATTGTTTTGACTTAGTCTTTTAGGCGACAAAAAGGCTTTATCACAAACATATTGTCTATCTTCAACTACATAGGAGCTTTCATCACTACCTTCAATTCTCTCAACCATTGGACTTGTAACTACATATAGACCACTTGGTGTTCCTTCCCTTTCACAATAAATCTAGGAGGTTGTTGGACATATGCATCATTTTCTAGAGATCCATGTAGAAATGTTGATTTAACATCTAGCTGGAACAATAGCCATTTCATTGCATATGCTACAGTTATCACCAAACGAATTGTTTCTATTCAAGCTATTGGTGCAAAGACAAGAAGTCTAATCCTTGCCGCTACAAAAACCTCTTTGCCACAAGCCTTGCCTTGTGCTTTTAAATTAAGCCATCAAGATTCAACTTTTTCTTAAAAACCCACTTTACTCGAATGCAATGTTTCTTGGCTGGAAGATCAACTAATGTCCAAGTTTCATTCTTCTCAATGGACCTTAGCTCCTTCTGCATTGCCTTTCTCTAAACTGGTAGAGTTAACACCTTATCCTCATTAATTGGTTCCATACAAACCAGTAACACATGTGAAAAATTTCTCCTCCATCACCACTTTGATCATCATAATAAACCTCAAAGTCAGAAATTTTGTGAGCCATGATTCTCTCCCTCTATGGTCTTTGTGACACAATATTCCGAGGTGCAACAGGTTGTTCTGTATTTTGTGATGTGGCAGGTTGATCTGCTTCTACTACCATAAGGTTATCAATTCCACTACAGATTACCAAGCTCTTCTTAAGTATGGTTTGCTTGAGTTTTCAATCTCATTTTCTCCCTGATTGGATCAAAGAGTTTGCAAGCTCCAATGGAGTGATATTCGGCAAATACCACAACCTTACTTTTATCCTGGAGTTTTGTTCTTCCTTGATCAGGCACATATTGAAATTGTAATGATCCAACACTTTGAAGTGACCTACTGATGGTTTTACTCCAGACCACACTTCCACAGGCACCTTTCCTTCTAGTCTTTTAGTAGGGCATCTATTTAAGATATAAGTCAATATGGATACTGCCCCTCCCCAAAACTTTTCTGGCAGACCCTTTCCCTTGATCGTGCTCTTAGTCATGTTTAAGATTTTTTGATTTCTCCTCTTTGCAAGATCATTATGTTGAGGGGTATATGGTGCAGTAATTTCATGCACAATACCATTGTTTTGGCAGTGTTGCTTAAACATATTAGAGGTAAATTTTCCTCCTCCACCCGTTCTCAAAATTTCTACATTAGCTTTGAATCGTATGAACACCTCAAAGACTTCAATACTAAGTTTGATCACATATATCCATATCATCCTACTGAATTCATCAACAAAGCTAACAAGATATTTGTTACCTACCAACAAGGGAACCTGAAAGGGACCACAAACATTTGAGTGCATAACCTCCAAACTCTCATTCAATCTCATCTTTAGATGTTCTTGAAAAGACTTTCTAATATGTTTTCCAACCAAACAAGTTTCATAAACAGTCTTAGGCAAAGTGATATTTGGTAGTCCTAACATAATTTTCTTTGTACCAAGTTGTTATAGATTCTTGAAATTCAGGTGGCCATACCTGGAGTGCCATAAATAACTATCATTGTCATTCTTATAATTCAAGTTGTTATTATTTTTATTATTCTAATTTTTTCCTCTAACTAATTTTTAAATATTAAATTAAATATATTTGTAAATTTTAAATTGACATCACACTATCAAAATTTTAAATTTTTAATAAATAAATAAATAATTCAAAAACTTTATTCAAAAAAATAATAATTTATTTTAAATACTCGAATTTCTTAAAATTTAAAAAAACGACAAAAAAAAAAAAAAAAAATTTTTTTTTCTCCAATTCAACTCTCACAGGGTCGAATTCCACGCACATAACAACCAGAGTCTCTAAGAAATAACATGAAAAAGGTCTACTCTATGAAATAGTTTGTCTTTAGGCCACTTGTGTCAATAAACTTCATAAGCGGGCAAAAAATTTCAACTCTTCACCGTGCTTATTTCACCTTTAATCACTTTCTCCGCAAATTCTCATAGCACTTTACATCTACGCTTTCTAGAGCTTTCCATTGCTCATCAATTGAAAAAGCTACAATAGGAAATTTTCTGATGTGGACGACAATGTAGTACATAAAAGAAAAAACTTTGATTTAGTCTTTACATGTATAATAAGTGTATCAAGTATTTCTTGTTAAATTTTGTAAGACCACTTTAATATTAAGTTATAATATTTAATGACTAATTTGATACTAAATTTTATTTTTATAAAACCAATTTAACATTAAATTATAAATTTCAAGAACATATTTATCGTTAAAGTATATAACTAAGAGATAGTTGTTGCAATTTTTTTCCTTCAGAAAGTATAACGTAAAAAAAGAGGAGGAGGCCCATGTAGACTCTACGTCATTGGGCCAGGTGTCGGATCATGGCCCAGGATGCTGTTTTGCACTTAAGGTTTTAAGAAATATATTGGGTTTCTTTCTGCATGCCATTGTTTTCTCCGCGCACCCTCTAAGATGTCAAAACAAGGAAAGGTTTGGGTTGCACAAACAAGATTTTCAGTAACCGAGGAAAAGATATACAAGTGATATCAAATTATTTAATGTATAATTAGAAGGGGCAAAATTGGAAACACAAATAAATTTGGGGGTGTAGAAAGAAAATAATGGGATGCTGGAGGAATCTCTCAATATATTATTAGTTCTATTCTATTCAATTGTACTCGTGTTATTTGAAGCTCATGTGCCCAACAGCTCTTAAACTTTCTACTTGGAAAGCATGTGATTGTGATTATATTGGTAAAGTCACAAAATCTTCACAACCGATTCTGTGTTAATGTTACTAAAAGATCTTTATCTCCTAAAGGTAATTCTTTGTATTCTTTGGTGCCATTTTACATCAGACCGTTAGAATCTGCTCTGTGAAAAAAAAATGGAAAAAGAAATTAGATTAAGAATATTTGTTCCTTGATAAATATTAATCATTACCAAATTATTAAATAATTTAAATTAGTATCATGACGAAAAAGAAATCAGTACTGCATTGCATGCGGAGGAAACTAATAATTTGAGCTTAAGACAGTTTGGTAAATTACTGCGAATTTTCTGCACTAAGGAAAAAAGAAAATCTTTCAGAAAAACAAGTGTATCTTAAACAAAAGGAAAACACGTAATTTATTATATGAATCTTTGCTGATAAAAATGACCTTAAACAATGAGATTTAAAAAATGACCTTAATTAAGGGCGAAGCTCCTTCAGGCTAACCCTTCCTTAACATGAAAAGAATAAAGAAAGGAATAAATATATCATGAGAATAAAGTGTTTATATTCTGCATTTTTTGGGTCTTAAACAAAGGAAGATGTTCTTTTTAAAATCCTCCTAATTGTCCCAAAACCAAAAATTAATTAACATAATTAAATTTCCCAATGCCTCCATAGATCAGCCCAAAAACTTAGTGCTGCATCTTCGTCATCTCAAACTCTAAGGGAAAAAGGAGGTAAACATTTACAAAGTGAAGCTTAATCAGAAGTGAAGAAAAGTAATGAAAACGAAGATTTGAGAAGTTTAAACTTTCGGAAGCTTTACGAAAAGAAGAAATTAATCAATGTCACTCCCAGCTAGACTATTGGTGTTTGCTTGCACCTTTTGATGCATAATATTCTCTCTTTTCTTTGTCTCCTTCAATGCACCTTTCTTTCACATGAGTTATGCTACTATTAGCTGTACGGCCATTTTCCCTTTTGCAAAATGGAACACTTTTTCCAACCCATTACTTCTTTTTTTACCTCGTTCTATACCACAACCATGTAATTAATTATCTAAAAATGGGTGCATTCAAATTTAATTTCTTACTATTTATTTATATATGATGATATATATATCAATATACATCAATTAGCTCAGCTCAGCTTCATATAAGAGTTATGTGCTTTACCAATACAACATCTACAAGTAACACAGTAACATCTTCCAAATTTTGTTCTCTTTCTTTTATTGTACCACCTGAAAAGAGAACATGGATGAAGTATACCCTGTGGCACCATCCAACAGTAAAAATGAAAACAAAAAATACAAAAATAGAAAGAACAAAATCCATTCACCCTGGTCAGTGTTTTTTTTGGGTTATTGCTGTCACAATTAAACCAGTTAAGTACCATAGTTATCTTTGTGATTTACGATGTTCTTGCTGGTGTCTCCCTTGTTCTAGAAAAAACCATAACAAAGGGAGATGAGATGAGATGAGATGATGAACGGGTTGAACTTTTGTGTTGTTGAGGCAACCATGACGAATATAGAAGCAACCAAATTAGGGTTGAAGTTGATTCATGCACCCTTTTTCTGCATTTCCCTCTTCCTCTTGAAAGACTCTTGCTTCTGCAACACCATTTGTCTGCGGAACTTCATGATGAAAAGATCAGCGGCAAAGTCAATCTCATCCTCCAGTTTGAACTCTTTCCCTTCCTCTTCCTTCGAGTTCTTCACCAAGTCAATCACCGACCCTCCAAGATCCAAATCCTCAGAATCAAAAAGGGTGTGTGTGAGATCCGGGTACTTATCATCATCATCACCATCATCGATACCATAGTTGTAGTAACAACCTTCATAGCCCTCTTGCTCTTGCTCCTCCACCGCTAGGGTTTCACTAGGGTTTCGCAGGTTGTTGTACAACACTATGGCCTTGCTTTGGTCACTGCCATCTTCCAATAGGCAATCGTTATCCTTGGACTGAGAATCGTGCCCCCACACTGCATGAAACTTGTCGGAGAGGGAACTCATCAAGAGCTTTTTGTTCTTCATGAGTGAGAATATGAGCAAACGAGCCCTTATGGCGTTTGTTTTGGACTTGAGAGCCATGGTTTTTGACTTCGCCATTGAGCTCAGATTTGATATGATCTGCTTCAGCAACCCTGATGCTCGGTTCTTCATGGTGAAGTGACAAACTAATCAACAACAACAATGATGGTAAGTGCAGAAAACTATTGAACGAAATCAAAGGTAGGAAACAAAAAATGAGAGTGTGTGAAGAGAGTTTTTTGTTGTTGGTTAAGAAGGCATAAGAAGTGTTTTGGGACGAAAGAGTAGAAGATGGGTAGAAAGGTTTATATAGGCGATGGTGTTGAAGGAGTGAAACACGTAGATAGAGTTTAATTGAGGGTTAAGAAAAGAAAAAGCAGTGACAGTTGGCTTTTGGTGATAGGGTGTGTGAGGTATTGCTTGTTGAGTGAGTGGTGTACCACAATACCAAGCTGCAGTGTTTTGGTTTGTGGAGAAAAATATTACTTTCACGTCATATACAATAATACAACAAAATGTAAAATATGTTTTAAGCTTCTACACTTAAATATAAAATTAAAATTTTTTCGTATATCAAATTTTAATATATTTTAATTTTCAAAATTTAAAAATAAATGAATGATATTTATGTTAAAATGATATAAATAAAATGTCAATTAAAAATATTTTTTCACACATCAACAAAATTTAACATAATTAAATTGAAAAAACTAAATCTATTTATTTTTAACATTTGAGTACTAAATTATATTAAACTTTTGAACTAAGAAAAATTATATTAAACTTTTGAACTAAGAAAATTTTCTATTTTATGTTAGAATTTAGGAATTAAAATTATATTTAACTAAAATAACATTTACCTTACAATCTATTTTTAAAAACATATTTTGTATTTTATATGAAAATATAAAATAGATATAATTCGAATATTAATATGTTGCGTTGGGAAATGATTATATTTTGTTAAAGAGATATCTCAACTTATCATATTTCAAAATGGCATGAATTTATATGTGAGTCATCTAAGTGAAGAAGTTTAGTTTGGAGTCTGTTACCTCCGAAAGATGGCAATTAAGTAAAAATTACCTAATTCACAAATGAAAACATTAATATTTTGATTAGAATATTTTTTATTTTTTAACTTAAAATATCAATATATATTAATGTATTATTATAATAGTTGTCTTTCTTGTCAGTGTCAAATCTTAATTTTTTTATCTTCACATCATCATTTTCATTATTTTGATTTGAGTAATTATATTTTGATATCCACTCAACAAAAAACATTCTCTTGACAAGATAATAATATTTTAGTTATGTTTTTTAAATTTAAAATCATAATATATTATTATATTGTTAATTAACAAAAGTAGAGAAGAGCCTAAAATATCAAAACCCACATGATGGAACTATTCAACGAAATGCTACAACACCTCAAGATCTGAACAAAGTGCCTATTCTTTATTGGCTTGATCGTTTTCAATTCGCCCCATTCAATTATTTGACCTCTATTATGGGAACCTTCGTGCCTTTTGATGAAGTGAAATTGGGACACAAAAATATTAACCTAACCCAACTAGTCTTAATTATATATTAAAATTATATTTAATTTAAATATTTTATCTTAGTTTTCTGAAATTATTGACAAAAATTCGACTTTGTAAATAAAATAACCCAAATAATAATGTAAGAGTTACTTCTGAAACACTTGAAGATATTTTTTGGTTATGATTATGAGAAAGACAAAACAACCATAACCTTGGACCATTGATATGGAGTTTCCTTCTTTTGAGAATGCGAGTGGTACCACTGACACTGTATCAGGGCCATAATCTGATGTTTCTTTTGGTAGAAATTGGAATCTCATTTACTTAGTGCAACAATGTTCATCTCTTGTAGAAATTCTAATGTAGAGGAGAAAGGGTTGCATCACGGAACTGTAGAAAAGTTATGGGCCACTTGTTAATACAGAAACGGATTTCAATTGAATATTTAATGATTATATCTCCACTTTGAAAACTTAGCTCCTAAGATTGCATCCTACGGCTTAAAACGTTCTCCCTCGGGATCTACTTCACTTTTTATTTTTATTTTTATTTTTCTCACCTGTATTATCTTTAAATAGAAATAAAATAAACATTAGATTGAAAAGGTTCATCAGTCAGTCGACGGCTCTGATCTCATCAGCGGCAAAAGAAATCGTAACGTCAATCTTCGTTAGTCTATTCCTTTGACTCTCAAATTGTTTAGATCGGATTAGTCTTTCCCTTACAATTATTAACTAATGTTATTTTATAAAATAAGAAAAGTAACATTATAATTTACATATTCAGTTACTATATTGAAAGTAATGTGAATTAAATTTTAGAAGTATATATTTTACTTTTTAAATTTGTGGATTTTATTTTTGTTTTTAATTCTACTATCTTTTAAGAGATTCATTGCCCCTTCACTCTCAATACAGGATTACACTGGAGTTAAAAAACATAATCTGTATAATATATAAATTAGGATTAAAATATTAATTATTTTAATGCTTGTATAATAATAATCGATCCATTAATAGTTATCAATATATTTCGTTTTTAGAATAATAAAATAAATTATAGTTTTAATAAAAAAGTTATTTTTTTAATTTTTTAATTTCATTAACGAATGTTTGATATTTAATATTTGTCACGTATATATCTTTGTATATATCTTTTAGGTTGTATTTGTTTCAAACAACATATTTACCTAAATTTATGGAAATCATAAATTAAAGAGAAAACATAAAAAATATGAATAGAAAAATAATTAAAAATAAAAAAAAAGAGATAAATATTTTAAGATTAACTTTCTTTCCAAAATAGTAAATAATTGTCCAAGAAACATTTTAAATATAATAAAATTTTGGTAGAGAATTATAAAATAGTAATAATTTTTTTATCAATTAAAATATTTTTTTAATCTATTAAATTCATCACATCACTTAATCATTTTGATAAATTTTCATCACAAATCCTTTTATTTTTTATCATTTTTCTCTTCGTCCAAATAACCTCATTTTTATTTCTCTTTCCTCTCAAATCCACTACAAATCCATCTTAAAAAAAAACACACCTATAAAGAAAAATTAACATTAATATACAAAGACATGTATGATGAACAAAGATAAAGGTTTCATTTTCTCATTACATATGCGTGACAATTATTAAAGATCGATCCATGTTAAGTTTTTTCTTCAACAAACACGTATGACATAGTGTGTCTCGTTAAATATAATATAGTCAAAACATACGAATGTAAGATATTTATAAAAGCATATCAAATATCAAGTATGAACGCATATGTTTCTATAGCAAAATAAAACAAATCTTCTACAACTTCCAAAAAGCATAGAAAATAATAGAAAAATCTCAATCTAGCAAACCATATTTTCATTTTGAAGCCCCGTAAAAATGTAAAATCCAATACAATTGAAATTAACCAAAATAATATTACTAAAGAAGTTATGACCAAAAGAGTAAGAAAATCTCTTGTTAACTAAAACTGAAAAATTAAAATAATTATGTAAATTAAGTCCAATTTCTCACAAGTTATTTAGTAAGACTTTTTAATTCAACACATATCATATACTAAAAAGGGTTTTGAAAGTTATAATCAAGCTTAAAAAGATTTATTAAGTGTTTTTCAAACTCTTAGTAAAAATTGGTTTAACAAATTGATCAAGATTAAAAACTATTTTAACAACTTAATAATTAATTAAATTATTATTGAGAGGTTTTAAAAACTATTAATAATTGATTAAAACAAAGTGGTCTTTTAGGTTTTAATATTTCCAGGAAAATATTTGATTTGGATTTTTTGAGTCGATTAAACTAAATTTGTAATTAATGAAGAACGTATTTAATAGGTAAATATGAATAATGGTCAATTATTTTAGAGAGATGTTGCAGAGTTTTCAAAATTAAGTAAGAATAATCGATTATGAGATTGATTTAATCGATTAAAAACGTTAGAAAATATTTTTAATTAGCGGTTTTAAAACTCTACGAATAGATATTCTCTCTAAATCTTTTGCAATCAAATATAGCGATTCAAATTGAGTTTTCAGAGTTGTTTATGGAATTTTATCAAGAGCTTAAAGTTTACAATATTCAAAAAGCTATGCTAAATTATCAAGTCTAACTATTTGCTTTTGAATTAGTTAACTCTTTCTATTTCTATTTGTTTTTGTGGAGTGTGTTCCAAAAAATAGCTTGGGTTAGGTGGAAAAACATCTGCAAACCAAAGGAGGTTGAGGTTTGGGGATAAGAGATATTGGGAAATTCAGTACAGCGCTTTTAGCTAAATGGAAATGGAGATTGGGAGTGGAGGATTATGGTATGTGGAAACAGGTTCTGGACTCAAAGTATGGGTCTTGACGGAATCTTAACGACTCCACTATATCTAGGTCAGCTTCGAGGTGGTGGTTAGACATCCAAAAAGTTTGTAGGAGTGTAATGCAAGGTGTCTAGTTTGACAACTGCATAGAGTGGGTAGTTGGAGGAGGAAAAAAAGTTAAATTTTGGGAAGATAATTGGATCGGGGAAGAACCACTCTATTGTAAGTTTCCTAGGTTGTACTTAATATCAGATTGTAAAGAAAGAGTTATAGAGGAGGTAGGACATTGGGAAGAGAATGTTTGGGTTTGGGACCTAACATGGAGGAGGCTTAGACTTGTTTGGGAGGTAGCTATGGAGGAAAAAATTATCCTATTATTAAAGGGACATAGTCTTAGAATGGGGAGCTTTGATACTTAGAAGTGGAAGGATAATGACAATGGTGTTTTTTCGGTTAAGTCTGCTTATAATAAGTTACAAGGTTCCTTTGAGGAGGAAGGGAATAAAGAGTTTAAAACATTGTGGATTATTAGGGTGGCCCCGAAGGCACAACTATTAGGGTGGAGGTTGTTCCTGGATAAGTTACCTACAAAGGTTAAACTAGCAGCAAAGGGAGTTCAATTACAAAATAACCTATGTGAGATGTGCTTAGCAAGTGAAGAGAATGCAGAACACCTATTCTTCTCATGTAGTGTATCCCAAAAGGTGTGGAATATGTGTGATAGATGGGTTGGGGTGAGCTTCGTGCATCATGTTAAAGCAAGAGACAATTTTCAACACTTTCATCTAATGAACCTTAATAGTAGACAAAATAAGTTTTGGCAAGGAATGTGGTTAACAATAGTAGGGAAAATATGGAAACATAGGAATAGGGTAATTTTTAAACATAGGAAAGTTGATCCTGTGTTGCTCTTGCTCAGGTAACAACTTGGGTTTGGATGAAACATAAAAGTCCATCTGTTATGTTCTCTTATAGTGATTGGTTTCTTTCTCCTTATGCATGCTTAAAATCTGTGATATGATTAACTGCTATGTTTTTAAGTGTGTCAGACAAGCTTATACAGGTCACTATTGACGAAGGGACCAAGACAAATCATAAATACAATAGTACTTGTTGATCAATCTCCTTTGGGACAGAAGTGAAATTGCCCAGTTTAACAAATGCAATGAGAATGAAATGTATTAAGCGTACTTTAATCTTTCTTGTTCTCTTGGAGGGCCATTTGGATGCATTTATCCTCATTCTACGAGGTGGAGGACATGTTCAAACGTTTGAAGTATTTGCATTAGGAAGAATGTGGTTTGATTAATGTATACTATTATTATATTGTTTGGAAATTTGGTAGGGGTCTGTGTTTTAGGTATGCATACTCTTTGTCCCCTTTGTTTTGTGGATCACAAAGTTGTTCCAAATTGTGATCATCTAGTTTTGAATGGTCTTTTGTTTTGATGGAGCCATGATGCTAAGCTATTACATCTAATTGTCCAGGTTCTGCTTTTTTGTATAAGGGTTAGAGTACCCCTCAAGTACTCTATCTAATTTATTTTATTCTTTGCTGATCTAAAAAAAAAAAATTGATACTTGTGTTGTTGATGTACCTGAAGGTTTTTCTGTGTATTTTGGAATTGTTGTTGTGCTAAAGTATTTTAGTGATTGTTGTGTTCTTTCAACAAGAGTCGGTAAGATTAAGCTACTCTTATAATTAAAGAATAAATGAGTCTTAGATCTTTTTAAAATAGTTCAAGAATGAATAGGACAAATATCCTGTTTAATATTCAAAGTTTATCAAGGGTTAATAGCCTCTTAAAAGATTTGAGAATTGATTGTCGAAGTCTTGATTTTATAATTGCATATTTTTGTAGTCAACAACACTAAGTTAAATAAATATAAATACTAAAAGTAAATAAGATTATAATCAATTATATTTGTGTTAATTTTATTTATTTTAATTAGAGTCGACTAAATATAAATATTTTTATACTTATTAGAAAAAGTAAAATATAGTTCATGTCATCTTAGAGTTAGCTGAGAGGACTCTCTTAATGTTCAACATTAAGCAATTTTAGTATTGACTAAGCCAACACGAATACCACGCGAACATAAATGTCTATTCATTAAAAAAAAAGGTTAAAAACTAATTAACATTAAGTTGGCTACTATATCAAAAATTAAATTATTTAAAAATAATTGATGTTTTAACTTTTTTTTTAAATAACATTTTGCATCCTGTTAAAATTAATTTAACTGACTGTAATAATTTTACAATTTAAAAAACACTAGTATTTAGAAGTTAATTAAATTGATCTTTTCTTGTAATAATAAAAAATAACCTTGATTGATTTTAAAGTACCTCAAGAATGTCCATATATGACAAATAAAATTCATGTTTTCTCCTCTGTTAATTCTTTTGACAATTTGCTCACCCTTTACATTTTTTATCTAAATAATATGAAATTTGAATTATCTATTAAAAGATTACTATATCCTTAGTAAAATGAAAAAGAAAAAAGAAAAAATTGATTTTAATATATTTAAAATAATTTCTGAATATAATATATTTATAATTTAATAATAATTACATTAATATATTTATTATGTTGAAGTCTCATCTTATAAATTACATGAACCATTATTAAATTAAAAATAATTTAAAATGAAAATATTCATTAACATACTCATATTAAATTTGAAACAACCATATATTTTACTTTGCAAAACTTATTATTCCCTTTTGTGGCACATGCAAACCCTGCAAAATGAATTTTATCGTCATCTATTCTAAAGCATCTTGTGGCAGCTTTAAACTTTGCAAGCTGAGTGTATGGATAAAACATATTCATGCATGAACCATAAGTACAATAATATTGGTCCCATGCAAATTGCAATAACTTGTTACTTCTTGTACGGTTGCAGCAAAAAATAATCATCATGTGGCCACATGACGTCTTGAATAAAACACGAGCCTCTTGTTTGTGTGGAACCTACCCCAAAATATCAACAAGTCTTATCAATCAATCAAATTACATGTATCTTAATTATATTACACCATTTTCCTATACCCTTTTCTGCTTTAGACTTTGCTAGATTTTACTTACGATCAGTTTCAATAATTAATTACTTATTGGTGCAACTTGATAAACTATATATTATAAACCAAATATGGCAAAGCTAAACTTTAGGTATTGATTTAGTTTTGCAAGCTTTCTTTATAATTGGTTTTCCCTCAAGCAAGTTGCTGAGCGCATGCATGAATTTTTATGCTCTTGTTGCCCACAGATCTCAATAATCTCATTTTTGACCTATAAAAAAAGTTCGACAACGTGGTAATTTAGGAGAATCGTGAAGTTTATGTGGTGCAATCTAGTCTGTAAAGGAAGATTAACAAAAGCTTAACAAACAAATCTTCTACTTTGATATTTTGCATAAAAAGATTGTCATAAAACTCAAAAAGTTCATGCACTCATAAAAGAAACGACAACTTAAGTCCAAATCATCTTATAGTTAACTAGTGTGTCTTGTACTAACAAAACAACTAGCGTGTTTTTGTCTATTGGAATTGCTTTTCGCTCACGTTAATAACGTGCTTTAGTAATGTATGAATCATGTGTTCATAGTATATAGCATTTAACGTCCATTAAATGAAAATCCTAAACGGTAAACAATAAAGTTCATAATTGTTTAATTTTTGTTTTATATATAAAAGGTTTTACAAATTGACGACAATAAGGAGATATGAAATTTATTAATGTTGCGTTTGGATGAGATAATTTACAAGGATAATTCATTTATTTTAAACTTTTAAAATTTTGTACACTAAAATGACTTCATAGGATGAAGTCATTAGAATGAAATTCAAATTTAAGAAATTTTGGAAGGTATTTCAAATGAATCAAATAGAAAATTTTCAAATAGCCTCAAAAGTATAAAAAATTAGAACTTCTACTCCATTTCACTCCACTCGTGAAGGTCGAGCAAGGTCGACCCGGGACAAAGGTTGAGTCGAGTTGGCCAGACACAAAGGTCAAGTCGAGTCAGCCCAAAATGATAGTCGATCCGAATTGGCTCAGATCGATGGTCCAGCAAATTCGGCCCGAATCGATGGTTAAATCAAGTTGACCCAGACCGATGGTCAAGCTAAGCCAGCCTGTGATGATGGTCGAGCTGAGTCAAACCCAGGCTAATGGTCGAGTCGGCTCGGCCCGGCGGAAGACGAACCAAGTCAACCAGAGACGAAGGTCGAGCCGAACATGTCCAAGCTAAATATCGATCTGAGTTGGCCTAGGCAGATCGTCTATATGAGTTGATCATGGTCGAAAGTCAAGCTAAGTCGGTTTAGATCAATGGTCAAGCTGAGTCAACTCAACATTATGGTCAAGTGAAGTCGACCTGGGCCTAGGCCGAAGTTGACCCAACTCGACCAAGGTTGAAGGTTGGTCGGTCCATGTTAAATTTGAGTTGAGTAAGTCCTAGCCAAAGGTTGAGTTTAGTTGGTCTCGACCGAAGGTCGAGCCGAGTCAGCCTTGGTTGAAGGTCTAGTCGAGTAAGGTCGGGACGATGGTCGAGCTGAGTTGGCATGGGTCGAAGGCCTAGCGAATTCGGTTTGAGCCTAAGGTCGAGTTGAGTCGGCCTAGGCCAAAGGTCGAGCTGAGTTGGCTTGAGTCAAACTTCGAATCGAGTTAGCTTGTGTTGAACTTAGAGCCAAGTTTTCTCTTGCACTAAAGGTTGAGCCGAGTTGGCCTAAGCTGAAGGTTGAGTCCATCTAGGCTAAAGTTCGGGCCTAGTCAGGGTAGGTGGAATCATCGAAAGTCAACCCGGACAGAAAATCGAGATGAGTCATTTCAGATCGAAGGTTGAGCTAACTCAACTCAGACTCAATGATAGAGTTGAGCTTGTCTTAAAATAAAATAAAATTGGTTTATCCAAATAAAATTGAAATAAAATATATTTCAATTACTTTATCCAAACAAACTATTTAAGAAATGAAGGGAATTCAATTGTAAGTAATTCAAATACTATGTATTTCAATTTCTTGGAATTGTTAAAATCTCTCATCCAAACACAAGATAAAGATCACCTAAAGGTAGGAAATGATGATGCTTAACTAAGGATAGTTGTCAATCTCACATGTCAATATGACTTTTTTTACCATATGGATGGTGAGGTCGTGGCAATATCTTTCCAAATTGGCTTAATGTCATACGACAAAGCTTATCAAAGGCTAGGTCAACCTAAGCTTAGCGGACAATAGGCCAAAGGTGTTAGAGCCTAAACCCATGGTCATTATAGAGGAAAGTGACTTGAAAAAGCTTACTTGGGATGAACTTCTAGGACTTGAGGGTGTGCGAGGTTCATCTCTAACATTACGAGTAAAAGGAGACATCAACATCTAGTACAACATCGTCTTGCCAAGGTCTTCATACAAGGTTTATCTCAAGGCATATGCAGTAGAAACAAAAGGGAACTAAAACTCAAAAGGCTCTAAAGGAGAAAAAGAAGATGCTTTGAAAGTTGAGTCAAATAGCTCAATTAATAATGAAATATATGTTCAAGAAGATGTTTAAACCAAAGGATAAAGACAAGAAATCTTCCTACAAGAGTAATGAATATCATCAAAGAGTTTTATGCTATAAATGTAGATGATAAGGGCACATGAAGATGAGTGCACCAAGCTCAAGTGAAATTCAAGATTTAAAAAGAGTAAGAACACATTTTGCGATGACTCAGAGTCAAACTCTAACTTTGGGACAAATAGAAAGAAGAAAAATCTTTGTCTCATGACAGGCATAGAAAATGAGGTACCCTTTAATAGTAACTCCTTTTCTATTGAAACCTCATCAGACTCATCATATTCATTGTCAGATGAAGGTGATCTATCTTATAAAAATATTCCCACTAGATACAATGAGATCTTTGACTTGTATTTAAAATTGAAAAAAAAATAAAGTCCAATGTTTTTTTCTCAAAAAATAAAAATATCAAGTTATAAGCCACTCAAGGAGGTTATAGACCAATGTGTTGTTGCCACTAGGGATGCCACTAATCTACACCCAACAATGGCAACACGTGCCTTGTTAGGTAGACTTCACCCTAGCCTTTTTTCGGATTCCTTGTACATCAATCCTCCCATAAATAAAGAAGGACTTAGAATTCGAGTCACTGATCATTGAAGAATCTCTAGTCAAAGCAAGCAAGCAAGAAAATATTTGATCCCTCCATATCAACACTTATGCTTTCAAACAAAGGCATATTAGCAAATATGAAAATTATACTCCATTGAATGCTAGTCGAGAAGCCATCCTTCAGGAACCATACAACTTGGAGCTCATTCGACTTCATCAACTAAATAGAAACCATAGTTTGTTGACCTAAGTAAAATATTAAGCTATCACCAAAACCAAGGTCACAAAACTAAGGAATGTTACAAAGTTACAAGTCTTATTAAGGAACTCATCTGGTTAAGAGCTTGAGTAGTTTTGTGGAGGTTTTAAAGGTGGAAAGCGAGGACAACAATAAGGCGCGCTTGTCCCAAAACCGAGCAAGACTAGAGGAACAACAAAAAAATCTCATTATTATTTGAGTAAACATAAACACCATTGTGAACATATTTGATAACTAATTATCATAAAGAGATGTTTTCTATTTTTCTTAGTTTCGATTTTTTTCCCTAAGTTTGATTTTTGACAAGCAAAGTTTTAACAAGACACATTCTTCAACGAAATTTTTTTGTCTCAATTCTATTATGACAGTCTTCTCAAATCCAAGTCATTTGGTGTCAACTCAAACATTAAATCAAAGTCATTTATCATATATGTTAAAATTCAGATCCCCAAACATCCATAAAGTACTTAAAATAGAATCATAATTAAGCATTGATTACCAAATATCCACAGCCTACTAATATAATTAAGTTCAGACATTCGCAAGTTACCAATACAATTAAACTTATAAGCTCTGACGTCCACAAACTACCAATACAATTAAACTCAAATGCTCCAACGTCTATAAACTACCAATACAATTAAGTTGCGTTTGGATAGAGTATTTTAATGAAGCAATTTGTTTGTTTTTTGAAGAATTTAAATTTCTTTGTAATGAAATATTTTGTTTGGATAGAGAAATTAAAAAGCATTTCAAATGCAACCATTTTTTTTAAAAGTATTTTAATTTGCCAAATTAGTAGGAATTCAAATATCCTCAAAATATGTGGAATTTGAAATTATTCTTACTCAACCTCACACTCTAGACTCTCTGGTAGAGTTGTCAATTTGGCCTAGACCATAGGAGGGCTCGACGAGCTAGACAGGTCGGGTGGGCTCGGTGACCCAGACAGACCGGGTTGGCCCGACGACACAAATGGGTCGAGCAGGCCCAACAACCCAAATAGGTAGGCGGGTCCGACAATCCATACAAGCCTGACTATCCAAATGGGCCAAACAAGCTCGACAACCTATATGGGCCCATCAGCCCGCCAAACCAACGAGTTTGACTGACCCGACGACCTAGATCGACTCAACGACCTAGACGAGACTGACATGCCCGACGACCTAGACGAGACCGACCTGCCCGACGACCTAGACGAGCCCCTTCGACTTGAAGACTTGAGTGGTACCGACCAACCAACAACCTAGTCAGGTCGGCCGACCCAATGACACAGACTGGCCATGCAGACCCATTTCCAAATTTATCATGAACTCAAAACATAATTAAGCCTAAAATAAATATTGTTAAAATAAAATTTTATCTCACAAGAAATTCAATTGTTTATCTAGACAAGAAATTGAAATGTATGGTATTTTAATTTCTTTATCCAAACAAGTTATTTAGAAAATGAAGAAAATTTAATTGCAAGCAATTCAAATACAATACATTCAATTTCTCAGCATTGTTGAAATATTTCATCCAAACACAAAGTTAAGTTTGGATACCTCTGATATCTGCAAGCTACTGATGCAATTAAGCTCGAATGCCCTGAGTTGCCAAACAATTAATCTCAAATTCCCTTACTTTCACTATAAACTAATTTGATTAAGCTTAACTCGTATTCAAGTTAAATTCATTCATTAAACTTGGATCCCTAAACATTTGTAAGCTACTCATTAAAGCTCGATCTAAAAACTTCATAAACTACTCTTTAAAGTTCGGATACTAATATCTCCAATCGACTCCACACATTCATTAAAGCTTAAATTCAATCCTCTTAGGTCTACTTAAAAAACTGATAAATCAAAATTATTTAATACATTCTATTAATCAAATCAAAGTAGTTGAATATGTGAAAGTCGTTTTAAAATAAACGACCACTTAATTACGTTAAAGTAATCCTCCAATCCTTTTAAAAATATAATTAATACTCGGCTATTTAGAAAAAAAAAAAATAGTTCATTCATCAATTGAATCCAATCGTATCTCATTTTTTGCTTCTACCCTTAGAATGATGATGTACATACCTAACTCTAAGGTGTTTAATAATATATTAGCAAATTACTTTTATAACCTTAATGCAAAAAGTCTTTAAATACAAATTCATCACCTGAATTCCTCTTCATCATTCGATATAAAAATACTTTCTAAATTCTTATTGATTTGCGTAGAATAATCATTTACACACAAGTCTTCCCTCTTCCCTTTGTTTCTATTCAAATTCAAAAGTCTCTCATTAGGAGACAAAAGCTTTTAGTCTCATATTCCACTCGAAAGTACTATGTACAAATTCAGTAAACACGGTTAAATATTTTTGTATTACATGAAATTTTTCTTGTAAATTTGTTAAAAATATTTTTAAGAAAAGATTTTTTTTGCTAATTTTTCTAAGAATTTTAATTGGTAGATAATTTTTTCGTGGGTAATCATTTCCTACAAAATTATAAATTTTGCAAGTATTTCTTACAAAATTTGTTGTGGAAAGTATTTTATACAAAATATTTTTTAAAAAAATTGGTAGCAATTTCTTGCAAAATTTTTTCATAACAAAATTTGTAAGTATTTCTAACGAAAAAAATTTTCAACATAAAATTAACATAAAATATGATTTTTTTTAGTAGTAAATTCTATATATTATACACTTAATTAATGGGGGAGTCTAATTAAAACAAAGAGTGTCCTATTTGAGAAAAACAAATGGAACATGGTGAAAAAAAATCCACATGTTATGCATGCATATGCATTTGTAAATTTGTATGCTCTCAATTCAAATCAAAGGAGGTACTTTAGAAGCTGCACGAACCAAAGTTTATTTTATTTAATCTTTGAGAAAGCCGAGTTGAGGAGTTGTGCAATCTGGGGTGTAAAGATAGATGAATGGTTTAGTTTAAAAAAAAAAGGAAAATAGTAATAAGGTGGATTTTTTTTATGTACTTCTTCTAGAAAAAGTGTATGATGTTATCAAAAGTGTGAGCACCGAAGGAAAACGACCATCCAACAAGTCACCTCAGATAGTGCGTTTGTGACTTTTGGCTTTCACCTTTCTATAATTGCATGTGGGTGAAAAGAGGTGTTTGTATTAGAAAGTTTATCAAATTAAATATAATTAAATTTTGGTATAATTACTCGTTACGTTGATTTAGAGTTAACACCGTGTTCATATAGGACACGTGTCAAATCTTGAAATTTTTAATTCTTTTAATTTTTTTTAATTTTGTTGATTTGGAGTTAACACCCTGTTCTTATAGGACATATGTCAAATCTTGAAATTTTTAATTTTTTTAATTTTAATTTTTTTTTTCTAAAAATTTATAAATTGTCACGTGTCAAATTATCATCATATCACTTGGCAGTTTACAGTCGTGACACGTGGCAGTGGTAATAGTTATTTTTAATTTAGTTCTCTATTTAAATTTTTTGTTCAATTTAGTATTTTTAGTTTTTTAAAACGATCCAATTTTATCATTTCCAATTTGAGACTAAATTAGTAAATAAGTTTAATTATAACTTATATATACAAGTTAAAATATTTTTTTTTGAATTTATACATCAAATCACTACACCTAAATACTCAAATTATTTTATTTTTTTCAAGTGTAAAAAAAATTACAAAGGTAAAAATGTAAAAAATAATATAATTTGAGTATTTAGGTGGAGTGATTTGATATATATAAAATAATTATTGTAACATGTATATATAAGTTGTAATTAAGCTTATTTAATATAATTTAATCTCAAATTGAAGAGGACAAAATTAGATCGTTTTAAAAAATAAGAGTACTAAATTGAACCAAAAATTTAAATAGATGACTAAATTGAAAACAACTATTACCACTACCACGTGTCATGACGGTAAACTACCACTTGGCATGACGATAATTTGACATGTGGTAGTTTATAAATTTTTAGAAAAAAATTAAAAAAATTTTAAAAAAAATATTACAAATTCTACAAATTGACACGTGAGGACACACTATTAATTTCAACTTACCATAGAGGGTCAAATTGGACCATTTTAAATAATTGAGGGACTAAATTAAATAATCAATAATAAGGAGATCAAATTGAAAAAAAAAAAGAAACTATATCAGTATTTATACCTTAAATTTATTAAGAATTTAATATAAAATTTGAACTTAATCAAATTAGTGTTTTAGGTGACAAAAGTTATAATTTATTTGTAAATTAAAATATAAATTTATCTCTAATAACTATTAAGATTTTAACTATTTATTATTATTGATTTTAAATCAGTTTATATTTTTAAATTAAAGATTGATTCAAAATTGAATGGTAAGTATTTATAATTATTGTAACTAATTTTAAAGATCAATTTAGACTTTAATTCACAAATTAATCATAATTTTGTTTTGTCAATCATAAAGATTATTTTAGATATAAATAAATTTTAGTTTATAAAATGACGTCCAATTTAGTTAGCATGATGATAAATTATTTTTATCTTTAAAATTAGTTGTTATTTAATAATTTTTTTTATTAGCTTTTTATTATGTTTTTAACGTTGAATCATATATAATTAGATTAATATTGATGAATAAGGTCGGAAAGAAAATTATAAACAGTAATTTTTGTATTTTTAACTTATTATAGTTTTTTCTCTTTTATACAGTGAATTCAGATGAGAACTTGGCAAAAGAATTAAAAGATAAAGTTATTGTGTTTAGTTGAATTGGATTAATTTAACTGAAAAAGAATAAAAAAATATCAAATCATTTAGTGAGAGATGATTTACCCCGTGAATACTCGGTATCTAAAATATAAGAAAACAATGACCTCTGGAAAAGACCTAAATACCCCAACTTAATTTCTTGACAGCTGTCCTATTTTTAGGTTTTTTGGTAAGTTTGTTTCTTCCGTGATCTGGCTATTTTCATTTCCGTTTCTGACGAATGTCACCCTATAATGAAGCTTCGATTTCGTTCAATTGTTTGGCCAAAGAAGTCATTTTGACTTTCCCGCCTTAGATGGAGGAGTACTACATGATTTGATTGATGTGCATGCATTAATTAATGAGCTCAGTTTCTTTGCGATAAAACTCGATTGTTCTGTATTTTAAAAATTGTTTCAGCTGGGTTCTTTCCTTCTTCCTCAGTTTTTAGTCTCCGTTCTGCAGTATCTTACCCCATCTTCTTAAGGTTTTCCATTTCTTTGGTTTTTATGGTTGAGTGTTTGGTTTTTTTGTTTTCTGAGTTCGTTGTGGGTTTGTGTTTGTTTTTTTCCGTTTAATATTTGTGTTATTTTTTCAGTTTTTCAGTTGTGTTAGTTTTTCAATTTTGGATGTTGGGATTATTTATGTTTGTTGTCTTTTTAGTTGGTTCAGTTTTGATTTTGTAGTTTCGTTCGTTTTTTTTTTTTTGTTTTTTGGTTTTTTTTTTTTTTGTTGTTTCAGTTTTGTATGGTTTACCAGGTATGTATTCTGTGTTTTTCAATTTCATGAGTTTTGGTTTCTATTTCTTCTTTCCGTTTAAGAGTTGCTGTTAGTTTTTTTTTCAGATTCTGTAGTTGGTGTTATTTTGGTTGTTTGTATGTTAACTTGG
>Ga0214544_1000655_pt1 | contig 65835 bp, 40 predicted proteins | sample CNSS3metaG_FD_160074 | JGI IMG/M metagenome (GOLD analysis project Ga0214544, IMG submission 160074) | Root nodule microbial communities from cowpea collected in UCLA plant growth center, Los Angeles, California, USA - CNSS3 | ecosystem: Host-associated > Plants > Roots > Nodule | place: USA... | reverse complement strand
CATATTATATATACACACATATATATATATATATATATATATATATATATATATATATATATATATATATATATATATATATATATATATAGCCAAACCAAGTATTGATCCAAATTTGCAGAAATAGCAAAGATGGATGCGTTAACTGATAGATGTCATTGGTAAGCAGGAAAAGCATTGGCCCCAACAAAGCACGTTCTCTTCACAAAACGACCTTTCATTCTGGGCCTTTTCTCTGCGTTCAACTTTCTCACTTCATATCTAATTTTCTTTGCAAACAAACGAGTCCTTCTCTTCTCTCTGTACCTCGACACTCTTGCCTCTCTTCCTCCATCTAGGTCACCCCTTAAGCCTCTTATTTCCCCATCTACACCACTCAGACCCTGAAAAATTATAAGCAATCGCAAGATGTAATTGGTTTTTAATTGAAGTGAATTTTGGTTCCAATTAAGCAAATAACACTTATTCAGACTTAATTTTTCAATTTTTTAATCTAAACATACAAGTGTAATAATTATTGTAAAAGAAGAAAATTGAGAAGTAGTCGAGGTAGTACCAAGCAGAAGTCATAGCCAGAGTTGAACTTAGGTGGGTTTGAAGTTGTCCATGGAGAAGAACCTTGGCTAGACCATGCAGTTATAACCTCATCGTAGTTTAGTCTCAAAAATATGTCTCTCTTTGTTCCTCCTTCTTCACCAACAGCACCATCACTCGCCACCACACACTCCTTCTCTTCCCGTGCATCTGACAGCACAGACTCAATGCTATTCCAATGAAAGACATCATCGTTCGTCATGTCAAAAACTGACTCCAGGTAACACGCTACATCACCATCAACATCCTCTTCATCCTTAACCTTCGCCATTGCACCCTCAACTCCCCCTCCCACACGCGCACTTACCTCATCGTCTTCTTTATCAAGTAGGTTTTCAACATCAGCAGCAAACTCCGCGAAATCCATGTCGGAAAAACTGTCCAAGTCATCCGTTCTCACATCGTAATTGTCGAACACGGGCACGCGACATAGCATCTGTTCCTCCGTCTCCTCATTATCCGCAACCACAGGTTCTTGTTCTTCCCCTCCCAGCTCCGGAACCAGCGGAAGAACACTGCTGTTGTTGAAGAGAACTTCTTCTTTGAGACGTTGTTGCAGTGCAAAGTGTTTGTTGTTGTTGTGACGTGGGGTTCTTGCCTTGCGTGTGAACCCACTGTGCCATGCGTGCGTCGTGGTGGTGGTGGCGGTGGTTACCTTAGAGGATGCAGTTTGAAGCCGAACCCTTTCGTGCCTGCTAGCTAACTGGTTGGCGGAATGAACCAAAGTGTCGCAGCCATGGCAGAGAAAAGCATCATCGGCCGCACAGAACCACCTTGCTCTTCTGCTTATGCAGCTATCGCAGGCTCGTGCTGTCTTGGCTCCCAAGGCACCAGCGTCTTTCATGTCTCTCATCGTGGAAAATCGTTGCTATTTTTTGGTTTGTTAAGTTTGAAATGAAAGTAACAATGGAATATTGAGATGCTTTTCATATATTTATTTGCTCAGAATCAGATAGGAAAAATGGTTCAATTATTGCCAGTGTGTGTTGAAACTTGACAGCGTGGTGTGGCAGTGGGGTCTGTCTTTTTTCGTTTTGTCTGAGGTATTTTAGAAAAAAAACACACAGTCTTTTAATGTAGAAGGATTTATCTAAGAGACAGGTTTTTTGTTATAAATGTTCCTGTATATTTATGCAAACCTAAAGATTAAACTTCTCATGAAATGCTTAAAAGACAAATTATCTGTTAAACATGTTACATCAAACTTCGTCTCTCTCTCTCTGGCCATGCACTTTTGGTAATTTACTAGTGGGGGGTTTTGGCCCTACCATCTGGCCTCATCCCAGTGTTTATTGGCTGGAGATTTGATGTTCATCTTGTTCTCTGAAACCCCATTGGTTACCTTTCTGATTATGGGATTTCTCATGGACCCATTTGGTTTTGGGTCTACTACTCTACTTACTGGGGTTAGTGTGGGTTGTATATTAAAATTTGATTGTGACCCTTTTGTTCTGTTGCTTTTATAATTCAATAATTCCTGGTAGAACATTAAATTTTCAATTTCTGGTCCCCACCTCCATGTTGCTTTCTCCTCACCAGAGGTTGCCTTCTACCCATTTCTTGTCTTAGTCACAGTGCATTTACAACCATTAGAGAAGCTGAGTCGTGTCTGAATAATTTATCTGTGATTCTGGGTACTAACTTTTAGTTTTAGAGCTCGCTACTTCTGCTTCAGAAAATCTGAACCATGGTTTGTGTAAATATTTAGTCAAATTTAGTAACAAGGAATTCTCTCTTAATTTTAATTTGTCATGTCTAATCATTTTTTTTTTCTGAGCTTGAAAAGTAAACATTAGTCTTATGTATAGGAAGGGAAATTACTTCATAACCTGATCCCACCAGTGGAGAAACTGATATCTTACCAACCAAATTTCAAATCTAAACTATGGTTAGTTCAATTATATTGTCAATTTTACCAAGCAGTTTCATTTGAGTAAGTTATCTTCTTAACTTAGATTTCACTGCATGAAAGGCCAATTTTGATGTAACAGATATTTGAAGGCCGAGTGTTGACATTTTAGGAATCAGTCCAAAGAACAGTTCACCATAGAATTTTATATATATATATTTTCTGGGGCCAGTAAATTTTCTTCATACCAAGACCATAAATTACAACCAAATGGACTAGTTTTCACGAAAAGACATATCATGGTTGGAATTCCAATTTTCTGCACACTTTGACATTAACATTCAGATACTCTCTATTCTATCATGTACAGAACAAACTTTATGTTAATAACGCGTGGCATGTGTGGATAAAAGGCTAAAATATCGAGGAATCAGTATAATGTTAATATGAATGTGTGATTGCGGTTTTTTTATTAAATCTTCAAAATTGATAGGACAATGGTAGAAAGTTATTTTATGGCACCTGTTTTCATTCAACGTCAACATGAATGGAACTGATCGATCAGATATTGTTGGCAGAATTGGAGGAAAGGTATCCGTGCAAAAACATGTCACTGCCAATCGGTGAAAATAGACATCACTGACATGATCATCTGAACTGGTAATACTTATCTTGCTATCTACACCTTTTATGGAAAGGAAGCCTAAAACTGAATGTATAACCAAATTCAGAAATGGAGCATTCTTCAGTTTATTGAAGGTTTTTCAATAAACTGTTAGAAATGCATGCAGTTCATAACGAATTTTCCAAATAATTTTGAGCTTCCAGATATTAATTCGAATAAGTTCAAATTTGAAAAAACTTAGCTTTAGAAATTTTACCTATTATATATATAGCTTCTAACGAGGGACATGATAATGACAACTGACAAATTGCTCCACTTGCAGTTAACAAATGAGCAGAAAAATGTTCTGGAATAAGTCCCCAAACCAAAGAAAGCGACAAAGTTTATCAAGGATGAAAAAAACACCGTAAAAACAATGGCTTTGTACACCAAAAAACACCAGTGAAATCTTTCTTTTCTTATACGGAGGTAGAATCGAATACAAGATATATATGGGTTATTCTCTACTACCTGTGCTCAAATCAGAAAATAATAAACTTTAGAAATAAGAATATTTGCAGAAGATTGATTAAAAATCGACCAAGGCTTCCATTGGAGGCACGAGTCCTCTGAGAAGCTTTAGAAACTGGCAGTGGCAAGGAGGAGGATATCTTTGGAGACATACCAAATGGGTCTTCAGAATATGATGAGAAAGGCCTACACGATGCTCCTCTATGACACACATTATCTGCATAAAACCAAAATATTAGAGTGAAAACCAAATCACCAATTTGAAACTTCTTCGTATCTTGCTTACAAGAATAATTACCAGGGCACTGGAGGTAAGAAGAGTTCTTCGTACTGCAAAAGAAAAAATCATAACATATATATGACTTTTGTTAAAATGCTAATATTAAGTTATTGTTTTTTTCAAATTCCATTTCTCCACATTCAGCTATTATGAGCACTCAATTTGCTCACCTACTCAGAATTTTTCCACCCCTGTGGCCACGGTAAACACATTGGATCACATTGCAAGCTGTTTCTGAATGCTCCACACATTCGTTGCCAATAATAAGATTGGATTGTTTGCAACGTAAGTTATAGCAGGGGACAGCTAGTCCAGAAGGAACACATTGCATCCTGGTAAAATTAAGAGATTGAAATACTAAATTCAGACTAAAACTTTGTATTATAAAGTAAAAATTGAATTTTTAGCAAGATTAAGTGTATATAAATGATCTTACGTAATATCCATTGGTTCGCAACTGCATTTGATGCAGTTGCTGGCAGTTAATGTATATGAGCCATTTGGGACTATCATACTCTCATCGTACCATTTCAAGGTTGCTGATGAACATGCTGCAAAGGACAATACATTTGTCTACAGCAGAATATTAATGACTAGGAAAACATTCCTAACACACATTCTGTTCCATCTCACAGAATCCTATGTTTTATGAAGAATTTAGTAAAACCTACGTGAATGAATAGATAAAATCAGAGCCGTTTTGGTTACTTCCATTTTACTACATAATAAGAAAATAAGTGTTAACCATTCTTACTACAATGCACTTCTTTAATATATTTATTATAATTAGTAAATTATACACAAGTGAACATAAAAGGAAAACTAATTTGTTTTTAAAAGAAAAAACAGTGTGTGTATATATAATATGAAAAAGAGTTAAAGCATGTTAATCACATTGTTAAGAAAATGTGTCAAACTCTGTCCTATTATTGGGCCTTAGGGGAACAGTAGGTACCTAATCTTATTTAATATCCATTTGAAATGACACAAAGTAGCTAGCTCTATTTTCATTTGGTATAAAGTTTTTATAAAAGGTATTATATATATATATTCGTCACATATATTGAAGAGAGAAAAAATTTTGTTTTCTTTTGTCTTTATTACTTTTTGTGTAAAAGATAAAAATATTATCAGTTTTTCACCATTTTCTTTTTGGCCGTCGTTGTTGGTTCTTTCTGTCCTTTTCTGATATGTTTCTCCACCTATGATAAAAATTCTTTAGTCTTCAATAATGGTTTTCGGATTATTTAATTTGGAAGTAACTTCTAGATTTTACAATCAAATATTTTTTTAATACAAAAAGTTATTTTGACATTGTGTACTAATTCAAAAATTTGGAAGTTTTTTACAATTGTTTCTTTCGTGAAAAAATAACTTTTGAATTGTATAATGCGTAAAATAAGATTGGCTTTTGAAATGTGTAATCTGAAAATTAAAAATGACGATAAATTTATCTTGAATCCAAAAATAACTTAATCCGAAAATTCTCTTAGTGCAAAAATAATTACTTAGTTTATAATCCATTAGTTAAAAGTACCTTCCCCCAACGTCCGTTCAAAGACCAGTAATAAAACTGAATACTTAGTTTTCAGGTTCAGTCTCAATTTTCTCTTGAAACTGTGTGAATTTTATCTGTTGTTTTATAAATTCTAATCAATAAAGAAGAAGAACAGAATCTTAAGGTTTTCTGAGAAATGGATGTTGATATGCACGAACCTGCAACGGGAACAGATAGAATGTCTCCGGGATCTACCGCAGGTTCCCAAAACCCATTCACAGCTTTCAAGTCCGAAATAGTTGTACCAAACTTTGCTGCTATGCTACTCAGGCTCTCTCTTGTCTGCACAACATACGACATGTAAACAGCGGTTCCCCCATTGTTAACGTTGTCAAAACAAGTGCAAGGCAGTGGAATCACAAGGGTGCCCCCACTCCTCAAGGGGTTGCTGCCATTGATGCTGTTCACAATCTTGATTTGTTCAGCACTAACCAACCCACCATAAGCTTCTGATATGGACGCAGGTGTGTCTGCTGCATGAACAGTGTAAGTGGTTGAGATGGACCTTCGGATGCCATCCACGCAAGAACAGAAGATGGGTATTTTGAGAAACGTTTTGGCCCTGAGGATTTGGTGTGCACTTGATGATGTTATGGGGAAGAGAGAGTTGGAGGCCAAGATATCAGAGGCGTTTACGTGGAAACGAGTGGCGATTTCTGATACTTTGGAGTCCCAGGGAACGAGATACGAGAGGAGAGAGGGACACGAGTCTGAGGAATTGCATGGTTCAATGGTGGACTTTGTTTCAACTTCATGTTGAAAACTCAGTAACATCAAACACAACATCTGAGGCAAAAGAAACTGCACAGAGTTTCTCATTTTTTTTGGAAGCTTTTGTGGATTAGATTAGTGTTGAGATGCAAATAGAAGGAGTTTAGATGATGAGTACTATTCCTTCCATTCCATACTCACAAGTCTAAATTAATTGGACCAAACTGTTAGGTGAGTCCACTCTTCACCTCAACATTGATGCATAGCTAATTCAACTATTACCACTTTATGGTTGGTTACTGATTTTTAATGGTCATTTTAAGAACGATGCCGATATTTTCACTATTAAATCTTTAACAACTTTCTTTTATTACAGTGGTGTTAGAATATTAAACATAAAAAAATAAAAAAAGGAAAAACCATTCAAAAATATCATTTAAAATTGTAAAAGAAAATTGTTAAAATTTAGTAATAAAAAATATTTTTCTTTTAAAAACTAATGAATATATAGGGATTTTTGTACATTAAACTTGTTTTAATCATTTAGGGATAGAATCATCTAATGTTGTAGATGATAAGAGAATATTCAGTAATGCTTAAAAACGCACATGGTAGGGGAAATAACTTAATAATTACTTTACTAAATATATATATTCATTTATTTCTATTTTTAAGTCTGTTCTTTTAATTTATTTTTTTTATCAATTCAATAGATGTAATTTGTGTTACTACTTTGATAAGTCAATACAATTGTATTTTTTACATAGAAATCTCTTGATTATATCCCATATGTTGGCTATATTATTAAATTCATACCTAATCATTCTGGGTAAAAACTCTACAATAAGAAATATTTCGAAACATTATTACCTTTTTATGCAAAAGAAAGGTAGAATATAGTTCCTTAAAAAGACCATAACAATTAATAACATATTATATCTTTTTTTTTTCTGAGAAAGTTACTTATTATCATCTATATTATACAAGAGCTTTAATTAATAAAATACATATGGCTAGAAATCTAATCGTCCCGAGACATTTTTTCTAATGCAGATCACTTTTGAATCTTATACTGACGGGAGTACACTATAAAAAAAAAATCTCAAACTAAATCCTTTTATTATTGAAGAGTACAATTTCTTTTTGTGAAAAATTAAACTCTAGTTATGTTTCTCTAATTTTGCAGGTTTTGTGTAATTAGAATTCTATTTTTTGAAAAACAGATTCTTAACAACATTTTTTTCTAATGTTATAGATTTGTACGTATATTTGTTTATAACAAATTACTTTATTAAAAATTTATAATTTTTTATAAACTCATGTGAAAGGATCTAGTTTAGAAAAACAAATTTCTAATGATCTATTTATATCAATAAAGTTCAAAAGTAGTCTATAGAAGAAGAAAAATCTCCAACCAGATACAAAATCTGCATTAAAACAATAAACTAGGTAGCAGCAGATAGAAAAAAGAAGGTAATTAAGATGGTTGAGAAGAAGCATGAGCTTTGAGAAGAGCCTTTTTGTGATCAAACTCTTGCCTCTTTTTATTGTAAGCCATTGAAGCCTCTTTCTGAGTATTAAAAGTACCAAGCCACACTCGCCGATTTTCAAAAGGGACTCGTATCTCAGCACAATATTTTCCCCATGCTCTCAGTCTTACGCCTTTAGACTTGGTGGACGACGCACGTTTCTCTGCCATGCTTGGAAACTTCATCTCTACAACAACTCTCTTCTGACCATTTCTTTTACTCTCTCCATTTGCTAATTCACTCTCTTCTTCACTATCTGTAGCATCTGGGTCACTGCATGAAATCCGGAGTTTTCTCTCTTCACCCACTTCGTTCCAAGATTCCATATCACAGTTTTCAATTCTAAGCCGCAACATAAGTATCATCAGGGAAAAGGGGAATGCTAATAATGCAAATGGACCAAACAAGACCATAATTGTTGCAAGTTTGATATCAGAGATAACATTGACAAATATACATGACGATGTAATGTACACACTAAACATTGAAATTCTCCGATTCTAAAATCAAGTTTAGTAGAAAAATAAGATTATCATATATCATATATCATATATATGAGAATTTTTTTCGGCACCCATATCTTTTAAAATTTTAATTAAACCTATGTTGTAATTATAGTTCTAAATTGTAGAATGTGAAATGTAATTTTGTATTATGAATCGTATAATTTGGGATGTAAATTTACATTAGGAATTGTACAATTTTCAATTATGATTTTTTATTACGAAATATACAATTTAGAATATAGAGATTGTGAAATCTGGAATTTACATCTCACGTCTTTCATTCCATCTTTTTTCTTACACTTAGTATTACTATGATTTTAGGATGGAGGTGAAGATGGGAATGGAGATGGATGTGGGAGAAGATGGAGTGGAATTAGAGGTGGCAAGAAATGGGGGTGAGTTGGAGGTGGAAGAAGAACATATTGAAGGTGGGAGTGGAAGAAGAAGAAGATGGGAGTGGAGGAGGAGAATAGTACAAAGATGTTATGGAAGAAGAAGAGGAGGGCAAATGTGACATTTTAACTTACTTACGATAATAAGAAAATAGGGGATAGAGAAAAAAAAATTCTCATATTTATTAAATATAATACGTCTAATAAATATTATTTTAAATAAATAAATGATTCCGTACATTAAGAATATAGTATGTTAGTAAATATTATATTTAGAAATACAATAAATTTGAGTGTTTGCATAAATTATACATTTAATATATTATAAATTCAATAAATTGGAGTGTTTACATAAATTATACATTTAATATATTATTAAATACACACATTCTTACATGTACTCAATTTTACCTGGACAGCAATTATTGGACAAAAACCAACCTCTGCTTTATTACAGTGATTAATATTTAATTTTAAAATTAAAAAATTTCGATTATTTCTCCTCTTTCAATCTTCAATACATGTAAACTTCTTTTCTTTCCACCACCATTAGCAATGTGGTAGCAGCTACGACCACTCCTAATGGCAACTACATAAAAGAGATAAACAATATATTTCATCCTCTTCTCTATTAGCCTATAATTCGACCTATTTGTTCTTGGATTCTCTATCCATACAATTTATTTCAATGTTTTTTTTCATTTTTTGTTCAAATTATTATTCAATGTAAAGAACTAAAAACTCGTCTCTAAGATGGGAGGGACTGGTGAAGAGTAGAGGGTGAAGAAGCGCATAGAACACCAACAAGTATCAAATTTTCTTAAACAAGAGATAATAACGATAATAGGTGCAAAGAGAGACGTGTGAAAACCTTGGATTTGACATAAAGTAGCAAACAAAATCATGAACAAAGTAGCAAATCTAAACTTTGAATATCAAAAACTCTCTTACCAGTTGTCTTCACGAATCAATTCTTGAAGCATTCCAAAGCTTATAGAACAGAGAAAATTTAACTTCCAAAATCCATCACGATATAAAGGAAATGAACCATTTAAGAGCTGTGAGTTGACATAACTGCTGTGGAAAGAATAAAATATAACACAGATATTAGTTTCAATATTTAAAATAAAACGCTAATGATAAAAGAGACTAAAATAATAAAGGAAAGTAAAAAAAATAATAAATGATTTAGTAGAACAAGATAACTGCATGTAACAGGTTAATCAATACTTAAACTAAAGTCATTAGTAAAATTAAAATGAATATGTGATGACATAGTGGAGAATAATGGATGACGTAATGTCTGAACACGTAGAGAACATATGAAGAGGATATAAACAGAGCGTAATAATTTGTGTTGTCTTTGAATGAGGCAGTGATGGATGGTGTGGAGAAGGGTAAGAAGAAGAGGGTGGTGGCCGTTAGGGTTACGGAGGAGGAAGAGAGAGAGACGGCGCAGAAGCTGAAGCTTGATCAGGAGGGCCCCACAGAGGAGGAGGTCGACCACTTCTTCGCCGTACTCCGCCGCATGAAGCTCGCCCTCGATCACTTCCACCGCAAACCAAACGCCGCCAACCACTCGAGGGAGGCGCTCCAGGGAACCCACCTTACCTTCCGTCACCCTCCCGTCCAAAACGACGCCGTCGATCGTTTCGATCTCAACGCCGTCGCTCCTGAGGCCGCCGACACCTAGTGTGGTGTGTGGAACCAAGAAAACAATCTCTGAATTAACTATCTGTATCGGGGAAATAGATTTTCCTCTTTAACTTAATTTCATCTATTACTTTGAAATACTCAATTGCTTATTGGCTTTGTCAACGCTACAGTAATTGAAGTTTGGAGTAGTAGAAACAGGTTTATCCTTCTCTTTGTATTATTTTCTGCATAACTTTCTTCTTTCTTTAGCGTGTAGTAACTTCCTTTCTCACCGGACAAGATGATAAATAAAATTCAAGGTAGTGAAAGGTATAAAAGAAATATTTGTGTGTTATTTTTTAAAATAATTAATTCAAATAATTAATGTCAGAATGTAAAATGGTATTCTGTGTAATTTTATTAAAAACTATAAAAATGGCATGGCAAAATATAGTTCACTCTTTCTTGATATAGGAAATATAGCATTGGATCTGCTATTGTTTAAATACTTTCACTTTGAATTAAAAACTATAAATCAGATATTTATTTGTGGAGTTTATGGAGAAAAGTTGAAAACAGTTTAATCATTTTAGTTTGTGTAAATAAATCCTGAGTTAAATAGAAGAATTTAAGGAAGTTAAATAAAAAGACGAAATTTGTTCAATTTGGAATATATAGAATCTTAACTAATTTAAAAAAAAAAAAAAAAAAAAAAAAAATTAAAGAAATTAAAAAAAAAAAAAAAAATTTTTAAAATTTAAAAAAAAAAAAACTTAAAAAATTTAAAAAAAAAAAAAAAAAAAAACTAAGTTATACATATTGAAACTAAACGCTTATTTTGTTTGTTAACAGAACGCTCATTTATGTTTTTTAAACACAGCGCTTGAACGAAAGAAAACACAAAGTATGAGAAAATATCTATAACTTTGTTCCCGTTTTTTAAATAGATGTTTTGAAAACGTTTAAATATTTTTTTTATGATTATTTATCAGTTAGTTTGAATAAATAAATAAAAATTCTAAATACTGTCTTCAAATAAAGTTAATTTAAATGTAGTGGATTGTAGTGTATATCTCCATTTTGTTTTGTCAATAATTTAAAAAGGTAGATGATACATTTTAATTGTGATAAAACATTCAATGGTTGGTGTGCCTAGGGCATCTTTGGATTGGGGTCACATTTAGAATCAAATTCTCCCTCTCCAATTGTAGGGAATTTGCGTCTGTTTTTTCACACTACCCACAATCTTTTCCTCTATTATTTCAATGACAAACATATTTTCAAGGTGCACAATTCATCCTAATTTTTCTAAAAGTAATTATCTAAGTTTAAAAGACTTTTAATATAAGAAAATAATCAAAGAAAAATACTTTTTTTTTTAATTTCTTTTATTACGTATGTTAAAATAATCAAATTTCTTCTGTTTGGGCCTGTGTCTTCCTTGGCGTTTTGGGTCAATATTGACTTTCACATCTCACTGAAGCCCCCAAAACTAAGTAATAAATTAAATAACTTACAAATATATAAAATGTATATGGGAAATTAGCCAGATATAAAGCAAGAAAATCGTTATGATATGAAATGATTTAACTTTTTAATAATAAATAGAGTTAAAATAAAAACGTACATTTTTATGAAATGTTATCGTGCTATATAGTTTTGGTTCTGGACTTAAGCCTTTTTATCGTTATTTAGATGGGCTGAGCCACAAGTTGAAATTTATCCGGAAAATAAAATCTGGAAGTGTTGGGGGTGCACAAAGCAATCTGATGGGCTACAGGAAGTAATATCCTTAAATTTATATGGGCTGATCCAAGAAGCTGAACTTTTATGGGCAACGCAAGAATTATTAAGACTATTCTACCGGCCCACTTTAATGTCTACTAACATTTATCTCTTTAGTACACAAAAATGCAAACTATAGGTAATCAGGTAGAAAGTTTTTTTTTTAATAATGATACTTTGAAAAACACAAATTTTTCACATTCATTTAACACATAAAAATGTTACCCTTTAAATTTGGGATGACACTGACTTCAATCCTATATTTTAAAAGGTTTTAGAAATTTACTATATTAGTTTGTAAATATTAATTTTGAAAAAAAAAAGTAAGTTTTTTTTTAAATCGTTTTTAGTCTCTCAAAATTATTATTTACCGTTTTAGTTTTTCTTAATTTGAAAGGCTAAAAACAATCAACTTTTAATTGCTGGGAGTAAACAATTGTTTTTTTAAATTTAGTGATTAAAAACATAATTAAACATATATTTTATAGTCAGAAAAAAAATTGGACAAGCTTCATCATACAAAATTCTAAGAGATAAAATTTACAAAAAAAATTTGACTTACACACAAGTTGAAATAAAAAGCTTGGACATTATATAAAAAAAGTTACAAATTATTTTATATATAGACTAATTTTAATTTACAGTAAAACTAATTCAACCTCTTTTTTCTCTTAAAAAATCCTTTGGAAAAAAATTGCCTGAACAAATTCTAATAAATGTGTTTATTATATCATATATTAATTTAAAATTTCTTAAAAACTAACATGTTATTGGTTCTAAATAATATTCTATTCTATTCTATCTTCTTAAATAAAGATTTTGGATTTGAAACCTGCGAATAAGAAAATTTATGGTTGGAAAGATGACTGTAGTCCTTGTATCTCTTTCTAAACATTGTATTAAGAAGGAAAAATCACTAAAAAGTGTTTTTCTAATAAGTTTTATTAATGTTTCGTTATTTTTAATGATTTTAGCTGACAGTAAAAAAAGATTTAAAAAAGTCTATTAGGAAGTTATTGTTACTAAAAAAATGCAATAAATCTCCACCACCATTATTCTATTTACTGTTTTCATGATAATTTTTCATAGGAAACGGATATGTGTGGCTTATAAAGAATGAAATATAGGAGTATACTTGTGTGTTATTTGTGATGAAGATTTGCCACCAAAGGCTACTTTCTATTATCTATTAACTTTATTAGAGATTCTAAACAATAAATAACATCTATATCTACATGAATATACGTTTGGTTTTTTAAATTATTTTTGGTAAATCAACTGACTAATTTTTTAATTTTGGTTGTCTTTTATTTTGAAGGATCACCTCTGTCCTATTTTTTTCTCTTGGGGTTCCTTTGTTTTACTGTCATAATCAATATTTTTATTTCTAGAAGAAAAGAGTTAGATCATTTTTGCAATTAATGAATTAACAAAAATTGAAATTTATAATCAACATACATTTTTAATTATGTCTATAATTTTTTAAAAATTATTATTTTAAAATGAGCTTTATTTACCAATATAATAAACGTTTTTGTTATTACATTTCTTTCAAGCTGAGTGACATGCTGATCACATGCATGACAGATTAGACAGGCCGAAATGAGATGTTCTATACATAATGAGTTATATTCTTTTTTCCTTAATCCGTAATTTTAAACAATAAAAATAATGATATTTTAATTTTGTTTTACCCATTTTTAATATATTATTTTTAGATTATTTATTTTAATTTTTTTTAGTGATGTGATATAATAATTTAAGATGATTAAAGTGATAAATTAAAAATGATAAAAAAATAATTAAAACATCATTATCCACCAATAAAATATACAAGATTAGGTTTTTAAATATAATAAGCAAATGTTTCTAAAAATACTTGTATTAATAATAATAATAATAATAATAAATTGTAAATTTTGACAAATATGAGGTAGAGCTAGCTCTGACTCAGTCATTAGATAAGATACGACAGATTAGCAATTCAGATATGATGGATTAGAATTTTTGAAATCTTAAAATTGAAATTGAGTTCTTTATTGAGAGATTTCATTTATAATTTTTTTTTCATTGCTCCGATGGATAAATTCTTTGTTTTAATTTTTGGTGAAGATGAAATTAAATTTATCTATATATTTAATGGAAAATTAATATCTTTATAAATTCTACGGGATATTATGAAATGTCCATCTTAGGATAAAAAGGCTAGAAAGTTGTGCTTGCGTGATGGTTTCTACTTTTATTCCAATAATGTTTGAAGGAATAACTAGTAATTATTATTATAGTGGTTTAAAATAATTTAGGAAAAAAAATATCGGGGGTCCCTGTGACAATAGAACCTCCTTTCAACTCAGTAGTCTCGTCAGTCACTAGGTGTTGGTGACGTCGTCGTTTAGAATTTTATAATTGAAACTTATTAGTCCTTTTTATAGACGGTATAATTAACCAAATGAATACAGCAAAGTATTAGTTGATGACGATTTTGGACAACTTGTTTAGGTCAATTTACTGTTTGTTTATTTATTTATTTATTTATTATTTTAAGGTGTAATTAGTAGATAATACACACAGTTTCATTCAGATCAAATTAGTACTTGATTTAAAGTATGTGTAAATTAAATTTCAATTTTTGTTTCAATTAAGTTTTTTTAGAAAATAATCATTAATATCATTAATTTTATTCATAATTTTTAACATTAAATTTTAATAAAAATATCAATATTTAATATTATAAATTATTTTAAATATTAATATTATTAACTATGTTAATGATTTTTATATAAAAGAGATGAAAATAAAACTAATTAAACCTTAATTTAAAGGTTAAAATACTCTTTTGGTCCATGTTTTTTTGAAAAATCTCAAATAGGTCCTAAGATTTTTTTTAATCTCAATTAGGTCAATATTTTTGAAAATGTGTAACAATTAGGCTCATTCCGTTAGTATGGTGTTAACGGTGTTAAGGACATGCACGTGTCAACTCCTCATTTTTTTTTTGAATTTTTGAATTTTTTTAATTTTTTTTTAATTTTTAATTTTTATTTTTTGAAAATTATTCATGTCACGTGTCACATCATTATTGTGCCACATGTTGTCACATGTCAAGTCAGTAAGATGACACGTGTCAAGTCATTGTTTGAATCTCAATTTAGTCCATATATTTGTTATTTTAATTATATTTCAGTCCATTTTTTTATTTTTAATTTCATCTTCTCCAAATTGAGATCAAATTTAACTTTATATAAATTTTATAATGATATTTTTATTAAACATTTTAATAATATTAAGTTTATTTTATATTTTGTTTTAAAATTTTAAAATATTTATATTAACTTGTTACAAAATTGTTTTAAATAATTTATATACAAATGTTAGAGTTGATTTAAAAATAAAAATTTTATAAATTTAAATATAAATTTTTAAAACAATTTTGTAAAAAGTTAAAATAAATATTTTTAAAAAATGGACTGTAATGTAATAAAAATAACAAATATATGAATCAAATTGAGATTAAGACAATGATTTGACACGTGTCACCTTACTGACTTGACACGTGGCACAATATTGACGTAACACGTGGTATGAATAATTTTCAAAAAAAAATTAAAAAATTTTAAAAAATTTTAAAAAAATTCAAAAAAATTCAAAAAAAATGTGGAGCAGACACGTGGCACATCCTTAACACCATTAATACCATACTAACAGAATGGGTCTAATTGTTACACATTTTTAAAAATATAGACCTAATTGAAACTAAAAAAATCGTAGGATCTATTTGAAATTTTTCAACAAAAACATTGACCAAGAGAGTATTTTAACCTAATTTAAACTTTCTTCCCGAAAAAGTTTTTACAATTATGGTGAATTCAGTTATTCAGTTTAGTAAATACATCAAAATGAATCTTTTTAATAATTACAAAAATAAAAACAAGTCACTAAATTGATTAAGAACGAAGAGGCATTTGCTATTAGAACAGCAAAAATTTGTGATTGTTATAAATTAAAAGATGAAAATGTATGAATATTTTCATAAATTAGAACATGAAACTTTGTGATTGTCAGCATTTTCATCTGTCAACATTTGTTGAAATTAAGAATAAACGAAAATATAAATAAACTCTAGTTAATATAGTTAAATAGATTGTTATAAAAGTATCATAAAATTAAATATTGTCTTTTTAAAATATTAGCATAATCCTTGAGCTAGATTTAAACAACGACAATTCTGTATTTGGAACAATCATAATGTGAACTATTAATTTTGAAAACTAAAATTATATACTTAAAATTAATATATATATATATATATATATGTATATATATATATATTATCTTTATTATTAATACAATAAAAAGAATATATAATTTAATATAACTATAATATTAAAGAAAATTGTATATATGTAATTGATTGTTTTTTACTTTTTTAAATTATTCAACCCGTCAAGATAATTAATTCAAAATTAAATTTGTAGTCATATTTTTTTAATGTAAATAATTATATTATATGTAAAAAATTAACCTTCCATTTTCTTTCACAAAACAATGACTTCAATAGAACATACTTAATACTCATGTTAAAAATTTTAAAGATGGATACAGTTCAAGTTTAAATATGATTGATAAATTTTTAAAAGTTGAATAATTAAAGTTATAAATAATAAAATACTAAATTTAAAACTTTAAATTGATTTTCTTATTAAATATGATATTAACAATTTAATTACAAAATTATTAATTAATTACAAGTAAATAAGATGTAACAAAAACGGTTCTCCTATGCTTTTAAATTCAATAATCCACTAATTTTTATTCATAATTCATTATTTTTCAACTATAATATTTGTTAAGATTAAATATGTTTTTAATCTTTAAACTATAGTGGAATTAAAATCCGTCCATATTTTATAACTTTGATACAGTTTGGTATTGAAATTTAAAAAATGAATAGATATAGTATTTTTTACCCAACTGAGTTGATTTTTTTTTTTTTTGTGTTAAACGGCATCTCAGACTGACAGTTGAACTAGTTATACTTAGGAATGTCAACGGGGCGGATAGGGTACAGGTAGTAGTTCCCCCGTACCCTACCCGCTGAATAAATATTTGCCCCGTACCCGTACCCATATCCGTCGGGTATCCGTTATGCGGGTATCCGTCTATTTTTTTTCATATCCGCAGGTATCCACGAGTACCCGCGGATATTTACAAAAATATTTAAAAAAATAATTATTTAACCATAATTATTGTTTGGATCAACAAGTTCTTTTTCACCGATTGATTCTTAAAAAACAAACAAATAAAAAATCACTACCAATTTATATTGTAGTTTATTTTTGAAGAAAATATTAAAGAAATTACTAACTTCATCAATATCCACCTCTTGCAACATTGTATAAAGTTTCATGTTGTCCAATATTAATCTAGAAGAGCCTTAAAACATAAGGAGTTCAGTAAAAATTTCTAACAATCACTTAATTAAAATATATAAGTAAAAATGTTAATTTCATTACCTTCCATATTGGTCCATAACCAGTCTTAGAGACACATCAATGCCTCCATAGTATATGGAAGTAATTTACTCATTTGTGGGGTAAGAATCTGACCACCATCATTGAATGAAGACTCATAATGTTTTTACTAATATATATATATATATATATATATATATATATATATATATATAATTTTTTTGAATTAAAGTTTTTACTAATATAATAAAGACTCATAATGTTTTGACTCATTTGTGGGGTAATAATTTTTCTGAATTAAAGTTTAGCGGGTACGGGTATCCACGGGTACGGATACTATGATATTCGTACCCGCCCCGTTAACATACGGGTATCAAAAATACCCATACCCACGGGTAGCGGGTATCCATTTTTTATCCGTTGCGGGTTTTATCCGTGGATACCCGTAGGTACGGATTTTTTTGACATCTCTAGTTATACAGTTTGACGCAATCCAACTCAAATAAAAGTCTAGAATGTCATTGAAGAAAAATTAACGTTGTTGGGTTAAAAGTAGTATTCATTGATCTTTAGAGCTTGAGACCAAAATGTATCCAATCGAATTAAATTTTGTTGACGTACTAAACAGTGTCTCAAACACTGATAGTTGAACTAGTTATATTATTTAACAAGTTTCAACTCAAATGACAGTCTAGAAAGTCATTTAAGACAAAAAAATTAATGTTATTAAATTAAAAGAATTATTTATTTATTTTTAAAGTTTGAGACGAAAATATATCCAAATTTAATATATAAACAAATTTTAATTTCTTATCAAAATTTAAGAACTAGAAAGATATTCTACAATAATATTTTTTTTATGAATTCGCTCACAAATGTACATTTTGCAGTACTAACTTCAATACATAAGCCAAAAATCTAAAAGATTACATCTATGAACCTATGCTGATGTATCTTGAATGGTATTACAAAGCAAACTTTCTAATGTTAAACTAAAATTTCATAATGCAAAAACATCCAAGCTCAATTTGGAATTTAACTCATTCAAAAATTCTAAACATAATCATAACATTTCATAGTTAATTTAAGTATCCCTTCTTCTTTTTTTGCATCATTCCTTCATATGAACGCACAAAAATTAGATAACAACATAAAAAGTTTTAAACATTTTTAACTGTAATTACAAAGATAGAGCTTCCCTTTTCTTAACTCATACCCAAATCCGATTCTAATATTCAATACAATAATACTACATGTTAAAAAATCTTGAACACTTTATTTTCTTCTTAACTGAAACATAAGCTTAAAAAACTGGGTTTTGCTGGTGAAATTGGCATTCTCTGGGTGTAATGTAATAGCGTAAACTATTAAAGTCTGTGACAGTGGTAGGTATCATTTTCAGTTTCACATACTTTTTATTAACGGCCACAAACGCTGAGCCACTTCTGCACGCCAATATCGTCAATAATTGATTAATTCCTGAATGTGAAGCTTATATAATTATATTATCGTTGACGGCGTCATCTTTGTTCTGTTTCAATTTAATTACATTAGTTCAAAAATATAAATGCATTAAAAACTCATCTTCTTCACAACAATGGTGGAAATCTGTCAAAAAAATACACTTTCTTCACCAGTTAGGTAAGAGGGATAGTGACAGAAGCGTAAAAGGCATTAAAAAACATACATAAACGTTTAAGCAGTATGTTATTTTATAAATAGATTAAAAATGTCATATAAAACACTAAATTTTGTTGTTGGTGGTGGTGATAGGAATTTAAGTACGAGTCTAAGTTTCAAATTATCTTTAAATGAGAAATTAGAGCATTATATGAAAATAAAAAATCCATAAACTCATTGTCTTAAAGTTTTGAATTGAAAATGATATCAATTCCTTGTATGATTGAATTCATGTTTCATTGATATTTATTTTTTCTAGTAAAATCTTCTGTATAGACCTATCAGTTGGAATCTTTGTAAATTTATTCATCTTAAATAATTCGTTTGGTTGATGGCAAGTCCATAAATTCATGTTAATTTTTTTTTTTGGTGCTGAGCTCATAAATTTATGTTAAATGATTTTTTTTTTGTTGGAACGTTCATAAATTATGTTAAATAAACTTTTAGTCTGGGTAACGTATAAACATGTGATAGACATATAAAATACGTAGTTAAAGAGTAAGTTGATAGCTAAAATACGAAAAGATGCAATAAAATATAGTGACAATATAAAAATAGAAAACGATGAAGACAGTACCTATTCCATCTAATGTCTTTGAGAAAAAAAAAACAGAAATACATATGGTATTATTATAATCTTTCTTCATTTACTAGTTGCCTTTTTTAGAAATTATGAACAGATTTACTAGGACGGTGATGAATTTTGCATTTTATTTAATGAGTTAGGACAAATTCAATCTTGAAAAATTATTCACTAATTGAGAAATTGGTATTTTGATTTTATTTATTACATTTGAAATGAGTTACGAAGATCCAGATTTTGAATGATGGAATGGAGTTTAGTCCAAATTTGTTAGTTAAAAAGATGACTATAGAATAGATAGATGAATAATTGTTCTTGTAATTGATCATGATGGTTGAATTTTGATCTTGGTTTGGTCATTGACTCTGTATTTTAGTTGCAATGCGATATAATTTTGAAATTATAAATTAAGAATTTTTGAAGTTTTATTTTTCCAATAATTGAAGTGTGAACTGCATTTCTTATATATTGGATAGAAATAGGTAAGAGACGTAATCAATAAATTTATTGATGTTGATACTGTCTAATATTTCTCCTCAAATAACCAATAAGTGATATAAAGGCTTAAGGTTGAATAAATAATGAATAGGTCTTATAACCGTTCTAACATAATCAACCACCTCAAACATTCGTATAGAGTTGATTCAACACATTTGTTAAATACACATAGAAACTTAAATTTTCATATCTCTTTCATAGGTGGACTACAAGTTTAAGTCCAAGTTAGATATAATTCTATGGATAAGTATACAATTAAAAATACTCTACGTTTTCGTATTACATGTTTAAAGTTATAGCAAAATTTTGAAAAAGTCATCAAATTTTATAAGATTTGTATGATTTAGTAAACAATGAATATTATAAGAAGATAATTTGTTTAAGTTAAGTATGCGACATTTTTACTTTTGAAACATGTTTATATTTAGGGTGAAATATGTTTTTTTCTTTTAATTTTTGGTAAAATCTGAAATTAGTTCTTATTGGAAATTTTGGACCAATCTAACCTTTCAATTATGTAAATGAATGGATTTAGTCATTTTAACCAAATTTTATTAAATTTATTTGACGTTTTAAACACATTTCATGCTAGTATTTCAGTTGGTTTATATCGTTTGACACATATTCGCTTTAATCTTAGTTGAGAAACGCATTTAAAACGGCAAATTAAGTTAAAAAAAATCTTATTTAAAAAATTAAATTTATGCATTTTTAAATATGAGGAACTAAATTGGTTCAAAGTTTTTATTAGAAATTAATTCTAATTTTCACTAAAATTTAAAGGACTAAAAATATATTTAACTTTTATATTTATATTAAAAAAATAGTTAAAATTTTTAATTTTGATTCCCTTGTCGATGAGTTAAAGACAAAAATACAAAAAGTAATTTTTTTTATATTTATAATTTTTTTATAGATATATTTATACTAAATTATGTATTTATTTTTTTATATTATTAAAACTAATTAAATATATAGTTATCGGTTAAAATTCGTCACCAATATGAACATGTGAAAACTCTAAAAACATGCGAAAACCATCTCGCAATTGACACAGTAATATTCAAAAGATTAAGGATGAATAAGACTTAGCAATATGTTTTCACGTTTCCAAATTCTATAAAACCAGATATCCAATCACATTTAACTTTTTGTCATATGTTTTACCCATAATGTCTTAACTATGATTCCTCGGTATCAATTGAGATAAAGATACAGCAAGGGTCCAAATATTATTTTCAAGTTAATGTGTAATATTTTTATGCAACAATAGTTATATTTAAGAGCTATAAATAAGTGTATTTTCAGAATTTCGTTAGTCATATTTAATGTTGCATGATTTTATTTATAATGAATTAATTATTAAACACATGATTTATATAGACAGTTTTTTGGGATGAGTTCAAGTATGCATTTAGCTAAACTAATAAATATTCTTTCATTCTTATATTCTTTTTTATCACTTTTTTTAGAGATTCCTTTTTTTCCTACTTTTATTTTAATTTTCTTTATGATGTAGATTATAATCTTAAAAAAAAGCAAAATACTATTGCAAATCGCTTTAGAAATTTGAAAGAAGTGAAAATCTAAGTAGACTATATATGTGCGTATTTAACATATCTTCTTATATCTTCTTATAAATGGAAATATCGATAAAATAAATTAACAAGAAAAAAGTATAATTTATAAGTAGATATTATCTATATTTTTCAAGAAAGACCGAAAGGTACAATTATTAATGAAGGTGGTTTTCAAGATTGAACGCAAAAGTGGAATATTTGAATATTAAAGTTTTGACATTTGGACATATTATAAGCGATGAATACTTTTTTTTATAGTACATAGAAAAGGAAATACCAAAGCATCCATACTTAATATATAGGATTAATTATACCCAGAAATTAAACTTATTCGAATGATGTGGTTAGGAATTAATCCTTGATCTTTTTCCCTTTTATCTTGTCCTTAGAATATTTAAAAGTAAATTTCATGCTTTGGTTCCACATTGGTGGTTTACAGAGCTATGGCAACTTTTTCCTAGTCATTATTTTTGTTGTTGTTTTGTTCGAGATTTAAGTTTACACAAATAGTGTTAATGGTAAGAATTTGTTTTTTTTTAATATAACCGTGAAATAAATTTAAAACTGATAATTACATTTTGAATTTAATTTATTAATTATGTATTTAAGGTGTTGATGAGATATACATGGATTACTTGTATATACTTCCTAGAAAAATGGATAGTTATTTAAAGTTAAGGGAGTATAGTAAATTTTTAGAAGTTTATTGTCTCTCACAAATTACAACTTTTTTTTTTCATTTTTTTCCTTTGATTTTGTTTTCTAAAACTCAAAACCTAAACTCTCATTTCATTCACTGTGAATTTCAACCTACAATCTAGATAAAGGATTGTACAAAGCATCAATTGATAAATTTTTCCTTAAGTAAGTCTCTTCTTCATATTCCATTTTGTTTCATGCACATGTTGTAAAAAAAAAAAAAAAGACATTTTTTAGTTTTGATCTAAATTTTGTAACGATAGATTGTTAGGGTTGGAATCTTTAAAGTGATAAAAAGAGTTTTTACTCTTTACTCTTCTTCAACTCTTATCTTTTTAATATACACAGGTTGGGTCGATGAAAATAATATGTCTTGAAAAGTTTTACATCGTCAAGAATAACCTAATGGTGGATGTTAGTGACTACATGATAGACTCTAAGTCTATGATGTTTCTTATCTCAAGTCACATACACTTCGAACTGGTGTTTGACTTTTCTTATATACTTTTGTAGTAAAGTGTTGTGAGGTTTGATTAATTTTTTTTTTTAAGAGTGTGGGTATAGTTGGGGCAAAGGTGTGAGAGGGTAGTTTATGTGTTGTACAAATTTTCATATAGTGTTATTCTCTAATGGATTTTCTCCTATTTTGGACCACGTTATATTCTCGTGTTCCTTATTTTTATCTTGTTTTTCTGTTAATAGGGTGATTATTAGGGGTAAAGATGATCATGTTCTTAATTGATGATGCATTTTTTTTCAACAACAATAAACATTCAATATATTCTGGAGAGTAGCTCTAATCCACACTACAAATTAAGTTATATTATTAAAGGAAATCTCAGAGATTTGAGAATATTATCAACAAAATGAGTGTAGTAAAAGATTATCAACCGTATCATATATCCACAATTAGTTACTCAAATTACAAGACAAAATAATTGAAGAATAATTCAAATATATGAAATCTTCAAAGACTAAAAGATATATATCAAAAATTATCTCTTACAATTTATTCAAGTACCAAATCAAATCTAAATTTTAGGCTTTTCCAGTTATGAAAATCTATAAATTGAGGGGTCAGACATAAGTCAAACACACACTCAGAAAGAAAAAAAAATTGACATCTCTACACTTTAAGATAGAAGGGCATTTTGAAGGATAGATACATTCAATTTCAACATCACTCTAGTATTCAATATGTCTAAAAGTAGCTAACTTGCTAACTCCCTCATCCATTGAGAGTTGTGTGTAATGTATTCTTAATTATCTATGAATTTTACTAATCAATATAATTATTTTTCATGACTCTTGTGTTCTATATTTGCTTTAACCGGATAATAATTATTGATTGCATATTTGTAGATATCTAATCATTGGACATTAATTAGAATCTAGACTAGAATAAACAATTAATTGATTGTATATTTAGACATAGAGTACATCATTAATCATTTATAACCAAAATTTGTTATCATTAATAGAAACTCGTGATAAAAAAAAATCTAAAATTCTTATTAGAGTTTAGACTTATCATTAAAATATTAAAGCTTGTTATAATGTGAATGTTAAAATAAAAATTAAAAGATGTTTTGTTTGAATTAATCATAAAATCCAATCTGAGTTACTTGTTTAGAATATTGTTTAGAAACGAAATGTGCATCTAGAAGTGTATATATATGGACTTGGTTTTGGCACTGTTGACATGAAAGCAAAGAGAAGCGAAAACAGTGAGAAAAGTAAATGTTTGGTGGCTTTATAAAGGACTATTAGTTGGGTTGGGCACGTGCCACTGCCAATGCAATCAATGACTTTTTAATGTTTTTTAGAACAAAGATATTTATTCAATCAAAACACACCAAAACTAATATCTTCAAATTCTGAAGCAATTGCATTCAAAGGGATTTATAGTCCTAGTCAATCATATAGTTTTTCCTTTTAATTTCTCTAACTCTTTAGTTTATTCTCCTCCATCTCCCACCATTTCTTTTTTCACTCTTCATCATTTTTCTCCACCATTTTCTACTTTCTATAAATAACTATCTCTAACTTCATTCTTTTAAATATTACTAAAAACTTTCTCAAGCATATTATGTGCTTCTTTCACGAATTTAAATTTCAAGCAACTAACATATTCAACTTTTATCAAAATTTGAATTACAATTTATGAATCATAGAAGTTCTAAATAAGTGTTTGTTTCTACTTCAAATTGATGTAAAATTTATTAAATTGATTTTTTAATAAAGAATCATTGCATATTTAATTTTCAAAATAAATTAAAAAATAAAAAATTCATATTAAATGAGAAGCAACTAATTTTTATTTATGTATTAAAAAGATTTGATTCAGCTGTAATCAATTCTCCAAAATTGAACCAAACACATCCTAAGTTTATATTTAAATCCATATCATCACAGTAAAAAATATTAGAATGAAAATTTAATATCAATGAACTAAAAATTAATAAAAAAATAAAATACGATATGAGTTTTGTGTGTTAGATTTTTCTCTTGATATTAAGAATAGATTAATTAAACCTAAAAATAACATTTTGTTGCACTAAGTAATTATAACAAGTGTTAATAAATTTATTAAACATCAAAATCTATAATAAAAAAGTAATATAAGAGTTTACACTATTGATATGTTTTAATTAAATATAAATTTATTACATAATTTATTTCACTCTGAGGTTTCTGTATTTGTTTAGGTATAAATACAGAAAGAACTATTTTCCCAACTTTTAAAGTTATAAAGAGGTATATTTTATTTTTGTATAGACATTACCGGCTTTCAGAATAATGCTTGGTACTTTAATCTATTATATGGTTCACATGCATGAGATCATACATATGTAAATATCTCTCAGTAGCCCTCTCTCTCAATATATAATTTATTTCAATAACAATAAAAAATAGCAATAAAAAACGTTAATGGAAATAAAAATTCAAATGAGTGACAAGTTTTCTTTCTGTACTTATAAAAAAAATACTTATTTTACGTACTTTTAACAATTTAGATATTTTCTCACCATTCCGTTTAATTAACTTAAAAAGTATCTTAATTTTTGGAATATTCTGTTTATTAAGAAATTTAGTAAATAGCTTCAACAAAATTGCAAAATAAGTTTGCTGAGTTTTTCTAAATTTATGGAGACAAATTTACATAACCCACAAACCTATAAATCCATAATAATAGAAAAAAAGTAAAATATAAGGAACAGTAATTTCCATGTTTAAAATGGAAAGATTGTGAGAGAAGGGGGTAGGAAGAAGAAATATGAAGGGGTGGGAGAGGACAGACATGTAATTGCAGAAGATAGGAAAGAAAGAAGATGATGTGATGATGGATGGTTTTGCTTTACCCAACAATGTCAATTATAGCAGCCGCATGTGAGCGGTCATCATCGGACACGTCACCGCACGTGTCACATTCACACGAACCAACATCCGGTTATTTAAAATTGGTGGTGTGGTGTGGTAACGTTATCTTTCTCTCTCTCTCTTTCTTTCTGGCTTTGGTAGAAGTACTCGTACTTTTCATGCAACTAGTTACTGCTATGGGCAAAAGTGGTCCCCACCAACTTGGACGATTCCAAACGTCCAACCAATTCGTTAATGTTCTTGTTTTATTTTTTTTTTCTTTTTTCTTCTTCACGAGCTTTTACTCCATCACAGTTCCAATCCCACAGAAACAGAAAAAAAATCTCCAACAATGAATTATCAATCAATTACACAACTTAATTAATTTCATACTTATGATCAATTATGAGCTAAAGAAAAGGAAAATTAATTATGTAAATCAATTTTAGTTTCTTAAAACAGAACGATGTGTTTTTATAAGTTTACATCCAGTTTTTTAGATACTTTACAACTTGTTTGGTTTCACATATGAAAAGTGAATCATTAGTTTAGAACGAGAGACAAAAACAAAGGAAAGTAGTATAGTTTATTTATAAAATAATTAAATATGTTTTCGATTCTTATATTTATGTTCGAAATTGAAATTTATTTATGTAGATATAGTTTTGTATTTAAACTTTAAAAGTATGTAAATATAATCATTTGATGATGTTAATCTTTTTTATTTGTTAAATTGTGTTTTAAGTCAATATTTGAACTCATACATATTGTATAAATAATTTAAATATTATTTTAAAACGTGTTTAATATATAAAATATTTTTAACAAAGTCATGAAAATTATATTCATTTATTTTATTTAAGTTTAATTTTAAAAATTTATAAAATATATTTTTTAAAATATTTGTGTATATCAACAAATAATTGAGGATTTTAAAATATTGATGAGTTAAAAATGTATCCAATTATGAACAAACGGATAAATAGTAGATAAATCTTTTTATTGTGAATCGGATTGCAAATAAACATTATCAATATCTAATCTAAATTAAATCTTTCAAGAATAATAATGCAAATATTATTTGAATAGAACCAATATATTTATTGAAAACTTTAAAATAATAAGTTTTTAAACTTTTGTTCTTATATAGTAATTAAATTTGTTATTTTTATTTAATATAAAATTTAAATTTATACTTGAATTTTCGAAATAAAAACAAATAAAAGTCTGCATTTCTTTCCACATTACTAAAAGAACAACAAATAATATTATGAGTTGACTTTGGTAAAGGAGTTTAGGATTCTTTAGATAGACTTACGAGTTTTTTAGTTAAGATTTTGAATACAGATATTGGGATTTTTGAATCGCTCAAAAATAACTTTTGTATATTCTTTAGAGTACCATAAATATCAAGCTAATGAGTTATAGCCCTATTTTAAAATTACTATAACTAAAAATGGAAAAAAACTTTTTTTTAGATTTGAATTCAATTTTTTTAAAATTCAATATTTTATATAACTAATTGACTTAAGTAAGAAAATACTTTTTTTATATTACACATGAGATGTTCTATGTCGATTCTACAACAATTTTTATATTGATTATTTAAGTGTTATAGTTGGAGACGATATAAAAAATGTGATTTTTTACGACATGGACGGTTTGAGACAATAAATTAACTTTAAATTCACTTTTGATGATATTATGATAAGTGACATAGTAAGTAATGTTGATAAACCTAACATAAATTGACTTAATGGATATTTATAAACTCTTTTACCTTCTTATACACCAATTTCTTGAACAAGAAAAACTCCATAACTTACTGATACTAAAATTTTTATAGTTAATAGAATTGATAAGTTAATGAGATTTTTTTATCAATGCTCTAATTAATAAAGTATCAAATAATAAGGTATAGGTGGCATCGATAATATGTAATACATATAATAATAATAATATCATTTTATATTAATCACAAAATTCTCTCACATTTTTTAAGTAATAAAATAAATAATCAGGAGATGAAAACAAAACTTACATCACAAATTATGTAATTATCACATTATACCTAAAAGCAATAAATAACATAGGTTGATAAAACGAATATTATAAAACTGATAGTGAATTATGAGTATTAGAAATTAAGGAAAAATATAAAGAAAATAAAGATAAACGGAGTTTTATAAATAAATTAAAGACTAAAAATATAGTTAGTTATACATAAATGTCATAAGAGAAGTGGTTTAACCTATAACATGGTCGAGTGAAGAGTGAGATGTTTGGGTTGGATTTGAGAAGACAAAAGAAGTATGGTTTTGAGATTTAGTCATAAGATGGTTTTATTAAAGTATAATGATATTTTAATTTATTTATTTTTTAATTATTTTTAATTCATCATTTTAAATATTTTTAGATCATCATGTTATATCATTAAAAAAATTAAAATAAATAATTTAAAGACTATGAAAATGATAAATTAAAAATAGATAAAAAAAATAAATTAAAATAACATTATCTTTGTTAAAAGGGCCCGAAGCGATAAGTATGAGAGAGAGGGACAGGAGAAATGGGAAAATGGAGAAGAACAGAAGAACCAAAGTGTGGCCTCGTAAACAGCTATTTTGGATTCACCTTAACCAAAAGCTGTTTTGTTTGGTGAATGCAGTACACTGCACACTATACAATGCAATTCTCTTTAATCATTTCAAAAATCAGAAAAAGAAGAAGCAAATCAACTAATGAATAAATAGCCCCAAACTAATAATTATGCGAGAGAGCCACATCAATATTTTATACTGTCAGATGATGTGTTTTTGGAAAGAAACATGCTTTATTTAAAATTAATTATCTCACAACTAGCGAAGGACGAATAGAAAAAAGTGTAAGAATAAATTATTAAAAGGTTTTTATTTCTTGAATTTTATATGTGAGAAAAGTTTAAACCGCACAAATTAAATAGATGACGTATTATTGTGACTATCCATTTAAGGTAATATTAAAATAAAATTATAAACTACTAGGAAACGTTTTAGAAAAAGAAAAGTGAGTAGTTCTTTCTACATTAATTATAAGTAATAACGACCAATGTAGAGAATGAAGATACTAATTGAATGCTATGGTTTATTTAAATACACGATGAAAGATAAAGTAGTTGATCTAGAATTATAATTATTGTATATAATGACATACGAAATTATGCTTGATATTTGTTGTATTTTATTATTACGACTTATGATTGATAACGTGAGTTTATTGGTTGGGCTGTATGACCATCAAAGAGATAGAATGGATTGAGATATTGAATCTGCATATCTATAATTTGTACAAACTAGTTCGCGACTTGTATGAACAAAATTTCATCTCAGTTACTTTTCTTGTGCAATTTTCATAAACATTTCAAATTTGTACGATGAATATTTTTAAATGTGCTAAAATTTGAAGAATCTATTGTATATATTAAAGTATAAATATAAATACAATGAAAATGTTAAATTATTAATTTATCATTAATCTTTTCAAAATTTTATGAAATTATTAAAAAATTTCAATTTATTTAACATTGAAAGTTTTATTAAAATAATTTAAAAAAAAACACATAGACTAATTTGTGGGTTCGCACTTATATAAAAAGAGCCAAACTTGTAACCTGCATTTCGTGGGTTCAAATGGATTGAGTTGTCCGCATTGCCACCCGTATTACCACCAGTAACAAAACATTAGAAAGCTCCATGAAGGTGTTGCTAGTTTTATTTTATTTGAAATTTTAATTATATATGTTTTAAAACTTTTAAAGTTTTGTTAATGTATGCATATTCATATTATATATGGCTATGTTTATGGTCCTTTAGTTATATTGACATCGTAAAATTGATTATTTACGTTATTATACGAAACTTTAATTAAAATAAAGTATGAAACGACTATATTAAATTTATGATAAAATATTTTTTTTAGTGAAATATAAATAAACTTATATTTATTATAAAAAGATATAAATAAATACATCGAAATAAAATATTATATTATTTATATGATATTTTACGAGTAAAAATCAAATTAGATAATTTGTAGCCTTAAATCAATTAGGAGTCGAAACTCTTTTTAATTATTTCCACCCACATTTTTTTTAACCTCCAAATCAATAAGTAATTAACCATTTAAAAAACAAAATTTTAGTTGGTTTTGACATTTTTATTTAATACCCCAAATGGTAGAACTGGAACTAAAAAACTATTAATTACTCTTCCGTTTTACTCTAGAAATTAACGTGCAACATTAAGAATGACAATAAATATTTTACTTTTGTAGAATAAATTTATTAATATAGTTTCACTCTTTTAGAAAGTATCATACTTTAGGAAATATAAAAATTGACGTAATGATATATTTATAAGGAAAAATAGTTAATGTTTTGTTAAAACATCAATTCACTCAACAGTTTTCATAGACTAGATTTTGTAACCATTGTATGAAATAAAAAGGATAAATTAAATTAGATACGAGAAACTAATTTCATTTTTATTAATAGATAATAATATAATTTATTTAAATATTTATCTCCATACATTTTTTTAAATAACTTATTCATAATTCGTGAAGTGAAAATTTTAATAGGAATTTGGTGTGATTTTTATATTTTCATTCAATTTGTTTTTAATAATTTTTCATGTAAATAATTGATTATTAGATAGTATACTGAAATCGTATTATTTTTATTAGGTAGTATACTGAACTCGTATTGTTTCTTCTTCGTAGTTTCCTAACTTAATTTTAATATATATATATATATATATATATATATATATTCAATCATTCATAATATTTATTTTTGATAGAAAAATATTTCATTAATATTTGAAATAGAAAATGGACGAATACGAACATCAATGCTAATATGTCTTTTATATGATAAAGATGAAAAACGAGACAATATAGTTTCATATTTAATAAATATAAAAATGAAAAATAAGGATAAATTTCTAACATAAATATAAGGATTAAATATGTTTTAGTCTATAAATTTTAAAGTAAAATTAAAATTTGTTTATGTTTCAAACTTTGATACATTTTAGTTCACATAATTTAAAAATAAATGGATATAATACTGCTAATTCAATTATATCAAATCTGTTTAATGTGTCAAACTCCTTTTAGGATAATATTTGAGTTTGCTACACATTTCAATTTAAATGTCAACCTTGAACATCGTTTAACAAATCCAGAAAAATTAATATCATTACTATATTCATTTATTTTCAAAATTTGAAATTTAAAATATATAAGATTTCAGAGAATGACAAATTTTAATTTCGCGTGTAAATTTGGGAACTAAGAAGATATGTAATTATAAATACATGCTAAATTATCTTTTTCAAATAAGAGAATAAAATAATCAATTGCATAAACCCATCATATTTTTTTCTTGAAAAATTGAGATATATCATGTATGTTGTTAGCTTTTAGCAATTGTTCTCTCCTCTTCAAACCAGCTGTTTTTTTAAAAATTACCACTAGTTCAAAAATATTTAATTAATATTAGTTTTGATGAAAATTTTATTGTATATTCAAATGTTTGTATTACTTTTCTATAAAATGGTTAAATAATTAGATCATTCAAGTTTAGAAAGAAAGCATATATCAAGATTAGAAAACATTTAATTAATTATTGACAATATTTAAATATCAACAAAGAGATTAGAAGATTCATTTACATGGACATGTATGTGAGTATTAAGAAATAGACAAATATGTGTTGGTTTCTAAGGAATCTTTGACATCACACTCAAAAAATTACATGCACACTATTCCAACAGATTACATAAATATTGAATATAAATGCTACAACATCATTCGAACACTGATATCCTACCCAATTTAGAGTCAATTTGAAATAATGATGAGTATTTCTTTAGACTCAAGGGAGATTCCAACATTTATGTCAAAATAATAAAACAATTTATTTTAACAAATGTCCGTTTATAAAAGACATATTGTATAAATAAGATATAATTTTGAGAATTAATTGAATTAATCGAAATATTAATAAAACAAGTTTATTTAAATATATGAACATAAAAAAACATAATATGATACATAAACTATAGACTTAAAATAGTCTAGGTCAGAGTCTCCATTTATTTTACTATAAAAGGTTAATTTATGGAGAAATTTCATCACATTTTTTTAGTATGCTAGATTTTGTTATAAAGTCCGTCTCACATATAATCATTGATTATATTTCAATTCGTGCACAATTACAACATTACCCACTTATGATTTTAGCAACCACACCATGTGATATTGTATAACAAAACTTGTGATCTCCTCCAACAATCCTCAAAAACTAAATATAACCACGTAAATTAATTTATTTTAAACAGAGTAATATTTTATTTTATAATTTTATGATATTGTTTTAATTCAATTATGTCGAAAATAAAAATTTGACAATATATACACACACACGTATCAAACAATATACTTTTAAAATAATATCCTTTAAAATTTATAATTAAAAGCACCCATGGGATGGGACCATAGATACCGTCAAATAATTCGCATGCATTATTCTAACAGTTATCGAATAATGAGACAAATACTTTTAAATGATGCACATAATAAATATTTAAATATTTACGCATATTTAATAGTGTTGTGTTTTTAATTAACGACATTCGATAATTATTTAAATTATTTTATTATATATATTTATGTTAACAATAAATTACTATTTTTTTCCCTTTTTAGTCTTTTGATTTTGTTTGCGTTAAGGAATAAAAGAGAAAGAAAAAAGAAAAACGAAATTGTGTTTGTTGATCCAGCCAACTATTCTTCTTCATTTATACGAGTTTACTCTCCAATTTAAAGAAAGTGTGAATCTAAAGAACCTTGTTGTGTATTTTATTTTGGGATTGACCTTAAAACTATTGAGTGAACTTTAATTCGAAACATTACTGTTGATGATTTAGTTGGGGGTAGACTTTTATATTAATATTACGACCTATATGGTTTGATTTCATCCATGTATTCATTTATTATTTTATTTTAAACATTTAAGTATATCCCGACATAAATGGGTAACATTCGTTCTTACAATAATGTTTCGTTCACACATATTTGAAATCAGAAAAACGATTTTCTATGGCACTGTTGATTTTGATAAGCATAGCAGATAAGACATCGTCAATACCATGTGTCCGTTTGCATGGTGAAGATTGAATTTTCAATTCAAAGAATATCAATTAATGAAAGGTAGAGAGATATTTGATGAACCAAAAATGAAAGGGAAGGCCGACAAAAGTAAATAAAAAATGAAAAATAAAAGTGTGATAAATAATAAATATTGTTTTAAATTCATGATTACTGGTGTCGACGGATTCTTGGTAATTGCATGGAAGAAACCATTGGCACCACGTAGATAACTTTTGGGGCTAAAGTACCAAACACTTAAAAGAAGAATAAAAATTATTGCGTAAAAAATAAAAAAAAACTAATATATTCTATTTTTATTCTTCGGCAATTGACTCTTTTGGCCAGTCACGAATAAAATTCGTAGTAATATTCTTTTCGTGAAATATCACTTTACCTTTTGATAATTGTCGCGGAAAAGAGTAGATAATAATAAAAAGCATGTGGATATGGTCTTAGGTTTGGGAGAAGATAAAAAGAAAATAAATAGTCAAACAGAAAAAATAAAAGGAAAAACCCGCCAACACGACGAGACTCAATCGTAACCAACTTCAGACAATTGGCGCCAACAACATTAACAACATCAACAGCGTATGTTCGAAGGCTCAGAAACTTCTTTCCTTGAAAAATCAGCATGAATTTGTCAAAATTAAAAAATTGATTTTATGTCTGAAAATAATAATAATAATAAAAAAAAAGCAAAATCCCAGAATCCAACAACAGCGCTCCACCAGCGGTGGGGTAGGCCAAGACCAGTGACCACTCCAAAATTCCAAACCCCCAAAAGTAAATAAAAGAAAAAAAAAAAAAACAAAACCAACCACATGATTCCCCGATGTCGGTGGGCCCGCACCCACGGACTTCACACAGCATTCAAATATAGTTAAAGTGCCATAAATGAAACAAAAAATATCCTCCTCTTACCCCGCAATAATGACCAACGGATCCCACACGCAAATTTCATAATCCTTTTTTGTTTTAATTTATTTATTTATTAAAAACAATAAAATGAATTTAATGAAAAAGGAAAAAGAAAGCAGAATGCGGGTTTTTCTGCTATGCACGCGCCTGTCTCTATCTGCCGTTAATGAATGAATTAAAGTAAAGTAATCCTATCTATCACACTTTTCTCACCACTATATATACCCTTCACCCTATATTTCTCCCTCCACCCAAACATTTTCATTTTCTCTCTCTACACTCTGTTCTCCAAGCTTCACCCACACTAAACCCTCCTTCACAAATGGACCAACCCAAACCCATCAACACCGACAAGAGGAAACGAGTTCGGGATGACTCCGACTCGCTCCCAAACTCACTCAAACTCCCACGAGTTGACAACAGCAGCTCCTCCGAGTCTCACCGGGTTGACTCCGCCGAGTTCCAACTCGCCCGGGTCGACCCGGACTTCTTCAGCATGCTGAACGATGCGGAGAATGTGACGGAGCGTGACCCCGCCGTCGAGGTTGAGCACCTCGACTCTTTCATCAAGAGTTTCGAAGAGGAAATACTCGCTCCGCCTTCTTCCGACCCCAACCTACCACCCGAACCGGAGGTCTTTGAACCGAACCTTGGTTACTTACTGGAAGCATCCGACGACGAGCTAGGGTTGCCGCCCACGGTGGCGCCGTGCGAGGACGAGTCAAAACACGAAATCTTTGACTCGGGTCGGGTTGGACCCGAGGGAGTGGATCTGACGGGATTTTTAGGGTTTGAGGATGATATTGGGAGCTACGAAGGTTTTGGTTTCGTTGGGTACGGTGACGTGGATGATAACGGTGGCGGTTACGTGACTATAGATGGGTTGTTTGATCATGCGGAACCTGGCGCCGATATTTTGTGGCGGTCGGAGTCGTTGCAGGCGATGTAGGGGATGGTTTTTGAAGATTAATTAATTAATTAGTTAGTTAATTAAGCTAATGGAAAATTTGGAAGGTGTAAAAAGATGTTAGGCGCCACAGGTAACAACGTAGGTGGTTAGTTAGATGTGAAATTATTGTGTTAGGATTGTGAAAATTTGTTGTTTTGGTTTGTTCTATTGGACTGAAACAAACAAATAGGCCTTGACCCAGACTTGTTTTTTAATCTTTTTGTAAAATGTTCTTTCAAATGTGAAATTAATTATGTAGTTAGGCATGAATGGGTAAAGTTAAGATCGTTGTTATTCTTGGCGAAAAAGCAAAGGCCTCAAGTTTGATGTTAGCGTTTAACCAGATTTAACCTTTTTAAGTTTTGTCCACGTTTTTTTATTTTCGATTGGGTTGGGTTATCCGTCAGATCCAGCTAAAAACATGTCATAAGGGGTTACGTATGATTTGTTCCTGAATTCGTCTTTTATTTTATTTTTTTCTGTTTTATTTTCATTTACCTATTTTAGCTTTATATCCATTATTTTCGAGAAATATCTGATGAGGAGTAAAATAAATTATGTGTATATTATTAAATTGCAATGGTAAAATCAGGAAATAAGTATTTCAATCACATTAAATTATAGGGTTAAAATAAAATAAAAAGTAAAACGTACTTTTTAAGTTCTTAAACTTAGACACCGACTTCAAAAATGAACGAAAATATAGTTTTAATCTAATTGGATTAAAAGACTTTTAGGTTGATGTTTCAGTTTTTCCAGCTTTAATAAAATTTATATTTAATTATTTTTAAATTTTAATTTTGTATCAAATGAATTAAAAATATATTTAATCTATTTAAAAATCAAGTGATTTCATGAAATTATGTACTAAGTTTTATGTTTTAAGTTAAAATATTTTCAACCAAATAAACAACGAATTCAAGAGCGAAACCTGACCCTCTAATATTGGGTTGCGAAATTAATTTTATATGTAGATTAAACAAAAAAGAGTAACATAAAGGAAGAAATGAAATTATGATTTTTTTATGTTGAAGTTAACATGTTACCATATTTTAGTTAATATGTAAATTTTTTGACGTCTATTATTGTTTAAGGATTCCAATTATGATGTGAATTAATTAAATGTAAATTATTTTAGTTTTTATTCTAGTGATGTTTAAGAATAAATAATTGTATATTTACTCATTTTAATATCATTTGTTTATTTTAATTAATTTGTTTGAAAACAATTCAAGTGTTACAAAAAAGGAGTAATTTTTAATGATAAATAATAGAATCATGTGAGGTAGGATACGAAATGTCTAGATTTATTGACTTTATTAAAAATTGATATATAAAATATAATTTTTTGCGATATTTGTTAAGCATGTATTTCTTTAAAACTTTTCGCAGAGTTGAAACTATGCAATTCTGGATTATTTTGAACATGTTTCACCATTGTGGTGGTATCAAGTGCATTTTTTTTTAATGTTGTCCTTTTCTTTTTGTATCTCGAATGTTTCATGTTTAAACAGTTTTATTTTTATATTTTCTTTTCAAGGCTTTATATTTAATATCGACAGTCGGATATGTAATAATATTTGTCGTTTAGTGTGATAGTTACAGACAACTTCATTTTACCTATTTTAATTATCTTGATTGTATTTTATGGGTAAGATTTTGAGATTTAGTAAAAAAAAGGGATAAAAAAAACAAAAAACACAAAATGGGTCATAAATATTTATATTTTTACTTTATTAGAATTTTATGTTATTAAAATTTTGGTTTTTTTAATAGTCTAGATGTAGAGAATAACCGGAATTCTACAATAGAATGTAGAGAAGGTACTGAGAAAGAAATCCAATTTTACGACTCAATTTTTTTTTATTTGAGTAAATATGTTATTTTGTATTATGAAATTTATTTCTTTCCATATTCTTTCAACATATTTTATAGATGTGAGATTTTTTTTATCTCAAATTTAGTACTTGAAATTTACTGTAAATTTGGGAATACTTTATATGAAGGTAAAAAATAAAATAAAATAAAGTTGTTAGGACCTTATCTTAAGAAGAATTAACGATAGTCTCTTCAATTTCATAATATATATATATATATATATATATATATATATATATATATATATATATATATATATATATATATATATATATATATTATGAAATTCTCATTTTTTTATGTTGATATGCATTTATATAAAAAAAGGGAATGATATAAATTATGGATATGATTGTTAATAAATGAAGTATATTGTTTGCAATATATGACTGATATAATCAAAGTGATAGTATAAATTGAAATGAAAGCTAAACGGTAAATCGTGATTATAATATATCTTAAACTACATAAGTATATTTTAAATAGTCATGCTTTAATATTTATGTAAAGTGAATTCTTATTGATTTACAATTTTAATGCATAATAATTAGCTTTAACCTAATCTCTGCGGTTTATAATTTTATAATAATATAATATTATTTACAAAATGATGATCAATTGTTTGAGTAATATTTAATTCTATTTCTATAAATTTAGTTTAAAGCTTAAACAATGTAGATGAAAAAAAAAAGGCTAAATATGTTTGTTGTCACTTATTTTTCACTAAAAATAAAATCAGTCTTTTTTTAAAATTTTGGTCCAATTTAGTCTTCAAAGTTTAAAAATAAATGAATTTAATTATTTTAACCAAATTTTGTTAAATTTATTTGATATTTTAAATACGTTTTATGATAGTATTTGATTTGTTTACACAATTTGATATATTTTCGTTTTAATGTTAGATGAAAAATACGTATGAAACATCAAATAAACGTAACAAAAATAGATTAAAATGATTTAATCCACATATCTCGATATATAAAAGATTAAAATTTGTTTAAAATTTCGAAGATAAATTAATTCTAATTTTCACTTAAAATTAAAAGATTAAAAACATATTTAACTAACAAAATAATAAGAAACATTTTTCCTTTTAAATATTAATTACGAATAATGGTTAGCTATTTAAAAATATATTTTTTGTAACAATTGGGTAAAATGAAATTTGGAAATGTGTATATATATGTTGATTCCAGAGAGAAGTTATAAATTTGAAGTCTTTTTCTATGTTTGATATGAGTACTAAGTTAGGTTTCTGTCTTAATTAAAACCAACCCATGTGGTAACCTTCCATTTTCAGTTAGGCAATCCGTAAAACTCTTTTATCAAATTAAGTTAAGAGATTTTGAGACCATCTTTGCAAAAAACAAAAAAAAAAATGCTATATTTATTTACCAATATATCCATAATTTGTTTACTTGATTCTTAAGATTATGTCATATTTATCTATAAAAAATCACTAAAAAAATTTAAATTAAGAAAAAAACTATTATTAATATATTAATGTGAAAATCAACAAACTTACAACGTATGTTTTGTAATTAACATTACAAAATGGTTGGTATTAAAGAAACAGTATAGAAGTGAGTTAGAGAGGAAAAACTAATACGAATTTCGTGAAATTTACTTTTTCATATTATTTTTATATTTAATTTCGCTTTAGAAATATTATTAATTTTATTTTGCATACCGAAATTATTGTTAAAGAATGGGCTGAGCGTTGCACTAATGGGCCAGAAGATTTTGCATTAGTGATGGATAATGCTGTTTTATTGTTAAATCTATTTCGACCAAGAAAAAAAAAATGAATCTCATAAATCTATTTAGTCCAAACTACAATTATACCTTTACATGCATCGACTCTGGAGTAATTTCAAAGAAGAAAACTAGTTGTAAAACCCTGGAATAAATTATAATTTTACATTTTTTTTTACTCTCAATTGATTTAATGAATATTAAATACGAAATAGGCACAAATTTTACATAATTTTGTCATCCAAACTTTTCATGCAAAAAAATTTATTCTCACCTGTAGGAAAAAAAGAAGAAGATGCGATTTCTACACACATTTGTTTCACCTTTTTCCTTTATCTTTTGCACAATAGGAATGTCGAGAGGAGATAAAATACTTTATATAGTACGGATATCTTCGGATAATTTTATTTTCTGATGACTTATAAGAAAATTAAAATGAAGTTAATTTATAAAAAAAACTAGTATAAACAAAATTTTATTTTTTTTTAAGTTATGTATAAAATATTTATAATTTACAAATTTAACCATTTCATTTTATGTTTTTAAAATTGTTACGCGCTTAATCCAATTTTTCCATTTATGTTGGGTAGGTAAAAGAGTGTATTTTGTTTAAGAAAAGTCGAATACTGAAATTAAATAAAATCAAATTAATGTGTTTAACCATGTTGAACCTCATTGGACTAACTAAGTATTTTGTCTCATTTATTTCATTACTATAAAAAAAAAAATCCTTAAAAAATGAAGAGATGAATCAAAGTCCGTAGAGAAATAAATAAAGTATTCTGTTTGTACGTGGACATGGCTTATACATAAAGTGGAGAATCATTATGTATCTTATTACTGCCAGAATCTAATTCTTTAACAAAAAGAAAGAAAAAAAAAGGAGAATTCTTGTACAAAAAGGCTACTGTAAACTTTTTTTTGTTCTCAAAGTAACATTTTTGCTTTAACAAAAGGAAAAAGATAAAATATGCTTGGTTTTTGAATTGATGGTTTTGAAATTTGGTTAAATTCTTTTGCCTTTCTCCATCTCTATATATCTTTCTTTCTCTTTCACCCAAAATTGTTGACTATTTCGGGTTTTTAGGTTGCTGTAACAGCAATTTAGTGACAAAAGAAAAGTATGATGTTATATAGTTGTACATATTTATGAATTTACGAACACAAAACACGAAGATGAAGTCAAATTCCATATTTTTTAACGATTATTAGTTTGAAAATGTTTTGTCGTGTTTTGATAATGACCATTCCATCAAATGGACAATTTTGTTGGCTTCTGCAGAGTTTAAAATTCTTACGTCTCTTCAACCCTTTTTGGGGTTAATAATACTGCAGAATTAGGCAAACATACAGGAACTACAAGTATCTTATATCTCACGTTGTAGAAATGTTGAAGAACGTGCTTCTTTTTATTACATCCGAAAATAGTTTTTTTATTAAGATTATTAAGAGATGCACTTTAATTTTACAAAATTGTTTTAACAGATAAATTTGTGTTTATTTATATACGTTAAATCCGTTTTATCTTGATTTGGATTTTAATATCTTTTATTTTTCATATATATATATATATATATATATATATCTCGTGAGATTAAATATTGATAAATATATTTAATGATTAAATTTTTTTTAGATCAATTTTAAATGATCTTGATATTATAGTAAGATATAGATTTTAAATTTAATTTAATTTTATTAAACTGAATTATAAGATACGATTTGTATTTATTTGAAATTAAATATATTTTTTATTTTTAATTTTTAAGTGAAGATTAAAATTAATGTCTTTTTGGACCAATTTTTTCTAACTTTATAATTGTATGTTGAATTTAGTTATTTTAATTAAATTTTGTTAAGTTTATTTAATGTTACAAACAAATTTTATGATAACTAAATTTGAAGTTTATTTATTATAATAAATAATAAATTTTATTAAGATAAATTTTAAATAACTTTGTTACCATATTAAGAAAAATTTTTAACTTAAATTCAAGTTTATAAAATTGACTTATAAGATTTGATATGTATTTTTTTAAAAATTAAATATATTTTTAATTTTTTAACTTTTATTAAGAATTGAAATTAATAACTCTTCAAAAATTTAGTTCAATTTAATCCTTCAACTTTAAAACGGTATGAAATTATTCATTTTAACTTAAATGTGTTAAGTTTATCTAACCTCAAAAATCTTTTTATGAATTATTTTCATTGTTTGACCCATTTTTGTTTTAATATTAATTAAAAAATATATTTAAAATGTAAAATAAACTTAACAAAATTTAATTAAAATAAATAAATTTACATATTTTTACATATAAAAAATTAAATTTTCAAATTCTAACTAAAAGCTAAGAGATAAAAAAATGCATTTAATCTTTACTTAAATACTATGAAACTATCTTTATACCTAATGGATATAGAACTCCATCAATCCAAAATACCGACATAAAGGAGATATAAAGATGAATGAGAAGGGTGATGATAGTTTGGAATTTTAAATGTCCATAAATGAATATTGTAATATGATAAAACAAATTCTGATAATACGTGTCCTTAAGATTTGAATAGTTTTATAATTTGAATGTTATTGTCAGTTGTTGCCAGTATTGTTGGGCTTTAAATGTTGGGTGGCCACACTCATAATTTAAATGATATGGTTTTTCTTTTACTTTATAAAACCTACATAATTGCTGAATTTAGAAAGCACGAAATAAAGAAGATCGTGACTTGCATTTTAGAAAAGTTAGGACGAGAAGGCAAATCACGCACATGTTCAACGTGGAGCTCATCACCACACAAACCTTAATGCTTTCATAATCCATTAATACTCCTGAATCCAACTTATTTGTTTTTATTATGTTCGGTTCGGTAGGTAAGAATTTATTTTAATTAAGAATTAAAAAAAAATGACGATAAAATTTCACTAAAGTAATGACGGTGATCATTCGATTCATGAGTTTCCATAAATTACTTCAAAAAAATTACCACATCAATAATCCAAGAGATTATCTATTTGTAACGGATGGTCTTCGATTGCTTATCCTTAAGTCATCTAACTGAGAATCTGATTAAAGATGTCGATAAGTCATACGATATACGATACAGTTAACATTACCAAATTGAAAATATTTGCAAAGATATAACTAAAAATGATTATATTGAAAAAGTTTTACAAAAAAAAACAAAAAGATAAAGTGCATCTTACAGGTATTAAACTTTCTACACAAAATCCATACGCACACAGCAAAATATGCTGGTCTTTATTTGATCTTAGAACAAAAATCAAATATATACCTATATATAATGCAGGTACACTAAAGATTTAAAGTTAAAGGCTAATTTTTCTCAAAAAGGATAAAATAATGCGAGTATAAAAAAAAGTATTGACTAAAGAAAGAAAGAAGGTTTTTTTAAAGGAAGGACAATGAGAAAAAGATGAAGAATGTTGAAAAAAAAATTAGAAAATATAGTATGATTTGTAAAATTTAGAGGCTTCTTTGAAAAGTGTATGGTAACATGTTTTAAAAAATATGATGAAGAAACAGTGTTATCACCTTCTTAATGACAAGATTATAATTTTCTCTTTACATTACTATCATATAATTTTTGTCATACAAGGTTTTATTTATTTGCTTTCTTTAACACTTCTTTGGATGTTTCATAAACCATTTTTTCCAATAAATAAAGAGTTATCCTTCACTTACCAAAGTACGTGGAAGTCAACGAGAATTACAATTTTTTTAAAATTTTAAAATGTCTTGAAAGTTTGATATTCTTAAGTTATTATCTTGAAGATCTTATATAAGTGACAAATCAATCATGCATTTATCCTTTGAAGCATTATATTTTTCAGTTAAATATGTTTTTTATTTTTTAAATTTCAGTAAAAATTATAATTATTATTATTTTTTTAAATTTTACACCAATTTGATCTTCTATTAATAAAATTAAATCGTATGAATTTAATTCTTTCAACTTAATTAAATTTTTTCTAATGTTTTAAATATTATTAATGATAATAATTGAATTATTTATATAATTTAAAATATTTTTATTTCAATAATAAATTAAATATTATCTTAAAATATATTTAAAACTCAAAATAAAATTAACAAAATTTTATTACAAAATCTAAATCCGTGGTATCTAAAATTTTGAAAACTAAATTAAATCAAAATTTTATAAATAAACCGATTCTAATCTTTATAAAAAACAAAGATATAAAAACATATATAACATTCTAGTGTATTGTAAAATTTAGGAAACTTATCTCATATAATAAATTATCCAGTGGCAGTAGTCATCCTCTCTCTTCTTGTTCTTTGAGGGAAATTGGGGCTTATCTTCTTGAACTTTGAACGCAGATTATTTGAAGCATCACATTCTGCTCTCTTCTTTGTCTCAGTGATGTCATGTCTTCTATCAGCTTCTGTTCCCAACCACGACAAAACAAAGCAAAAACCAAATTAGACTAATATTTCCTTAAAAGTGGAGTGATTCAAGTTCACAAAAAACTAGTGCAGTTCCAAAAATAATAACCAAGATAATATAATAATCTGCGGGAAAAGGTTTTGTGAGGGTGAAATTAGTTCAGTAGATCATTCGTCTATCACCAAAACACATGTCAACGTAAAGTTCTTGAAACAGAATAGCAATTACATCAATCGGTTTGGTTCCCACTTTCTCTGGTTACAAAAAATGGCTCCGAAATTGGTGAAATCGGGGTCGTTCCGTCACGGTTTGACGGAGAATGAGGAGAGGCTTCTCTCGGGGAAGAGTAGCAGTGACATTTCTCAGATAGGGATTGGCATGGTGATGCAACAGGAAGAGCAATCGAGGATTTTGAAGTGGTGGAACAAGGTTAAGCGTGTAACTGGGAAAGCATGGGAAATGGGTCGCTCTGATCCAAGAAAGATAATCTTTTCTGCAAAAACGGGTCTTGCTTTGACCCTTCTTTCACTTTTGATTTTCCTCAGAGAACCCTTCAAGGACATGAGTCTTTACTGTGTCTGGGCCATTCTCACTGTTGTCGTAGTCTTCGAATTCAGCATAGGTACATGTATACCTAACTAGAATGCAATTTTTATCTTTTTTTTTTTTTTTTTTAGAATAAATTGTAAAACTGTAGGTGATGTTGATCCTGTTCTAACCTTCAAATCCTTTTCATGTTTTTCTTTGGGTCAAGGGTGGTCTATCTGTCTAATCTTCGTATCAGTCGAATGTTTATAAGTTGTGATCGAACACACTGCAGGGGCAACTCTGAGCAAGAGCTTGAATGGTGGATTTGGGGCCTTGTTGGCTGGAGCACTTTCTCTGGGAATGGCTGAGTTATCAACATTGGCTGGAAAATGGGAGGAGCTTATAATTATTATATTCATCTTCATTGTAGGTCTGGTTTCACACTCACTTTCATTTCATTTCTTGTTTGTGAAAAAAACTTTTGTTTTATGATCCACGTGAGTGTGTCTTTTTGCTTATGAATTGGTCTTCTGAATATGCGTATTCTGTGTGATTGATCTGCTAGGATTTTCTGCCACTTACACAAAACTATACCCTTCTTTCAAGCCTTATGAATACGGGTTCCGCGTGTTCTTGATCACGTACTGTTTCATTACTGTATCCGGGTATCAGACAGGGGAATTTGTTGATACTGCTATAAATAGATTTGTCCTCATTGCACTCGGTGCTGCTGTCTCTTTGGGAGTAAATATCTGTATATATCCTATCTGGGCTGGAGAGGATCTGCATAATCTTGTCATAAAAAATTTCAGGGATCTTGCAACATCTTTGGAAGGTACAGCACAATGTCATCTTTGCAACATCATTTGGTTTGTTGCTTCTCAAACATGTTTCCTAGGTTGTATACATGACAGTTAAAAACAGTGTTCTTAACATGTGTATCAGAATGAAGGAATCTACTTTATGTTCAAATTTAACACATTTAAATTTTAAAGTTTTCTTCAATAGTGGAACTAAAATCAAACAAAAGTAACCCATTGTAAATATTGTGGGGCGTGCAGAAAAAAGAAAAGGAAGTAAGTAACACTGATATTGTCTAGTATAACGTCTTTTTATAGAACAGTAACCATCAATCTACTATAGTAGAAAATTAATCTGATTCTAACTTTTCCACTTTATCTAACTATAGTAAAATTAACTATTTAATGAAATAAAGAACAATGATTTATAATGCATAGAATCTTAGTCTGACGTATTTACCCCAACAGTATAACTCTGTTGAGCTTGTCTCTCTTTGCCAGGTGTTGTCAATAACTACCTTCATTGTGTTGAATACAAGAAGGTGCCATCGAAAATTCTTACTTACCAAGCTGCTGAAGATCCAATTTACAATGGGTACAGATCGGTTGTTGAATCGACAAGTAAAGAAGATGCATTGGTACAGTAGTAGTAGTAGTAGTACCCTTCAGTTTTTTTCTCTGGTTCATGAATATATATGTTTGACATCATTTTGACTCGTTCTCATGTGCTGGTGATTGAAGATGAATTTTGCTGTGTGGGAACCACCACACGGTCATTACAAAATGCGTAAATATCCATGGAAGAATTACGTGAAATTAAGCGGGGCTCTGAGGCATTGCGCATTTATGGTCATGGCTATGCATGGATGCATACTTTCTGAAATTCAGGTACTTCTTCTCTGCCAACTTTCTGATAATGCCCTGTTGTGTTCTCTTAACTTTCTTCTGTGATGCATAGGCCCCAGCTGAGAAGAGACAGGTTTTTCGTAGTGAGCTTCGAAGGGTAGGTTGTGAAGGGGCGAAAGTGTTACGTGAACTTGGAAACAAAGTTCAAAAGATGGAGAAACTAGACCGGGAAGACTTGCTGGATGAAGTGCACGACGCAGCAGAGGAACTGCAACAGAAGATTGATAAAAAATCATACCTTCTTGTGAATTCAGAGACCTGGGAGATTGGAAACCGACCAATTGAAGATGAGGAGAGTGATCCTCAACAAGAAGGAAAATTTCTTGAGCACAAGTCTCGTAGTGAAGCAGTGCTTGACCTGAGAACAGTTGAAGTTCCACATTCTTGGGATGGAAATTTAACTCTGGGCAATAACCCTGCAACTAATGCCTCTCAAAACATGTCCAGAAAACAGATATCTTGGTCTGCTCATGTTTATCATCATAAGTCAAATGCGGAGGTCAAAGAAGGTCAACAACAACTCAAAACTTTCGAAAGTGCTAGTGCCCTATCTCTGACAACATTTTCATCGCTTCTGATTGAGTTTGTGGCAAGGCTTCAAAACCTGGTGGAGTCATTTGAAGAGCTAAGTGAAACAGCAAACTTTGCTGACCCTCTTGAGCAACAAGAGCCATTAAAATCTCATGGGTTTTGGACCAGGTTGTTTAACTGCTCAAAATCTAAGGATTGAAATACGGTCTTCCTTATGACTGAATCTTGGAGTAGGTCGTGACGATAGCTTCATCGAGCAGAGTCTGATATACTAAATGAGAATCCGCATTACTGTTTCTAAATTACTTTAGAGGTTGCTAACTTGATTCTGAATGTAAGTTACTTTCCAAGGTTGCTAAACGACGATGTTTTTGTATGATGCCATGTCCTTATGAACGAACATCACTGAAATTTTAGAAAATACTTACATCCAAATCGCTATGTTAACGAGTTTAAATTCTTTTTGGTTTTTAATTTTTTTTACTCAAACTGGTCCTAGTAAGGTCGGATCAGGTTAGATAAAAATTCTATTAATAAAATAATATACATTAGAAAACATGGAAAAAATAAAAAAAAAAGTACAAAGAAAACTTTGAAAAAAACTAATATCAGGGTCAAGAGCTAAGGAACCTGAGAGAAGGTAAAGAAGAACTTAGTTATTAGAGAATTTACTAATGTGATGTTTCATTTATATGTAACTCATCTAGTAGTAATTAAGATAAGGCTCGTATTAAGAGTTTCTCCCAATTAGGCTTTATTTACCATCTAGTATAATTATCATAATCAGTTTTATTAAACCATGATAGAATCTAGAATAGTTAAAGACTATCTTAGTTGTTTAGAATAAAATGAGTTAAGAAGAATTTATTCTACGTTTTTCTTAATCTAACATATAAATTAAGGAAATTAAGTCAATATTTGATCATATATGAAAAATATTCTTTATGTTTGTGAGTATTTTCTCGATGAATATAATTATTTTAATTCATCAACGTTAATTTTTTTTTACATTCAAATTGACATTTGATATTTATTTGTCAAATGATATAAACATATTAAACATTAATCTAAAATGTCGGTTAATATGCACAAAAATTTTACCCAAAAGATTATAATAACTATTTTTCTATTAATTTTTAAATTTTTTAAAATAAACTATATCTATGTTTATAAAAAAATGAATTTTTCTTTGTTTAGAGAAAAAAAAAGCATATTTAACTCATTTAAAAAGTATGAACTTTTGTGATTAATTAACATATACTGTGATTAATTAACATATATTGTTTTTATTAAAATTATACTAAATAACGAGATTTTCACGCTATCAATAAATTTTATGTCATGTCTATATCAAACAAAGAATTTTTGTTGTCAATATTATTGATGTAGGTAACCGTGTCAATCTTCATATCGGAGCCATTTCATTTCATGAAAGCAATATTTACAATATTATTTTATATTAATTACAAAATTTATATTTTTTAATATATAAATAAACATGAAAGAATAAAATAATAGTCCTGTAACCCAACTAATTATACAATAAAAATTTCATTGAAAAATATAAAAATTCAAGCACGCAATATAAAAGAAATTAACGTAAACATAAATAAAAATTTTCAATTATGTAAGAGTCGAACTATTGAATAAATATAACTGTTTTTATGGATAAGAATAAGTAATAAATATCCATCTCTTCGTATTTGGGCCCAACCTGTGACGTGTTCAATTTTAAACGATCAAGAACTCATGCAACCGAAACTGCACTAATCTTTGCCCCAATCATGTCATGTTCAAAACCCTCGCGGTTTGGTTCCTGGTTTCCGTAAGAAACACAAGAAAGTCACGCCACCACAAAATTAAGATTTTTCTTTTGCAAGAACCATTTTTTGTGAGGATGCAAATAATGCAGTACAATCAAAAGAAAAACCTGACTCCGCTTTTTGTTTGTATGTATGAACTCAACAACACAGCTTCACTAATAGACAGGTACTTACTCTCCAACACTTCACGTGTACACTCTTCACTAGTGGAACGGCATAACATTCATTACCTTGCCACTCATCTCAATCTCTATTCGAATGGCTCCGAGATTGGTGAAATCGGGATCGTTTCGTCACGGTTTGGCGGAGAAGAAGGAGAGGCTTCTGTCGGAGAAGAGTTTTGGTAATATTTCACAGATGGGGATTGGCGTGGCAATGATGCAAGAGGAAGAACAGTCGTGGATGGTGAAGCGGTGGAACACGGCTAAGCAAGTGGCTGAGAAGGCATGGGAGATGGGTCGCTCTGATCCCAGAAAGATTGTTTTCTCTGCAAAAATGGGTCTTGCTCTGACCCTTATTTCGTTTTTGATTTACCTCAAAGAACCCTTCAAGGATTTGATTCGCTACTCCGTCTGGGCTATTCTAACTGTCGTCGTAGTCTTTGAATTCAGCATAGGTATTATTGTAACTATAACTCTGTAACTGCTCCCAATATAATAATATCTTTTCTTTCGGTGGTGGGGGCACTTGATTTTTTCAATTGTTTGTTCCTTTACTCCTTTTCTCAGTTTGAAGTAGACGTTAACATAATGAATCTGTAACTGTTACTGTATTGGTAAATTGTTATAAAAGATGATGCATTAGTGCAGGGGCAACTCTGAGCAAAGGGTTTAACAGAGGATTGGGAACTTTTTCGGCTGCAGGACTTGCTCTGGCGATGGCAGAGTTATCAAAATTGGCCGAAGACTGGCAGCGGCTTATGATTATTGTAAACATCTTCACTGTGGGTATGGTTTCATGTTTTGTTTGTGAAAATATGTTGTATCCAAAAATGTACATTTCTGACATATTTATTTCTGGTTTTCTGTGTGATTGATCTGATAGGATTCTGTGCCACCTATGCAAAAATATACCCTACTTTGAAGCCTTATGAATATGGGTTCCGCGTGTTCTTGATCACGTATTGTTTCATTACTGTTTCTGGATATCGAACAGGGGAGTTTCTAAATACAGCTATAAACAGATTTTTACTTATTGCACTTGGGGCTTCTGTTTCTTTGGGAGTAAATATCTGCATATACCCTATCTGGGCTGGTGAGGATCTGCATAATCTTGTCACCAAAAACTTCATCGGTGTTGCAACATCTTTGGAAGGTATTCTGCAATATTTTATTTATCATCTCACTTATTCTCAGTTACTCTCAAACTTGTTTCTTCCTTGGTTGTATTGTAATAAGTTAATAACTGTTGTGTTTTTGTTTTCTCTTTTTCAGGCGTTGTCAACCACTACCTTCAGTGTGTTGAATATAAAAAGGTGCCATCTAAAATTCTTATTTACCAAGCTTCTGATGACCCAGTTTACAGTGGCTACAGATCGGCCGTTGAATCTAAAAGTAAAGAAGATGCATTGGTATTGTTTGTTTGCTTCAGTTTTCTCTGGGTCATGAATATATGTTTATCATCATTTTCACTGACTGTAACATGCTGGAGATTGCAGATGGGATTTGCTGTGTGGGAACCACCACATGGTCGTTACAACATGTTCAGATATCCATGGAAGAATTATGTGAAAGTAAGCGGGGCTCTGAGGCATTGCGCATTTACGGTCATGGCTATGCATGGATGCATACTTTCTGAAATTCAGGTACTTCTATTGGCTTTTAGTTTTTTCTGTCACTCATTTTCCATGCATCAAAATAGTTAAAACTCCAATTGTTGCATATAATTGATTATTTACCAAATATCAAAACTTGTATTAAGTCATCTAATCAATCAAGACAATTAACACAAACATGTACTTAATTATGAGTTGCAATTTGTTGGATGTTACATAAAATCTACTGATGCAATCCTCACGGGTCACAAAAGTACGGGGTTTTACGTAGTATAAATTAAAAGGAGGGGTTCATGTGTAAATCTCAATAGATATTGTTGTAATTAAATGTTTTTTAAATAAAAAAGAACAAGTAAGGTGAAGGCTATTTAGAAGAGTTTATGTATAATTTAATATATCTTTATGATATAAATGCTTGTGTAAGTATTTTAAAGAAATCATAAGAATGACTTACGATATATCTCTGTAAGCTTCTTTTTAAGCGAGTTTAAACAAGTCTTCTGAGATAACTAACAGAAACAATTTTAGCTTAGGTGAAAGTAGTTTAACCATATTTTCTTTTTATTATAAAAATGAATTACATATAAATATTTATATAATAGTAAATTAATGAATAAGATCTTCATTAATGTTATAATAGAAAGCATTTAGATTTCTTTTATTTATTTCTGTGATAAATAGGCCCCAGCTGAGAAGAGACTAGTTTTCCGTAGTGAGGTTCAAAGGGTGGGTTGTGAAGGGGCAAGAGTGTTGCGTGAACTTGGAAGCAAGGTTAAAAAGATGGAGAAACTAGGTCCTGGAGACTTGCTGTTTGAAGTGCACGTAGCAGCAGAGCAATTGCAACGGAAAATTGATCAAAAATCATACCTTCTTGTGAATTCAGAGAGCTGGGAAATTGGAAACCGCCCAATTGAGGATGAGGAGAGTGATCCTCAACAAGAAGGAAAGTTTCTTGAGCACAAGTCTCGTAGTGAAGCAGTACTTGATCTTAGAATGGTTGAAGTTCCACATTCTTGGGAAGGAAACGTAACTTTAGCCGATAACCCTCCAACTGATGCCTCTCCAAACATGTTCAGGAAAGAATTATCTTGGCCCGATCAGATTTACCAGAAATCAAATCCAGTGGCCAAAGAGGGTCAAGAATCAAAAACCTACGAGAGTGCTACTTCACTGTCTCTAGCAACATTTATCTCGCTTCTGATTGAATTTGTGGCAAGGCTTCAAAACCTGGTAGATTCATTCGAGGAATTAGGTGAAACAGCAAACTTTTTTGACCCACTCGACCAACGACCACCGGTGGTAGCATCACCTGGTTTTTGGAGCAGGTTGCGCAACTGCCTGACATTCGAGAACTGAAACATGCACGGCCTCATGTCAAGCGTCATCTTCTATAGAATCTGCATTTTGGAGGACTTTTGATTTTGTTGTATGTAAATGAGGGAATGAATGAGATTCGAATGCGGAAATGAAGTTTGAATTGTGATGTAAGTCATCAATTTTATGGTAGCAGAAGCCTCAAACAGCAGAACATTTCATCCATATATATTGTATGCAACAAAAATATATTCTACGAGTGTCTTATTATAGTGTTATAGCAAAAGTTACAAAAAAAAAAAAGTAGGACAACTATATTATAGTCTGAAACCATATCATGCTTTATGTCAAACTGAAATCAATTGTATTCATTACAAGATTCCCTGAGAAAACGATTCCTGGGTACAGCAAACAAGTGCTTCACTCTGGGTATCGTGAGGCCAAATTTCTCATTCATATCCAACTCATCTGGGGCCATACCTCCTGGAAGTTCCCAACTAAAACAATGTACTAATTGAGCCACTACAAGTTTAACTGTTGCTAAGCCTAGGTTTATTCCTGGGCATCCCCTTCGACCAAAACCAAATGGCGTATATTTAAAGTCATATCCTCTGAAGTCTAAATTGTTATCGATGAATCTCTCTGGATAAAATACTTCAGCATTATCAGACCATACCTTAGAATCTCTTCCCATGGCCCATAAGTTTATTATGATTCTTGATTTTTTCTTTAAGAAGTAACCCTGAACAGTAGCATCCTCTGTTGACTCTCGAGGAACTAATGGTCCAGGAGGATATAATCTCAATGTCTCCTTGATCACAATATCCAAGTAATTTAACTTCACCAAATCATTTTCCTCCACTAATTTGTTCCTTCCAACCACATTATCTAGCTCATCTTGAAGCTTTTTCATCACTCTTGGATGCCTCAGGAGTTCAGATAGCGTCCACTCCACCACAGTTGCAGAAGTTTCAAATGCCCCAGCAATCATATCTAACAGTATAGCCTTGATGTTAGTTTGATCAATGACATGGCTTTGTTCATCACGAGGATCGATGGGTTGGTACATCAGCGAGAGTAATATGTCTATGAAGTCCTTATGGTGCTGTTCATTTTGAGCATTTGAACCCTGTTCATGCTCCTTTATTATCTTTTCCAACACTTGGTCAAGCGCTGTACTAATTTTCTTGTAACTTCGATTCAATCCCTGATAATAAAACTTAAATTACTTGTTCACATACAAGAGATTGAAAGTAACACTCCATTTCCATCCTAAAAATCAGGACAACATGTTGCCAATCTATCACAAAGAAACTTGACAGTAAATTAAATACCAGAAAAAACATAAAAAATATAGGCTGTAACTCCCTTCTAATCCTAATATTAAAATCATCCCTTTGGCCTTCAAACTTGTAAAAATTCATTCATTTTAATCATTAAATGCTTCACTGCAAATTCATTTCATTAATTACATTACAGAAAATGATTGTCCAATAAAAGATAGCGTAGATCACACTGCTCCCATACATTTCTATAAAAGTTAAGCAAATACATTTATTTTAAACTTGTGAAAAAATCTAATTTCAAACTGGTAAATACAAAGAATATTCTTCTCCAAGAAATATGTTTAACACTCAAAAATAATTTCCAACATGTACTTATAGTTATGCTTCCTAGAAATGTTCCTTACTATTTTTGCTACTGTGACATAAAGTTACTGTGTAAAGAAAAGAAAAGATTACGGTTGCGTTATTTAGTATATATACCTGAAGATCCAAAGAACCAAGCCAAGGCACATAATCCGCTAAATTAAACGCTCCGGTGATGTTCATCCCGGTCTGAATCAACCCCTTCAAATCAAACTCATCGTGCTTGCTACACCCGAGCACCATTTTGTACACGATATCCTCCACAACGTCGTGCATCACCATGCTAAGGTCCAACACCTCCCCTCTTGCGGCGCGCGCCTCCACCGACTTCACTACCAGCTCCAGCTCCCGCTTCCTCAGCGGCGCGAAGGACTCCACCTTCGACGCGCTCAGAAGTTGGAGCGTGCACACTTTCCTCATGTGCCGCCAGTACGGGCCGTACTCCGAGAACACTAGTCCCTTGGAGCCGTAGCCGAAGTACTTGGACGCTTCGAGTATTGGACGGCTAGCGAAAACGACGTCGTGTGATTTGAAGAAGTGTTGGGCGGCCTCGGAGGAGGAGACGACAACGGTTGGGACCTGACCCAGGCGCAGGGACATGATGGGCCCGTATTGTTGGGCCAGGGCCTGGAGCGTGCGGTGCGGGAGCTTCCCCAGCATGTGGAGGTTACCGATGACCGGGAAGGGTGGTGGTCCCGGCGGGTTTCTCGGGTCATCTTTGGTGTGGTTTCGACGCAGGAAGATGAAGGAGACAATGGATGATATTAAGAAGGTCAAAAGGAGGAGGAGAGGGATCGAAGCAGACATGGATGATCAATTGATTGATGATATGATAAGGTGGATATGAGGCTGCTTCTGCTTAAGCGCGGTGCAAGGTTGACTTCAAACTGCTCTTGTTAAATTTGTTAATATTTCTTTTCTAATACTTTTTATGAGAAGTATTTTTTGATAATGTGAAAGAGTTGCCTCTTTTTATTGTGAAAAATGTGACATAATTGAAATCAACCCAAATAATTTATTTAAACTTGTAGGACGGTCATTGGCAATAATTTGCATAATATCAGAGTTTGAAAATTTGATTTATAATATCTATGTCGAACTTAATGTACTATATGAATATTATTTTAGACTAATGGTCGAAGGTTTATTCCAATAATTTTTAAGATTTTTAATTTTTTCTGTTATTTCGTTTGTTTTGTATTTTTGTAAGTCAACCGACTAAGGTGTACTTATCGAAGGTGCATCCATGTTAAGACGGTGATTCGGATAAAATGATAAATATTATAATTAATGTAAGATAAAATTTGAATAATTATATATTTGACATGTATTTATTGTTCATATTGACATGTATTTATTGATTTCCTCATAGATCCATGATTAAGGTTAGTCTAAATGGCCCAATTATTTTTAAAGTTGATTATTGATTTTTTTACCTTGATATAACTATAAACTTAATATTGGTTGTGCTGTTTAGCTAATCGTTTCATGAGACACATAAATCGTAAATGACTCATGTGGAATTATGTGGACAGTTTAACTGACAACGATAGAAAGAGATATTTGATTTCTTGTGACGTATGAATATTGTTTACCTTTGCCATTCGGCCCAATAAAATCGCCAGACCCATACAGTCCAAATATATTTCAATGATTAATATGTTTTTAGATATAGAGATAAACCATAGAACATTTTTTTTTTATTAAAAAATATTTTTTTATAACTTTTTCTTATAATTTAAAGTGATATATTTTGAGTGGCTTTTTATTTTTTTATTATTTTTATTTATTTATATTTCAAAACTATTTAAAAAATGTCATATTAAATTATAAGAAAAAATTATTAAAAAATATCATTAATCTTTTAATGTTACCTCATTGTAAATTTATGAAAAAAATATCTAAATTTAGATAATTAATGAAAATAATTATAACTTTTAACAAATTCATTAGACTTACAAATCTATCAAATAAAATATTAATAACATCACGACTAAAATCATATTTACAAGAAATTATAAAGTTTTTATAGTGATAAAAATTGAAAAAAGAATGATAAAAGAGATTATGAATTCAACTTCCTAACATTTAGGAGATATAACATTAATTTTTATTCACTACTCGTTAATATCAAAATTCCTATGTTTTTTTTAACCCTAGGTTATAACGTGATGTATTGAGTTAGGGTTCTCTGATCGTTCTGTTACGTTAACGATGTTATTCACTTCACACCTCTCTTGTATATATAAACGTCCCTCCCGTCCCTCTCAATTGAACAGTTTCCTTTTCTCTCTCAAGTTTATGGAATATCTGCCCTCTCTTTTCCTTTCTACTGTATCTAGCGCCAATTTTTAGGTCTATCCATGGCTTCTGTTATTTCTTCTCCACCTTCCTCTGCCACACCTCTCAATTTCTTCCGAATGCTGCAAACAATGTTGAAACGTCAGCCTTTTACAATTATCAGCAACAAGAAGCCCTCTTTTGGTACTCTTTTGCCACTTCCATTACATCTCAGATTGATCCTCATGCTGTTGAGGATATTGAAGCCCTCCTTTTGTCCCAAGAAGAAAGATCTGAAAGGTGGACTAAATAAACTAAGATGAACCGTTTAAAAAATACAGTATTAGGAAACAATGCTTAATTAAAGAACTAAAGATTATATTTAAACCACATTTTTTTTATTAAGAAACATTTTAAAAGGATTTTTAAATTATTATAATTGATAAATATATACGGTACAAAAAAAGAAAAACATAACATACTAAGTATGTAATAGTATATAATTTGATATTTGAAGGATTTTTTTTTCTTAAATAATGTTTTTATTTTAAAAAAATTAACTAAAATTGAATTCACTTTATTTATTAAAATATACATTTTTATTATTAATGTCTGACCATGAATAATAAAACGGTATATTTAATAAATAATGAACATGTGGGTCTAACTGAATAATTTTTTAAAACAATTTATTTAAAAAATTAATCTTTAAACATTTTATTACAGTTTAATTTTTTATTTTATGTGACAAAGAGGCTTAATTTTGTGTGTAATGAATGTGTGAAGAAGAAAATAATAAAAAATTACTATTAAAAGATTATATACATAATTGTCCTTTTTTTATTTTTTGTGATCACGTATTTTTTATAATTTTTTACTTCAGTAACATTATCATTTAACAACGATATTTATTTAAAGCAATCAATAGTTCTTACAATTTTCTCTTGACGTTTCTTTCTTCTTTGGTTTCTTTGTCAACCCAAGCAATCCCAGAACTGAACGAAGAACATGTATTTTTGAATGAAGAACATGTATTTTGAACGCTGCAGCACCTGGTTTGCATTTCTCTGCAAAGGATACAATTAACAAACTCCCTGATTTCAGAAATCCAAGTTAAAACTCGTATTTCACATTCACATTCAAATTCAATTTCTCCAATCGGCGAGACCGAGATAACCAGATCTCGAAGCGCCCCTTCTCTCTCGCGTTTCTGAGAGGGGAAAGGGGAAGTAACCACAAAAGATCGCCGGAAGAAATGTCTCGAATCTTCGAGTACTTCGTGGTGTGCGGGATCGGACCAGAGATTCGAACCATCGACGGAAGCAAAGGCTATCATGGCCCTGGTTGCCTCTACCTTCCTTCCCTTCTCGATCAGTATCCTCCTCCAAATCACGCTCTCTATCCTCCTCCGCCGCCTCAGCTTTCTACAGTAAGCAACGAACGACAGAGATAGCATCCTTCGTTTTCTTCGACTACGATTTTGAAGTCTTCTTTACGTATTATTATCGCGTTGTTGAATTGTATTGTTTTCAGTTTGACCTGATGCGTGTCGTTGCTGCTTTCAGTGTGTTTTACCCGCCTGCATTGAATTCTACTCGTCAGGATTCGATTCCAACGATCCTTCCTCGTTTCCTCGGAGCTATCCGATTGTTTTGACCGGTATGGTTGTGTGCATGCGCTGTTAAATCTTCAATTTACCTTAGTTGTTAGTTTTAGTTTTTGTGGAAGTGTGTGAGGAAGTTAACACTGTTTCTGGAAGATTCTTGCCTAGGTGGTTAACTTAGACTACCATGTGGTCACGGTGAATCGTAAAAGTGAGATTAGAGACTGTGCATATACTGCACTGTTCGAGGTATTAGTTGAGGTGCTCGGTTAATTAAGGAGATGTCACAATGTACGTATTCAGAAGCGAGTGGCGATGGAGTGTGTTGTTACGGATAGAATTTTTTCGGAGACTATAGAAGGAAAGTAGAGGTTGTTAAAATGTAGGCATTATGCTTTAGCAAAGCAAACTGAGAGAAATTGTTCCAAAGTGAATGGGTACATATTATACACCCAATATTCATCCATCACACCGTAACATTTGTTCCAAACGCAAGTAGCCATCTTATAACGTATAGTAATAAACTAGCCCCTCGTTTTGACCTCAAATCTGCAAAATACTTTAACAATTCGGTTTACATTTATCTTTACTTCTTCTTTTGTTGCTTTCACAATTCTAACATCGTATATTTTTAAGTTTTGAGTTGATATTTCAATAAATTTGTATATCATTGTTGTTTGGATCATTGTTATTTTCCGATACCACATTTAACTTAAAAATTTGATACAGAGGGTGATGGATCAAAAATCTATGTCAGCTGCATTTCTTTCCGGGATCTAGTTTGTGAGGATATTGTAGAGGCCTACCGAATACAGCCAAACTCATATGCTGACAAATGCATCTGTCTGGTTTCACGCTTGCCAAGTTTCAGCGTATTAAGAAGTGCTCTGGAGGAAATATTTACTCTCTGTTTTTCCTCAAAAGGAAGTAGGTATGTGTGCCATAGTTGCAATACTTTCTCCTGCTTTGTTATGAATCCAGCAGTCGACCATGTAACGACCTCTGTCCATGTTCTGTGCAGTAGATGACAAAGTATAGCCATGTTCACCTTTTTCGAAAATCAGCACATAACTCAATTTAATCATTTTCTCTCTTTTTAAATGAACATGTAACTGTGAGCTTTTCTATAGTTGTGCTTCATGAATGTGACTAGGGTTTTTCGCAATATTAAATGTGAAAATGCATCGTGTTCTGTTTCTATTGGTTTTAATGTCCCAGCCCTACAAAATTTCAGCAAGCCACTATGGGATGTTATAGCACATATGGTGTCCAATGTGCCGTTGCCAACTCCTGGGAAGGAACGAGTTCTGTTTGCTATTGAGAGTTGTTTGCTTTCTGTGGAGGCTCCACCTAATGATTGGCTCCCCCATGCTGATGTACAATCTCCTAAGTCCTTTTTCTTGGGTTTGTTTGCTGTGTGCTTCAGCTTCATAACTTCCTTAGCTGACAACTGTCCTAAATTTTGTGGCACAGATATCATTTCTGCCTATAGTGCAGTGCTTGGATATTGACAACTTAGTGAGACTTTTTACTGCAGTGTTGCTTGAGAGAAGGATTTTGCTTCGAGCTAACAAGTATTTATCTTTCTAAGACTTTAGTCTGTTACTTTTTGGTCAAGATTGGCCTCTCTGGGGCAATGTGTCTATTCCTTGACTTCCATCTAAACTACCATAAATTTCATATTAATAACATCAGACACTATGAAGCCAATAGTGAATTTTACCACATGTTTACAATTTCTACCCGTGCTTGCTATGCTTCATATTAATAATACAATTTACATTTTTTCCCCCGGATATCAAATCTTTGATATTTTTGACAAGGTGAGCAGTCTGATAGGTGCATTTGATGTAATGGTGTCAAAAAGATCCATTTTGATGTTTACGCCTTAGATTACTTTATCAATATTTTAGCATGATTTTTTTAGGGAAATATGATAAGGAAGGACCATTTACTGCAGGTTGATCATAATTCTCCCTCATTTATATCTTAGTTGTCTGGTAATGTGTCATTTAGATTTTATATTAACTCAGTTTGTAAAATGACTGTTTAGTCTGTATTTTACTTTGGCAGGTATTCACTTCTTACACTTGTATCAGAAGCAATTTGTCACTTAATTTACCCTTTCCGATGGCAGGTGAGATTTACAAATATTTTTCAGACTTGGCATTAGTTTTTCCTATAGTTTTGTACTCCATTCTTTTCACTTAAACTAGTTCGGTACCCATATCTCCACACACGAGTGAAATTATTGCTTATGTCTTTTTTTAATTCAACAATGTGAATATTGTATCTAGATAGTTAGATTACAATAAGAAATAATGTGGATTTTGATAAATAATGCATAACAACAACACATTGAATGGAAACACATTTGATATTTTAGATTGATACATGTGATAAGGCATTGTCTAAGTATGTGATCCTGGATGAATATGAAATTTAGTCCATAGAAAACCCCCTGACTGGTACAGCGAGCATTATAAAGATTAAACATACCAGCAAGCCTGAAGAAACATTGTTTTGTAGGTACTGATATCATAATAAGAGTCCTCAAATATGACATAAGTACAGGTATAGACAGTAAATAAATATAATTTATAAACAATAGATGAAATTGTGTTAATTGAACAAAGCAACAAGCATATTAGTAAATATCAGCTAGTGATGAAGAATGTTGCATATGATTGGTAGAGGTTGTAGTGCTAACCTGGTTAGGATTGCAACCTGTATAGTGATGCAATAATATTCTTTCTTTTGATTAAAAGAAATCCAGCAAGTGATGGAAAGGGAGGACTTTTTTATGCTGCTACTCATATGCCAATAGAACTCCACAGATCTGTCAAATTATTGTAAATGAAGTTGGTTACATATTCCATATGGAACAAATAGTATGGATATAAGGGGTGATACCTCCAAACAACATTTTTTTCTTTAATCACTATATTCAATTAGTTATGCATCATGCTTCCGGGACGAAGCCATGTCAAACAGGGGCAGTTACTCCCTTGTCTACAAAATATTCTAACCATATAGACTATTATGCGAATATAATATATTTTTGAGTTGCATCTATTAAAGCTAAACTTTAAAATGCCATAAAATAATTAAATTTGTCATTTTATCACATTGTGTCATATTTCAAACACTACCATAGTACATCTTCTTATATTGAGATTCAGTTTTGTTTTTATTTTGTTTTATAAGTAAAATTGAACCGTAAAAGTAGTTATTAATGTTGAACAAACACTAAACGCACTCATAAGAACAGAAAAGAAAAGGAAAAGAGAACAAGGGATCTGGTGACTGAATCTGAAATTTTACATTTCACACACGTGTCACAATACATCATTACTATTAATAGAACTATTATAAGCAGTTAGTGAAACGCTCACTAGCTACCTAACTAATATACAACTCTGTCTGAATTATCTACAACAATTAATAGAAATAAATAAATTACATATTAGGATTCTTTTTTTCATTATAGGATTTAATTTTGCTTTTAATTGATTGTAAGATAATTTTATCTAATGAAGAATGCCTCTGTTTTAGATCTGGAATGCTTTTAATTTGTGTTATAAAGCAGTCTGTTTATGTTAATAAGATATACATTATAATTTTTTTTTTATTTCTTATACATTGTAGATATATGTTAGGAAGAACTTCAACAGTTGTTTTTAATTTTGAATTCTTTTCATAGATATACTTAGTAGAATTTGGATTGCTATTATTGCCTTTTTTCATGATAGATTCACTTTAGGCAGTAATTTTGTTCTGAATTGCTTTTAATATTTTTATAGATAACTTTATTCATTGTTAAGTAAGGATTTATAGTATTTGGATTTTGGTGGATAAATTAATTCTTATACAAAGAGTTGAAGTATGACAACTCAACTTTGTTCATTCTTTAAGAAAAAAGAAGGTAATGATTTTGACCAATTTTACCGTACTATTGTGTCATAAACGTGAGAAATTTCACCACAAACTCAAACTTGATGAAATGATTTACTAGTATATTTAATTACCTAAGTCATGTAATATTTTTCAAAACTCATCATAAACTTGAGAATTTCACCACAAATTCATAAACTTGATGAAATGATTTACTAGTACACTTAATTACCTAAGACATGTAATATTTTTCAAAACTAAATCTTATACAATTATTAATAGTAAAATTGCTAGTCATTGTTGATTTTGATTATCATGTGATAACCTCCCCTCTCTTCTTTATATTTAGCATCCTCGCTGTTAAATTTATTGTTCTGCCTGTGTGCATATCATATTTAATAACTTCTCTTGCTAATTCTTAAAATATTGAAGTTGACTCACTTCTAATCCCTCCTTCTTGGTTCTTTTTTTTTTCTTTCCTCAAGCATGTATACATTCCGTTGCTGTTTTTCAGTGGAGTAGATTATATTGATGCTCCTACCCCATATATGATGGGGCTCCATTCGGGTGTTGATATTTCTGCTCTGGCAATGGATGGGGTAAGTCATTTCTTATCTTGTTCCTTGTCATCCCCATCACTTATTATAGAATTCCAGTTTGTAGCCAAGTTCACCTTGCATTGTGTCTTGCGAATTTCATTTAGTTTTTGACCACTAGTTAGTTGTAATCTTTTTAATTCTTCATTTTATCAAAGGTATACTGTCATAGCTAATGGTTTGCTATTTTGTATTGTGAACTGATGAATATTAAGAATATTTTAAAGAGTAAAGGTTAGATGAATTCTTATTTTCAGAAAAAGAACATTATCGTTTTTTAGGTTGTTAATCCTTTGAGGCTGGTGTTCAGTTTGTTGCTACATTATGATACATCATATTTAATGCTCTAAAGTTTAACTTTACTAGATAGAGTTGGGGATGATACTGGAAAAACCCAAGTTCAACATTGGATAAAGGTAGAGCTCGAAAAAACAAAAGTATACAAGTGGGGACATAATATTGGGCTAAGCTCAAAACACATAATATTGCAACTAATAATATCTAATGATATCTTAACAATATTTAACAATATGTTATATTTTAACCTTTTGTAGGTTGTTGTTGTGGATCTTGAGTATAATCTCATCACTACCACAGAAGAAATTCCTCCTATTCCTGAGCCAGAATTCAGCATTTTGCGTGGTGAAATAATGAAGCTAATATATCCCAATGTAATTGCAATTGATGGGATGAAGTCTGGAATATACAGTCTATCTGAGCATGATTCTAAACTTAGGGGTAAGCTATGGGGAGAGGACCATGACCTTCAGCTAAGGTGATGTTTTTGATGCTAGAGTATTTACTGTTTTCAATGAATTGCATATTTATTATCCTTGTCATCACTTTGAATTTAGGCTTAATTGAACGTTTTGTTACTCTATTTTTGTTGAAATTCAAATCTGACCTCAATTGTTTTTTTGTAAACTTAACATTCAAATTTTAACGGAAATGCTGACTTAGCACTCTACTGCACTTTCATATCAGCATTTGTGTTAAATATTGAACACCATTTTAATGGACAGGTCAAAATTGAAAATTAAAATAGCAGGTGATCAAATTCATAAAAAGAATGGCAGGATCAAATTTCAGCAAAATTTCAGTGATAGTAGAGAACCAAAAATGCAATTAAGCTTTGAATTTATGTCATATAATTCAGCAAAAAGATGCAACTGGACCAATAAAACGGTTGATTTGTGCTTTCTATTGAATTCGATGTGGCTAATCCTCTAAAATAAATGAAATCCATCCTCAAAGTAGCCTTCAACAATTATGAGGGTAACTAATAAATTTTTCTGTGGGCATTACATTCGATAGCGAACTGGACATGTTGGTTGCACATAATTAATCTCTAGTCTGATGTGTTTTTTTGTCACTGTGCCTTGTACAGGATGATATTCCTTAAGTTCTTTGCAACCCTTTTAAGTGGATATCGCAATTTCTTAGTATGACTTCTCTTTCCTGCTTCAGATATTTGTTTGTTCAATCTTCCATAGCACAACATTGTTATGAGCTTTGAATTTGTTTGATATCAGGAAAATAGTGCCACTCAAGTCTTCAACACTCAAGCTTTTTTGAAGAAGCGTTCTCGATCTACTAACCAACCACCAGAGCCCATGGTAAATTTTTTATTATGTAATGGATTATGTTCTCCAATTAGAAGTAATGGCAAGTAACAATGTCTTAAATGATCCTAACCATGATTAAATTTCTTTACTGATTATGATAGTTTGATAGTCTCATGATGCGTTGAGCATTTGCAAACTTGAGCGTGGAGATTTTGTTAGATTAATTTTGGTTGAAAGTGAGATGATCCATGTTTGGAAACTTTAATATAAAGGGTTTGTTCTTAGTAAACACTAAATATTTCAACCCAATGCAAATGCTACCATTTCTTTTACATTTTTTTTTCAAATATTATTCAGAGGTCCCACATCACCTACCTCCTTGGGTTGCACCTTATATATCTATTCAGCAACTACGCGTAATGCCAAATGATTTTAAGATGAAATCTAATTTGTTTTTTCATAATCATGTTTAAAAGCATCCAATGCTTTTTCCATACATTATGATGGATGTAATGTTTACAATTCCACCATGTAGCAGATAGATTCTCTTTTCCTGAATTATAACTGGAATGCCAATTTATTTGTCATATCAGTGCAGACTTTCTCTTCCTTTATAATAATTCCAAATTTGATTTTTACAGATAGCTCAGTTCCTTGACTCTCATGGCTTCTTGGATTATTTGGAAAGAGGAGTAGGTTCTGATGAAAACAACAATAATCTGCTTGACAAGCTGCAAGATGCAATCGGAAGGGGTCAAAACCCTATGTCAATTCTTCCTTCATCCCCAGTAGAAACTGAGATTTTAACAGTATCAGATTCTGATATTGGAATATCAGGTGAAATAAATGACTTATAAACAAGGTTCTAGCTAAATGATTTTGTTGTGAATACCTGCTAAACTGCATATGGTCATTACTTTTTGTTTCTTCAGGATCTGGGACTAAATACACTTATGATAAATTCCCTGCAAATATCAGAACAGATGAACAAGAAGAAAAGAGGAAACAGACTCTTGCAGCAGTTAGTAATGCTTTTGAGTACTCAGGAAGACATGCTCCAAGGTAAATGCAAGAAATTATGAAAAGGGTAAAGGATATTTTAAGTTTATCAATTATTCTATATTAGTGCCAGGAAAGTTGTTCTGCACATCCTTCTCAGTTATTTTAAATTCTTTTCTAAATGGAATATCTCCCAATATGCCAAATGTTTGCATACACATAAGGATCCCTTATCCATACGACAAATTTCATAATGTATGTATTACCTTATGTTTCCTAAAGACAAGGAAGCTTGGGAGTTTATTTGTATAGATTGCATCAATTTTGACTTAAGTTTGTAGTGCCAAAAGTTTTTGGCTCTTTTTGCATCATTATTGTTTGATAAAAGAACATTGTTTGCAGAATAAAAAGTGTGGACTAGGAAGATGCTTTATCTTTCTAGAAGCCAAACATAGCATAATTCATAAACTAGAAAATCTCTTAAAGTAAATGAAATTTGGTTGGCTGCCTCTTTTCATGTCCAATAGTGAAATATATGTAACTAGCCTGTACTAATTACTATTAGTATTATAGTTGCATAAATATGAGTGACTAAGACCAATTTATCCCACAAAAGAGGTAATGGCTTGAACAATCTAGTGTCCCTCTCCTGTCATAGTACATAGGTTAAATAATAGCTTGTGTTCTAAAAAGTGACCTACACTTAAAAAATTGAAAAAACTTACATCCTAGAAAAATTCAGAAATGTATTAGAAATATTTTAGAGCCCTCAATTTGGTCCTCCAAACTCATAGTCACTACATTAGTCCTTAAAAAGCTCCAGTAAGTCTTTTTTTGTGTCCCCACTTTAGGCCCTGTTAATAACAAATATAATGTCATTTTTATTTGAGGGATTGATGTGGTGATCAATAGTTTTGGGTGACAATTTTTGATGGACTAATTAGATGAATGTTGATTTAAATCTTTGAAAGGCTAATTTAGTTCCAAGAATTCTGTGAAGGACTAATGTCGTGAGTGGTGATACATATAACTTGTTTTTTGGCATGTGGGATGGAATATGGTTTTTGACATGCCATACTTTCTGCTTTATATATATATATATATATATATATATATATATATATATACATACATACATCCATACATATACATATTGAATAAACTGGTTGCCAGGCTTGGTTGTATGGTTTAACTTTTCTTCTTTCTCTGCTTTTTTCTCTATCTTACTATTCCTTTCTGTGTTGAGCAGTAAGGATCCTTTAGCAGATACTCTTAGTCCACTTGAGAGAGCTGTAAGTTAAAACCAATAGGACATTACTGCTTCTTGTGTGTCAACAGAATACAGATTTAAGTGGTCCCGTAAAATTATTGATTTATTGGTTTCAGGCTGAAAGGGACCGCATGGTGCTAGATATTAAGGTTAAGCTGCAGGTAGCCTCTTTGATCCTTTTATATTCATTCCTCTGTTGTGTATGTGTTCTGATAATGGAAATAAAAGGAAGCTGGTGTGCAAGAGTGAATAGATAACTACCTATTGATTGTAATACCAGCTGTTAGTTAGAAATCCAGTTATATAGTTGGGGTTGAGTGAGTGTTAGTATGTCACCCTACGGACTGTGAATTGTACCCCTATTTGCTATCTCTGGCTCACAATGATCTGTGCGGAGTGTGTTTTGGGGGTGGGAGCTTGTTGGGTAATGCTTCATATATGATGTTTATTTCTATTCTGTACCATTTCTATTTTTATTTGATTCTATCATGTTGTCTTAAAAAAAGCCAATCTGTCTCTCTGCATTGTGTTTTGCATAACACAGGGTTTATGGCTGCGGCTTCTTAAGCTGGGAGCGACAGATGATCCTCTCTCATCTTTTGAATATGGAACAATACTTGGTATTATGTTATGACACATTTAATTGTAGAGAGAATATGTTGTTTGTTGACAGACAAATGACTATTGCAAATCTGGAGAGCCTGCTAAAAAGTGATTGTGTGGTTGGTTTTGCAGCTTTGATTGAATCTGATGCAGAAGGGATTGGTGGTAGTGGATTTGTTGAATGTATAAGCGAGCATATACATTCGGTTAGTAGCTTTATTTAGCTCACACTGATAGTTATTTATAATGCTGGAATCTGGTACATTGAATCTTATGCTGGATCTTTTTACCAGGGTTGGGACTGTCATCTCACTGAAGAACAGTTTATTGCAGTGAAAGAATTGGTAAAAGATGTTATTCATTTTTGTATTTAACTTTTTAATCCGTCATGTGTTTACTCTTGTTGAGAAGAAATATTTTGAATTTATTAAATCTACAAGTGACATTTGTTGGTGTAGCAATCTTGATATGCTGCCAAGCAAACTTGAGGTGATTTTTCAACTTGAGTGGCATGCCTACCTTCTTGATTAACATAACTGTTGAGAATAAAGAAAATAGGGATTGAGATTAATCTCCCTTGTGTATAAACCACACATAGGATAATCTATTTATAATAGAGAGAGGTACAAGTAAAAAGAGTAACTGAAAATAAAAAGATTAAATAGAAGATATTGTTTGATATTGTGGTTATCAATATCTAACAATATCTTAATAATATCAAACAATA